>ERZ1026878.669-NODE-669-length-25006-cov-16.241914_pt1 | contig 25006 bp, 20 predicted proteins | sample MGYA00380169_ERZ1026878 | MGnify/ENA primary metagenome ERZ1026878 (study PRJEB33269, sample SAMEA4719805) | human gut metagenome | biome: human-associated habitat; feature: organic feature; material: feces | place: Cameroon | collected 2013-10 ...
CCGTTTGCTCCGAACGAAGTTCCTGCCCCTGTTTTGCAGCGGCGTTGACGAAAAGTCGGTATCACGTCCGGTCGGCTCATGAAATTTTCAAGGTGCAATTTTCCCCGAAAAAGAAAAATACCGCCCACGCAGTACAGGCGAAGGATTTTGTCGGGGTGAATTGTCGGCAAAATGAATCGGGTGTGTTGCGGGGCGGTAAATTCTTTCGTGGACTTTTCCTCACGGAAGTGGTGGGTCTCACGGTGATAACCAACCACTTTCTGTGGCTGTGTTCAAAATGAACACGACCACATCTTGTGGATGGTTTTAGACCAATCCACAAAATCGGTGGGATTTACAAGAAAAATACCACGGTATGCAGAATACGTCAAGAGGATTTTGAAAAATTTATGGAAATAAAGTGGAGAGAGTAGGACTTATCCTTGAAGAATGCTCCGAAATCTCACGGATGCGGCAGCATCGTCGATCTTTGCCTGCCCCCTGCAATCGCAAGAAAAAAACAAGAAACAGCCGGTGGATTTTCAGCGCATCCATGTTACAATAAGGGTATCCAAACACCAGAGGAGGGGCGCACCGTGTCCAAGACCACCCTGTTTGACAGCCGCATCAAGAAATACGCCTACCGAGAGGTGACGCAGCTCTACGGGGAGCTGGGCAGTTCCCCGGCAGGCTTGTCTCCGGAACAGGTAGAGAAGCAGCGGGAGAAATACGGCTCCAACCGTTTCGGCAGCCGCCGCAGTGATACTATGCTCCGGCGGCTGCGGCGTGCCTTCATCAACCCCTTCAACGTGATCCTCTTTGTGCTGGGGTGCATTTCGCTGGTGACGGATGGTTTTCTGGCCTCCGATTTTTCCAAAAACGTCACCACCGCCCTCATCATCTTTTCCATGATCCTCATCAGCGGCGGTATCCGTCTGGTGCAGGAGCTGCGCGCCAAAAACGCCGCCCGGCAGCTGGACCGGCTGATCCACCAGCGCATCCGGGTACGCCGGGGCGGTCAGAGCCTAGACATTCCGGCAGAAGAACTGGTGGTGGGGGATGTGGTGCTGCTTTCGGCAGGAGACCGGGTACCGGCCGACCTGCGGCTCACCGCTGTCACGGACCTGTTTCTCTCACAGGCCGCCATCACCGGGGAAAGTGCCGTGGTGGAAAAGACTTGCCGCACCCTCTCCTACGGCAGCCCGCGCCCCGTGACCCAGCTGGAAAATCTGGCCTTTATGGCCACCACCGTCATCAGCGGCAAGGGCGAGGGCGTTGTGGTGGCGGTGGGCAAAAATACCCTTTACGGCAGCTTTTCAAAAGACGACCCGGAGGAAAAGCAGGCCTTTCAGAAAGGTGCTAACTCTATCGCATGGGTAATGCTGCGATTCATGGGGGTACTGATCCCGCTGGTGTTTTTGCTGCTGGGTCTCACTGGGGGCAACTGGCTGGAATCCTTTGCCTTTGCCCTGTCGGTGGCGGTGGGGCTGATGCCGGAAATGCTGCCCATGGTCATTACCGCCTGTCTGGCACGGGGCAGCCTTGCCATGAGCCGCAAGCAGACCATCATCAAGGACATCAACGCCATGCAGGGCTTTGGCAGCATGGACGTGCTGTGCATGGACAAGACCGGCACCCTGACCAACGAGAGCATTCTGCTGGAATACTACATGGACGTGCTGGGCAACGAAAGCGCCGAGGCGCTGGACTTGGCCTTCCTCAACAGTTTCTACCATTCCGGGGTGCGCAACCCCATCGACAACGCCCTGCTGGCCTGCCAGACCATGCCGGGCAGGGAGGCTCACTTCGGAGAACTGCTGGCGCAATACCGCAAAACGGATGAAATTCCCTTTGACTATGCCCGGAAGGTAGTCAGCACCCTTGTAATGGCGGCGGATGGCAGCAGCAAACTGATCCTGAAAGGGGACGTTGCCCATGTGGTGGCCCGGTGCAGCACCGTGGCCTACCGGGGGCAGGTGCTGCCCATGGAAGAGGGCACAGCGCAGAGCGTTGCGGCGGTGGTCAGCGAGATGCTGCAGGACGGCATGAAGGTCATCGCCGTGGCGCAGAAAGAGATGGGCACCGCTGACCATATCACGCCCACTGACGAGCAAAACCTGACACTGGTAGGCTATCTGGCTTTTTTCGATGCCCCCAAAAAGACCGCAAAAGCCTCTATTGCCGCTCTGAAACGGTTAAAGGTGACCCCCAAAGTTCTCACGGGAGATCAGGCGGATGTGGCGGTGTCCATCTGCCGCCGGGTGGGCATCCCCTGCGGCAGGGTGCTGACGGGGGCGCAGCTGGACGAGTTACCCGACAGCGCCCTTTCTGCCGCCGTGGAGGAAGTCCACGTTTTTGCGGAGTTGACGCCGGGGCAGAAGGTGCGGCTGGTTGCGGCGCTGGAGCAGAACAGTCACACTGTTGGCTTTTTGGGGGACGGTATCAACGACATCCCCGCCCTGTGCGAGGCCAATGTGGGCATCTCGGTTGACACGGCGGTGGATGCCGCCAAGGACGCCGCAGATGTGGTGCTGCTGCAAAAGGATTTGGGCGTGCTGGAAGAGGGCATTCTGGAAGGGCGCAGAACCTTTACCAATATGCTCAAGTACATTAAGATCACCGCCAGCTCCAACTTTGGCAACATTCTTTCCATCGTCTGCGCCAGTGCGTTTTTGCCCTTCCTGCCTATGACCTCGTTGCAGCTTTTGCTGCTGAATCTGCTGTACGATGCCCTGTGCATCATTCTGCCGTGGGACAATGTGGACGAAGAGGAAACGCTTTCCCCGCGGGACTGGTCAGGCCGGACGCTGGGGCGGTTCATGCTCTCCTTCGGGCCCATCAGCTCGGTGTTTGATATTGCCACCTTCCTGTTTTTGTACTATATTCTGTGCCCGGCTCTCTGCGGCGGGGTGACTTACCCCCACCTGACCGACCCAGCCATGCAGCTGCAATACGTGGCGCTGTTCCAGACCGGGTGGTTCTTGGAGTCCATGTGGACGCAGGTGCTCATCCTGCACTTTTTGCGCACCCGCAGCATCCCCTTTGTGCAGAGCCGCCCCTCTGCGCCGGTGATGGTCACCACACTTGCGGGTATCGTGGTCTTTACCGGGCTCACTTTTACCAAGGGCGGCGGTCTGTTCGGGCTGACGCGGCTCCCCCTCTGGTACTTCGGCTTTCTGCTGGTAGTGGCACTGGCGTATATGCTGCTGACCACGGTGGTAAAGACCTTCTACCAGAAAAAGCACCATTCGTTGATTTGAAAGGAGGGGTTTGCCATGAAAAAGAAGATCAGCTTTGTGCCCATGGACCCCGTCCTTGGTGCGTGGCTGCTGGAAATGCTGGCGAAGGAGCCGCCGGAAAGCGAAAACGCCGGGGAACTCTGCGCCGGTGTACAGGACTTGCTGCGGGGAGAAGTGACCTCTCTGCTGCTGAGTGCCTCCGGGGAGGGAGAAACACCCGCCCCGGCAGAGAGCTTGCAGCTGGGGGAGCTGGAAATTTTCTCTAAAAGCCGCCGGGTGCTCATGCAGGGCAGGGAAATCAGCTTGACCCCCAAGGAGTTCGACATCCTCTGGTTTCTGGCGCAGAACCGGGGCGAGGTGTTCACCAAAGAACAGATCTACCGGGCAGTGTGGTCGGACAACTACCTGCTGGACGACAGCAACATCATGGCCTTTATCCGCAAACTGCGGAAAAAGATCGAGCCGGACCCCGACGCACCTCGCTACATCCTGACGATCTGGGGCATCGGGTATAAGTTCAACGACCAGTTGTAAGCAAAAAATCATAAATCTTGCTCAATCGCAAGGAAATCGCAAGGCTTTGGCCATGGGATCTTCCTTGCGATTTTTGTATTCTAGGGGTGTTGGAAGGAGGTGAGCCGAATGCTCTACATGGATTTTGTTTTGAGAGTTGCCCTCTCCATGGTGCTGGGGTTTCTCATCGGGCTGGAACGGCAGCTGACCGGGCACCCGGCGGGCATCCGCATCAATGTTCTGATTTGCATGGGTACCAGCTTTTTCACCCTGTTTCCCATGCTGTATGGCTCCGATCAGGTGTTCCGTGTGGGAAGCAGCATTATTTCCGGCGTGGGCTTTTTGTGCAGCGGTGTCATCTTTAAGGACAGCGGCTCGGTGCGGGGAATGAACACCGCCGCTACCCTCTGGTGTACGGCTGCCATCGGCATTCTGGCCAGCACGGGGATGTACGCCATGGCAGTGACGGCGGCGGCCCTTCTCATCGGCTCCAACCTGATTTTGCGTCCCCTCGCAAGAAAGGTGAACCCCATCGCTGCCGGAGAGGAAAATGAAAAGCAGTACCGCATCTCCGTCACCTGTCAGGAAAAAGCAGAGCAGGAGCTGCGCGCCCTTCTCATCCAAAGCAATGCCTGCAAAACGCTGTACCTGACCAATCTGGAAAGCGGCGATGTGGTAGGAGACAAGGTGGAAATCCTTGCGGAATACTGCTCTTCGGGTAAATCCAAGCGCACTGTACTGGAAGGCATCGTAGGGCAGGCGCTGAAGCTGCCGGAAGTGGTCAGCGCAGGTTGGGAGGTGTTGTGATGGAAGATGGAAGTCAAGGCTACACATCAGAAAGGAGACAACGACTATGGATTACACCTGCATCTTTTTTGGTGTCCTCTTCACCCTTGGCGGTTTTGTGTTCGCCACAGGAAATGGACACTCCCATCTGTCTGCATGGAAAAATATGCCCCCGGAAGAAAAAGAGAAGATCGCCATCGTTCCGCTTTGCCGTAACATCGGGGAGATCATTGCGCTGAACGGCATCATTTTTTTGCTCAAGGGCCTTTGGGCTGGATTTTCAGACCACTGGTTCGTGGGAGCCATGGTGGCGTGGATGATCATCGCAGGCTTTGATGTCTGGTACATCGAAAAAAGCCAGAGGTATCGCAAAAAGTGAGTAGAGAGGTGAACCCAATGAACAAGAAAATGAACAAGAAAAAAGAAAATCGCATGGCCGTCCGACAGGCGGCAGCAAAGGCGGTGCTCCGGGACGAGCAGAACCGCCGCATCCAGTTCGCCGCCACCAACCCGGAGGACGAGGTGCTGAAGAATCTCCGCGCCACCCTTCGGGGTCTGGATGAGGATGCCGTGACCGCCAGCCGTGCCAAGTACGGCAGCAACAAGGTGACCCACGAGAAAAAGAAATCACTGGCGCAGCGTCTGGCGGGAGCCTTCGTCAACCCCTTTACCGCCATTCTGTTCTGTCTGGCGCTGGTGTCCACCATGACGGATATGGTGTTTCCGTATTTTTCCCTGCTGGGCAGTGTGCCGGAGGATTTTGATCCCCTGACGGTCGTTATCATCCTGACCATGGTGCTCATCTCCGGCACCCTGCGGTTCGTGCAGGAATCCCGCAGCGGCAACGCAGCGGAAAAGCTGCTGGCCATGATCACCACCACCTGCATGGTTACCCGGCGGGAGCAGGAGAAGGTGGAGATCCCCATGGACGATCTGGTGGTGGGCGACATCGTGCATCTCTCGGCAGGCGATATGATCCCGGCGGACGTCCGCATTCTGGAAGCCAAGGATCTGTTCGTCAGTCAGGCCAGCCTGACCGGCGAGAGCGAACCCATTGAAAAGACCCCGCTGGTCTGTGCCCCGCAGGACAGTGTCACTGACTACACCGACATCGCCTTTATGGGCAGCAACGTGATCTCCGGCAGTGCCACCGCCGTGGCAGTCTGCGTGGGCGACCAGACCCTCTTCGGTTCTATGGCCTCGGCCGTAGCAGGGGAAGCGGTAGAGACCAGCTTCACCAAGGGCGTCAACGCCGTTTCGTGGGTGCTGATCCGCTTTATGATGGTCATGGTGCCGCTGGTGTTCTTCATCAACGGCATCACCAAAGGCGATTGGCTGGAAGCGTTTTTGTTCGGCATCTCCATCGCCGTGGGTCTTACCCCGGAGATGCTACCCATGATCGTGACCACCTGCCTTGCCAAGGGCGCGGTTTCCATGAGCAAAAAGCAGACCATCGTGAAAAATTTGAACTCTATCCAGAACTTCGGTGCCATCGACATTCTCTGCACCGACAAGACCGGCACCCTGACGCAGGATAAGGTGGTGCTGGAATATCACCTGAACGTCAATGGCGAAAACGATACCCGCGTGCTGCGCCACGCCTACCTGAACAGCTACTTCCAGACCGGATACAAGAACCTGATGGACCTTGCCATCATCCACAAGACCGAGGAGGAAGAAGCTGCCGACTCCCGGCTGCTGGACCTGTCGGAAAACTATGTGAAGGTGGACGAGATTCCCTTCGACTTCACCCGCCGCCGTCTGACCACCGTGGTGCAGGACAAGGCAGGCAAGACCCAGATGGTGACGAAAGGTGCCGTGGAGGAGATGCTGTCCATCTGCGCCTACGCCGAGCAGGATGGCAGGGTAGAACCTCTGACCGATGCCCTCCGCAGCAAAATTCTGCATACCGTGGACGAGCTGAACGACAAGGGCTTCCGGGTGCTGGCCATTGCCCAGAAGAGCAACCCCTCCCCGGTGGACGCCTTTGGTGTAAAGGACGAGCGGGACATGGTGCTGTTGGGGTATCTTGCCTTCCTCGACCCGCCCAAGGAGTCCACTGCCGATGCCATCCGGGCCCTGAAAGACCACGGTGTCACCACTAAAATCCTTACCGGCGACAACGATAAGGTCACCCGTACCATCTGCAAGCAGGTGGGGCTGAAGGTGCGCAATATGCTGCTGGGTTCGGATCTGGACCATATGTCCGATGCAGAACTGGCACGGGCTGCAGAGAGCACCGATGTGTTCGCCAAGCTGACCCCCGACCAGAAGGCACGGGTGGTGTCCGTCCTGCGAGAAAACGGTCACACTGTGGGCTTTATGGGGGACGGCATCAACGATGCCGCCGCCATGAAAGCCGCCGATATCGGCATCTCGGTGGACACCGCCGTGGACGTGGCAAAGGAGTCAGCAGACATCATCCTGCTGGAAAAAGACCTGATGGTGCTGGAGCAGGGCATCATCGAGGGGCGCAAGACCTATGCCAATATGATCAAGTACATCAAGATGACGGCCAGCTCCAACTTCGGCAATATGTTCTCGGTGCTGGCAGCCTCGGCACTGCTGCCCTTCCTGCCCATGATGAGCGTCCACCTTATTTTCCTGAACCTCATCTACGACCTCTCCTGCACCGCCATCCCATGGGATAACGTGGACGAGGAGTTTATCGCCAAGCCCCGGAAATGGGATGCTTCCAGCGTGGGCAGCTTTATGATCTGGATCGGACCCACCAGCTCCATCTTCGACTTCACGACTTATATTTTCATGTACTTTGTGTTCTGCCCGCTGTTCGTGTCCGGCGGCGTTCTGTTCAACGATCTGGTGGCTCATTACAGTGGGGCACAGCTGGCTCTGATGCAGGCAAAATACATCGGGATGTTCCAGGCTGGGTGGTTCGTGGAGTCCATGTGGAGCCAGACGCTGGTTATCCACATGATCCGCACCCCCAAGCTGCCATTCATCCAGAGCCGGGCTTCCGCTCCGGTGACCCTGCTGACCATGACCGGCATTGCGGTGCTGACCATCATCCCCTTTACCCCCTTTGGTGCAGCGCTGGGCTTTGTGGCACTGCCTGCGGCCTACTTTGCCTATCTGATCCCCTGCATCCTGCTGTATATGGTGCTTGCCACCAGCCTGAAAAAAGCCTACGTCCGCCACTATGGCGAGTTGCTGTAAAGGAGGAAAACCATGAACTGGAATGAACTTTGGATGACCGTATTCGGCACCACCCACTGGCTGGGTCTTGATCTGGGCTTCTGGGTGTCCTTGGCGGTGGTGGCCCTCATCGTGGTGGCCATGAACGCTGTGTTTTGGGGTATGAAGCCCCAGAAGAAACCGACAGACCCGCCCAAGGCGGTGTAACAAACGATGCCATAGATAAAATATCCCGGTCATTCCCCTGCGCTCAGCAGAGAGAATGACCGGGATATTTTTAGTGTGCACAGAAGTGAAAATAACATCTTGCTTTTTCTCGCAAAATGTGGTATATCCATTATACGAAACATTGCTTTGAAAGAACGCTCCACCGTTCAATGATGTATAAATGGAGGTGCCAGCCATGACCGCCGTGATCTATGCCCGCTATTCTACTGACAGTCAGCGCGAAGAATCCATCGAAGGTCAGATTCGGGAATGCACGGCTTATGCCGAGAAAAACGGCATCACGGTCATCAAGCACTATATTGACCGTGCACTTTCTGCCAAAACCGACAACCGCCCGGATTTCCAGCAGATGATTAAGGACAGCGAGAAGCGGTTGTTTGACATTGTGCTGGTCTGGAAACTCGACCGCTTTGCCCGGAATCGTTATGATTCGGCGCACTATGAGTACCAGTTGGAGCGGAGCCACGTCAAGCTGGTATCGGCTACCGAGCCGATTTCGGAAGGCCCAGCGGGTATTATGGTCAAGAGTATGCTGACTGGTATGGCTGAATACTACTCGGCAGAACTTTCTGAAAAGGTCGTGCGCGGCATGACTGAGAATGTTCTGAAGGGCAAATATAATGGTGGAACGATTCCCATCGGCTATACAGTGGACGAGGAAAAGTTCTTCCAGATCGACCCTTTGAAAGCTCCCTTTGTAGTAGAAGTCTTTCAGCGTTACAACGATGGTGCAACCATGAAAGAGCTGATGAACTGGCTGAACGACAGTGGCGTGACCACCAACCGCAATCAGAAGTTCACCTATAACAGTATTCAGACCTTGCTGACAAACCGCCGTTATATCGGCGAGAACCGTTTTAAGGACATTGTGATGCCGGACAGCATCCCAGTTATCATTGAGAAAGAACTGTTCGACAGTGTACAGGATAAAATCGCCAAGAACCGCCGCGCTCCGGCTCGGCACAAAGCGGAGGACGATTATTTGCTGACGACCAAGCTGTTCTGTGGAATATGTGGCGCGATGATGTTCGGCGAGTGCGGAACGAGTCGAAATAAGAACGTCCACCATTATTATAAATGTGCTAATGCCAAGCGCACCAAGACCTGCAAGAAAAAGACCGTCCGCAAAGAGTGGCTGGAAGATTTAGTGGTCAACGAAACCATGAAGATGATTCGTGACGATGACAGTATCCAGTCTATCGTGGATGCGGTGATGATTCTTCAGGAACAGGAGAACATAGTGCTGCCCCTGCTGGAAAAGCAGATGAAGGATATAGAGAACGGCATCGAGAATCTGTTAAATGCGATTCAGGCCGGTGTGTTGACCAGCTCGACCAAAGGACGCTTGGAAAAGTTGGAAGCCCAGCAGAAAGAGCTGGAAATCCGCATCGCGGAAGAAAAGCTGGCGAAACCGAAAGTCAGCGCAGATTTTGTGAAATTTTGGCTCACCAACTTCCGCAAGCTCGACCCGAACGTGAAAAGCCACCGGGAAACGCTTATCAATACGTTCGTGAACGCTGTTTATCTCTATGATGAAAAAGTTTTGATTACATTCAACTACAAAGACGGCACAAAAACCATCACTTTCGATGAAATCGCCGCCAAAGATGCCCCAGAGGGCAATGGTTCGGATTTGGGTTGCTTCGCTCCACCAAAAAACCGCAACGTATCAAAATACGCTGCGGTTTTGTTTTACGATACTTTTTCCTGCTATTTCTGCTTTGTCCTCACATCAGAGCAGCTGTGCAAGAATACTGTTTTGCACAATAAGTCCGGCGGGGGTCAGAGCAAGGGTGTGGCCATCGAAGGTGGCGTACCCGGCGCGGACACAGTTTTGCACAAAGGCCAGCTGTGCGGTGGAAAACTGCTTGCCGTACAGGGTTTTGTAGGCTTCGAGGTCAAGCCCCTTGCGCAGACGCAGCTGTAAGATCAGGTAGTCCTCGGCGCCGCAGCTGCCGTCCATGATGGGTGCGGCGGTGTCCTGCAGAAAGGCGGCGGTGTCCGGCGCGTAGCAGAACCGCTTGCCGCCCATGCAGGAGTGTGCCGCAGGGCCAAGGCCGAGATAATCGCCGCAGTCCCAGTAGATGAGGTTGTGCTTCCCCTCGTAGCCCGGCTTTGCAAAGTTGGAGATCTCGTACTGGCGGTAGCCGTGGTGTTCCAGCTGCTCCACGGCGTAAAGGTAGAAATCGGCGGCTTCATCGCTTGTGGGCAGACCCTCCGGCGGGTGCTTGCCGAAGGCGGAGTCCGGCTCGATTTTTAAAAGGTAAGCCGAGATGTGGGTGGCACCGCCTTTTTCGATCAGCTCCAGTGTCTCGTCAAATTCGGCCTGCGTATAGTGGGGCAATGCCAGCATGATGTCGCCGCTGATATTCTCGAACCCGGCGCGCCGGGCGGCGGCAAAGGCTGCCCGCGCCTGCTTGGCGCTGTGGGGACGGCCAAGGGTGCGCAGCTGGGTGTCCCGGGCAGATTGCACCCCGAAGGAGATGCGGTTCACCCCTGCCGCCCGGAAGCCCCGCAGGCTCTCCTCGGTGACGGTCTCAGGGTTTGCTTCCAAGGTGATCTCTGCACCGGGCACAGGCTCTGCTGCCCGGATGAGCCGTTCTGCCTGCGCCGGGGTGAGCAGGCTGGGCGTGCCGCCGCCGAAATAAAGGGTGTCCGGCCGCAGGGGCGCATCCGGCGCAAAGCGGTGCAGCTCCCGCAGCAGCGCGTCCACATAGGCGTCCGGTACGCCCCGCTCCCCGGGGTGGGAATAAAAATCGCAGTACCGACATTTGGAAAAACAGTAGGGAATATGCAGATAAAGTCCAAGGGACATACAATATCACAGCCTTTTTCATGAAACGTTCATTTCTATGCAGTATACTATATTCCGTAGACCGGAGCAAGAGAGAAATGCTCCGCAGAATAGACTGGAGGAACCCAGATGAGTTATAACAATTACAACCGTGGCTATGCAGAGCCTACAATGACCTCGGCTGATTATATGACCCGCACCTACCGCTGGATGGCGCTGGGACTGCTGATCACCTTTGCGGCGGCGTTTGTAACCGCCACCACCCCGCTGTTCTATGTGGTCAATTCGCTGTACCTGCTGTTCACCATTGCCGAGCTGGCGCTGGTGATCGTGCTGAGCGCCCGGGTGCAGAATATGTCCGTGGGTGCGGCAAGAGGGGTGTTCTTAGGCTACGCCCTACTCAACGGCATGGTGCTGAGCTACTATTTCCTTGCCTTTGATCTGGGCACACTGGTGCTGGCTTTCCTTGCCACCTCGCTGTACTTCGGTCTGATGGCAGTCTACGGCACCACCACCCACAAAGATCTGTCCGGCTGGGGCCCCAAACTGATGATGGCACTGTTTGCGCTGATTATCACCGGCTTCGTCGGTGTGCTGTTTGGCATGGGCTTTATGGGCACGGTGCTGTACTCCGGCATCGGTCTGGTGGTGTTCATGCTGCTGACCGCCTACGACACCCAGAAGCTGAGCCAGATGTACTCCTACTACGCAGGGGACAGCGAGCTGGCGGAAAAGGCTTCCATTTACGGCGCACTGACGCTGTATCTGGACTTCATCAACATCTTCCTGTATGTGGTGCGTCTGCTGGGTCTCAACAGCCGCCGCCGCGATTAAGCGTACAGCGCTGCAACATCATTGATAAGCAAAAAATCGGTCAGGCCTGCTGGTCTGACCGATTTTTTGTTCTATAAAGAATGGGGTCGGGATTTTCTCCCGACCCCAACTTTTATGATGGAACCTGAAATTTTAAGTTGATACTCAAAGCATCTTTACAGCCAGCGCCTCGGTGGTGTGCTCCTGCGCTTCGGTGCTGCCGGGCTTATCGTCCAGAATATACCGCAGCACCAGCACTTCGGCAACATACAGCACCGCCACCTTGATGGGGATGCTGCCGGAATCCAGCGGGCTTTCCTGTGCGCCGCACAGCAGCACGATGTCTGCCAGCTTTGCGCCGGGGGAGTCCTCGTAGTGGGTGATCAGGATGATCTTTGCGCCGTTGGCCTTGGCGGTGCGCAGGGTCTCCATCAGGTCCCGGGTAGCGCCGGAGTAGGAGACGAACAGCACCACGTCCTGCTCGGTCATCAGGCTGGCCGCCATGACCTGCATGTGGCTGTCGGCGGTGGCACGGAACTTGTTGGTGATGCAGGCGAACCGGGCGCAGATCTCTTTGGCGGCGGCCATGCTGCCGCCCTGTCCCATGCAGAACACCTGCCGGGCGCTGTGCAGCAGCGCCACAGCCTGATCCACCGCCTGCGGCGAAAGGGCGTTCTGGGTGCCATTGATGGCGGTCATGAACAGTGCTGAGGCGTGCTCGCACAGGGTGGCGGTGTCGGCGTCTGGGGCGGGCTCCTGCTGGTTTACCAGCACACCGGTGGCATTGGCCTGCGCCAGCGCAATGCGCATTTCGTGGTAGCCCTCAAAGCCCAGCGCCCGGCAGAACCGGAACACCGTGGCCTCGGCCACCTGACACTCTCTGGCCAGCGATGATATGGACAGATACTGTGCCTCCGCAGCGTGCTGCACCAGATATTCGGCCACCGTGCGGCCGGATTTTGTCAGGTCGCCCTGATGCTGCTGCAGCAGCTCCCAAAAATTTGTAGACATTCTTCCCTCTCCTGACTTAGGCCGCCGGCGATGCCGGTGCCGTGTTCGTGCTTACCTTCTTATATAAAAGTATAAGAGAAACCGCGCCGCTGTGCAAGAGGCGTAATGAACACATTTTACCCGCCGATTCTGTGCAGAGGGCACAGTTTTGAAGGAAAAAATGCCCCAAATAGTGAAAATGCTTTTCATTTTTACAATTTCAAAGCTGAAAGTGATTTTCAGAACAGCTGGGGAAAGTGTACCATTTTGTAACTATTTTGACAAGTAAAGTGGATGAAAATATTGTGTTTTTTCTGATATCCCACAATTTTGTGCAGACTGCCGGGTTTAAAAATGAAAATTTATGAAAAGAACGAATAGACAAAATGAAAATAATTTTCTATAATTGGGCTACAAACAACGGCTGCGGACACGAGCAGCCGCTACGAGCAAAACGGAGTACGATCCCCCGATGGGTCGAAGAAGATGAACAAGGAGAATCTACCATGAAAAACTGCATTTCCCGCCGTTCCTTCCTGAAGGCTGCCGGTATTCTGGGCGCTGCCGGTGCACTGGCCGCCTGCGGCGGTTCCTCCTCCACCAGCACTGCTGCTTCCTCCACCGCTTCCTCTGCTGCTGCAAGTGCAGCCAGCACCGGCGCAAGCATCAAGCTGTGGACATACCCCATCGGCGGCTGGGGCAATGACGATACCGTCCAGAACCTGATCTCCAGCTTCAACGCAAAGTACCCCGACATCAAGGTGACCGTGGAGTATCTGGACTACACCAACGGCGACGATCAGGTGAACACCGCCATCGAGGGCGGCAGCGCACCCGATCTGGTCATGGAAGGACCCGAGCGTCTGGTGGCCAACTGGGGTGCCAAGGGCGTTATGGCTCCGCTGAACGACCTGTGGACCGACGACGCCAAGAAGGACATCTACGCTTCTGTGGAGTCTGCCTGCCACAACGAGAAGGGCGACTACTACGAGTATCCCCTGTGCATGACCGCACACTGCATGGCCGTGAACATGACCAAGGTCAAGGAAGTGGGCGCGGACAAGTACATTGATACTGACAAGCACACCTGGAGCACCGAGGGCTTCCTGAACACTGTGGACGCACTGTACAAGGGCGGCTACGAGAACGTAGCAGCCATCTACTGCAGCGGTCAGGGCGGCGACCAGGGCACCCGCGCCATCATCAACAATATGTACGGCGGCACCTTTACCGATGCAGCCCACACCAAGTACACCGCCGACTCTGCCGAGAACATCAAGGCCATTCAGGCTCTGTACGATGCAAAGGGCGTCAACTTCGATCCCTCCATCAACGGCGGCGAGGAGATCACCCTGTTCCGCAACGGCACCCTGCAGATGGCTTTCTGCTGGAACATTGCACAGCAGCTGAACGCTGACACCGCTGCCGCAGGCCAGACCATCAGCGGCGACGAGATCTTCCCCATGGCATTCCCCACCGAAAGCGGCGACCCGAAGCTGTGCGGCGGCATCTGGGGCTTCGGCATCTTTGATAACGGCGACGAGGCCAAGATCAAGGCTGCAAAGACCTTTATCGAGTTCATCGCTGCCGATCCCTCTCAGGTCAAGGACAGCGTGCTGGCTTCCACCTACTTCCCCGTCCGCACCAGCGTGGGCGACATTTACGCCGGCAACGAGGTCATGAGCGAGTACAGCAAGTTCATGGGCTATCTGGGCGACTACTACCAGATCACCCCGGGCTGGACCACTGCCCGTACCGAGTGGTGGAACATGCTGCAGCGCGTGGGCTCCGGCGAGGCCGTCGAGACTGCCGTCAAGACCTTTGTGGACAACGCAAACGCAGCCGCTGCTGCCGAGGCATAAGCGCTACTTTTTCTGAACTGCATCACAGCTGAACCGCAAGGCCCCTTCCTCCGGGTGAGGGAGGGGCCCTTTTACGGAAAAAACACTCTCAAACGAAAGGTTTGGTGATCCTCTTGGCTGCAAAGACGGCAATGAAAGAGCCCAAACGCAGCAGTGCGCTGGTACGGCGCGAAACCTTCGCCTCCTACTGCTTCCTGCTGCCCAGCCTGATCTTCTTTCTGGGCTTCGTCATCTACCCCATGATCCTCTGCGTGGTGACCAGCTTCTTTGACTCCACCATGAACCGCGCGGATATCTTTGTGGGGATAGCAAACTACAAGACCCTGTTTGCCGACCCCATTTTCCTTGGTGCATTAAAGAACACCTTCGTCATCGTTATCGTGTCGGTGCCCATCACCTGCATCTTCTCGCTGTGGGTGTCCTCCGCCATCGTAGACCTGCCGGAGTGGGCCACCAGCCTTTTCCGCTGCGTGTTCTACCTGCCCGTGGTCACCGGCTCTGTCGCCGTTACCGTGGTGTGGAAGTGGATGTACAACAACTACTACGGCATCTTCAACTATCTGGGCAAGAGCCTTGGTATTCTGGACAAGAATATCAACTGGCTGGGTGACGAGCGGTTCGCACTGGGCTGTATCATCCTGATTTTGCTCACTACCTCCGTGGGTCAGCCCATCGTGCTGTACGTTTCGGCACTGGGCAACGTGGATCAGTCCATCGTGGAGGCTGCCGAGGTGGACGGCGCGACCGACTTCCAGTGCTTCTGGAAGATCAAGTGGCCGGCCATTATGCCCACCACCCTGTACATTCTGGTCATCACCACCATCAACTCCTTCCAGTGCTTTGCACTGATCCAGCTGCTGACCTCCGGCGGCCCCAACCACAAGACCGATACCATTATGTACTACATCTACTACACCGCCTTCAAGCAGTACAAGTACGGCTACGGCAACGCCATGGGCGTGGTGCTGGCGGTGATCATCGCCATTCTGTCTGCTGTCCAGTTCAAGCTGGGCAACAAGGATAATTAAGGAGGTGCGGAACAATGCGTGCAACTGCTGCAAAAAAGCAAAAACCGTTGGAGCGCCATCCCAGTAAACTGAAAAAGATGAGCGCCTACGCCATTCTGGCGATTATCCTTATCAGCATTATGGCGGTTCTGTTCGCCTTCCCGCTGTACTGGATCATCACCGGCTCCTTCAAAACCGGTGCTGCCATCAATGCCACTACCCCCGAGTGGTGGCCCAGCCAGTGGGTGCTGACCAACTACCAGAAGCTGTTTGCCGGCAAGCGTGCCCCGCTGTGGCAGCTGGCTGTGCCCTTCGGCTCCAAGTTCAGCGCCAACGGCGAGCCCGTCTACTTCTCGGTAGGCCCCATGGCTCCCGCCGCCATCCGCTGGATGATCAACACCGTGTTCATGGCCGTTATGTCCATGATTCTTACCTGCCTGACCGCCGCCATGGCCGGTTATGCGCTGGCCAAAAAGCGCTTTGTGGGCCGCAAGCTGCTGTTCACCCTCATCGTCTGCGCTATGGCACTGCCCAAGCAGGTCATCCTGATCCCTCTGCTGCGCGAGATGAGCGCACTGAACCTGTACAATACCATCTGGGCGGTCATCTTCCCCATCGTGGGCTGGCCGTTCGGCGTGTTCCTGATGAAGCAGTTCAGTGAGGGCATCCCCACCGAAATGCTGGAGGCTGCCCGCATCGATGGCGCCAGCGAGGCACGCACCTTTGTCAAGATCGTGCTGCCCATGGTCAAGCCCGGTATCGGCGCGCTGGCCATCTTTACCTTCATCAACAGCTGGAACGACTACTTCATGCAGTTGATCATGCTGTCCAGCACCAGCAACCTGACCATCTCGCTGGGCATTGCAAAGCTGCAGGCTGAGAACAGCACCGACTTTGGCCTGATCATGGCAGGTGCCGCACTGGCTGCTGTGCCTATCATCATCATCTTCCTCATCTTCCAGAAGTACTTCACCAAGGGCATCGCAATGGGTGCGGTTAAAGGCTAAAAATTACAGAAAGAAGGGCTTGAAACATGAAAGATATCAAAAAATATCAGGGTGTCATCCCTGCCTTTTACGCCTGCTATGACGCAGAGGGCAACATTTCGGTGGAGGGAGTCAAGGCACTGACCCGCCACCTGATCGCCAAGGGCGTCAAGGGCGTGTATGTGGGCGGCTCCTCCGGCGAGTGCATCTACCAGCACGTCGAGGAGCGCAAGACCGTTCTGGAGGCCGTGATGAGCGAGGCCAAGGGCAAGCTGACTGTGATCGCCCACGTCGGCTGCAACAACACCGCCGACAGCATGGAGCTGGCACGCCACGCCGAGAGCGTGGGCGTGGACGCCATTGCCTCCATCCCGCCCATCTACTTCCACCTGCCGGAGTACGCCATTGCCAAGTACTGGAACGATATGTCTGCTGCCGCCCCGAACACCGAGTTCGTTATCTACAACATCCCGCAGCTGGCGGGTACGGCGCTGACCATGAGCCTGCTGAACGAGATGCTGAAGAACCCCAACGTGGTAGCCGTGAAGAACAGCTCCATGCCCACGCAGGATATCCAGATGTTCAAGGATGCCGGTATTGCCGCCCGCGGCGAGGGCAACTTTGTGGTGTTCAATGGCCCGGACGAGCAGTTCGTTTCCGGCCGCGTCATCGGTGCAGACGGCGGCATCGGCGGCACTTATGCCGTAATGCCGGAGCTGTATCTGGCCATGAATGCCCATCTGGAAAAGGGCGAGATCGCAAAGGCCCGCGCCATCCAGTACGAGGCCAACCGCATCATCTATAAGATGTGCTCTGCCCACGGCAACCTGTATGCGGTGCAAAAGGAGATTTTGCGCCGGATGTACGGTCTGGAGCTGGGCAGCGTGCGCGCCCCGATGCCCGGCCTGATCCCCGAGGATGAGCCCATCGTGGCCGAGGCACAGGCCATGATCGAAGCTGCCATCGCAAAGCTGTAACAGGATAAAAGCGCCCCTCTCCGTCTCTTTTTCAGAGGGGAGGCGGGCGCTTCTTTTATTGGAGGAAACGCGAATGATCTGCGATACCCTGCAGCATCTGGGCCGGTACAGGGGGCTGCACCCCAACTTGGATACCGCCATTGACTACCTGCTTACCCACGACCTTGCCGCCCTGCAGCTGGGACGCACCGAGGTGGACGGCGACAAGGTGTTCATCAACCTGATGGACGCCACATTGCACCCGGACGCGGGCTACCACCCGGAGTACCACAAGCTTTATGCTGATTTACAGGTAGACCTTACCGGCAGAGAGGGCTGGGGCTACACCAATCTGCCCGGCGCGGAGATCGGGGAGTTTACCGGGGACTGCGGCTTTCAGGACAGTGCCAGCGTAGTGACCGGTGCACTGGGCGAGGGACGCTTTGTGCTGTTCTTCCCGGAGGAGCTGCATAAGCCCGGCCTTGTACAGCACGGCTGTATCAGCGTGCGCAAGGCCGTTGTCAAGATCAGAATGGAGGAGTAAGACCATGGAAAAGGAAAAGCTGTTTGCACAGATCAAGGGCGGGCTCATCGTGTCCTGTCAGGCACTGGAGCACGAGCCGCTGTATACCAAGGAGGGCAGCGTGATGCCCCTGATGGCGAAAGCTGCCGCCATGAGCGGGGCTGTGGGCATCCGCGCCAACACCGTGCGGGACATTACCCAGATCAAGCAGGTGGTGGACCTGCCGGTCATCGGCATCATCAAAAAGGATTACCCCGGCACGCCCATGTACATTACCGTCACCATGAAGGAAGTGGACGAGCTGGTGGCCTGCGGGGTGGATATCCTTGCCGTGCAGGGCACCGGTGCGCTGCGCCCGGACGGCTCCACCTCGGCGCAGTTCATCCGCGCCATCAAAGCAAAGTACCCCGAGCAGCTGGTGATGGCCGATTGCGATAACCTTGAAAATGCCATGCTCTGCGCCGAAGCCGGTGCCGACTTTGTAGGCACCACCATGCGCGGCTACACCCCCGAGACCACCGGCATTGACGATATCGATTTTGACTTCATCCGCAAGCTGTCCGCAGAGTGCCCGGCAAAGATCATTGCCGAAGGTCACATCCACTACCCGGAACAGGCGGTCAAGGCACTGGAAGCCGGTGCGTTTGCACTGGTGGTGGGCGGTGCCATTACCCGCCCGGCAGAGATCACCGCGCGCTTTACCGGTGCCATCAACGCCGCAAAAAAATAACACAGGGGAGTGCCTGCTATGAAACACTATCTTGGTATCGATATCGGCGGCACCGCCGTCAAACTGGGCATCGTGGACGAAGCCGGTGCAGTGCTGGCGAAAGCCGAAGAGAGCGTAAGCTTTGACGGCTACCGCACCCCCATCCTGACCACGGTGCTGAAGGCTGCACAAGCTTTCCTTGCCGCGCAGAGCGTCCCGGCGGAAAGCCTTGCGGGCATCGGCGTTTCTGCCACCGGGCAGATCGACAGCCGCAAGGGCATCGTGGCGGGTACCTGCGGCAATCTGCCCAACTACATCGGCGCACCCATCAAGGCGGAGCTGGAAAAGACCTTTGGTCTGCCGGTCACGGTAGCCAACGACGCCAACTGCATGACGCTGGGCGAGGTGTGGGTCGGCGGTGCACAGGGCTATACGGACGTCATCGGCGTGACGCTGGGCACCGGCGTGGGCGGAGGCATCCTGACCGGCGGCCGTCTGCTGGAAGGTGCGCGGGGTCTGGGCGGCGAGCTGGGACACTACCGCACCCACGCGCTGGACGGCGTGGACTGCACCTGCGGCGCAAAGGGCTGCTGGGAGCGCTACGCTGCCACCACTGCTCTGGTGCGCGCCGCGCAGGAAAAAGACCCGGCATGGAAGGATGGCCGCGCCATCTTTGCCGCTGCAGAAGCGGGCAACGAGACGGTGCTGGCGCTGCTGGACGCATGGACGGACGAGATCGCGCAGGGGCTTGCAGGCATGGTGCATATCTTCAACCCGCAGCTGATTTTGATCGGCGGCGGTGTGTCTGCCCAGCAGAAGCTGCTCATCGAGCCTATCGCTGAAAAGGTGAAAGCATCCGTCATGCCCGCCTTTGCCGAAGGACTGGAAATTCGTGCCGCGCAGCTGCACAATGATGCCGGGATGGTGGGCGCTGTATACTACTTCCGGCAGACGATGGAAAAGGAGTGATTTGGTTATGAAAAAGCATATTCTCTGTCTGGGTGATTCCAACACCCACGGCTACTGCGCCGACCCCAACGACTGCGCCGACCACGGCATCCGCTTCAACGAGGACGAGCGCTGGACCTGCCGCCTGCAAAAGGCGCTGGGCGAGGAGTATCTGGTCACCGAGGAAGGTCTTTCCGGCCGCACCACCGTGTTCGTGGACCCGCTGCATGAGTCCATGGATGCGCTGAGCGTGGCTTACGCCCTGCTCAAGAGCCACGAGGTCATCGACCTGCTCATCATCATGCTGGGCACAAATGACGTCAAGGAGCGCTTTGGTGCAAACGCCGCCTGCATCGGCGCGGGCATGGAGCGGCTGCTGCTCAAGGTGAAAAGCGTGGACTGCTGGGGCGGCAAGGCGCCTAACATACTGGTGGTGGCACCGCCCTGCATCAAGGACGGCTTCCACGATGCCGTCATGGGCGCAGGCTGCGTGGAAAAATCCCGCGGGGTCGCCGAGCAGCTGCGCATCGTAGCCGAGCGGCAGGGCGTGCACTTTATGGACGCCGCCGAGTGTGAGTTCAACGAGGTGGACTTTATGCACCTGACTTGCAAGGGTCACGCCCGGCTGGCAGAGCTGCTGACCGCAGCGGTGCCAAAGCTGGTCTGAGTGTGTTAAAAGAAAATGGACGGAGAAACGTCAAAGACGCTCCTCCGTCCATTTTTGTGCGGTGATGTGAGATGATATCAGAGGTTATGTGTCGCTTTTAGCCTGCTTGAGGATACGGATCACCTTGTATTTGGGTACATACTTTTCCGGAGCGAAATCCTCTTCCAGATAGCCCTGCTCGACACACCAGCGGGCGGCGGCAGCGGCATCGGTGGCTTGTGCAACGGTGGGCTGGGGGCAGCCTGCGTTCTGCCACAGCAGCTCAGCCAGCTGGCCCTGAGTCTTGGGGATGGCCGCATCTGCGGGCAGCAGGTTCTTCAGGATGGCGCGGGTAGTGATCTCGTAGCCGCCCCAGACTGCTGCGCCGCCAATGGCGACTGCTGCAATAGCACCGGCGGCGGACTCTGCGGGTGCTTCGGGCTCTTCAGGTTCGGGCTTCGGCTGAGGAGTATCAACACCGAAATCCTCGTCCAGCGGCTGATCTGGATCGGGTCGGGTCGCCGGAGTAGCGGACCACTGTGCTGTCAGTCTGACAGCACCCCGGGGCATGATGAATGCGATCTCCTCAGTACCCTGCTCCGTATCAGAGCCAAGGGTGCCGACCGTTACGCCAAAGTCCGCGCTGGTGCCTTCTTCCACTTTCCAGTGATGGAATTGCATGTTTTCAGCAGGTGCATCAGCCTTGATCGTGACTTTTTCGCCCGCCTTTACGCGCACAAAGCTGTCCTGCGTGCCATTGATTGTACCGCCTTCCACGATGACCGGCAGACTCATTGCGATGGCGGGAATACTGTAGACAGCACTCAGTTCCACAGGCTTGTCAGACATGGTGAACGTAAAAGTTTCGTTTTTGATCTTTGCCCCGCTGGCATCCAGCAGATAATTGTTTTCTGCGTCCACCGTAACATTCAGGCTATTGCCGTCCGCATCGATGATTGCAGTAAGGCTGCCCTTTTTGAGCTTCCAGCCTACGAGCTTGGAAAAGCTTGCGTTGCTGTCGTGACCGGTCACGGTAACGGATGCACCCTCCAGTGCATACACCGTCTCACCGGTGGTATTGTCCGTTTGGGCAGTACCGTTGCTCACCTTGACAGCAGCCTTGTAGACAGCGGTCAGCTTGACGGCTGCATCCGGCATGGTGAAGCTCAGAGGGCTGACCTTCAGCTCCTCTTCGGTCTTGCCGATATTGCCGCCAGATACCTCCCAGTGGTCAAACTGGTAATCCTCGGGGCTGCCTGCGGTCACGGTAACGGCTGCGCCCGGGCGGGCAAAGTCTGCATTGCTGTTACCGTTCACTTTGGCAGTACCGCCGGACACCTCAAGCTTGTTGCTGTGGTGTGCAGTCAGTTCCATGTCGCCTGCGGGCATGATGAACGAAAATTCCTTCTGCGCCAGTTTTTCGGCAGAGATCGTAAAGCCTGCGGGAGCATTTACTACTTCCCAGCCGTCAAATTTTCGCTCGTCAGTTTCATCGATCTGGGCGGTGACGGTCACTTTTTGACCGTTGAAGGCCATTTGCACTTCGCTTCCGCCCGCTTTTGCGATTCCATTGTTTACGGTAATTGCGGAAAACGTCTTTTCCTCAATATGCAGATAGCTGTAGGGTGCATCGGACGGGATGGGTGTAATGCTTCCGTCGATGGCTTCTGTCTCCGCATCCTCGCTGGTGTAGTAGACGTAGTCTGCACCATCCGTGCGCTGGTAGGTGAAGTTCTTGGCAATTCTATTGCCGCTTTCTGCATTACCGCGGATGGTAACAGGACCATTGCAGGTAATATCGGCGATGCCCTTCCATCCGCCGATGACCTGATTATACTGGGGCGCATTGATCTCTACTGCACTGGCATTCCGAATGATCAGAGTGCCCTCGTCTGCCTGAGAACGGGCACCTATGGCATAGCTGCCAAAATTACCAGACGCATTGATCGTTACTTTTCCGGTGCAGTCAATCTCTGCCTTATTGCCAATCGCGGAGTAGTTATCGCTGGAGATTGTTACGTTATCTGCATCATTAATATAGATTGTAGCCAGAGGACTGTACGCTCCGCCGTTCAGTTCAATATTCGTGTCCGGCGCAGTTACACGCAGAATACCTGAGAGCTGTACATTATCTGAGCATAATGCACCGTTTTCATATCTGAGCTTACCGGCATTCAAGGTTCCTGCAAGGACATCGTCCTTGTTAGCATCTGTGACCTCTACGCCATTAACTGTGATGCCGTAGCCGTTTTCCGCATCCAGCACACTGACCGCACGGTTGCCGCTGATGTTCAACTGCATCAGTGCATCAGTGCTCTCAGCCAGAGCTGGGGCTGAGAGGGTGAACATCATGCATCCGGCTAGCGCTGCCGATACTGCACGTCGGATAAGTTTGCCTTGTTTCATGGTACAACCTCCTTTTTCCCCTCGTATTATTTACGGGGGGGGGTATGTATTGCGGTACTTCCATTATATTACATTTTATCGTATTTTGGAAGGGAAATGGCGCGAAATGCCCAAAAAGAGCACGAATTATCGAAAGTATCACTCTTTGATCGGCTCTGCCCCTGCCGTTCTTCCGTTCTGCGTGCTTTTTTTGCCCCAGCACCGCCTTTTTTGTTGACAAGGCACCGGCTTGCTATTATAATAGTGTAGTCAAAATGGCATTCCTGTGCGGCTTTGTGGCTGCGCGAAAGAAATACAGCTAATAACAAGGAGAGATTCTCAAATGGCACAAGAGATCAAGATGTCCGCTGCCGGTCTGAAGGCAATGCAGGAGGAGCTGGAATACCTCAAAACCGTCCGCCGCAAGGAGCTGGCTGAAGAGATCAAGGAAGCCCGCAGCCACGGCGACCTGTCTGAGAACAGCGAGTACGACGAGGCCAAGAATACGCAGGGTCTGGTAGAGAACCGCATCACCGAACTGGAGCAGACCATCAAGAACGCAGTTATAATCGACGAGAGCGAGCTGAGCGTGGATAATGTCTCCGTTGGTACCCACGTTACCATCCGCGAGACCGGCGAGGACGAGGCCGAGGAATACGATATCGTGGGCCGCACCGAAGCTGACGCCTTCAACGGCAAGATCAGCGATGAGAGCCCCGTGGGTCACGCCCTGATGGGCAAGGCTGTGGGCGAAAAGGTCGAAGTGCTGCTGCCCACCGGCCAGACCGTGGAGTATACTGTGCTGGCTATCACCCATTCTGCAAACTAAGTAGGAGTAACCATGGAAGAGCAAAAGAGAAACCCCGCTGCGGGTCTGTCCGAGAGCGAGCAGGTACAGGTGCGCCGCCAGAAGCTGGCCGACCTGCAGGCCGCCGGCAACGACCCCTTTACCCTGACCAAGTTCCCGCAGGACGCGTATTCTGCCGACCTGAAGGAAGAATTTAAGGAACTGCCCAACGAGACCGACAGCGGCAAGCTGGTGGCACTGGCAGGTCGTATGATGTCCAAGCGCGTCATGGGCAAGGCAAGCTTTGCCCATCTGCGCGACGACAAGGGCGATATCCAGCTTTATGTCCGCCGCGACGAGCTGGGTGACGAGGCCTACGCCGCCTTTAAAAAGCTGGACGTGGGCGACATTATCGGCGTGAAGGGCGAGGTGTTCCGCACCAAGACCGGCGAGCTGAGCGTGCGCGCCACTGAGCTGACCCTGCTGGCAAAGAGTCTGCGCCCCCTGCCCGAGAAGTTCCACGGCCTGACCGATACCGAGATGCGTTACCGTCAGCGCTATGTGGATCTGATCGCAAACCCGGAGGTGAAGGACACCTTCATCAAGCGCAGCCGCATCCTGAAGGAGATCCGCGCTTATCTGGACGAGAAGGGCTTTTTGGAGGTGGACACCCCCATCCTGACCCCCTTCGAGATCGGCGCTTCTGCACGCCCCTTCTACACCCATCACAACACCCTGAACATGGACATGGTGCTGCGCATCGAGACCGAGCTGTACCTCAAGCGCCTGATCGTGGGCGGCATGGACCGCGTGTACGAGGTGGGCCGCATCTTCCGCAACGAGGGCATGGACCCCAAGCACAACCCGGAGTTCACCACCATCGAGCTGTATCAGGCCTTTACCGATTTCCATGGCATGATGGATCTGGTAGAGGAGCTGTACAAGCGCCTTGCCCTCAAGATCTGCGGCAGTCTGGTCATCCCGTATCAGGGCAAGCAGATCGATATGAGCCACTGGGAGCGCCTGACCATGGTGGAGGCTGTGAAGAAGTATTCCGGTGTGGACTTCAACGACTGGCAGACCGATGCGGACGCCATCGCCGCCGCCAAGGCGCACAACGTGGAACTGCCCGAGGTGCCTACCAAGGGCGCCATTCTGGCCGAGTTCTTCGACGCCTTTGTGGAGGACAAGCTGATCCAGCCCACCTTCATCTACGATTATCCTGTGGAGATCAGCCCGCTGGCCAAGCGCAAGCCGGATGATCCCGCCTTCACCGAGCGCTTCGAGTATTTCATCGACTGCACCGAGTACGGCAACGCCTTCAGCGAGCTGAACGACCCCATCGACCAGAAGGGCCGCTTCGAGCGTCAGGTGGCCGAGCGCAAGGCGCTGGAGCCCGAGTGCAAGGCACAGGTGGACTACGACTACGTTAACGCACTGGAGTACGGCCTGCCTCCCACGGGCGGTCTGGGCTTCGGCGTGGATCGTCTGGTGATGCTGCTCACCGATAGTGCCTCTATCCGTGATGTGCTGCTGTTCCCCACGATGCGCCCGGAATCCAACTAAGCTACGTGGTAATCCTTGTGTCCCCGACAGTCCGCATGAACTGAAAATCCGACCCTGAATGTACTAAAAATCTGAATATTCAGACGGATTTCTTAGGGGCTTGTCGGAGAAGGCAAAAATCCCAAACGGAGCG
>ERZ1026878.672-NODE-672-length-24918-cov-5.124362_pt1 | contig 24918 bp, 29 predicted proteins | sample MGYA00380169_ERZ1026878 | MGnify/ENA primary metagenome ERZ1026878 (study PRJEB33269, sample SAMEA4719805) | human gut metagenome | biome: human-associated habitat; feature: organic feature; material: feces | place: Cameroon | collected 2013-10 ...
GGGTTGTCTGTGCAGGCATTATTTTGTGGGGATCCCTCAGCCCACAGGGAGAGGGAGAAACCGATTTAAGCGGAAATCTGCTCCATCGCCTGCAGAATACGTTTATCCGAAATCGGATACGGCGTACCGAGCTGCTGGGCAAAGAAGCTGACGCGCAGCTCCTCAATCATCCAGCGGATCCCCTGAACGTCTTCATCGTCGCGGCGCGCAGGCGGCAGCTTGTTCAGCCACTGCTGCCACGCCTGCTGGACGCTCTCCACTTTCAGCATCTGGACGCGGTCGCGATGCGGGTCGATGGCCATTTTCTCCAGACGTTTTTCAATCGCCTGCAGATAACGCAGCGTATCGCCGAGACGGTTGAAGCCGTTGCCGGTAACAAACCCGCGATACACCAGCCCCGCCATCTGCGCCTTCACGTCCGACAGCCCCAGCGCCATGGTCATATCCACGCGCCCTTTCAGGCGCTTGTTGATGTTGAACACGGTGGTGAGGATCTGCTCCACCTGCTTCGCGATGTCCACCACGGTGTCGTTCAGCTCCGCACGCACCTTTTCATGAAGCTGGGCAAAGCCCTCTTCCGTCCAGACCGGGCCGCCCGCCTCGTGGATAAGTTTGTCTACGCCGCAGGAGATGCAGTCGTCAATCAGATCCAGCACTTTACCGTACGGGTTAAAGTACAGCCCCAGCTTGGCTTTGTTCGGCAGCTTCTCGTGCAGATACTTGATCGGCGACGGGATGTTCAGCAGAAGCAGGCGACGCAGCCCGCGCCACATCATCTGCTGCTGTTCCTGCGGGTTATCAAACAGCTTGATCGCCACGCTGTCGCGCTCGTCCACCAGCGCCGGCCAGGCTTTCACCTTATAGTTACCGCGCTTCTGCTCGTAGCTTTCCGGAAGCTGACCAAAGCTCCAGATATGCAGCCCGCTCTGCTCAATGCCGTCATCCGCCACCGCAGAGAGCGTCTCCTGGACTTTGCCCTTCAGCGCCTCTTTCAGTTCGCCGAGCGAACGCCCTTCCAGCAGCTTTTTATTTTTATCGTCCACCACACGGAAGCTGATTTTCAGGTGATCGGGCACCTGATCCCAGTTCCAGTCGTCACGGTCAATGGTGGTCCCGGTCATGCGGCGGAACTCACGCTCCAGCGCATCCAGCAGCGGCAACTCCAGCGGCGTAACACGGCCTAAAAACGCTACCGCATAGTTTGGCGCAGGCACAAAATTGCGGCGCACCGGTTTCGGCAGGGATTTGATCAGCGCAATCACCAGCTCGCGACGCAGGCCAGGGATCTGCCATTCAAACCCGCTCTCATCCACCTGGTTTAACAGCGGCAGCGGAATGTGGACGGTCACGCCGTCCGCGTCTGCCCCCGGCTCAAACTGATAGGTAAGACGCAGCTTGAGGTTGCCCTGGTGCCAGAAGTTCGGGTAGTCGAGTTTGCTGACCGACTCCGCCCCCTCTTTAATCAGCATGCTCTTTTCGAAGTTGAGCAGGTCCGGCGTCTCTTTGCTGGCCTTCTTCCACCAGCTGTCGAAGTGGCGGGCGGAGATGACGTCGTGGCTGATGCGCTGGTCGTAAAACTCGAACAGCGCTTCATCATCCACCAGAATGTCGCGACGGCGGGATTTATGCTCCAGCTCTTCCACTTCGGCGCGCAGCTTCAGGTTTTCACGGAAGAACGCGTGACGCGTCTGCCAGTCGCCCTCCACCAGCGCATGGCGGATAAACAGCTCGCGGCACAGCGCCGGATCGATCTGGCTGTAGTTGACCTTACGCGCGGCCACCACCGGCAGACCATAAACGGTCACTTTCTCGGTCGCCATCACCGCCCCCTGCGCGCGCTCCCAGTGCGGCTCGCTGTACGAACGCTTCAGCAAGTGCTGCGCCACCGGCTCAACCCATTCTGGATCGATACGCGCGGCAATGCGTCCCCACAGGCGGCTGGTTTCCACCAGCTCCGCGACCATGGTCCACTTCGGCGGCTTCTTGAACAGGCCGGAACCGGGGAAGATGGCGAAACGGGCGTTGCGCGCGCCGGTATACTCTTGCTTCTCGGCGTCTTTCATCCCAATGTGGGACAGCAGTCCGGTCAGCAGCGCGATATGGATTTCGCGGTACTCCGCCGGTTCGCTGTTGACCGGGATCCCCAGCTCTTTCACCACCTGGCGAAGCTGGGTGTAGATATCCTGCCACTCGCGCACGCGAAGGTAGTTGAGGAAATCCACGCGACACTGGCGACGGAACTGGTTCGAGGAGAGCGCTTTCTGCTGCTCGCCGAGATAGTTCCACAGGTTCACAAAGGCGAGGAAATCGGACTCTTTATCGTGGAAGCGGCGGTGTTTTTCGTCAGAGGCCTGCTGTTTGTCCATCGGACGCTCGCGCGGATCCTGAATGGAGAGCGCCGAGGTAATGATCATCGCCTCGCGCACGCAGCCGTGTTTCTGCGCTTCCAGCACCATACGCGCCAGGCGCGGGTCGACCGGCAACTGGCTGAGCTGGCGGCCCAGCGGCGTCAGCTTGTAGACCGTCGCCTGCTCGTCGGTGGTGATCGCCCCGAGCTCTTCCAGCAGACGTACGCCGTCCTGAATGTTGCGTTTGTCCGGCGCTTCGACGAACGGAAACGCCGCGATATCACCCAGCCCCAGGGCGGTCATCTGCAGGATAACGGACGCCAGGTTGGTGCGCAGAATTTCCGGGTCGGTAAACTCCGGGCGCGACAGGAAATCGTCTTCGGAATAGAGGCGAATACAGATCCCTTCCGACACACGCCCGCAGCGGCCTTTACGCTGATTGGCGGAGGCCTGGGAGACGGGCTCAATCGGCAGGCGCTGGACTTTGGTGCGGTAGCTGTAGCGGCTGATGCGCGCCGTACCCGGATCGATAACGTATTTAATCCCCGGCACGGTGAGCGAGGTTTCCGCCACGTTGGTTGCCAGGACGATGCGGCGTCCGCTGTGCGGCTGGAATACGCGATTCTGTTCGCTGTTCGACAGACGCGCGTATAGCGGCAGGATCTCCGTGTGGCGCAGGTCGCGCTTGCTGAGGGCGTCAGCGGTATCGCGGATTTCGCGCTCGCCACTCATGAAGATCAGGATATCCCCCGCGCTTTCATTACCCAGCTCGTCAACGGCGTCAAAAATAGCCTGCAGCTGGTCGCGCTCGGTATCATCCGCCTCTTCAACAATCGGGCGATAGCGCACTTCCACGGGATACGTGCGTCCTGACACCTCGATAATCGGCGCGTTGTTGAAATGCTTCGAGAAGCGCTCCGGGTCGATGGTCGCGGAGGTGATGATGATTTTCAGATCCGGACGACGCGGCAGCAGCTCTTTCAGGTAGCCGAGCAGGAAGTCAATGTTCAGGCTGCGCTCGTGCGCTTCATCGATGATGATGGTGTCGTACTGCATCAGCAGGCGATCCTGCTGAATTTCCGCCAGCAGAATACCGTCGGTCATCAGCTTGACCATGGTGTTATCGCTGACATGATCGCTGAAGCGCACCTTATAACCTATGCAGCCGCCCGGCTCCGTCTGCAGCTCTTCGGCAATACGGTTCGCGACGGTACGCGCCGCCAGACGACGCGGCTGGGTGTGGCCAATCAGGCCTTTTATCCCGCGCCCCAGCTCCATACAAATTTTCGGCAGCTGGGTGGTTTTTCCCGAACCGGTTTCGCCTGCGACAATCACCACCTGATGGTCGCGCACGGCCTCAAGAATGTCCTGCTTCTTCTGGCTGACGGGCAGGTTTTCCGGGTAGGTAATCGCCGGACGCGCGGCTTCGCGCAGCACAACTTTCCCTGCCGCCTGTTCAATCTCTTTCGCCATCTCCTGGTAAATGGCCTGTTGTGCATCAGGATTTTTAACCTTCTTCACGCCGTGCAGACGGCGGGCGAAGCGCTGTTTGTCGCGCAGCGTCAGAGAATCGAGCTGTTGCAGGAGCATCGGGAAGGTGAATTTTTGTTGTTCTGTCATAGCGTTAAAGGGCAGTACACGCCCTGATAAACTCTCTTTTTAATGATTGCTATAGAGTACCACATTGACGCCTTTCGCGCCTTATTCAAAAAATTCGAACATAGACTTCGATATATTGCGCTATCTCTGTGGCAGGATTGTGAATAGAGTGTCAACAAGCAACGGGGCAACCCCCTTCAATCAAATGCAACAACAGGAATCACCCATGAGCAAAGTATTAGTTTTGAAATCCAGTATTCTGGCAGGGTACTCTCAGTCTGGTCAGCTGTCTGATTACTTCGTTGAACAGTGGCGTGAACAGCATTCCGCTGACGAAATCACCGTGCGTGACCTGGCTGCAAACCCGATTCCTGTGCTGGATGGCGAGCTGGTTGGCGCGCTGCGTCCGAGCGATGCGCCGCTGAGCCCGCGTCAGCAGGAAGCCCTGGCCCTGTCCGACGAGCTGATTGCTGAGCTGCAGGCGCACGACGTTATCGTGATCAACGCCCCAATGTACAACTTCAACATCCCGACCCAGCTGAAGAACTACTTCGACCTGGTGGCTCGCGCTGGCGTAACCTTCCGTTACACCGAAAATGGCCCTGAAGGTCTGGTGAAAGGTAAACGCGCTATCGTGCTGACCAGCCGTGGTGGTATCCACAAAGATACCCCAACCGACCTGGTAGCGCCGTACATGAGCCTGTTCCTGGGCTTCATCGGCATCACTGACGTGAACTTCGTGTTCGCTGAAGGTATCGCTTACGGTCCTGAAGTGGCGACCAAAGCACAGACCGACGCGAAAGCCGCAATCGACAGCCTGGTTGCCGCCTAAGATTTCCCCCTCTCACCGCCCGGTGGGAGGGTTTTTCTTTTCCCCCGTATTTCGTTATCATCCGCTCCCACTCTTCAGCCCGGCGGCCTGATGTCTGCGATTATTGATTCTTTTATTGCCCCACCGTGTCACGACGACATTGCGATCCTCTGGCAGGATGAACATCTGCTGCTGATCAATAAGCCTTCCGGTCTGCTCAGTCTCTCGGGCAAAAATCCGCAAAACCGCGATTCTGTACACTATCGTCTGGTTCAGACCTTTCCCGGCTGCACGCTGGTGCATCGTCTGGATTTCGGCACATCCGGGCTGATGGTGGTTGCGCGCAATAAGGCCATTAACGCTGCGCTCTGCCAGCAGTTTAGCCAGCGCAGCGTGGAGAAAGGTTACAGCGCCCTGCTTTGCGGACATCTGGAAAACGATGAGGGAGTCATAGACGCGCCCATTGCCAAAGACCCGGCGCTGTTCCCGTTAATGTCGATCTGCGCTACAACCGGAAAACCGGCACGCTCCCGTTACCGGGTGGTGGAACGTTTTTATCAGGATACGGGCGTACCGTTAACGCGGGTGACGCTGACCCCGGAGACCGGGCGCACCCATCAGTTGCGTATTCACTGCCAGCAACTGGGGCACCCAATTCTGGGCTGCGATCTGTATGGCGGGCTTAACGTGCCGGGCACCGAAACGGCACCGCGACTAATGCTGCATGCAAGCGTTCTGAATTTTATTCATCCCGTGAGCGGTGAGCCGGTAAACGCCCGTCACGCCGCCCCGTTCTGACGGTGATTTACCACATCAAATCGTCCGGGATTTTGAAGTCCGCGTACGGATCGTCTTCGTCCTGCTCGTCCTGACTGAGTGCGCTGTTTAACACAATGCTGTCGGCATCGCGCTGGGCAATTTTATCGGCCACCACCGCCGGAATAATCGCGTATTCACAGTCGCCGCTGGCGTTGATGACCAGGCGGCCAATCGCCAGACGGCCGTTGATCAGCTGTGTCTGCGTCTGCTTATCGACTTCGAGCTTTTTGATCACATTCCCGTCGGTAAAGTTAAAGGTGATATTGCCTTTCGCCACGGTGATGCGGTTCATCTCAATCAGTTGCTTCACCTGCGCCTTAAACTCTTTCGCCAGCACGGCCTGCTTCTGCTGCTCGCTCAGCAGCTTGTCGCGCTCGATCTGCGCTTTCTTATTCTCTTCGACCGCTTCCCGGGCCTCACGCGCCTGAACGCGTGATTTCTTGGCCGTGCGCTGCACTTTCGCCGCTTTCTTGCTGCTGACTAAGCCTGCTTTCAGCATCTGCTCTTGTAAGGTGAGTTTTGTCATGATTGTTTCTAAACCGGTTGGAAATTTTGGCGATTATAGCGGGAATTGCTGAGCGTGTGCCAGAGAAGTAGGCACGGCGTTTTGTTGTCTGAGTCTGGTTCATTATTCATCCGGTATTTACTAACGTTACCGCCTAAAGAGTGATTAAAAATTGTCAGGTCATTTTCTTAAAAAAAATGAGCAACTCATAAATATGATTTAAGTTCAATATCTGTATCCGCTACAGGCGTAGGCTGCCTTTCTCTTATTAAAAGGGTGGGTGAAAAAATGGCCTTAAAAGGAACAATGCTGCTTAACGGTGCTGACTATGCGCCTTTTAACCTTCATGGCGTTGGCGTGTTTATGGCGCATTCCGGGCAGGGAATTTACAGAAACAATGGATTTTGTTGTGCAGTTAAAGGATCGGGTCCAATTCCCCCTGGTAAATACTGGATTGTTGACAGAGGGACTGGTGGTTTATTTTCAGGGTTAAAAGCGAAGGTTCAGGATCGGTGGAACATGGTTATATCCGGCGCAGAATTTGGCCGCGATGAGTGGTTTGCTTTATACAAAGATGACTGGGGAATCGATGATGGTACCTGGATTGATAACGTCTATCGGGGTTTGTTTCGGCTGCATCCGGGTACGGTATCGGAGGGATGTATCACGATTACCCATAATTCTGATTACGCATTAATCCGGAATGCTCTAATGAGTACGGAGCTTATTCAGGTCCCCTGTATGCGTTCACTGATGGCACGTGGCTGGGTTGAGGTGAGTGAAAGTGGCTATAACAGCACTTGTCCGTAAATGGGGCATCAGGCTATTCAAAACGGTCTGGTTTATATGCATTAGCATTATAGTAGGCCGCACATTGGGGCCCGCTGAACGCTATCTTGACCATGACGTGGTCTCATCTATATGTAATTTTATATATGGCGACGTTAATGCTGAAACAATATATGACACATATACCAATATCGATATTTTAATCGTACTGGCCCTCTCTACGGTTATTTATCGCTTAACAAAAATGTTACTCAATAAAATAAGGAAATAAAGAATGCCAATTCCTCCCTACATGTGGCTAAAAGACGACGGTGGAGCACATATTAAAGGTTCCGTTGATGTTAAGGACCGTGAAGGTAGCATTGAGATCATAGGACTGAGCCATGGCATTAACCTCCCGGTAGACAGCGCTAACGGCAAGATCACCGGCACGCGCCAACACTCATGCATGCGGATTGAAAAGGAAGTTGATAGCTCCACGCCCTATCTCTACAAAGCAGCATCTACCGGTCAGGCGCTAAAAAGCGCTGAAAAGTTGATAGCTCCACGCCCTATCTCTACAAAGCAGCATCTACCGGTCAGGCGCTAAAAAGCGCTGAAATTAAGTTCTATCATATTAATGATGCCGGACAGGAAGTCTGTTATTACACCGTACTAATGGAAAACGTAAAGGTTACTGGTGTTAACTGCAGCGTGCCAAACGTGAAGATCGCTTCCAACGATAAAATGAACCATGTTGAAAGCGTAAGCCTGCAGTACGAAAAATTATCTGGCGCATCGTCGACGGGAACATCATTCACAGTGACGCCTGGAACGAACGTCCTGCAGCATAACGCTAAGGGGCGCAATGCCCCTTACTCTTTCACTTCCCTCTCCAGCCTGTGCACAATAGTGTTCATGAACTTCCCTCATGTTGCGTTGAAATTAAGTCACTTCCCCTGTGCCGCGGGCTCAGGCATAAATTATGCATCGATAACTTCTTGGCAACATGAACTTAGGATGCATAACCACAATGAACAAAGCTTTCACATATACCCTTAAGCGCAGTTGCTTCGATGAGAATTACAACCCGTCAGAAAACACGCGTACCACCACCAACTTTGCCAACCTGGCGCGCGGGGAAAAGCGTCAGGAAAACCTGCGCAATACGCTGGTGATGATTAACAACCGCTTCAACACCCTGGCGCGCTGGGATAACCCCAACGCCGATCGCTACGCGGTTGAACTGGAAATCATCTCTGTCGACCTGAATATCGGCGCGGAAAAACCGTTCCCGGCCATTGAGATATTGCAAACGTATATTATCGACAAAAAACGCAACCTGCGTACTCCAGGAATTGTCGGCAATAACTTCTCGTCTTACGTGCGGGATTATGATTTCAGCGTCCTGCTGCTGGAACACAACAAGAACCAGCAACACTTCACTATTCCGGAAAAGTTTGGCGAACTGCACGGCAATATTTTCCGCCACTTTGTGAATTCATCTGAATACAAAGAGAACTTCAGAAAAGCACCGGTGATCTGCCTGAGCGTTTCCAGCAAGGATACCTATCGCCGCACGGGCAACCAGCACCCCATTCTGGGCATTGAGTATCTGCCGGAGGGCGAATCCTTAACGGAACAGTACTTCGCGAAGATGGGTCTGAGCGTGCGCTATTTCATGCCGGAAAACAGCGTGGCGCCTTTCGCATTCTTCTTTACCGGAGATTTGCTGAATGATTACACCGATCTGGAACTGATCGCCACCATCAGCACGATGGAAACATTCCAGAAAATTTATCGCCCGGAGATCTATAACGCCAACTCTGCAGCGGGCCTGTGCTATCGACCCGATCTGAACCAGCAGGATCACTCATTAACCAAAATTGTGTATGACCGTGAAGAGCGAAGCCGCCTGGCCATTGAACAGGGTCGGTTTACCGAAGAATACTTTATTAAGCCTTACAAACATATTCTCGAGCAGTGGTCTGATAACTACACGCTTTAATTCATCCAAAAAGGTCTTTTATTATGAAAACATTGCTCCCGACGTCCACCGCTGGCAGCCTGCCTAAGCCGACCTGGCTTGCGCAACCTGAAACGCTCTGGTCACCGTGGAAATTACAGGATCAGGAATTACTGGCGGGTAAACAGGATGCGCTGCGCTTATCGCTGGATGAGCAGATCCGCGCGGGAATTGATATCGTCAGCGACGGGGAACAGACCCGCCAGCACTTCGTCACCACCTTTATTGAACACCTGAGCGGCGTTGATTTTGAGAACCGCCAGACGGTGCGCATTCGTAACCGCTATGATGCCAGCGTGCCGACCGTGGTCTCTGCCGTCGCCAGGCAGAAACCGGTCTTCGTGGACGATGCCAAATACTTACGCCAGCTCACGGATAAGCCGATCAAATGGGCCCTGCCGGGGCCGATGACCATGATCGACACCCTTTACGACGCGCACTACAAAAGCCGTGAAAAGCTGGCCTGGGAATTTGCCAAAATCCTCAACCAGGAGGCGAGAGAGTTAGAGGCCGCAGGCGTCGATATCATCCAGTTTGATGAACCGGCGTTTAACGTCTTCTTTGACGAGGTCAACGACTGGGGCATCGCCGCGCTGGAACGCGCCATCGAAGGTCTGAAATGCGAAACCGCGGTACACATCTGCTACGGCTACGGCATCAAAGCCAATACCGACTGGAAAAAGACGCTGGGTTCAGAATGGCGACAGTACGAAGAGGCCTTCCCGAAGCTGCAGACCTCTAACATCGACATCATCTCCCTGGAGTGCCACAACTCTCGCGTGCCGATGGATCTGCTGGAGCTGATCCGCGGTAAAAAAGTGATGGTGGGCGCGATTGATGTGGCAACCAACACGGTTGAAACGCCGGAGGAAGTGGCCGATACGCTGCGTAAAGCGCTGCAGTTCGTTGATGCCGACAAGCTTTACCCTTCCACCAACTGCGGCATGGCCCCTCTCTCCCGCCAGGTTGCTAACGGCAAGCTGAAAGCGCTCAGCGCCGGCGCAGAGATTATCCGCCAGGAGCTCGGCGCGTAATCCCCTTACGCTTGCCAGTACAGCGGCGAACCAAAACGCTCGACGTAATAATCAATCACCGCCCTGACGTTCAGAGGCGGATGTCGGGCATCAGGATAAATCGCCGCGATAGCCTGTTGTTCCGTATTAATGGCGCACTCCAGCGCGGGCAGAAGCGGGATCAGCTCGCCGCGCTGGAGGGGCTCGCTCAGCAACCAGTCCGGAAACAGCACAATCCCCATTCCGCCCAGCGCCGCCGCCAGTAACGCTTCCGCATTATTCGAGGTCATCAGTGGCGTAACGGGATAGTGCATCCACGCCTCGCCCGGCCTGCGAAACAGCCAGCGGTTAGGCCCCGACGATCCGCGATAAACAAGACAGTGATGCCGGATCAGTTCGTCGGGACCGTCCGGCGCACCGTGTTTTCGCAGGTACTCTGGCGATGCGGCCAGGTGATACACCTGCTGACCGAACACCCGGGCGCGAAAAGAGGAGTCGGTCAGCACGCCAATGCGGAAGATCATGTCGGCAGCATCCCGGTGCGGATCGATAAAATCATCGGTCAGCGTCAGCTCTACGCTGAGTCGGGGGTAGCGTTCCGCCAGACCGGGAAGCCCCGGGGCAATGTGCTTCTGGCCGAAAAATACCGGTCCGTTAATACGGATTACGCCAGACGGCTCCACCGCGCGGGCGTCAAGCTCCCGTCGCGCCTCTTCCAGGTTTTCCGCCATCGAACGGGCATAGCGAATAAAAAGATGGCCACTTTCCGTGGGGATAACGGCCCGCGTATTGCGATAGAAAAGTTGCTGCCCCAGCGCATCTTCAAGCTGATGGATCACGCGGGATATCTGCGAGGCCGAGATCCCCTGCCTGCGCGCGACGACGGAGAAGTTCTGCGCTTCATACACGTCAATAAAGATCAGCAGCGCGCGGATATTGATGTTACTGGCGTAGACCATTAATGCATACCTTGCAAAGGTGTTTACTGCATTATGGCATTTTTCTCACTAAGCTTGCGACGTAATCTTCTTCCCCTGAAACGGAGGAAAGATATGCAGTTTGTTTTGATTTTACTGGTGATTGCCGGCGGGATGGGCCTGTCCGTTGAGGCGGGGTTGCTCGGTCCGCTGGGCAGTGAAGTTGGGGATTTATGGGCGACGTTCAGCATTTTTGGCGTCGGTGCCGCGCTAACGTTTCTGCTGATGCTGTTTTTTAGCCCGCGCAACAGCCCGTCGTTTTTTGCTCAGCCCGGCTGGCAGTTGCTCGGCGGCGTGCTTGGCCCTGTGTACGTGGTCATTCTGACCGTTGCGACACCCGCCATCGGCATCGCCATGACCATGATCGGCATTCTGGCCGGTCAGGTCTTTAAAAGCCTGATCATTGACCACTATGGTCTGCTGGGGACACCGCACAGGAGAATAAACGCGAAACGCATTATCGCGCTGGGTTTCATCATTGCGGCACTGGTTCTGGTCGCACAGGGGTAACGTATGACACTGATTATGATCCTTCTGGCCGTCTGCGGCGGCGCGACGCTGAGCATCCAGGCTGCAATCAACGGACAGCTCGGCAGCAGCGTGGGCGTATTTAAAAGTGCGTTTCTGACCTTTTCCGTCGGCGCGCTGGTGACCGCCCTGCTGATTTTCTTCGTTGAGCCAAAGCAGGCCATTACGCTGCTGGACGTGCCAAAATGGCAGCTCCTCGGCGCAATGTTCGGCGTGCCCTATATCGTGATAATGGTGCTGGCCGTGCAGCGGATCGGCACCGCCGTCGCCACGGTGGCGGTGATCTTCGGCCAGCTCGCGATGAGCATGCTGATTGATCACTTTGGCTGGCTGGGTAATCCTGCCATTCCGTTTTCAACGAGTCGTCTCGGGGCGGTAGTTTGCCTGGGTATTGCGCTCTGGTTCATCTACTCGAGCAGTAAAACCCACCGCGCCCGCGACTAGACTCATCTCTTACGGGTAAAGAACAGCGTCACCGTGGCGACGGTGACGCCAAATTTTTTCATCTCCGTTTTATTAAACAGATGGGTCTCGTCCTGCAGGTACATCCAGTCGTCAAACGTCAGTCGCCAGGTGCTTCCGTTGGCTTTTACATTCATGCTGTAATGCCAGTTAAAGGCGTTGCCCGCTGCCTGCCCCGTGGCGACACCATCAATGTCCCCCGCCGTGCCCTCGTAACGATCGTTCCCCACGCGCCGGATATGCCATACCCGCTGCTGCTTCTCACCGTCGTCATAAACAAAGTGTTCATTGAGGGTCAGCGTATCGCCGATAACATCCCCGGCAATCTCCACGTGAAAGCGGCGGATCTGTTTACCGCTGCGATCCTGCACCATCCCCCACGCTTCAGTTTTGCCCTGAAAGTACTGGAAGATATCCAGCCGCGGCTGCTGCTGGCGATACTCGGCCACCTCGGTACTACAGCCTGCCAGCAGCATCGTCAATGCCAGCACCAGGGTCAGGAAACGTTTCATTTTTGGCCTCCGATTAACTGCTGACGCAGCTCAGGATATTGCGTGCGGGGACCCAGCCAGATGGCCAGGAAGCGGGTGCTGAAGGCTTCTGACTGACGCGGTCCGAGTGGAATAAAGGCTTTTTGCGCTGCTGACGCGCGATACCAGAACTGCCCCTGCCCGTCGTCGAGCACAAACGCCAGCTGTGCGCCCGGCCGGACATCCGGCCACAGAGAGCGCAGCATCTGTAACCAGGCTTCGCTTCGGGGTTCCCGTTGCAGGATCCCCTGCGCCTGCCACTGGTCGCGGGTCGCCTCAACCAGCGCCTCGCGATCGATATCGCGCGCATAGGTAATAATCAGCGCCTGACTGGCATTCTCCTGACCGTAACGCCCGTCCGGGGTGCGCAGCTGGGAGGTATAGACGGTGAAAGGTCCCCAGGTGAGCGTGGCGTCGCCTACCTTACGCCAGGCCAGCCAGTCAGCCGCCAGGGCCGCGGGCGCGACGAGCGTGAGCCAAAGCAGCAGTACCGCAGTTCTCATTTTTGTCTCCCCATCAGCAGGTGGTAAAACAGCATCAACACCAGCCACCCCGGCACCATCCAGCCGACGACGATAACGGTCGGCTCCAGAAACGTGATGGCGCCCAGCCGCTCGCCGAACAGATAGGCCACAGGCCCCCCCACGGCGGCAAGCAGCGTCAGCAGCCAGCCGGGTAACGTGGTGGTGCGCGTCAGCTGCGTCCAGACGGTGGCGAACATCAGCCACAATGCCACCATCCATAGCGGCATAAGCGACTCGCCCGTGAAGGCAATGAGCCCGGTCAGGGCCCAGAGCGCGTCCAGCAAACTGCCCGCCGCCGCCAGCCCAATGGCGTAAAGACGGTAAACCGACGGCAATAGCAGACACGCCAGGATCGCCAGCGCGAGCCAGAGAATCAGGCCCTGTTCGCGAAAGAGCACCACCAGCGCCCAGTAAAGATCGAACGCGACGGCCAGCAGGAAAACCTGAAGGTAACGTCTCATACGCGCTCGGCGGTAAGCTGCACCACGCTGATGGTGCGGGCGTTAAACCCGGCTTCGCAGTAGCCAAAGTAATACAGCCACATCCGGCGGAACCGGTCATCAAAGCCGAGCTTTTCAATCTCCTGCCAGGCATGGACAAAACGCTGCCGCCAGTGGGCCAGCGTGCGGGCGTAGTCCGGCCCCATGTCGAAGAGGTTGCGCACCACAAAGTCGGTGTGGCGCGTCATCAGCTCATTCATCGCGGTAATGCTCGGCAGGAAGCCGCCGGGGAAAATGTAGCGCTGGATAAAATCGACGCTTTTGCTGTAGTCGCGATAGCGCTGATCCTGAATGGTGATGGCCTGAATCGCCATCCGTCCTCCCGGCCGCAGCCGCGCCTGACAGGTGCGGAAGAACGTGGGCAGATAGCGCTGCCCGACGGCCTCAATCATCTCTATTGAGACCAGCTTGTCGTACTCCCCGGTCAGGTCGCGATAGTCGCAGAGCAGCACCTCAACCCGGTCCTGCATTCCCGCACGGGCAATCCGCTCGGTTGCCCAGACGTATTGCTCCTGCGAAAGCGTAGTGGTGGTCACCCGACAGCCATAATGCCGGGCGGCGTATTCCGCCATTGCCCCCCAGCCGGTGCCTATTTCCAGCAGGTGATCCCCCGGACTCAGTGCCAGCTGTTCACACAGGCGCGCCATTTTGGCCTGCTGAGCCGCGGTAAGATCCTGCTCATCCGTGGTAAACAGCGCGCTGGAGTAAAGCAGCTCCTTATCCAGAAAATGGCTATAAAAGGTGTTGCCCAGATCGTAATGGGCGGCGATATTTTCCCGCGCCTGGGCACGGGAGTTACGCCGCGTCCAGTGGCGTAGCCGCTCAAGCGGCCTGCCGAGCAGGCGAAAGCCTTTCTCCAGACGGCCAAGAACCTCGCCGTTGAGAGCCAGGATTTGCAGAAGCGGCGTAAGCTGCGCGGTTTCCCATTCGCCGTCCATCCAGGCTTCTGCTGCGGCAAGGCTCCCGCCCGTTAAGACACGCCAGTAGACCCCGGGCGTCAGGATCTGCACGTCGGCATGCAGCGCGGAGGATGTTTCGCCGAAATGGAAACTCTGCGCCCCTTCACGCAGGGTGAGCGAGCCGCCGCGGATGCCGCTTAACAGCCTGAAAAGCAGCCAGCGCGCGATGCGGACGTTGCGCGGGATATCGGGTTCAAGCGCAAAGACGGGATCGGTCATGAGCGTTCACTCCTGCTGACGGGATGGTTATACAGCGGCACGCGCTTGAGCCACAGCCTCAGCGCCTGCCAGTAAATGGCGAATACGGTTTTCAGGGTCATGAGCGGGATGCGCAGCAGCAGTGCGCGCAGCGTCGTGCGGGTCAGCGGCTCCCGACGCAGCACCAGGGTGGCGTCAAACACCTTTGTATCCTGATGATTTTCAATGTGCATATGCAGCGTGTTGTCCGGGGTGTTGAAGCGCCAGTGGTAGATCATGTCCATCGGGTTGAACGGGGAAACGTGAAATGCCTTTTCCGTAGGCTGCGCATCCTGTCCGTTAACGGCATAGTAATGGCGTTCATTCCACGGCGTATTACGGACCTCCGCCAGTACCCAGCGCAGCGTCCCCTTGCCGTCATAGCAGTAGTAAAAGTTGACCGGATTAAAATGAAACCCGAAGTAACGCAGCTGGGTCAGGAGCATAACCCGCCCGTCAGGACGTTCTTCGGTCAGGCTCTCCAGCCTGCTCAGCACGTTCTCTTTAAGCGGCGTGCCGAGCGGATAGTCGGCGTCATGGAACGAGGCGGTGGCAAAGCGATTGCGCCGCACGCCAACGGACGCCAGCAGCGGCAGTTCATCCAGATCCAGCCAGGCCATAAAGACGGTGTAGCGAAATTCATGCGTTTTCGGCTGAAGGCGGCGGTGGCGTAACACGCCGTGATAAAGGCAGCTGTTCATCTCAGTTCCCCTCTCCGGCCGCTATCGCATTGACCACGTCCAGCGCGCTGCGCACGCCGTCTTCATGAAAACCGTTGTACCAGTAAGCCCCGCAGAACCAGCTTCGCTGCTGACCATTGATCTCTGCGCGGCGCGCCTGCGCCCGCCAGCTTTGCGGGTTAAACAGCGGATGTTCATACACAAAACGCTGCCAGACGAAACGTTCGTCCACAGGCCTTTCCGGGTTGAGGGTGACGCAGAACAGCGGGCTGCCCGCAGGCAGCCCCTGCAGGATGTTCATGTTGTAGGTGACGCAGGCGCTGGCCTGCTCCTGCTCGCTGAGACGGTAGTTCCAGCTGGCCCACGCGCGCTTGCGCACTGGCAGCCAGCGCGGGTCGCTGTGCAAGACCACCTCGTTGCGCTGCCAGCCGATATCGCCCAGCACCTCGCGCTCCGCCTGCGTCGGGTCGTCAAGCATGGCCAGCGCCTGGGCGGAGTGGCAGGCAAATATCACCTGGTCGAAGGTATGGCTACCGTTTTCGAGCTGGAGAGTGACCCCGCGCTCATGGCGGCTCACGCGCTGCACCGGCGCGTTCAGGTGCAGCGTCAGACGGTCACCCCGTTTTTCCAGCATGGCGCGGATATACTCCCGCGAGCCCCCCGGGACGACGTACCACTGCGGCCGATGGGTGATATCCAGCAGCCCGTGGTTTTGGAAGAAACGTAAAAAGAGCGGCAGCGGGAAACGCTTCATCTCCTGCAGCGACGATGACCAGATGGCGGCCCCCATCGGCAGAATATAGTGGTGCGCAAAAAACGCCGTGAAGCCGTGCTGGTCCAGAAACGTCTGCAGCGTAGCGTTGGGATCCCCCTCGCCCTCCAGCGCCGCTTTCGCCAGACGGTTAAAGCGAACGATCTCGCCCAGCAGCCGCCAGAATCTCGGATTCACCAGGTTTCGACGCTGGGCAAACAGCGAGGTCAGAGTATGGCCGTTGTACTCAAGCCCGGTCGCAGGATTGTGTACCGAGAAGCTCATCTGCGTTTTTTGCCCGCTGATGCCCAGCTCGCTGAGCAGGCCCATAAAGCGCGGATAGGTGCGGTCGTTGTAGACGATAAATCCGGTATCGATGGCCCAGGTACCCTGCGGCGTTGCCACATCCACGGTTGCGGTATGGCCTCCTGGTACGGCTCCCGCTTCAAACAGGGTAACCTGATGATGTCCGGCCAGCCGCCAGGCGCAGGTCAGCCCGGCAATGCCGCTGCCAATAATCGCAATCTTCATGAACGCACCATCCTGCGCAGCAGCGTGCGCTGTAAAAACGCGGGCAGCACGGCGAGCAGCCGCAAAATGAGGCCAAAACCGACAGGAAACGCGATATGCATTTTTCCTGCCGCCAGCCCGATACGGATCGCCTTCACCGCTTCGTCAACGCTCACCCTGCCGGGCATGGCAAAATCGTTTTTCCGCGTCAGCGGCGTATCAACAAAGCCCGGCGAGACAACCGTGACGGCAATTCCTTTTGGCTCCCAGTCCAGGCGCAGGCTCTCGGCAAACCAGCTCAACGCCGCTTTGGAGGCGCCATAGGCCTCCGCACGGGGAAAAGGCAGCCAGTGGGCCATTGAGCTCACCAGCACCACGCGGTTGCCGGCAACCAGCTGCGGCTGAAGTGCCTCAAGGCAGTTCACCGGGCCAAGAAAATTGGTTGCCATCACCCGCTCCACCAGGGCCGCATCCACCACGCCCTGATCGAGGTATTCGCAGGTACCGGCGCAAAGAATAACCAGATCGGCATAGCTACCGGAGAGGGCCTGGCGACAGGCGTCCCTGTCTGTCATATCGAACAGGCGAACGGTGAGATTGGGGCAGGTCTGATGCAGCGCTTCCAGGCGCGCCGGATCGCGTCCGCAGGCAATCACATGGTAGCCATCAGCGGCAAAGGATTTCGCCAGCCCAGCCCCTATGCCCGAGCTGGCGCCGGTAATCAGCACCGTCTTCATGATTTCACCCTGCGCTTGACGCCGCGAACCGCCCAGCCCAGCAAAGGCAGATGTTCGTAGATCATCTCTCCTGCATCGTAGTAATCCCGCTGGCGCGTGATGAGATCGTTTTCCGTCTCCACCACCGAGCACCCCGGCAGTTCGAGCGCCTCTCCTCCGGCAATGCGCGGGTGCGACCAGTGCATCACCCAGGTGACCACAAACCGGTTTTCGCCGCACACGGGGTCATCGATGGTAAAACGGCAATGCTCGACGTTGGCCAGCAGATGGGTGAAATAGCGCTGAAGCGCGAAAAGCCCGTCATGCTCGCCAAAGGGATCGATAAGCGTCGCATTTGAGTGATAAAGCCCCACCAGCGCCGAGGGCGGCTGGCTATCCAGTGCGGCGTAGTACTCAACAAACCGACTCACGACAGAGGGCAAAGTGCTCATGGGTCACATCCTGGCTGTAAACAACGTGGCGTAATCGCATAATTAAAACTTACACAATTAACGTTATTTGTCCAAGTTTGTGCAAATTTATTTTTTATTTTCTAATACTTTCAATTAGATGCACCTGCATTCAATTGAGGGTTTTGTAGGACGGGTGAGACGTAGCCGCCACCCGGCTTTCACTTTCAGGAAATCCTTAAGGCAAACTCACCGGCCATCTTCCAGGCTTATTCTTTTTAATTCATAAGGATGCCTGACATGAAACGCTTCTTTCTCTCACTTTTCTCCAGCCCCGAATCCTTACTTCAGGTCATGAGTCAGCAGGAAATTATTGAAGCTGTCGAAGATGGCGATCGCATTATCATCGACCAGGACGGCAACGCCTCGGTGAACTACAAAAGCAACGAGGTACGGCAGGACTTTCTGCGTCACGTCAACGCGCTGAAGAGGGCCTGATATGGGAACGGCGATATTTATGGTGCTGATGGTCTGCGGGTACTGGTACACCAGCCGCGACCTGTCGACCCGCTTTAAAATCAAGCGTTCCTTTGGCTGGGATGTCTATTTTCTGGTTGCGCTTTATGGCTCTATTTTCGTTCTGCAGGGCGTGATTGCCACGGGGCTGCTCTGGCTGCTGCTGCTCGCCCTCTCCGCCGCCAACAACGCTTTTCACTTTGCCTCGCCGAAATACACCGACTGGCAAATCGACTTTATGAACTGGAGTTTTTTAGGCATTCAGGCGCCGGTGGTGGTGATGCTGGCCTTCGCCATCCTGTTTTGCCTCTACCGCTCTAACTGGGCAGGCAGCGCCAGGCTGGATGGGGAAAGCCGGAAAAAGCTCTACAAACGGCTTGCGCAGGCGAGCGGGATCGAACAACTGCTCTATCAGTGTATGGAGCAAGGCGAGCTGGCGCAGGTCACGCTGCGGTCGAGGCGGATATACGTGGGGATGATCCACACCGCGACGCTGGAATATGAAAAAACGGCCAACATCGTGCTGATCCCGATGTTGAGCGGGTACCGGGACGCGAAGACGATGAACCTGCGCATCGAGAATAATTACAGCAGGTGGTATGCGGAGCATGACATTACGCTCGACTCAGAACCCCGTAGCGCCATGTCATTCCGCAAAGTGATTTTACTCAATCAGATTGAGAGCCTGTCGTTGTTCGATCCCGCCAGCGCCAGCGCGCTTTCGCTGGCACAGCGGGACGAGCATGCGTGTGCTAAAGAGACATCCCCATAATTCTGAGTATGCTCTGCTGAGAAGCGGTTTCGAAAAGCACGTTCTTAAGGCAGAGCATGCCCTGCTTTTGGTAAAACCGGTACGCGCCCGCGTTCTGCTCAAGCACCTCCAGCCAGAGATAGTTTTTCCCCCTGTTCCGGGCCAGGTCGATAATGGTGTTGAACATGACCTGACCATAGTTCTTGCCAGTTTCAGCAGGATCAAGGTAGAGCTTGTTGAGGAGTACGCCCTGTTTATCCGTTTCTGGGATCGTGGCCTCCCAGGTCGCTTTCATGAACCCCACGGGGCGATCGGTTTCGGCTACAAACCAGGAAACAGGGCTCTCAGTCAGGCTCTGCTCGACGACGGAAGAGGCGTACTCCGCGGCCAGAAAATCCTTCATTTCTGCGCCTGACACCCACAAACGCTGAAAATGGGCGGGATAGATACGGTATCCCAGCTCGCTTAACAGTGTTGAATCGGCCACGGTGGCCTGTCGAATTCTAAGCATCATTTGCCACCTGGTAACCCTGCCAACGCCCGCTTCAACGACGTGATGACCTCATCCGTCCCCATGCCCATTTGCGCATGAATAATGGCACCGTCAATGAGCAGCATGATTTCATTGACGACGTGCTCATCAGCGATCTTCGTCAGCGACGCAATAATATTCTTTGTTTCGATTTTATGATCGCGACATATCGCCTTTATTTCGCTTTCAATATCTTCGGATTTGGCTTCCGCGCTGGCATTAATAAATGCGCAACCGTGGAAATCGGGTGAAACAAACCATTCATTAAGCGTTGCAGGAATTGCATCAGCAGGTATTTCTCCTTCATCGAGATGTCGGCGCAACGTGGTTTCAAACCAGTCAATCCATATTTCATGCCGATATTGCAAATAGGCGAGAATAAGTAAACTTTTACTCGGAAAGTGGCGATAAAACGTCACCTTCGTCACTTTCGCCTCTTTAATCAGCGTATCGACGCCGGTTGCTTTGAAGCCCGTGGAATAGAACAGATCGTGCGCCGTAAGTATTATTTTATCCCTGACGCTGATTTTTTTATCGTTGCCTGCAGCTTCTGCTTTCAATTTTAGACAGCCTCATAATGGGGTTGACAGCATTATTTTACAGGCATAGATTACCGCAAGTAGACAGACCTGTCTACATATAACTCACTGAGGTAATCGCCATGAACACACGCCCTCCCTTACCGCCCTTTACCCGTGAAAGCGCTATCGAAAAGGTCAGACTGGCAGAAGATGGCTGGAACAGTCGTGACCCGGCGAAAGTCGCGCTGGCCTATACGCAGGATACCCAATGGCGCAATCGCGCTGAGTTCGCCACCAACCGTGAAGAGGCGCAGGCGTTCCTGGCGCGGAAATGGAAAAAAGAGCTGGATTATCGTCTGATTAAGGAGCTGTGGGCTTTTACGGATAACCGCATCGCCGTTCGCTATGCCTATGAATGGCATGATGATTCCGGCAACTGGTTCCGCTCGTACGGCAATGAAAACTGGGAGTTCGCACCGGACGGACTGATGAAGCGTCGTTTTGCCTGCGTAAATGATATGCCGATACAAGAATCAGAGCGGCTGTTTCACTGGCCGCTGGGTAGACGCCCGGACGATCACCCCTCGCTGAGCGATCTGGGATTATAGAATTTCGCATCACTCCGGGCTGCCCCGGAGTGGTGAATTACAGTGCGCCCAGCTGTTTCATCAGCGTCAGGTTGTCTTCAATATGCCAGTTAGCCGCAATTTTACCTTCGCGGATTTCATAGATATCCGTGGCGATAAAATCTATTTTTTGCCCCTTCCCCTTCAGCTTGCCAAATGTCCCGGTGAATGTGCCGTAAAAATGCAAATGGGAGACCACGCGGTCGCCGGAAATAATCATCTGCTCAACCTCACAGCGTAAATCCGGCACGGCCGTGCGAAACGCACGCGAGGCTAAAATAGCGCCCTCCGGCCCCTGCTTACGACCTTCCGGCGGCGTTTTATCAATAAAATTCGCTGCCAGGGCATCACGCGCCAGGGATTCTTCTCCGGTGTTCCAGAACGTGGCATATTCTCTGGCAACGGCTTCATTCGCTGTTAATTGCGTCCGGGACAGGCTCTTATCCACAATAAGCTGCTGTGGTTTCACCCATTCTGACTGCGCCGAATACGCGCCGCCCGACAGTCCAACAAAAATAAGCGCCGCGAGGGCGGGACGAAAAGTTTTCAAAGCGTTCATCTTCTTTCTCACCATTTTTACGTTACTCGCTAACCCTGTATTGTGGGTAATCGGTATATCCCCTCCCGGCGCCACCAAACAGCGTGGCGGGATCCCGCACCTCTGCCAGCGGCAACCGGTGCGCCAGCCGGTGGGGTAAATCCGGGTTGGCAATAAACGGTCGTCCGAAGGCAATTAAATCGGCATAGCCCGCCGCAAGTATTTTTTCGGCTTTTGCAAGGTCATAGTTACCCGCGACGATCAGCGTCCCGCTAAAGGTCTCGCGAAGTGCCTGACGGAATTGTTCGGGGATCTGCGGCGCATCGTCCCAGTCGGCTTCCGCCAGGTGGATGAACGCAATCCCTTGTTGTTCGCACCAGGCCGCAAGCGCGAGTATGGCTTCAGAGACCTGCGGATCGTTCATCCCGCGCTGGGTGATAAACGGCGAAAGACGAATGCCCGTTCGCTCGTGACCAATGGCCTCAGCAATGGCGCTTAACACCTCCTGAGCAAAGCGGATCCGGTTCGCCAGCGTGCCGCCGTACTCATCCGTGCGTATGTTGGATGTCTGGCGCAGGAACTGGTCGATTAAATAACCGTTACCGCCGTGAACCTCCACGCCATCAAATCCGGCCTGAACGGCATTCAGAGCAGCCTGGCGATAGTCCGCGACGATGCTGTGGATGTCCTTGCGCGAAAGCGCTCGCGGCTGCGGGCAGTCCACCATTTGGCCTTCGCCCTTTTCATTCACCACCCATACCTGCGCGTCCGGCGCCAGCGCTGACGGGGCGACGGGCTGACCATCCTGGTGAAAACTGGCGTGGGACATCCGTCCGACGTGCCAGAGCTGAGAAAAAATGAGTCCGCCCGCCTGATGCACGGCGCCCGTGATGAGTTGCCATCCTGAAACCTGCTCCGGCGAATGCATGCCGGGCGTCCAGGAGTATCCCTGACCCTGAGGCGAGATCTGCGTGGCTTCGGTGATGATTAACCCCGCGCTGGCCCGCTGCCGGTAATATTCCGCCATCAGCGCAGAGGGAATATTGCCCGGTTGAAGGGAACGCGCACGGGTCATCGGCGCCATGACGATACGATTTTTGAGGTCCTGCGAACCTAACCTGTAGCGTTCAAAAAGTGAGGTCTGTTTCATGTTTCATCCCTTATGGTTTGGATGAAACCACTTTACAGACGGCATCTGCTTTTGATAATTACGCTAAAATCAGATGCACTTTTCGGAAAAAATGAATAATGGGAAAACTCGAAGACATGGCCCTGCTGGTTGAAGTCGCTGAGGCCGGTGGCCTTTCCGCTGCCGGACGACGCCTGTCGCTTTCTCCTGCCACCATGACGGCCAGACTGAAGGCGATTGAAGAGCGCTACCAGACCCGCCTGTTCCATCGCTCAACGCGGTCCATCACCCTGACCCGTGCTGGCGAAGAGTTTTACCATGCCGCACTGCGCGTGCTGGAAGAGGTTCGCCATGCCGAGTCGTTACTGACACAAAAAGAAGGCGTGCTCAGCGGTAATATTCGCCTTTCTGCCCCCTCTGACTTTGGCAGGCAGTACCTTAGCCCCGCCGTGGTTGAGTTTTCCCGCCACCATCCCGACGTGAAATTTTTCATCTCGTTAAGAGAGCACGTTGAGGACCTGGTCGCTAACCGGCTCGATATGAGCGTGCGCTTCGGCAACCTCCCGGACAGCAGCCTTGTCGTCAAAAATATTCGCCCCAATCATCGGGTATTGGTCGCCTCCGGGACCTATCTTACCGCCCATGGTGTCCCGGCCACGTTTGCGGAGTTAGCCCATCACCGGTGCCTGGCGCTTGAGTCGCAGGGCGTGGTGATGAACGAATGGCGCTTCGAGACTGAGGGCAAGGAAACGGTCATTCGTGTCGATCCTGCCATGGTGTGTGACGACGGCGCGCTGCTTCGTCAGTGGGCCCTCAGCGGGGCGGGCATCGCGGGGAAATCGTGGTGGGACGTCAAAGACGACGTTGAGACAGGAAGACTCACGGTGCTGTTTGCCGACAGCTTCACCGGCTTTAGCCGATACGACCGCAAAGACGTCGGGCTGCAGTTTGTCTACCCACAGCGCGCCCTGCAGCCGCTTCAGGTCACGACGTTCAGTCAGTTTTTTCTCGACTGGCTTAAAAAACAATAACGCCAAAAAACGGTGATACACTACCCCTCACCGGGTCATCGTCCCGTCTGGATGACCTGGTACGAAAACACAGGTAACCAAAATACAAAATGGTCACTCGTTGTTAATCGTAACCTGTCACGCTAAGCTTAAATAATGACTAAAAATATGCCTACCCCATCATCACGTGGTCCACTTGACCACACTGTCAGAGAGCAAATTGTCGAAGCGGCTTTTGAGCACTTCGGCCACTACGGCTATGAAAAAACCACCGTGGCCGAGCTGGCCAAATCTATCGGTTTTTCTAAGTCCTACATTTATAAATTTTTTGAGTCCAAACAGGCAATTGGTGAAGTGATCTGTGCTAACCGCCTGGAACTGATCATGGCGGCCGTGCTTTCCGCCATCGAGGACGCGCCCTCAGCCAGCGAAAAATTGCGCCGTCTTTTCAAAGCGCTAACTGAAGCAGGCAGCGAGCTGTTCTTCCACGATCGTAAGCTTTACGACATTGCCGCCGTCGCCGCACGCGAACAGTGGCCCTCAACGGAACGGTATGCAGAAAGCCTGATGAAGCTGATTGAGAGCATCATCATCGAAGGCAGGCAGGCCGGTGAGTTCGAGAGAAAAACGCCGCTGGACGAGGTCACCCAGGCCATTCACATGGTGATGTGTCCTTACATCAATCCCGTACAGCTGCAGTACAACCTCGAAACAGCCCCGGCTGCGGCAGTGCTGCTCTCTTCACTGATTTTACGAAGCCTGGCCCCCTGATTTGTGACCATTGACAATATTGGTCACTAGTCAGAGAATGCGGATACCGTTCTGTTACGTCAAAAAGGTTTCCCATGCTCAGGCTCACTTCAGCCCGCGTTGCCGTTTGTCTCCTGCCGTTCGCCCTGGTGGCATGCGGCGATACGTCTTCGAGTGACGATCCGCGCACTCAGCCGCCGCTTGTCAGATCCGCCTCTGTCGCACTTGCCAGCGACACAGCCCGCGCCTTCACGGGCGTGGTGGTCGCCAGAACGCAAAGCGATTTGGGTTTCAGGGTGCAGGGAAAAATCCTCGAACGTCTGGTGGATACCGGGCAGACCGTCAAACAGGGTCAGCCGTTGCTGCGCCTTGACCCGGTGGATCTGAAATTACAGGCCCAGGCACAGCAGCGCGCGGTGGACGCTGCCCAGGCACGCGCCCGCAAAGCGTCCAGCGATGAGGCGCGCTATCGCGGCCTTGTGGCCTCTGGCGCCGTGTCCGCCGCGGAGTATGACCAGATCAAAGCCGCTGCGGATACGGCCAGAGCGGAGCTCAGCGCTGCCCGGGCACAGGCCAGCGTGGCGCAAAACGCCACGGGCTATGCCGTACTGCTGGCGGATGCCGACGGCGTGGTGATGGAGACCCTCGCCGAACCGGGTCAGGTGGTCAGCGCCGGTCAGGTGGTGATCCGGCTCGCCAGAGCGGGACAGCGCGAAGCGCTTGTACAGTTCCCGGAGACCCTGCGTCCTGCCGTTGGCAGCGCCGCGCAGGCCACGCTGTATGGCAATGAAACACACCCGGTCAGCGCAACACTGCGCCTGCTGTCTCTTATACACATCTGACGCTGCCGACGATCTACTCTGTGTAGATCT
>ERZ1026878.673-NODE-673-length-24915-cov-7.815286_pt1 | contig 24915 bp, 18 predicted proteins | sample MGYA00380169_ERZ1026878 | MGnify/ENA primary metagenome ERZ1026878 (study PRJEB33269, sample SAMEA4719805) | human gut metagenome | biome: human-associated habitat; feature: organic feature; material: feces | place: Cameroon | collected 2013-10 ...
ATGGTGAAGGTTCAAAGGTTATTTGCAAAGACTAATTTGAAAATTCAAGTTTGTCGAACTGATAAAATCCCTTTAGGAACTAAAGGGCGCACTTCTATACCCAGAATCTCGGACCGGTTGGCTGGAGGATGTAAGGTTTTTTGTGTCCAGGCGATAATAGCGCTCCCGTAGGGCGCGAAAGGAATCACCGTGGCACACCGTACACCCAAAATAAACGACACCGTAAAATTTACCGACCAGCAGCAGGCCATTCTGAACGATGCCGTAGAGCAACTGATGGAAGCCGGCGGCTTAACGGCCTTAACGCAGGCTCATTTCAACGAAGCGATGAAGATCGTAGCCCAACGCTTCATGGCAGACACCCTTGCTCTTGGCTATGTGCTTGGTGCTACCCCCTGCACTCGGGACTTTCACCCGTTAGAACGCCCTCATGCCGAGCGCACCCAAAGCAAAGGCCGCAGGCAAATGACTGTCTGCGGCCTTTTTTTACTTCAATCTGCGTTCTGATCAGAGAATGAGAAGTGAAGCGATAAAGGTAGCGATAAGGCCTCCCGCCATCACCGGAATCGTGCGCCGCACAAGTTCAAAGGGCGAGACTTCCGCAATACCAGAGACCGCCATCACAACGCCCGCAATCGGCGACATCGAGCGTGCGATGCCGCTTGCAAGCTGCACGGGCACGGCCATCGTGACAGTGGCCCAGCCCACAGAGCCCGCGGCCTGCGGCAGAAGCGGAGAAAACGCAAAGAACGCGGCGTTACCCGACCCCGTCACAAAGGCTGCAAGCGCCATGATGAGGAACATCACGAGAAGCATCGTGACGCCGCCCGCCCCCTGCATCTGCGCCACGCTCTGCAAAATTGTGTCGATGCCGCCCGAGCGCTTAAGACCCTCGGCAAAAACTTCGGCGCAGACAATCAAAAGCACGGTCGAGGAAAAGATCTTGCCCATGCCGTTAAACATGGCTTTCGTGCGGTCCGTGCAGGCTCTGAGGCTTCTTACCGTCAGAAGATCCACGATGAAGGCAATGAAGGCGCAGGAGAGAATTGCCGTCACCACTTCAAGGCGCACTCCCGCATAAACAAGCTTACTGAACACAAAAAGGAGCACCACCGGCAGAATCGGCAGAATCGCGTAATAGACCGGCGCATCGGGCTGCGCCGCGGCGCCTTCCTGCTTCACCTCCGTTCTGAGCTTAAAGTCATCTGCCGTCAGACGGCCGCTTGCGAGGTCCCGTTTATCGAAGAACTTTCCGAGAAGCACGTGGCCGGCGGCAATCACAACTGCCGCCACAACGCCCACAGGAAGCTGGCTCTGGATAAAGAATTCCATCACGTGCAAGTTGGAGATTTCTGCCGCGAGAAGCGAGTTACCTGAAGCCGGCCCCAGATCCAGGCAGCTTGCCGTTGCGACAACCGCTGCAGCCGAAAGACGCGAAACACCCACGGCAACCAAAAGCGGATAGATCGTCACCATCAGCAGCATCCCCAGGCCCACAGCCGAGGGAATAAAGACATTGAGCAGCTGCCCGACCAGGTAGGCGAACCCCAGGAGCAGATACGGTGCATGCACATAGGAAAGGGGCTTGATGCAGATTCTCACCAGCGCTTTCGTTGCGCCGATTTTGTCCATGTAGTAGGCAAAGCCGCCCACGCAGATGATGTTCATGCCGATGCCGGCGGCACGGCTCTGCAGCAGGTTTGTGAAGACCTGAACGATGTCAAAGACCGCGCTGTGCGTGGCCTTTTTGCCGGTCACAAGCGGATCGCCTGAAATGAGCGTCACGCAGATAAGCAGCAGAATCCCCACCATGAGCAGCGCCCACGGTGCGTAATAGCGTTTGATGACAAGGTAGGCCGCGAGCACAACGCCCGCGATGACAAGAAAGATCCCCAGCATTTGTAATGTTCCCTTTGTTTGTCGGACAAGACGAAATCCGCGTCTTCTTCTTTTTTCGGATTTCGTCCGCAGTCTACCGACGGAGCCGCGGTTTACAAAGAGATACAACCGAACTGAAAGGCAAAAATCGTTAAGCGGGCCTGACAAAAATCAAAGAGCACAAAAAAGCCGGTGACGCACTTTAGGCGGACACCGGCTCTTTTCTGACAGAAAAGCCTACACGTCAACTTCCACATCGTCGCCGTGCAGTTCCATCCAGCTGCGTCGCCCCGCGGCTTCGCCCTTGGCCATGAGTAACCCCATGACGGCATCGGTTTCCGCCTTGTTGACGTCTCCCATCGTAACGGGAAGCAGTCTGCGGGTGTCCGGCGCAAAAGCCGTTTCGTGCAGCTGTTCCGACATCATTTCGCCCAGGCCCTTAAAGCGGGAGACAACGAGCTTATCTTCGGCAAAACCGTCTTTTTTGAGTTTGGCAAGGGTTCTGGCGAGTTCCTTGTCGTCAAGGCAGTAAATGTTCTTGGCGGGCTTATTTCTGAGTTTGGGGACATCCACGCGGAAAAGCGGCGGCTGCACGATGTAGACGTGGCCTTTTTCCACAAGCGTCGGGAAATGCCGGTAAAAAAGCGTGAGAAGGAGCACCTGAATGTGGCTGCCGTCCACGTCAGCGTCCGCGAGAATGCAGATCTTGCCGTATCTGAGGCCCTTTAAATCTGCGTCTTCCCCGGGCTTATGGGGATCCACCCCCACCGCCACCGCGATGTCGTGGATGATCTGGGAGGCAAAAATGCGATCGCTGTCCACTTCCCAGGTGTTCAGTACCTTGCCGCGCAGGGGCAGAATCGCCTGGCATTCCTTGTCACGGCCTTGCTTCGCGGTGCCGCCTGCACTGTCACCTTCCACGAGAAAGAGTTCGTTGCGGGTGATGTCGTCGGTTTCGCAGTCGGTGAGTTTACCGGGGAGCACTGCAACGGCCGAGCCCTTTTTCTTTTCCACCTTCTGCGCCTGCCGCTGGCGCTTCTGGGCCTGGCGGATCACGAGGTCGGCGAGTTTCTTACCCTCTTCAATATGGTCGTTCAGCCAAAACTCAAACTGCGGGCGCACAAAACCCGCGACAAGCCGCAGGGCATCGCGGCTTGTGAGCTTTTCCTTGGTCTGCCCCTGAAACTGGGGATCGAGGGCCTTGCAGGAAAGGACGAAACTCGCGCGTGCAAAAACGTCTTCCGCGAGAAGCTTCACGCCCTTGGTCATCAGGCCGTGGGCTTCCATAAAGGCCTTCATGGCGCCGTAAAGGCCGTCTCTGAGTCCCGCTTCATGCGTGCCGCCCGCAGGCGTCGGAATGAGGTTTACGAAACTTTCGCGCGTCAAAAGCCCGTCCTCGGTCCAGACCACAACCCAAGCGGCGCCTTCGCCTGCGGCAAAGCCTTCCGTCGTTTCATCAGCCCAGCCTTCGGCTTCAAAAGCGGGGACCGTCAAGGGGTCGGTGACTTCGGCGAGAAGATACTCTTTAAGGCCCCCTTCGTACTTCCAGTGCTGCTGCGTCCCCTTCACTTCGTTAATGTAGGTAACGGACGCCCCGGGCAGAAGCACGGCTTTACTTTTTAAAAGCCGCACGAGCGACGCTTCAGGGATTTCCGCGCTGTCAAAGTACTTGGGATCGGGAAGGCATGTGACGCGCGTGCCGGTGGCGCTTTTGGGGCGCGGGCTTTTTTTGCTTGTCAGCGGCCGCACGACGTTTCCGCCCTCAAAGCCGATGTCAAATTCCTGCCCGTCACGCCAAACGGTGACGTCCATCCTGAGGCTCAGGGCGTTTGTGACCGACACACCCACACCGTGAAGGCCCCCGGAGAAGGTGTAGGCGCCGCCTGCCGTCTTATCGAACTTACCGCCCGCATGCAGCTGCGTAAACACAAGTTCCACCGTGGGCACCCCTTCGGTGGGGTGAATGCCGGTGGGAATACCGCGTCCGTCGTCTTCAACCGTGATCGAGCCGTCCGTGTGACGCGTAAGGGTGATCTTCGTTCCGTAGCCCGCAAGGATTTCGTCGCTTGCGTTATCGAGCACTTCCTGAATGATGTGCAGGGGGTTATCGGTGAGGGTGTACATACCAGGCCTCTGCCGGACGGGTTCAAGCCCCTTTAAGACACGGATGGAAGAGTCGTTGTATTCGGAACTGCGCTTGCGGACTGCCATAAAAACAAACGAAAAAACGGTAAAAATCAAAGCGGCGTCATTTTAGCTGACGCCGCCCGCACCAAACCCGGTCAATCGGATTCCTACATATTGAGAACGGTCTTACGGTAATGCTTCAGTTCATCAATACTTTCCTGAATGTCGCTTAAAGCCTCGTGGCGCGTGGATTTCTGAAAGGACGTCACCGCCTCGGGCTTCCAGCGCCTGGCCAACTCTTTGATGCTTGAGACGTCAATCGTGCGGTAGTGGAAAAAGCTTTCAAGCCTCGGCATCCAGCGCGCCATGAAGCGCCGGTCTTGCCCCACGGTGTTGCCGCACAAAGGCGACTTCTGAGGGCCCACAAAGCGACGGAAGACTTCCAGGCACATGTCGGTCGCCTCCTCTTCGTCCACGGTACTTGCCAAGACCCGATCCACGAGCCCTGACTTCGTGTGCGTCTGCGTGTTCCAGCTGTCCATGTGGCTCATCACGCAGGGGCTCTGATGCACGGCAATCACCGGGCCCTCATGCAGGATATTTAACTGAGCGTCGGTGATGATCGCCGCGATTTCAATCACGCGGTTCACCTCCGGCTGCAGCCCCGTCATTTCCATATCGATCCAGATGAGGTTGGAGTCGCTGAAAGACGGATCGCGCAAAATGTTGGTCATTTAAAATATTCCGGTTCACGCCGCCCGAGCTCACACAAACCGGGCTGAAGCGGCTAAGCTTAAAGGTTGAGCCGATTGTACTCTAACCCGATTTATGTCCGATACCGCAGCACTGCTTAACACCCTTTTTGTCGCGGCAGCCGCGTTTTACGTGTGCATGCAGACGGCGCTTGCCATTTTGCAGGTCAAAGCCGCCGAGCACGCTGCGGTAGGGCTTCCGCCGGCCTTCCGCAGCGCCGTGGACCTCAGGGTGCACCGTAAGGCCGCAGACTACACGGGCGAAATCGTGCAGGCCGATCTCGTAAACGCCATTCTGGGGGCGCTCGTGTGCCTCACGCTCACCTTCGGTAACGGCTTTAACCTCATCACGGCCGGTTTCAGTGCGCTTTGGGGAACCGGGATCATCTCCCAGTTTTTCATCGTCTTTACGGTGTCTCTCATTCTCACCGTCATCGACATTCCGGTTGCCTGGTGGAAACAATTCCGCATCAACGAGCGCTACGGGTACGAAAAAACGGAGCGGGGCCTCTGGTTTAAGCGCCTCATCACCGACATTGCGACGGGCTTGGCCGTTGAAGTGCCGCTTATTTTCATTGTTCTTGCGTTTTTAAACGCGCTTTCTTATGCTTGGTGGTTTGCCGCGGCCGTGGTGACGGTCGCGTGGTTTGCCTGGCGCATCTTTATTAAGCCGCCCCTTACCGCTGCCTTTAACGGCGGCGTGCGCGAGATGCCGTTTGGCCCCATGCGCTCAAGAATTGAAGCGTTTCTGCCGGAAGTGGGCCTTGCGGGCGCCGAAATCCTTGTGGGTGAGCGGCCCCGCGACCGCTTAATCGGCAGCGCCTTTGTGTTTCGCCGCCCCTGGGGCCGCGCGCGTCTTGTGGTTTTCAGCCGCAGCCTCGAAAAACTCACCCCGGAAGAGATCACGGCCGTTGTCGCGTGCGCCGCAGGGCGCTCGGGCCGCTGGCACAACACCGCGCTTTTTGTCTTTTTTGCCGGGCTCTCGACTGCCTTCTGGTACCTTTTTTCGCTTGCGGCCGTCACGCCCTCCTTTTATGAGGCGTTAAATATTGAGCCGACCCTCGCGCTCGTTAAGGGGGCTGTGAACCCCGGGCTTTTAATCGTTATTGCGCTCACGGTCGTCCCCATTGTTCTTTACCCCTTTGTCTTTCTCATCCACGGCTTTACGCGCCTCATGGACTTTGAGGCCGACGCCTACGGCGTGGATAAGGCGGGTGTTAAGCCCGTCATCCGGGCTTTGGTGAAGATGCACGAGGACTACCGCAACACGCTTACGCCGAGCCTTTTGTTTTCGCTTGCCAACCACCGCCATCCGCACGTGACGCAGCGCATCGAGCACGCGATTTTGGCCGACATCCGCATTCATAACGACCTCACCAATTCCCACCGGGCCGTTGAAGGCGACCTTGCCGACCGCTTCAGCACCGTGCTTGAAGCAAGACGCCGCGCCCGCGCAAGGCTCCTCGCGCAAAAACTCCTTCTGCGCAAAGAAGCGCTTCTTGAAAGACAGGCCCTTGCCGCAAGGCGCCTGTGTCTTGCGCCCGTAACCGGCACCGCCCAGCGCGAAAGGCCCCCTTATGACTGATTCTCTTTTTAAAGCGCGCGTCACGGCCGGACACGGCCGGCATCACTACGTGGAAGATGACGCGGGGCATCTTTTTGAAGCCCGCCGGCGCGGTAAGAAAAACGACGTGACGGTCGGAGACTACGTCGAGTGCCGTCAGGCCGATTCTCAGACCGTGGCGGTGGAAGCGGTCCTCCCCCGTAAAACTCTTCTTTTCCGAAGCGATGAGTGGCGCGTGAAAGAATTGGCCGCGAACGTCGACCTCGTTGCCGTCGTCTTTGCCTCCCGCCCCACGTTTAACCCGTGGTTTGTGTGGAAAGCAGTAGTTGCCGCCAAAACCGCCGGGATCGACGTTGTCGCGATCCGCAATAAGGCCGATCTCACGCAGGGGCGCGAAGCCTGTGACGCCTTTGCGGCGTCGCTTCCCGCGGCGGGCTGCCCGTACCTTACGCTTTCCGCTTACGATGCGGACGACGTGCTCACCAAACTCACGCCGCTTTTAGAAAACAAAACCACCCTTTTAATCGGTCAGTCGGGGATGGGCAAAAGCACGCTCATTAACGTCCTCTGCCCTGAAGCGCAGGCGAAAACCCGCGAGTTTTCCGAGGCCCTGGACCTCGGAAAACAAACCACGACGGCTACGCGCCTATACCGCACGCAGTTTGCCGGCAGTAAAGCGTCGCTTATTGACTCCCCGGGCTTTCAGGAGTTCGGCCTCGCGCACATCACGCGGCGCAATATTCTCGAAGCCATGCCCGATATTGCGCAATACGCCCAGGGCTGCCGCTTTTACAACTGCACCCACACCCATGAACCGGGCTGCTCGGTGCGTGCGGCGGCTGAGGCCGGGAAAGTGAGTCCCGAGCGCTACGCCTTTTTCCGTGCCGTCACCGAGGAAGCCAAAGACGATGTTTTCTAAGAAGGACACGACGCGAAAACTCGGTATCTGGCCCGATCCGGTCACAGCTGACATTGCCGCAGGAACGCTTAAGGCAAGCGGCATTGACTGCGAGGTGAGAAACACGCTTCTCTGGTCGGCGGCGGGCGAACTGCCGCCTGATATCTGCGCGCCGGAAATCTGGCTTACCGACGCGCGCGACATGGCGCGCGCCCGGGCAATTCTCAAAGAAATTGCCGAAAACGCCGAGGCCCCCGCCTGGGTGTGCCCGAACTGCGGCGAAACCATTGAAGCGCAGTTCGGTCAGTGCTGGAAGTGCGCAACCGTTAAGCCCGCAAAGCCCTAATGCTGCGTCTGTGCCGCAAGAGGCCTCAGTTCCGCGAGGTTAAAAAGAAGTTTCACCGCGCTTTCCGGCGCATAAAGCCTGGAGCTTGACCGGTTCATCACATCAACGGTTAAAACCGTGTCAGCCGCGGCAATGCGGTAGCGGATGACGTTACCCAAGAGCTGATGGCTCACCACGCGCCCGTCCACGGGTTCTGAGCAAGTCTCGGGGTACTTGCCGCCCTCTTCCCGCACAAACACCGATTCCGGGCGCACGGCCACCAAGTCCTCGGGCGAGTCAAACTCCAAAAGCACTTTGGCTTCGGCCTTGGTAAGAAGGTTGTAGGACCCGATAAAGCGCGCGGCAAATTCGTCCGCGGGATTGAGGTACACCTCTTCAGGAGTTCCCTGCTGCACAATCGCGCCGCGGTTCATAAGGAAAATCCGGTCGCTTACCGTCATCGCCTCTTCCTGATCGTGCGTCACAAAGACGGTGGTCAGATGCAGGTCCTTCTGAATCGAGCGGATCTGCTCCCTGAGGTTGCGGCGGATTCGGGCGTCCAAAGCAGAGAGCGGTTCATCAAGCAGGAGAATCCGGGGTTCGGTCACGAGGGCGCGCGCCAGGGCCACGCGCTGCTTTTGGCCGCCCGAGAGCTGATGGGGGTACTTCTTTTCGTTCCCCGTCAATTCCACCAAAGCGACGGCGTCAGTGACCTTTTTCGCGGTTTCCGCGGCCGGCACCCCGTTCATTTTGAGGCCGAAAGCGATGTTTTCCGCGGCCGTCATGTTGGGAAAAAGCGCATAGCTCTGAAACACCATGCCGATGCCGCGCTTCTGGGCCTTGACGTTGGTGATGTCGGCACCGCCGACATAAATCGTCCCGGCGTCCGGCGTTTCAAGGCCCGCGAGGCACCGCAGAAGCGTTGACTTCCCGCAGCCCGAGGGCCCCAGAAGCGTGATGAACTCCCCGCGGTCAATGCCGAAACTCAGGTCATCAAAAACCCGTGTGGCACCAAAGTGCTTGGCAAGTTTTTCAACCCGGACAAAAGATTCAGTTTCTGACATCGTGTTTTCCTATTCTTCTTCGGCCACGGCTTCCTCACGGCGGCTTCTGGAAAAGCGCATCGCAGCCCATGTCATGATGAGCGTCAGGAAGAAGTACGTGCTCACAATCGCAGCATTCAAGTGCCCGCTTGTCATGCGTTTGGTGTAAAGGTAAACCTGCAGCGTTTCATAGCGCGTTCCGACGAGCATGTTGGCAAAAACGAATTCGCCCATCAGAAATGAAAAGCTGATGAAAAGCGACGCCAACAGCGCGCGGTTCAGGTTCGGCAGAATAATGCGCATAAACGCGGAAAACGTTCCCACGCCCAAAAGGTGCGCGGCATCGATCAAGTCCCTCAGGTTGATGCCCGCAAGGCCGTTTGCAAGCGCCCGGTACATAAAGGGCACCGTAATCGTGAAGTACGTCCCGATCAGAATCCAGGGTGTACCCACGATCGGAAGGGGGTCACCGGCAAACATCTGAAGAAGCCCGACGCTCGAGACCACCGGGGGCACGGCAAACGGAAGGATGATGAGCACTTCCATGATGCCCTTAAGTTTCGGGAAGTAATAAAAGACCGCAAAGATCATCGGCAGCACGAGTAACGTCGAGACGATGAGCGTTGCAAAGCAAATGAGAAGGCTTCTTCCCAACGCTGCAAGAAACCGGGGGTCGGTCAGAAGTTGCGCAAACCACCTGAAGGTCAGGCCGTCCGGGAGAATCGTTGCGCCCCAGGACGAGGAAAAGGCATATAAAACGGTCGCCACAATCGGAAGCGCCAAAACAAAGGCCACAACCCCGATCACCGCCTTATGGTAGGTCATCAGCCCCGCAGCGTTACGCGACATGGTAAGACCTCCTCAAAAGCCACCGGTAGACGGCAACGACGAACGCAAGAATCACAATGAGAAGCACGGAAAGGGCTGCTGCAAGATTGGGCTGAAAGAAAATATCCCCCACCACCAGCTGCCCGATGCGGATCGTCACAAGGTTGTAGTTACCGACCGTGAGCGCATAGGCGCTTGCGTACGCACCCATGGCGTTGGCGTACTGAATCGTAAAGGTGCCGAGAAGTGCGGGCGCCAAAACCGGCACGGCCACACGCCGCCAGTAGTCAAAGCGCGAGGCGCCCATCGTGCGCGCGGCCTCTTCCCATTCGGGCTTAAGCGCTGTAAAGGCCGGAAAAAGAAGAAGGATCCCCAGGGGAATCTGAAAGTACGTGTAGATGAGAAAAAGGCCTTCGATGCCGTAGACATTAAATTTTTCAATGAGCCCGAGGTCCTTTAATAGCAGCGTAATCGCGCCGTTAAAGCCCAGGATGATGATGAAGGCAAACGCAAGCGGCACGCCCGAGAAGTTACTCGTCATGTTGGTGAAACTCACCATCCAGTCTCTGACGCGCCCGGGCACCTTATTGAGGCTTGCCGCGGCAAAGGATGCGATCACGAGGCCCACCAGAGAACTCCAGAACGACAGCCACAGGGAGTTCGAAAAGGACTGCATGAAGAAGGGATCAGCAAAAATCTCGAGGTAGTTGTCGAACCCCCAGACTTCCTCTTCCTCAACGTAAAGGGAATTGATGATGACCCAGATCATCGGAAGGATCTGGAACAATAAAAACACAACGGCAAAGGGCAGAACGAGCAGGCCGTGCCGTACAAGGCCGCCTTGGTTTTGTGCCTGCGTGGAATGCATTTACTTATCGGCTCCTTTGTCTGTCCGTTGTTTCTTGTGTCGGTTCACCGGATTTTACCCGCACACGGGCGCAAACTTAATGCGCTCTGCACCGTCGGCCATGGTCAACGCGGGCGTAAGCCCCAGGGTGCGCGCGAAAAAGGCCGCGAGGTACCGCTGCTTTACGGGTTCTTCGGTAACGGCAAGTCCGTTCATCCCCTCCCCGAAACAAAAACAAGGTACGCGCCGTTCAGCGGCGTCCGTTCCGCCGTGAGAGCGGTCTTCACCCATCCCATGATCCGCCGTCACGATGACGCGGTAACCGGCCGCAAGCCAAGCGGGGATCCTTTCCGCAAGAAGCCAGTCAACGTTGCGTGCGGCTCGGTCGTAGTCGGCGTCTGCCCCGCCCATGTCCGAAACGTGCCCTGCTTCGTCAACACCCATCGGATGAATCACGCAGAAGTCCGGACTGTAATTGGCAATCAACCAGTCTCCCTCGGCAAAAAGCTCGGTGTCGGGCAAATCGTCGCGCGTATAAAACCACCCGGCGTCCACCGCGGAACCGTTGCCGGGGGCAAGGTGCTTATGTTTGGCGGCACAGTAGGGAGTGTGAGCAAAAAGTTCACACATCCAGCCGTAACCGGCGAGCGCCGTGACGCCGCCCGCGGCCTTCACAAGATCGAAGACGGATGCGGCTCCGGCTTTTCTTTGGCTGCTGTTTGTGACAAAGCCGCCCGTGACCGGGACGCGCCCGGTGAAAAGCGTTTCATAGAGGGGCCTTGAGAGGCTCGGCAGTTCTGAGACGACGGAAAAGAGTGTTCCCCTCTTTTCTTCAACAAGCCCCATAAGAAATCCACAGCACTTGCGGGCTGTGGATTCCTTCAGGCCGTCGACCAAAACCACGATGAGTTTGGACGAAAAAGCCATGCGTCTTACTTCATGTAGATCGAGACTTTGCTCTGCCAGTGACGCGAAATGCGGCTGCTCGTCTTTGCCCAGGCGTCAAAGTCAGAGATCGGACGGGCCTTGGCGTACTGCGATTCCGGCAGCATCTTCGCGGCCGTTTCCGCAGGCATCTTCACGTAGGCCGCGCGGATCGGGCGGGCGTAGCCGTTGGCAAGATTAATCTGGCCCCGATCCGACAAAATGAACTCGCGGGCGTACTTAGCGGCATTGGGGTGCTTGGCCCACTTATTCAAAATCGTCGTGTAGCCGCTCGTGACCGACCCTTCGGCGGGGATCAACACCTCAAAGCGGTTGCGGTCGATCTGATCGCGGTAGTTCAGAGCATTAAAGTCCCAGAGCATACCGACTTCGACTTCACCCTTTTCGAGGTTGGCGACCACCGGGTCAACCATCGAGAGACGGCCTTGCTTGGCGATCTTCGCAAAGAACTCATAGGCAGGGTTCAGATTCTTTTCGTTGCCGCCCATGGCGATTGCTGCAGCGAGCACCGCGTAATTGGCCTGCGCAGCCGACCCCACGGCGCCCACGGACACACGGTAGGTGCCGGTCAGAAGATCATTCCAGCTCTTCGGGGGATTTTTGACGAGTTCCTTATTGATGATGAAGGCCACGGTACCGGTGTAGCCGAGACACCAGTGACCGTCCTTATCCTTGGCCCAGGCGGGAATCTGATCCCAGGTCGAGGGCTTGTAGGGCATCGTGATACCCTTTTTGCGGGAGAACTCACCGAATTCAAAACCGACGTCACCGATGTCCGCCGTGGCGTTTTCACCTTCGGCCATGATTTTGGAGATCTGCTCGGCCGAACTCATATCCGAGTCCTGGGTCTTGATGCCGAGTTTCTGCAGATCCTTCCAGGTACCGACCCAGTTGGCCCAGGTGTCGGGCATACCGACGGAATTTACCTGACCTTCTTTCTGCGCGGCCTTTAAAAGCGCATCAACATTGGCGTCAGCGGCCCAGACGGCGGCAGAAAGTCCCGTGGCGGCAACGGCACACGCGGCAACAGCGTACTTGGAAATCGTATTCAATTCGCAGCTCCTAGGTTGGTTGGGCCGGCTGTGAGCCGGCCTCGGCACCGCCCGGAAGTCTCCTTCCGGACGGCCGGATAAAACGCAGTTTATCGAAAATGCGCAAAAGTCTGTATTTCCGCGCACCGGCGCTCTCCTTAATTTCCGTGATTTTGCGCTGCGTCGATGACACACCGATGACAAATTACCGCAGCGTCGCCTCTTTAAGCCGCGCTCCCAGCCCGCTCATACGCCGCACGGGCGAAGCGACCGCTTTTTTGAGTACCTCAATATTGGCAAAGACCGCCGCCTTTTTCACGGCACGGGTAATCCCCGTGTAGACAAGCTCACGGGTGATGAGTTCAGAGTCCCCTGAAACCGGAAGCACCACCGCCACACGCTCAAACTGCGAGCCCTGGGACTGATGGATTGTGAGCGCATAGGCTGTTTCGTGCCCCGGTAAAAGCGCCGCAGGCACGTACTTACCCTCACCGAAATACACCCAGAAGGTCCCGTCCGTACAGTCTTGCGGGTTCGGCACGACAATGCCGACGTCACCGTTGTAAAGCTCCGTCTGCTGATCGTTCACGCGCACGATGATGACGCGCCCGGGGTAAAAGACGGCGTCCGTTTCTGCCCCCGCCGTGTTTTTGACATGCTCCTCAACAAGGTGGTTTACGGCACTCACGCTGTCCGGGCCCCGGCGCTGGGCACACAAAACACGAAACGCGTTAAAGGCCGCAAGCATTTCATCATTGAGTTTGTCGGATTCTTCCCTCCCGGCAATTTTTTTCGTGCGTTTTTTAACGAGCTCCAAATAGGGCTTCATTTCAAGCCGTATCCACTGTCTCAAGTCCTCATTCACCCCGAACTTAAATCGCTTAGGCAACGAGAGCGAAATTTCTTCGTTCTGATCGTCCGTGTAAGAAGCGTCAAACTTTTTATCGTGCGCAAGAAGCGTGCGTACGGTTGCTTCATCCCCGGTATTCACCGCCCGCGAAAGGTTTCCCACCGGAGAGTCCGCGCCAAAGCGGAAACTGTAGGTAAGTTCTGTCACGGCCTCAGAAAGCGCTCCAGCCGAAGCCGTCATATCGGCAAAGACCGAGCCCGGACCAACGGCTGCCAACTGGTATTTGTCGCCTAAGAAAATCAGCCGCGTCTTTGCAGGATCCACGGACTGCATGAGTTTTAAGGCAAGCGATACATCAATCATGGAGGCTTCGTCAGCAATGAGGACATCGGCTTCCACGGGGGCCTGAGGGCCGGGCCGCATGCCCGAGGTGTTGGGGGTGCTCAAGAGCCGGTGAATGGTCTGCGCCGTGATGCGCTTTTCCTTTACGCCCTTATCCACGAGGGCATAGAGCCCGGGCTCACGCAGGCATTCCTTCTGCAGCGACTCCTTAAGGCGCCCTGCGGCCTTACCCGTGGGTGCTACGAGCGCCACCGTAAGCGCTCCGTTTCGTGCCAGAAGCGCGGTTAAAAGACGCACCACCGTTGAGGTTTTCCCCGTGCCCGGTCCCCCGGTGATGACGGAAAGGCGCCGCTTCAGAGCATTTTCCACGGCCTCATACTGGTGTCCCGCGCCTTCGCGCCAAAGAGCCGTGCGCTCAGCCGTTGCGCAGGCGTTGTGTTTTTGCCAGAGCGCCGTGTCCGTTGCCTGAAACGCTGTTTTGAGTGCCGGCGCGAGTTTGGCTTCAGGCGTCACGTACTGCGCGGCCCGCGCGAGCAGCCGTCCGAGTTCGGCTTCTTCCTCAAAGCGCCTTAACTGATAAATAAAGCCCCCGCGCACGGTGTCCGCAACAAGCGGCGCGTCCGCAAGTTTCAGGGGATCCTCGGCGCCCGTGTAGGAAACGAGGAGCCCTGCGGCCTCCCAGGCGTCAAGCATCTCTGAAGTCACCGACGCAGGAAGCTCCGCGCAACTGCTTTTTTGCGCGTCCGCAGCCGCGAGCGCTTCAATCACAGCGGCAAATGCCGTGCTGTCCGTCTCTGCAAGCGTCCTTTTGGAGCGCTCCGCAACCGCCAGCAGCCGTTCGCCGTAGGCCTTCCAGGCCGCTTCAATCGTCACGTCCGTCATTTGCGGGCCTCCTTCACGGGACGCTCACCCGTTTTAAAAAATGTATCGAGCGCGCGGATCAATTCCGCGGGCGGCCTGTCGCGGAAAATCCCCTGCGTGGGAGAGCCCTCGCCCGCGCCGCGCAAAAAGACGTAAAAAACGCCGCCGATCAGATCGCAGCCGTCGGCAACACCCGTTTTGACTTCCAGGAAGCGCTTCATGGCGGTGAGGTAAATCAGGTACTGCAGTCTGTAGTTATGCCGCCGCATTTCGTCGTGAACGGCTTTTTCCGTGTAGTCCGCGGGCGTGCCCGACCCGATGAAATTACTCTTCCAGTCAACGAGCCAGTATTTGCCCTGCGCCTTAAAAACGAGGTCGGCGGTACCGGTGAGGTAACCGGTGAGCGCCGTATCGTCGAGCTCATCAATCGCGTACTCGGGCCCGAACGCTTTTAAAAGCGCCGCAAGAGTCTTTGCCCTCGGAGCCTTCTTTCCCCCGGCGCCCCAGGCAACGCTCATCGTGAAGGGCCACTCGGAGTAACGGGCCGCAAAAGGCACATCAGAAAGCTTTAAAGGCGCATCACCATCCGTCAGATGCGCTGAGAGCACCGCTTTCATCATCCTTTCAATGTAGGCCGCCCACTGCGTCTGGGCTTCTTCGCGGTTTTCTTCCGGGAAAAGATAGGCGTACTTGCGGATCATCGCGTCAATCAGACGCGGGCGGCCCATGTCGTCCGTGAAGTCCGCGCGCTGCATGATTTCGTGCAGAAACGTGCCGACATCGGGTCCCCTCATCGTGCAGGCGTTAAATAAGGCAAGACCCGCCTGGGGCACTTCTTGCGTGTCGGCATCAAAGTCAATCACGTCGTCAGCGGCATCAAAAACCGGGGTTTCTTCGCAGGCCAATACGGGCATGCGTGCGGGCGTGAGGCTTCTTCTTACGATGGAAGTAAAACTTGAAACCCGACTTGTGAGAGGATAGGCAGCTGACTTATCCGCCGTCATCACGCCGGCCGCTTCTTTTGTGATTTCTGCCGGCAGGGTCAGGTTTTCCGCTTCGCCCTTCGTTTTGGTGACGACCCGGCACAAGGGCCCGGCTTCGTCTTCAAAACGATGCTCAAGTTCTGCAAGCAGATCGCAGGCCTTTTCATTAAAGGCACCCTTCGTGGCCTCTTCAGGACAACGCGTAAGACCTGCCAGAGCCCGCAAATAGAGGTTGTTGGTACGGTAATGGTTAATTTTTCCCTTGCTTTGGCAGTAAATTTGCGGCAGTACCACGCGGCTTGAAGCGCGGGTCAAAGCCACATAAGCCTTTCTGACGCCTTCCTCCTGCTCATCAGCAAAGCACTCTTTCACAGTGGAGCGGCTTACGCGGCAGGGCGAAAAAAGCCGCACGCTCCCTGATGGGCCTCTTACGCGGAAAACGGCATAGCCGTCGGTGTTGCCGCTCGACGAGATCTGCATCTTTGCCGCGCCGGGGAGATAAACAACAGGATACTCAAGCCCTTTACTCGAGTGAATCGTCTGCACGATGACGAGATCCTCGTCGCTCTCAACACGGCACTTACGGTCCGTATTGTCTTCGCTCATCGTGCGGCTTTTGAGCGTTTCAAAGCGCCTTACGAGCCCCGAGAGCGTTCGGTAGCGGCGGGATTCTTTGTGAAGCAGCTCCACCACCTGTCGGGCGTCCGAGAGATAACGTTCACCCCCCGCCTGCGGCAGGAGGCGGTTTTCAACATTTCGCTCAGTAAAAAGGTGCGCAAAGGCCGCGGCAAGCGCCCCCTTCTCCCAGCGCTCCGTCATGGTTTTCATTAAAAGCGTGTCGGCGATGCGCTCGTCAAACCCCTCCCGGATCACCTTGAGCGTGCGTCCGAAAAGTTTCGTTGCCTGAGCCGCCGCAAAAAGCGCACGGTTCTGCGGCATTTCAAGGGCCTTTAACACCGAGAGAACTTCGCTTGCGGCTTCGGTCTGAAAGACGTCCGTGTCCTCGCCTGTTTTAAGCACGCGGATGCCGCGCGCCGCAAGCGCTGCCACCGTTGCGTCGGCGTCCGTCTTTTTTGACACCAAAAGCGCGATATCGCGGGGCTTTAAGGATTTACCCTTGAGTGTCGTTTTGCCGTCCAAAAGCCGTGCAATGTCTTCGGCGATAAAGGCGGCTTCCGCGCCGTCAGCCGACCCCGTATCCGGGTACACATTGTCTTTAGCCATCATCCAGACTTCAAACACGGGCACTTCTTTTCCGTCACGCATAAGGGGCTCGGCGCGCCCTGCGGCTCCCACGCGGCTGTAGGCGATTGTGTCGGTGAGAAACGTCCGGCGGCGGTCGTCCTCACCGTCAGACTGATTGCCCGAGAAAAAGGCGTTGACGCCTGCGACAAGCGCCTGAGAGGAACGAAAGTTGGTGGCAAGCCTCAGCGTCCGTCCGATATCCTTTACCGCCTGCTGGTAAGTCTGCAGATCAGCGTTTCGGAAGGCATAAATACTCTGCTTGGGGTCTCCCACAAAAACGAGTGATGCGGGGTCGCCCGTTCCACTCATAAAAAGTGTTTTAAAGACCGCGTACTGCAGGGGGTCGGTGTCCTGAAACTCGTCAATTAAAACGGCGTTAAAGCGGCTTCGTACAGCCCGGGCAAAATCAGGATCCGTGAGCGCTGAATCCATATCAACCAAGAGGTCGTCAAACGTACGGATACCGGCGCGGTGCTTGAGTTCGGCCAGGCGCGCAGGCGCCCAGTCGATAAAGCGCCGCAAAAGGGCCTCCTCTTCGGGCGAACATTGTGAGCGTTCCGCATCCAGAAGCTCCCACTGCGTCCGCTTGCTCCGGCGCGAGAGCGTGACGACGGTCTTTAAAACCGCGTCAAAGTCCGACTTTTCAAGGATGCGTGTTTTAAACGCCGGATCAAAATCCGGGTTTAAGAGTTCCCGGCGCATGAATTCATCGACGACCTGTGCGCGCAGTTCATCATCCGCCCCAAACTCACAGTCAAACTGACCGCCCTGCGAGAAAAGGCATTTATCGAGCATCTCACGGCAGAAACCGTGAATGGTGTAAACCGATGCATCGTCAAAATTGTCCACTGCGGCCGTGAGGCGCTTGGCACAGTCACTTGCCGTGAGGCCCGCGGCTTTCCAGCGTTTCATAAAGGGCGCAAGATCCGAAGCGTCATTATCGGGCCAGTCGTCAAGCCCCGCCAACGCGTCGGAGGCGTCGGTAAGCAGTTCCTTCACGCGGCTTTTCAGTTCCTCGGTGGCAGCCTTGGTGAAGGTCACCAAAAGGATGCTCCCGATCGGGAAACCTTCTTCTGCGACGAGCCGCATCACGATGCGCGAAAGCGACCATGTTTTGCCGGTACCGGCACTCGCCTCAATCACAAGGCGCCCTCTGAGGTCGGTGGACGCAGCGTCAAAAATCGTTTCAGTTGCCATGGCTTTCTCCGCTTACGTCACCAGCCTCATTTTTAACCGCTGCAACGAGCGCGTCAGCGTAGGTTTTCAATGCTGTTACGAGAATAGGAATGTCCCCCTTCCTCTTTTTCTTGTCTTTTTTACCAACGTACGGATCCGGGGCAAACAGAAAATCCAAGGGCTTACTGAAGCGCTCGGCGGCAGCAAGCCTCTCACTGCCTTCATACCCCCGCCACAAAATGGCATCGCCTCCGGAAAAACCGTTTTCATTGTTGTCGGCAACGACTGTCACCGACGTAAAGAGGCACTCGTAAAGGGATAAAAGACTTCTCGCAATCGTGTCGCAAACCGGTGTCTCCATCCCCGGAATCGTCCCGAAGTAACCCGGCGCTATCGCGTCATGCGGGGCATTACCCTTCATCACGTACATCACTCGAAGCGAAAAAGTCCGCCCGAACGCATTCATCATCGCCGACTCGATAAGCTTACGACGGACTTCAGAGCCGCTCACAGCAACAAGGACCGCCAAGGGTTCCCCTCCGTCCGGGTTTTCGTACAGCGTGAGAGCCGGCAACACCAGTTTTTTAAGATACGTCAGCCCCCAGTCCGCCGGAATCTCCACAGTTTCTTCCGGGAATTCCTGCACGATCCTCATATCCCGGATCTGTGCGTAAAAAGCGGCCGTCTGCTCAATCATCCCGCGCCGGATCCACTCCCGCACGCCCGGCGCCCCGTTTAAGGGATCAAGGGCCTCGGCTGCGGCGAGCCTCACGGGCGAGACGCCTTGAGCAATGGGCCCGCGCACGGCGTTTAACGCCTGATAGCGCCCCAGCCCGTCGTCAGAAGGACTTAAGGGCACGGTTTCGGCTTCACCGGCATCAGGCAGCACCACCCCGAACTTTCTTAAAACAAAATCTGAGGGCTTGGTGAAGTACTGCGCAATATCGTTGACGGTCACCGTGTTCTGCTCAGGAGTAAGCACCGACCGGGCATCGGCAAAACGGGGGATCTCCCCCCGGAAATTCACGGCGCAGGCAGCGTTTAAGGCGTCACCCGCTGCCGTATTCACGGTCTTCCAGCGTTTAAGTTTGCCCGTTACAAAGTTCGCGCGCCCCGTGGGCGTTAAAGCCGCAGGCACCGTCACCTGCCCGGCCACATCCCTGATCCCGCTTGCGGCCGCCGCAAACCTGAGGAAATCCTCCAGCACCACGGAGGGCGGCTTTAACTGCGTACGTTCAAACCCCTCGGCATAGGAGACGTAAAAGAAGCGCCGTGCCGCAAGAAAGAGGTCGAGGAAAATATTGCGGTTGTCGCTGCGGCTGTCGCGGTCACCGCGCCGCGCGCGCATACCCGCGCTCGTACCGGGCGCCATGAGGTCAAACTCTTCAGCGGTATTGGTACCCGGAAAAGCGCTGTCACGGTTAAGCCCCACGACCGCAATGACTTTATAAGGCAGCCCCCGGAATTCCTTCATGCCGGCAAAGGTAAGGCCGTTACCGGTTCTGTGAAAAAGCGCGTCCGCCACGTGCGTTGTTGCGGCCTTGGCAAACACGCGGGGGTTCACCGGCCGCCCCTTCATGGTTGCCTCAAGCGCCCTCGCGGCCGTTTCAAGGCTTCCCCGGATCGCCTGGGCGGCTTCTTCGTCTTCCGTAAAGTCCGTGAGTTCCGTTGTAAGCGACACAAAGAAATTCTTAAGTACCTCCGGGTCGGCTGCCTCACCCATTGCCGCGAGTTCCGCGCGTTTGGTTTCAAGCAGTGCAGCAACTTCGGTGAGCCGCGCAAAGAGTTCTTCGTTCTCGAGCACCGACTCCCAGCGGCGCTCCGCGCCCGGCGCGGGCCGCACGTCTCCGAAGACGCGCTCCCGGCTTTCGCCGAAAAAAAGCCCCGCGGTGAGGCGCTCCAGAGCCCGCGTGAGCGACCCGTCTGTGTCCGCCGCATCGGCTTCACCCTCAGACACCAACCGCTCAATATGTGCTTCAGAGAATCCAAAGCGGTAGCCCCCGGCAACAAGCCACGCGTGAATGAGCGCGAGGTCGTCTGCGGTCATCTGCCAGCGCTTCTGCGCCTGCGGCATCTCAAGCCACGCTTCCAGGTCTGAGGCATCCGCTCTGGAAAAGAGAAGTTCGACCAAGGCCTTCCACGTCTCAAGCGCCATCGCGCGGTCGCTCACCCGGTCGTCGGCTATCGTCCAGGCAATTTTCCGGCTCTCGGGCTGCGCATTCATCACGGCTTCAATCACGCCTGCCGCCCCTTCAATGTCCGGGGTGACGACAAGAACGTCTGCGGGTGTTACGTCCTTTTGCGTGCGGAAAATGTACTGCAGCCAGTCAACGAGAGTCTCAACCTCACGAATGAGCGACGGCGCCCGCCCCACGATCACCGAGCCGTCCGCGGGATCGGGCATCTCCCCTTGCGCGGTCTTAAGCGTCAAGACCGAGCGCTGCAGTGCCTTTAAAAAAGTGTCTTTTCCGGGATCCACAAAGTAAGCGTCCGCGTCCTGGGGGCTCTCAAGCTTTAAGTCCTGCAGGCGCTCCGTGACCGGATCAAAAAAGTGTCTGGTGTGGGTTACCGCGACCGGATCGTCCGGTTTGGTTTCCGGTTCCATCCCCACAAAGTCCGCTCCCCCTTCCAGATTTAAAAAGGTCCAGACACGCTCAATCATCGCGCGGCTTGAGGCGGCGTTGCGCCTTAAGTACTGATACACCGCGTTGTCTTCTGAGCCGTAATCCCAGTCAAAGGCCGCCTGCGGCAGTGCCTCATACCAGTATTCCGACGACGGATTTAAGACGTAGAGATAAATGTCGCTTTCGGCGTCTTCTGCCATCTGCTTAATAAGGGGCAGCACGAGGGGCGGCACCGTAAAGGGCATGAAGATATGCACGCTCTCCTCACGCTTTTCGTGCCACGCGCGCACCATGCGGTCTTCTATCTCAAAAAGGTCATTTAACTCACGGGCCTCGGGCATGTCGGTGACGCGCCGCGCAAGCTCCCGCCACATATCCTTCTGCCAGGCATAGTCGGGATGCCGGTTTAAAGCCGCTTCCTCCGCGGCATAGCGGGGATCATTTTCAGCATGCGCCCGGGGTGGTTTCCCCATCCAGCGCAATACCCAGTCAAGGCGGTATGTTGCATAGCGCGAAAACACGGCCGCGCAGTGCATCGCAAACTCAAAGCGCTCCGCCGGGGTTTTGCCGTCCAGAAATTTTTTAAGCCGCGGATGCCTTTCGGGGAGATCCGAATGACAGATATCCCAGATCAGAAACTCAAGTTCCGTTCCCGCTTCCCCGAGGCCGATCAAGGGTCTGCCGAACTTAATAAACCACTGGCCGAGCGTTTTAAAGGAAAGCCCCGCGCACACGCCCGTGCGGTCGGCGAAAAACCGCCGCAGCATGTCGCCCGCGGCCTGCGAGGGGACCACGACCGTTGTGTCCTTAAAGACAAATCCGGTGTCTTTTTTATTGTCTGCCGCGAAGTTCACGGCCAGGCTTTCCCTGAGGACCTCAAAAGAATTACTGAAAACGGTATAAAGCATGTCGGCGGCCAGAAGCAAAAACAAAAGCGGGAAACATCCGATTCTACGAAGGTTTCCCGCGCTTTGAATGGTTTAAGGTTGCTGTTCACGGATCATAATGATTCGGCGCGGAAACCTCTTCCTTTAGGAAGGGGAGGAAGCGCCGACCTCCTTTCTAAGTTGAGTTAAAAAAGTGGTTTGCTTTTCGAGAAGCATCAGTTTTTTGGAGCTGATGCCGGCGGAAAGCCGGACTCCGTCCAGAGTTCTGACATCGAAGTACCCGGAAGAACGCCGACCGAAAATGATCCCGATTCGTCCCTTGCATTTAACCTTGTCGAAAAGGCGGAAGCCCTTGACAAGGAACGGCGCCTGGTGGAGTTTTCGTTTTCGCACTCCACCCTTGAGAATCGAACACTTGTGGATCTGACGGTTGTGCTTGCGCGTCTGCCGCTGGTAGAGGAATTCTCCTCGTCGCAGCGCACTCAGATTTCCCGCAATGCAGAAGGCGTCGGCGCAATGCGTCTTGGGCAGGCCAAGAACAATGTGCTTGTGCTTTGTCAGATACCCGTAAGTGTTCTCGACAGGCAGTTCGAGATGCGCCTTGCGGACGCGCTCAAGCAGCGTCCAACGCATGATTCCCATGAAGGCTTCTGCTCTGAACGACGTGCCGCGTCGTGCCTTCAACTTGATCTTTCCTGCGTGATATGCCTTGTGGCAGGTCTCGCAGAGCGTTATCAGGTTGTTGGGCGCGTCACCGCCCGTCTTGCGGCTCTCAAGATGATGCACATTGAGGAACGGATCCTTGGATCGACCTCGACAGTGCCGGCAGACATGACCGTCTCGGAAAAGAACGTACTCGCGCACGTTCCAGAATCCGAGCTGGTCGCCCTGCAGATAGTCCGTGCCTTCGACTTCGGGATTCTTGATCTTCTGAATGTCGAAGGATGCGGTTTCAATCACGATTTTGGTGATCGGAAGCACTCGGCAAACCGCTTCAATGCGCGATATGTGCGCCTGAATGCGGTTCTCCACGGACGGCGCAAGCCAGCCCTTGTGCTTGGATCGAACGCGGTTGTCGAAGCGTGGTGCGCGGTAGCGCGTCTTGCGATTGCGCCTTGCACGTCGGAATTCCAGACGATCAGCCAGAAGTCCCTTGATGTCCTGTCGAAGCTCGACTTCGGACGCGAAGACTTCCTCCTTTTCCGTCGTGGCGGAAATGCCAACGTGTTCGGCGCCTGCATCGACGCCAAGCGTCACTTCCTGCTTCGTCTCGCCCGTGGCGACGGTCAGACTGATCGTGAACGGCGTGCGTCGCAAGACGACGGCCTTGCCCGCTTTCAGCATGTGTCTCGCCTTTGCAAGCGAACACGGCATCAGCGGCTTGCCGCGCATGTTCAAAACAAATACTTTCAAAGTGTCTCCTTTGCGGATACCCGCAGGCTCCGCTTGCTCGGCCCGAAGGCCGGTTGACATCCTTCGTCAATGTTGGAAAGGGTTTCTTGCCAGCAGCACCGCTCCTACCTCTCAGAGCTTTTAACCACTGGCCGCAGAGCGTGGAGCTAGGATGAACATCCCACGGTGCCTGTACATTCCCAACCAACGTAGCTCCCCTCCCGGAGGAGGTTTGCTGAGACTAGTCAATAAAGGCTTTTTCAAGCCTCCGCCTTCAGGCGGGGGTTATTGACCCAATGTACCGCCGTCACTTTTTTCCTTTCTATGGACAATCATTATCTGAAGGACTGCGACACAAAATGTCGCGTGAAAACGCGGAAAATTTTGAAGCGGGCTCAAGGACTCTGTAACGCCTGCACCGGGCTTTGGCTACACTGCAGCCGTCCCGGTTTTTCCCGCACTAACAGCCCGTCATGCGCCTTCTGAAATTTCTTTTCATTGCTTCTCCGGCCGCAGCCCTCGCGGCCGTCGGCGCGCATTACGTGCTTTTTGACCGCTATGACTATTTGGCGGAGGCTGCCGTGCGTGATCCGGAAAACTACTGTCAGACTCTTTTTGCGGAAAAGAATTACAGGGATCTCGCTGACTACGTGGCGTTTTACGCCTCGGTGCCGGGCCTCACCCGACACCCGCAATGGAAAAACTCGCGGAAGAAGCCCAAGCGATCCGCAGTGATCCGTCCTATATTGCCAAAGAAACAGCGGCCGGCTTTTTCCTGGGAGAAAGTCATGAGGACTACGGGAGAGCGGCTCAGGCCGCCGGCGAATTTTTCCTTGTGGGCGACATCCGCGACATTTACACGGCCGGTACTAAACTCGCCGGCAACCAAAGCCTTACGGAACCTGAGACCTTTACGGCCGCGCTTTCAGCAGTCAGCCTTGCCGTTGCCGCAGCCAGTATCGGCCCACAGGCAACTGCAGGAGCCGCCGCCAAAGGCGGGATTGCGGTTTTAAAGGTCGCCAACCGCGCCCGCAAACTCTCGGCGGGCTTTATCCGGGAGCTTTCCGCTGCCGCAGCCAAACCGGCTGTTCTCAAAACACTGGCAGGGCCTTTAGCGGAAATCGCGGACTTTGCCCGAAAGTACGGCATTGCGCCGGCACTGGAAGTTCTCGCCCGTACGCCGAGGCTTGAAGACGCGCCGCGCGCGATCCGCTCGGCGCTGAGCTTGGGCGAAGATATGCCGGGCCTTCTTAAATTCGGCGGTCCCGACGTTTTTGCGGCCGTCAACCGCTGCGGAAAGACGGCCGTCAAAGAGGCGGCGGTCTACGGCGACGGCGCCGTGAGGCTTCTTGACAAAGTGCCCGCCGCTCGGCTTATGAAAGACGCCGCGCACTACACGAAAATCACCACGAAGGCCGCCTGGAAAACGCTCGGACTCATTTTGTCCGTGGCCTCCTGGCTTTTCTCAGCGCTCACAGGGATTCTCTGGATAACAAAAGCCGCCTTCCGATTGATAAGAAGGCGGCCCGAAAAAGCAACCGAAAAAAGCAGTTAGCCGATCGACTTGATGACGTGCTTCACAACCCCGAAGCAGCCCCATTCGTCACCGTCACCGGGGAAGATGTCGTCGTACAGACCGGAGCTGTTTTCCGGGTGCAGGTAAATCTTTCCTCTTTTCTTCATGAAGCGCTTCACGGTGAATTCGTTGTTGACCTGCATGATCACGATGTCACCGGGCTTTTCCGTGACGCTGCGGTCCACGACAAGCAGATCCCCTTCATCGATTCCCGCTTCAATCATCGATTCGCCCTTGGCCTTCAGTACAAAGGTCGAGGCGGCATTGGTGATCAGAAGATCGTTAAAGTCGATACTCTCGCCCTGATACTGTTCGGCCGGCGACGGGAAACCGGCCTGCACCGCGGAGTACCCCGAAGGCACCTTCACATGAGTCTTCACCTTCACCGGAATCAGACCGTCAGGCTTAGAGATGCCTGAGGCGAGCTTGGGATCAGCTGCCATTGCCTGATTAAGCACATCACGGAACCAGATGGCGCCGCCCAGTGCCCTGAAACTCGTAACCTGCTCAACACTTAAACGCACCGTCGCGGTTTCGGTCATGGCCTTGTCGCACATGGGCTTGCGGCCTGCGCCGGGACGGCGTCCGCCCCAGGTCCCCTTCACGCGTCCGGTTGTCTTGCTGATCGTTTTGGCCTGCGCCTTTGCGGTTGTCTGTTTCATAGAAATTCCGCGAGGAAACCCGCATCTTCAGACGCGGGAGGAATCGCGGCCCTCCTTTCTCAGTTCAGTTAAAAACATC
>ERZ1026878.681-NODE-681-length-24802-cov-48.641209_pt1 | contig 24802 bp, 42 predicted proteins | sample MGYA00380169_ERZ1026878 | MGnify/ENA primary metagenome ERZ1026878 (study PRJEB33269, sample SAMEA4719805) | human gut metagenome | biome: human-associated habitat; feature: organic feature; material: feces | place: Cameroon | collected 2013-10 ...
CTATACTCTTTCTCTGGCAGAGAGCGCAGATGTTTCCACTCCTCGCTATTGCGGTCAATCAAGATTGATGACATGGAGCAGCGACAACGTGGGTGCCAGCCTCTCCACATGAAATCTTTGGGGTAGTCACCTGCAAGCTCATCGCAAATATCCTTCTCGGGGTGATTTGCTGACGTTCTAATACGAATGCCCAACACGTATGGCTCACTACTCCACCGCTCACAATTTGCATAGTTATAGGCCATATTCGTTTCTGTGATAGTCAGGCGCAAGGCATTCTGACGTGCTGAACGATATACGCCAGTGCCGACATGGGCCAAGTCCTCTTTTACAAAGCGCACCTTGCCTTGCTCGTCTATCACACGTCTGCGCCATTCCACAACATCGCGTTTCGTTCCGTCTGCCATGGCCTTTTTGAGGTGATAACGTCTGTACATCATATCGGGATTATTGAGGTACTGCCGTATCTGACGGCCAAGGCTCTCTGCCGATATGCCTTGCTTGATGCCCTTTTCAAGAGCTTGCGACATTGCAAGTTCAAACTCTGCCTTTGTTTGTTGCGTGTAGTTCCACACCCTGTCAGAAAGGTTGAGTCCGCCATCGCGTTTCATTCTGCTGTTGATGAATGCCTTGGCCGTACTTTCGCGCCAATCGTCAACCTCCTTGCCCTGCATACGCGTGTATGCTGACAGGGCCTTTTGCTGAATGTTGGCTGAGAGCAGAACGGCACGCGTTATGCCCTGCTTAATGAGTGAGCCAAGAGTGCTGCTGTAAGCATCAAGCAAAGCCTGCACCCGTTCTTTTTCGGTCGGGGTGCAAGCCTTTGCTATCGTATACAATTCATCAGGGCTGACAGCGTGAACAGAATTTGATGTTGCCTTTGTCAGCTCTTTAATAAGTTTGTCGTATAACTTCTGCAAGTCGCCTGATGCTTGCAGAAGCAATTTTGTCAATCTCTGTTCAGCGGTCATTCCGTGTTTCAGTTATTATTCCTCTCCAGTTTCGTCCTCCTCTTTTGTCGTGCCGAACAAGGTCATCTTCATTGATTGTGCGCTTTCCTCTTGCAACTGCTTGATTGTTTCCTCGGGATTGCTCACAAGTGGATTAAGCCTTACACCATCTTCTTGCGACATGGTCTGCTTGCTCTGCGTTGACAGATTGATGAGTTGCAGCATCTCCATCTCGTTTTTCGGAATGTAGGGCGTGAACACTGGCGTTACTTGAAGTTGGTCTGCAATACGCTTTGGTGTAGCCTTCATGCTTGTTGCATAGCCACTCTTTACGACATTAAATCTTCGCGTGAACATCTCGCCAAACATTTCCTCTTTTGTTTCGGCTTTCAGGTGTGGGTCGGTGAACATGAGTCGTATTGCAGCTCCGCTCGTGTTGTTGCCTAACGTTTTCATGTTCTCGAATGAGATGTCAGGAGTCTGCGAATATGAGAATATGATGTTTGTGAGGTTGGCTACCTCCTGTCGCATACTCTCGGGGGCAAAGTTCCACGATACGACCTTCATGTCGGCATTTTCACCTTCGCCCTGGTACACACGGGCCACTTCACCTTTCTCGGCAAAGCCTTTCATCTTGCCCTTGAAGAAGTATGTTGGCGCACCAAAATAGTCATTCACATCGCCCCAGTTTGAAAGCAGTTCTTCAAGTCGCTCAATGATTGGTTGCACGCATTCCCATTCGGTTTCCTCCTGCCGATAATACACCACGGGGATTTTGCCAAAGCCATGCGGTTTTGCGTCAATGAGTTCAAGGTTTGCTCCATTGTTCATGTATCGGTACACGAGCGTTGAGGTGTACACATCGAAATGGACAGTCGTATTTCCGAGTTCGTCCTTTACATTGTACTTGCGTGCAAATCCGTCCATGCGGTTGTAGTCATCGAAGTGTGGGTACAGAATATCCCCATGCAGTGGCGAGAGCAGCATTACACGCATCTCGTCCTCCTCGCCATCTTCGCCCTTTACGATGTACCATAGCTCCGCACACTCGCAGCAACGGAACAACTCACGTGCGAGCCGCTTGTCAAAGTAGTCTATCTTGTTGTATTGCAGAATATCCATCGCGCTGTCATACAACTCTTGTTGCTGGCTGTCTGCAACACCCTTAATGTTGTATTTAACTGGTTCGGCAAGCAAGAAGCCAACATCACGCTCGCAGATAAGTCGCTGTGCGGGAACAGCAATACGACAGCGGTCTACATACTTTGTCTTGTATAGCCAGTTTCCGTCATTGTCGCGTTTGTCGCTCTTTACTTTAAGTTCCTTTTTCTTGCGCTTGGTCTTGTCATAGACAGCGTGCTGCATTGGGTTATATTCTGCTTCTGTTACATCAAGAGGCTTCTTAAAACCTCGCTTGCGTGCTGTCAGCAGCGTGTAAATCTGCATCGGGTCGCCCAATGCCATTATCTCTCTTATTGGCTTCATGTTTATTATTTTCTCGTATTTGTTTATTACAGCATATCTATAAAATCATCGGCTTCTATGCCGTTACTATTCTGCCCGAGCAGTTTATCAAGCACTACATAACGAATTGCGTCTATCGCATGGTTGTAGGCGTCTATTGGCTCATTTAACCACTTGCCATCTTTGTTCTGTCGGTAGGTGTAGTTTCTAAACTCTTTCAGCACATTGGTGCTTCGCTTTGTTACGCGTATCTTTAGCTCTTGCATCTTCTGTATGCCAGCCATGATTGACCCTTGAAACTTGTGTACGGGGTGAATGTCAAGCCCTGCATTAGCAATCTCGTCAATCAGTCGTGGGTCAGCACTTTCAGATATTATCTCAACATTCTGTCCGCATTCGCGATTGGCTTCCTTGTGCGCTTTCGCTATGTCTGCAGCCAACATTTCTGTGCGGTAGCATACTTCATCAATCCACAGCGAATTATCGTTAATATACACGTCTACAATGGCCGTAGGGTCGTTCGTATAACCAAAGTCCATGCCTCGGTAGTGATGCTTCTGATGCCAGCGAGGTATCTCGTCTATCTCTTCCACATTCTCAAATATCAAACCCTCTACCATAGCTTGCAAACCAAGACCGTAGATGCGCCATAAGGACGGGTTTTTATATTTAAGGCTCTCTATCTCGTCAATGACCTTTTGTTCAAGAAATGGGTTATCTTTGTAAGTTGTGATGAAATGATAGGTCTTAGGCTCTTTGTTTAGCGTGCATAGCCAGTGGTCATCAGAGAATGATGGGTTGTAGTCAATGATAGAAAATTTAGTTGTACGCATTTGCAGCTGCTGCCATTCAATAAACTTTAGTTCGTTGCCTTCATTTACGTACAGAATTTGTCGCTTACGACCGCGCAACTTCTGCTCGTTGTCGCACGAAAAGAACTCAACCCATGAGCCATTCGGGAAGGTGCAAATCAAATCGGATTTATTGAACGAGCAGTCATTCCAAACGCCCATATCTTGCATGATTTTTACGAAGTCACGCAATACAGAACCTTTTAGAGCTGGAAGTGTCGCACGCACTATTGATACCGAGGTGTTGGCGTGCTGCAAGCAATACACGCACACCCAAATGACCGTGTTGTAAGTCTTTGAGCTTCGGCTGCTGCCTTGCTCGCTGACGGTTGTGTAACCTTTAGTTTTAGCGTTTTCTATTTCGCTATAAATCCTCGTTGTCTGTATCTTCATTATCTTGCTTGTCTACCTGCTCTCGGCTGTCAATTACTTGCACCACAAGAGACTCTTTCGCGACATCTTTTCCGTTTGTTGTCACATCAACCTTTTGCCCGTCAATGAACCTGTGTATAAGTTCAATCGCTCTGAGTTTTGTCTTGTTGTCAACTGAACTGCTTAGCGCAAGGTTGACGAGTTGCAGGTTAATCAATGCTGCATTTGTGGCGTCTGCAGAACTTATGCCCAACTTTTTCAAGGCTTGCACAGCATTGCGTTGGTTTGCAGGTATGGGCTGTTCTATCATCATGCGCAACACATCAGCCATTGCGCGCTTTTCTCTGCGTGATTTCCCTGAATTGCGGCCGCCCTTTCTGCTGAGTTCCCTCTGCACCTCGGGTGGCTGCTTGTTCATCGGGATAAGGTTTTGTTCGCTTTTATTTCGCATGTTATTTGCTTAACAGGTTTAAGAATTCGTTCCTTAATTGCGCATCAGTCTTAAAAATGCCAGTGAGATAGGAAGACTTCATTTTTCCTTTTTTCTTCGCACCTCTCATAGATTTACATAGATGTTCACCTTCCATGATGAGAGCCATACCTAATGGTGGATTATCATTACCAAGTGCTTGCCAGAGCATATCTACAATTTCATGCACAAGCCTTTCTTGTATTTGTAATTTTGCAGCACAGTAATCGACAACACGACCTATTTTCGATATGCCAAGAATACGCCCCCGCGGATTAGGTATATATGCGAACCAATATCGGCCAAAGAAAGGCATCATGTGATGCTCACACATAGAATAAAAATCGCCCTCATCAATAACCATGTTATCATACACGATACCATCTTTACCGTTTTCAAAAGTTGTTATTCGTGGCTTCTGTTCTGCATCATATCCTCTGAATATCTCAGCAAACATACGTGCTATTCGGTCTGGAGTACCTTGAAGCCCAGCACGTTCTGGATTATCGCCAATCAAGGATAATAATGCCGTTATATGTTCTTCAATTTGCTTTTTCTTATTCATCTTACATTGAGTATTTTTTGAGTTTGAAGAGATATTGCCCATTTAGGGTGAGCAAGACAATAATCTACAGCACCTTTTACATTTGCAGAAGTCTGCTCCATGTCCTTCATATCGCAAGGCTGCAAATAATATCGTGTAGCATCAATATCTTCATACTTTTCCATTGAAGTTTTATTAGCATCATAAACGACCTTTAATTCGTCTATATGGTCTAATACGACTTTGGAATGATTACAGTATTCAAACTTGGGAGAACATGTGACCCAATTAGCAAGAGATAGAGCTTCATTAGCACGTGTACCATTTGTTTCAACGTGAATAAACTTTCCGTTATCAAGTAACATCAGCATAAATTCTTCTGTTATCTGTAAAGAGGGCTCTCCACCCGTCAAAACGACGTGATTTGATGGATATTTTTCGATTTCTCGCATTATCTCTTTATCAGTGTAATCTTTATAAGGTTGGTGATTTGTATCGCAGAATGCGCACCTTAAATTACATCCAGCGAAACGCACGAAAACGCAAGGTGTTCCAGTATAAGCACCTTCGCCTTGAATTGAATAGAAAATTTCGTTTATACGCATAGCTTCTACTTTTCGTAGGTTGCAATATTACCTTCGCTCTCTTGCACTGTGGCCTTATAGCACGTTGGAATCTGTTCTGCAATCCATCGCGCAATATTTTCAGCGGTCGGATTAAAAGGCAATAAATCGTTGAAATTACCATGGTCAAGATAACCATGAATTTTATTCTTAACGTGCTTAAAATCAACAACCATGCCATCATTATTGAGCTTTTCCGCCTTGCAGAAAACCGTCACAATCCAGTTGTGTCCGTGCAAATTCTCGCATTTGCTCTCATAAGAAAGATTGAGGTGATGACAGCCTGCAATCTCCATTCTTTTTGATACGTAATACATTTATTTATAGTAATCTTGATTTCCACATATATCTTGATACATTTTTTTTAGCATTGTTATATCCAAAGCAAGAGCGTTAAGGTTGCTTTGTTTATAATTTAGTTGCAGCAAGTCCTTGTATTTTTCTTCACCAATTAGCTGTTGGATTTTTGTTGTTTTTATGTTACGTATGTGCCTTTGCTTTATAAAACCATAGCGAACTGATGAAAGCCAACTTGTAGAATCTGCTGAAGTGCAGAATGTATTCTGCTTGAGTAGGTCTTTCTCTGTGCAACCTAAGAGATGTATATCAATGGTAGGTTTCCTTCTTTTAATGTAGCGGGCTATTTTGCCGACATAATTCGATTTCCCTGCGAACCTTAATTCTGGGACAGATATGGCTATATATTCAGAGAAATCAATCAATCTGTCAAGCCCTTTTATCCCGTCTTCAAGATGGAATACATTGATTATTCTATTAGATTTAGGAAGGTCTTTTCTCATGCGCTCGCGGAATTCCCATGCTGCTGAAACGCCTAAAACCTTTTGGCAGTCTATTTCTACAATAGTTGCACCATTATTGCAAGCAATAGTAAACTCAACAAGTTTATCATACCACTTATTCATCAATGCAGCATCTTTTTTGCCCTTCATTGCTCCAAACATTAGCGTAAAGAGTCCACTGTCTTGTATGACGTGCTTGCAATTACTTGAAAGGAAACGCAAGTATTTATAGTCAATATCTTCGGCAGCACTTTTTGGATTAAGTAGCCTTCTGACAAAAGGATATGCAGTATAAAGGAAGTAATTAACTCCAAGAGTATGCGTTATCTGATAATGCACTAAGGATTCCATTGACGCATAATGCACTTTGATGTTATCTGGTAAGTGTAGCTCCTCCATAACCATCTTCCTTTACTGTTACTGAATCTGCATTGGTTTTCTTTATAATCCATTCCGCAATGCTCTCGCACGACATATTACCAAATTCACATGGTTTGCCGAATTGATTATTTACCGCTCGTTCTATCTCTTGTTGCTGAGTTATGATTTCAATTTCTCGCTCGTTGTGTAATACTTCAAAACAACAATCAATAACAAATACGTGTCGGTGTTTATTCGCTAAGAAGCTACACTCGCTTGGTGCGTCAGGATAACAATGGAATCCCTCTATCTCATTGTGAGTTAAAACATACCTTTTCATTTTATTTTTATGCCTTCATATTGTTCTGTAATTTCGCTCAAAGCCTTTTTAATATCTTCAAATTGTTCCGAAAAACTTTGAGGAATTTCAATAGTTAAAATAAGAGGTTTCTCCTCTGTATCTTCATCTTTTTCTTTTTCCTCTTCTTTATCGAACATCTCATCTAAATCAATATCATCTTCATTTTCAAGGAACTCGCATTCCAGCCCGAAATCCTGCAACTCTTCCACGTCCCATTCATTGCCGAGCAAATCCCAATCGTTTTGACCGAATGCGATGTTGTCCTTTTGAATGTATGCGCGGAGTTTCTTGGCGTCTGTTTCGGCTGGCAACACCTTAACAGGCGCATCTTTGTAGCCAAGTTCTTTCATGGCCCTGTAACGCATATTGCCAAGGATAACGACAAGCTCTCCGTTGTTATCGTAGGCAACGAGTTCACGAAGTTGTAGCATCTCGGGGTCATCTTCAATGCTCTTTTTAAGTGCTTCGTAACGCTCATCTTTGATGAAGCGAGGGTTCTTTGGCACGTCTTTGATTTGTCCAGTATTGAGGTGCAAATCAGAAAGTTTGATTGTTTTTGCTTGCATATTTGTTTCGTATTATAATTGTTTGTAATTTTGCCAACGAGAAGGCAAATTGGGTGGGTCAGTACACTGGCTGCCCGATTTCACGTTTGTTCTTCAATAGCGAAGAGGTGTACCTGCTTCGTTTTTTATATTTTATACCTATGAACATTACCAGATAAGCCCACAACCATTATTTCTTTTAGATTTCCTTTTTCTTCTCCTTTTGCATGTTGCTGATATAAGGATATTTGCTCTTGTACATACGTCTTTGTCATAGAAACGGTATTTTGGATAAGCACAGCAACTTCAGCACCTTGTTTCGCTGCATTTTTTAGGCTATTTTCTATCTTGTATTTTCCTGCTGAGTTGATTGTTTTCATATCCATCATCGCATGGTCCTTAAATCCATCTTTTTTCTTGACACCAGATATATACGCATTTTCACCCATTAGATAGATTCGATACCCTTTCTTTGCAAGGACTTCCGCTGCATACATTTCCTTATTGATGTTCGGGTCTGCAACTTCATTATGTTCTTTATGCACAACATAATATCCTCCGCTATTATCAAAATAGGTGCTTTTATAATCTCCAGTATTGGCGATTTTTTCAAATTCAGAACGTCTTTTAGCTAAGATATTTTCTTTGTTTGAATAATTACGCGTACCTCCACTTGCTTTAGCCATAAATCACCTTATTTTCCAAAATGCCAATGTTCGGAGCGTCCTCGACCTTTAATGTTTTCAATACGCTCAATGTAATAACTATCTTCTTCGTACACACCAGCATTCTTGTCGTTTTTTTCAGCTTCTTTTATAGCCGTTTTAACCGCGTCAAGATTTTTGTAACCATCAGACTGATTTCCCGTTATTTTATCTGTAAATACGTATTGGATTTCAGTTGCTGATGAAGATGGTTCTGTAGGACCTTTTATTGGTTCTGTAAAACCTGGACCAGTACGATGTTCTAACGAGCGTCTTTGATTTCGTGTGCCTCCACTACCCTTTGCCATATTCTATTTGTTTTCTGTTGTCAATAACTTGTTTGTCAAGCAAATCTTTCAGCGTTGGGATAGCCTTGCCCATATCCCATTCTTCCTTAAATAAGGCAGTATTCTGTGCCATTCGCTTAATAGACCTGTACTTGTTCTTTATGATGATGATTGGCGTAACGTAAACCGCACCATGCTCTTTGCACCATTGCTTGATAACCTCGCCACCGCCATACACAACGAAAGTAAGGTTGTTGCCATCAGCAACACGCGTAGCTATCTCGTATTCGAAGTTCAGGGCGTTAACCCTGTCCTCGTAGCCTCGTGTGCAGAATGCGCTCCAGCCCTTCGGCACTCCAAGCAAATTGAATGCGTAGAACTTGTTTGCCACATTCAGGTCAACAAACACGCGAATGCCTTCCTCCTGCATCTGTCTTGCAACGAGTCGTTTCTTATAGATTGCTTGCAGACCGAATGCAATAGGCGTTTCATTGAATAGCGAGAAGTTGGGTTCTACTATCTGTGCAGGGTTATGCAACAGAATTTTCTCTGGGTGTTCGTAAACCGCATTGAACCGATAGTCATCAGTATAGAAATGCAATGTGCCTGTCTTATCCATCTTGTATGTTCGCTTCTGCTCGCCAAAGCACACAAACGGAATTTGGCAAGTTGTTGCTTGCATGTCTAATCTGAGGCTTGGCACCTCAAAATCGTTGTCCGTTGGGAACAAAGAGTCAGGTATGTATAGGTCGTTATTCATATTGCGATATTACGCAAAAAGGACTAAGCACTCATAATGCTTAGTCCTTTCTTTGAATATCAGACCTCTTTTATCGATATATTGTGCTTATACAGCATCAATTTTCGCTTTATTACAAAAGATGCAACTGAAACAGTTATCCGACTTTTAACGTCCTCAACAACCTGTTTGCCTTGTCTATCGTACACGAAATCAGCAATGTAGTAACACGCCCGTTCAAGTAGTTTGCCTTTGCTGTCTGTCTGCTTAGGTATTAGCTCGAACTTGACTTGTCTTTGCAGATTTTTTATTCTACCGCGTTTTTCTTCCTCGCGCAATAACAAGTACCGCTTAAACTCTTTAATGCTGTCAAATCGCCCGAAAACGTTGTTTACAACCTTGTTTCTGTATTTTGTGCAGCCTCGCTTCGTCCTTGGTTCGTTCTTATAGCTCATCTGTTGTCGCCCTCCCCGACGATAATACCTCTGTTTTTGCGGCTTGTAAGTTTGTGTATATTCAGATGCGCAGTAGTTTCGAGCCGTTTGTTAAGAACGGAGTGTAACCCAGCGAGCATCCATAGCACATCGCCACTTTCCTTTGTAAGGTTGTCCATTAGCTCAAAAAGTTCTTCATTAACGTTATCCTCGTCAAAGGTGAGGTCAGGCTTTAGCAGTCCTTTGCGCACTGCTTTTGCAAGCTTTCCTGTCAGTTCTCCAACTTCCTCGTTAAGGCCGAGTATCATGTATGGTAAATTGTTACTCTCCTTTGTGCAGAAAGTCATTGCAAGTTCTTGGTATTCGTCGAATGTCATAATGTTTATACTTTATCGAAGTGTGTATTTTTAGTTACTGATTTGCTATGTGTGAAGCCATTACACGCGGTGCGCACAGAGTTGGAAAAGAATTTCGGGCATCTGCCCTTGGAGAACCTCAGGCACTCACCGCACTGCCCCGTCTTGCTGTTTGTCATATTGTCTAAGCAGTCTTATTGCCTCGTCCAAGGCTTCGCCATATTCCTTTGCCGTTAGTGGCATCTCGCTTATTGCCCCTCTGCGCCATTTTTGGTGCAGGTGCAGAGCATGAATAACTTGTTTTGTAGTCATATTATCTCTAATTAAAATTGCGCCCTCCGTGGCCACGAACCACGCGCTGCCGACACCACTGCACCATTAAAAGTCAATCCGTTAAGTTTAAGTTATTAAATTGTGGCGTTGCAGAGAGAGCCTATAAGTACCCCACCTCGGACACGGACCGAGTGTTACCCGACCTCGGGCAATTAAAAACAATTCCAACTAAAACAAAACCATTATATTTATGAAGTAAAATAAATGTAAGGTTGGTAAGTGGGGTATGTCTGTTGCTAATTAGTTGCTCGCCAGTGGCCCGTCATGACGGTTGATGTCCTTCCAGAGCCAGTAAACGAACAACATTAGTGCTATTACTATCAGTAGTTTCATGTTTGTCAATTTATTTTAGAGAGTTCCCACGTGCAACCATTGTACGAATATCTCGCGTCTTTATTGTAGGAACGTTCCAGCGATTTTATTCTATTTTTGTTGATGAGGCCTTTATCACAATCGTTCATGAACATTCGTGCTTCGTATTCATCAACGAACGCGCAAATATTCTTCTCCATGTATCGAATCGTGCCTCGCATTACGCGACTAACAACATAGTGTTTGTCTGGCACATTTTTTTCAACTAACGAAAATTCCATGTCTTTTACTTTTTTGTGTTAGCGGCCACATAGCCGCGAATAAAACCCTTTAGGCAAGCCTTTGCCATAAGTGGCGTACAAGTGCTTTGCTCGCCACACTCGTCACAGCGAATGCGGTCGGCAGCCTCACGCGCCCTCTGTTGGAGTGTCCTTTGCATCAGCCAGTTTTTTGTAGTGTTCAACAATGTGTTCAAGGTCTCTGCGAGCCTCGCTGCGGCCCTCATAATATCCGTTCTCTCTGCCAATATCCTTGCCAGCAAGGTAAGCCCCGTAAACGCAAAGAACAAAAGTCACAGCATAAAAAATCGCTTCTATCATTCCTTGCCCTCCTCTTTACCATTTAGGCGTTCCCACTCATCTTCAAGGTAGGATTTCTCCTCCTCCTTTGTCATGAGTCCTTGCACATACTTCATGTCTCTTTCTTCCATCTTCCTGAAATCATGAATAGAGGCCACTCCCTCATATCTGTCTGAGCCGTGCAGGGCGTGCTTGCACAACTCATCAAGTGCCCAATAGCACTGGTCAAAATCCGTGTGGTCAGAGTTCTGTATGGCATTGTCTAACACTGCATACATCTCCTTTGTTTCTTCTACAATAAGTTTCATCATGACTTTAATCGTTTGTTTTGTTATTTGCTGTTTTCTTGTTCTTTTTCAATTCTGTTTCGCATTGTTTCAAACCACATATCAAGCACCTTTCGTCTGTCGGCAAGTTCCTGGTTTCTGCACTCCTCTTCCAAACTGGCATATAAGAGTTGCCCAAACATCTCATGTCTAAGTTTCTCTATCTCGTTTTGCAGTTCGGTAAGTTGTGCCTCCTTGTCGGCAATCAGCGAGTCGTAGTGGCTCCTGGCCACATCATCATCGTCACGTTTCCTTTCACGCGACCTCATGCGGTCATTTTCTATCGCGTTCGACTCGGTCAGATAGATGTCGGCAAGCTCCGCTTTGGTGCGTGGTACGCGCTCTGGTATGTGCCTTAGCACGAGTGCTGTCATGTCCTCTTTCATATCGTTCTCTTGTTTAATCATTATCGGGCAGCCGCGCCCATTTGGTGTTGTGTAATAGCGAGCCTTGAAAAGGTCGTGTCTGTCACTCTCTGTATGCGACAGGGCATATCGCAAACAAGCCTTTCGTTCCTTGCAGCCTTGCCCGTCACATGATTTAATCTTGCCCATGTCCGTCAAGTTCTTTTATCAGCTGTTCGTAATTCTTGGTTGTGCCTATCAAGCGTGCGGTAACCTTTGAGAGGGGAAGAACTTTAGCATATGGTCTTACATAGCCTTCATCGTCGTAAAACAGCATTTTACCTTGACAATCAGTATGTGAGTACACTTGAACTCCCCAAAGATGGTTCTCGTTATCCCTCACCAAACAAGGCTGCCACTTCTGCGGAACAAAGTTGGAGTAGTCGCGGTAGTAGGTGGGGATTTCTATTATAAGATCATAACGACTTTTATAGTTAGGATAACAGGCTGCACCTTCTGCTGTGAATGTTTGCGACATTTCTCCATTGTAATCATTTTGAATAAGTGCTACAATAGGATATTCATGTGCTTTTTCATCGACTGGCTTCTTGTCCCAACATATAATTCTTACTTTTTTCCCTTCTTGTGTAACGATGCGCCCTTTTGCCTCCTTATTAGTGATTTTCTTCGCCAATTCAAGGTTGAATGGGATTCTCTTAAATGTTGTTTGTGTCATATTGTCTCTTGTTTAATGGTTTAACTCTTGTCCAATGAGTTACCTCCAGCCCGAAACAAACGAATTTGTGGCTGTCAGTGATTTCATACGGGTTGCTGCTCCGACGTGCTAACCACATACCACTCGGCTTATCTTCGTTGCACACAAGCACGACCTCCTCATATTCTGGAAGCTCGTCCTTAACGCTTATCCATTCGTTGTATTTCTTCTTTTTCATATTTCTTCGTCAATTAGTTTCATTGTTTACTTCTGGTTTATTTGTTGTTCCTAAAAGATGTTCGTTGCCCTCGTAGGGTATGCACTGCAACCACAATGAGGTAACGCAATTATAATAGCCCTCCTCGGTTATGCGACTAAAAAGGTTACACCTCCATTTCTGTTCATCAAGGTCTCGCACGAGCACCTTATCAAATGGCTTGAACTGATGTTTACTTTCTTGGTCACTCACTCCAAACTCCCTCCAATCACGTTGCTCTTTTGATGGAAAAAGCATACATTCAGTATCGGAATAATTGCAGAAAAGCATACCATCGCTTGTGAATAAACTGTAAACTCCATTTTTTGTTATACAAGTAATAGAATACTCTTCATCATAATCAACTTTCGCCAATTCCAATTCGCCAAAAACAGGACTATAAAGCTTTGTCCCCCTTGGACACTTTCTCAAAATTTCCGCTATGTTCATTTTTAAGAATTTTTAGTTATTGTATATCCACGTGCCTCCAGTTCATCGACAAAATAAAAATCTTCAAGACCGTGAAGAAATTCTATTCTACTCTTTTCGGCACACTCATAGAAGATGTGGTCAATTACTTTAGCCTGTTCTTTCTCTGATACGTAAGCGAGAATATCGTAATCCTCAATCATTGCACTTATTTCTACTTGCATATTGTTTGGTTTTTGTTGTTAATAATGTTATCTCACAAAGCAAGGCACAGAAACGATAAACCCGTCTTTGCGCAAACAATCAGGGTGGCCCGTAGCAGGCGCAACACAATCCGTTCTGCCAGCGGATTTAGCTGCGGCAAGCACCAATGCGCTTACGATATACGTGCAGCCATCTTTAGGCTCGGGAAGCCCCGTTATGTCGCCATAATTCACCGAGCAGATGCCGTTCTCGTCAACCTCGCTAAAGGTATTGCTAACTCGTGCCACTCCGACACTGTCATACTTCTCTCCGCTGTTAAGCGTTATCGAGTGGGGTGTGTAATTGTAGAATGTTGTTGTCATAGCTCTAAATGTTAAAATTGAATTGTTTACGTAACTGGCTCTCCAGTGCCTCCCTCAGCGCATCAAACGTCTTTGCGACATTCGGGTCTGTCAGCCTGTTCTCAACGAACGTGCAGCTGCACTTGTAGTCCATGCCCATGCTTGCAATCTGGTTGCGCATTTTGAGCAGCATTCTAATCTTTTCTTTTTCCGTCATATTCTGTCATTCGTTTTGCCCGTTTACTCCATAAGCCTGCGGCAGCCTACGAATAGTTTCTGACCCATAGCTATCGTTTGTCAGAGAAACGAAATCGCGGACTGTGGTGCTGCCATCAAGGTTTATGCCCTTATCCTTGCAAAAGCTCTCTCTCCCCATGCGGCATGAGCCAGTAAGGACGTGGTGATAATCGAAAAGGTCGCGGTTGGAATAAGGCGTGTCGTAGTTTGGAAATTTCTCAACAAACGCCTCTATTCGCTCCTCTTCGGTGCTCTCGTCATAGATTCTCTCGAGTTTCTCTTGCAGAGATGTGAAAGCATCGTGCAAGGTGTCGCCATGAGCGAATTTATTTTGTTCTTTGACAATGTAGCAAGGCTGCAAAGTAAGGTCGTTTTTTAAGATAAAACCTTGCGCAATGTTGCCGTGAACTGATTTTATAATGGCTTGAATACCATCTACGAGATGGACATTTTCTCCATTCAGTTCCTTTACGCCTCTGCGAGACTCAAAGCCATTGCCAGAGCCATCGCCACAGCCATCATCAGAACCAAAGCCCTTGCCGTTGCCAGAGCCATCGCCACAGATATAGCCAGAGCCATCGCCAAAGCCACGGCCAGAGCCATAGCCATAACCAGAGCCATAACCAGAGCCAGAGCCATAGCCAGTGCCACTTCTATCGGAATAGCCACAGCCAGAGCCAAGGCCCGAACCATCGCCACAGGTTGTGCTCAAAAATGCGTTAATGCACGTTTCTAATGTTTCCATGCTGGTACACCTCCTATTGATTTTATCGCTTTGTCAGTGCAAGGAATTATCTCTATTGCGTCAAGAATGGTAATACTCTCTACCGCGACAGTGAATTTGCATTCACTTGGTTTAGACGTTCCATCTACGGCAAGCTGTGAAATAGATGCTGCTCCTTCCCAATGCCAGATGCGACGAGCATTGTGCAGTGTAACCTCTTGACCGTTTTGCGCTATCAATGTTCCAAACTCTACTCCGCTGCGGTCGCCGCGGATAATGACTTTCTTTCCAATGTTTGTTTCCATTTCTTAATTTGTTTTTTTGTTGTCACCACTTATTCGGGCAACTGTGATTATTGTTTATTTATTCTCAGAAAAGTGCATCAGTGTGTTGCATTGCAACTGATGCCAACTTGTTGCTTCGTACATTGTGTTATGACCTCGACTATTGCATTTTTTGCAACTGTCAGGTATTTGCAGGCCTATTCATCGCATAATACCTCTCTTAATGTTATTCAATTCTGTTGCGCTTATCGCCCAAGGAGCATAGAGCATTATCTCGTCAATGTGCGCTCTCACGCAATGTGGAAATATCAATCTCCCGTAGGAGTTTCTTCGTGTGTAGTGTAAAACTCTTTCTTCTATCGTCATGTTGTTTGTCAATTTATTTCGCACTATCGCGATATTCAAAGTAATCTTGTAACCAGCCCTTCATCTGCTCCGTGTTGCTCAATGCGTTAAGCAGATTGACGCCAGCAGTGTTGACGTTGTTGTCGGCATTAAGGTCAATTTCCTCGTCCTTGCCAGTCACGATGCCAGCCAGTCTGGTGCGGAGCTTGTCGGTCATGCGGTAAATATCCTTCTCCACCATCACGCCAAGCAACTTGGTGGCTGGGCAGTCCATTGAGGTCTGTGCGATGTCCATCAGCAGACGGCCGTTGGCATACTCGTACAAAGGCAGCGCGCATTCAAGAGCCGCCATTACGGGAGCGTCCTTAACACCATTCCGTGTAAGCACCTGCATCACAGAGTAGTAGAAAGGTTGCCACAGATGCTCCAGGTGTTCGCTTGTCCACTCTGCGAGTCCGTCATACATTTCTATCAAGCTGTCGGTAGCTATGCAGCGCGCAATATCACTATCCCAGCGTGCAATCTTAATTTGGAGTTCCTTGACGCGCTTCTTGATGTTGTGTCGGTAGTACTTGCTCTGACTGATAGTGCATAGTGCACTGCGTAGCTTCTCGTTTGCAAGTTCCTTGCGCATCATGTTCAGGTGAAACACATCACCGAAGATGCGGCTTTCCTTGCTTGACGGTTCTTCTCTGCATCGTCTGTCACGCTCCTCCAGCTCGTTCACGCTATGCTTGTAGGTGGTGTAGAGTGGTGAGCCTATTCGTCTTTTCAGACTTTTGCCGTAAAATGGGTTACCTTGTGTTGTTGTCGTTAGGTTGTTCATTGCTGTTGTTATATTATCGTTGATGGTTTGTTATCGTTTGTCATTGCAGTTAAGTCCCCCTTGTACGCATCTCTCGCGATAAACTCGTACCCGAGTTTAGCAAGATTTCGTTCTTTCCTGTCGCTTCGTTTCGTTGCAGCATCATATAGGACAGTGCGCCCGTTAAGCAACACAACATACCCCCTTTTCCTTAGTTCATATCTTCTTCTTATTTCTGCCATATTCTCTTTTGCGGTTAGCATTGAGAACACTCTATTCGTCCGCTGTGGCAGTCCGTATTTAATCCGCAATCTCTCCGATTTTATAATGTTCGCGAGCGTTGTCTTGCGTTTCTTCCGTGCCTCTTCCGTGTGCATCTTGCAGATGTTCTTATGCGCTATATGTGCGAGAATGTTCTGCTTGAAATCATCGGTTTTACGTAGGTGCATTTTCTGCGCCTTTTGCCGAATTTTAGCTTTGCTCGTCTTAAGCAGAACCACAAGCTCCTCAATCGTGCATATAGGGTAATTCTGCACGAGTATTTGTACCTCTTCTTCGCTCCAAATTTTTCTTTGCATATAACGTGTTATTTTTTATCATGTATACACTTGTACGCCTACCGTTAGAAAGTTGCTCAAACCGCATTAAAAGCGGCTTTTCAGCTATATTACGAGTATGCTACCATTCTCTTTGTACTTTGTTATTCGCATAAGTTTGTTTTTCGGCAATCTGCTCACGCATCTTCCATTAACGCTTACACTGCCAACTATGTTCAGTTCTTGTCTTAGATTCTGGCTGTCTCTCCTGATTATGATTTCGGTGTCGAATATGTCGTTGTTTCTGTAGTGTTCAAGCGAGCTTCTTCCCCCGTTTTTGGCTGGGTCATACCAGTCCTTTCCTGCATTAGTTGTGTTCTGCAAGGCTTCAATCCTTGCGATAGCGCGGTTGCGCTCTGGCAGGAACTCCTTGTTGAAGGCAAGCCCTATTCTGCGAGGGTCGAATGACACATAGCTGTTATCGTAACGTCCAGCCTTGTATCGCGAGAAGAACAGCATCAATTCTGTAAGTTTGTAGCTTGAAGCTATTGCGGTGAAGTTGTCAACGAACAGCCTGATGCCTTCTGTAAGCACTTCGTTGTCGCTTGCCGAACTCAAGAACATACCTGTTATCTGTATTTCGAGCCAAGACTGGGCTGCGCCAGCGTTATCGTACAGCGTGTTTAACGCGCCAAGTGCAGCGCACTCTCTTAGATAAACCTTGTCGCCTATCTGCGCCAGATAATGCCAATTCGCTGGGCTGTAATTCTGCATCAACTTAGATAGGCAGCTGTTCTTCTCCGCCCACATTCGTGAGACGCTCATAGATTGAAGCTTGACATCGCTTAATTGCAATATCGTTTGCTTCTCGCTTACGCTCTGAGGCAGTCTTGTATCTTCGTTCATTTTGTTGCTTCTGCTTTTCTTGTTGTTGTATTTGAATTCTCGCCCAGTCCACGAAATGACATCGCAGGTCTGATATGCTGCTATGTGCAGTTCCTTTTGCCCTGCACTCCAGAATGAAGTCTTGCAGTATTTTCTTAAGTGATGGAATATCCTTGCCGAACTTCATTGCAATTTCCTCCCATGCACTTTGCATTTGCCCAAATTCCTGAAAAAGTTCCTCCTCGCGCGCGCTACGCGCGCATGGTGTGGGTGTAATATCTTTTATATCATTTCCTTTTATTTCCTTTTCTTTTATTGCATTGCATTTGCATTCGGTTTGCATTGCATTTGCATCATTATTTTGTGCTTTTGCATTGCTTTTGCATTGCATTTGCATCGCTTTTGCATCGCTCTTTTTGCTTGATTTCCATCGCTTTTCTGCAGCCTTACGTCTAATGTCAGATATTTCGTTTATAATTCCGAGCCTTTTCCTTACAGACCTCGACCAAAAAAATTTTTTGTTGCATTCGAATAAATCCATTTTGCATACAATGTTTTTGAGCATTTCCTCGTCTGCATGTAAGATGAAAGCGATACTGGGTATTGATGTGATTGGTAGTGTTCCGTCTTGTTCGTACAACATCTCAACAATGCACCAAAACGCTCCTATTCCAGCGAGCCCATACTTTATCATTACCGCTTGCAGTTTGGGGTCGTTCCTCGCATTGTAGTCATGTTGAAAGTAATACGTTTTTTTCATTGCCCGATATTATAGCGTGAGATTGTTGCCCTGATAGATTGCAGGGCTGTAATTATGTCAACGTTAAGACTTGCAGCGTCAATCATAGGCGTGCCATCTATCGCAACATACATCTTGTTGTCGTATTCCTTGACTTGCACCCTCTCGGCTAATTGCTTGCACAGGTGGTTGTTTATGCGCTCTATATTGCGCTTTTTGCGCTTCTCGAACGCGTGTATTATATTGTCTATATACATCATAGTTCACGCTGTTTTAACAAGTTCTCAATCTGTGAGCGCATGACCAGTACATTGCGCCCAACCTGGGAACACTGAATGTTGAATTTCTTTCGGTAACTTACCCATGTGTTCGGAGTTATACCGAGCATCTTGCAAGCCTCCTTTGTCCCTATCCACTCGTCTTGTGGCTTTAGGCGTTCTTCAACTCGTTCAAGTATAGATACGACACGCTGCCAGTCCTCCAGTGGTATTGTGACGAATGTCTGTGTCATGGCTCATTGATTATTAGTTTGCATTCATTTTATCTACAAGGCTGCAGACGTATTTATCCGCTTCTATTACCTTGTCATTCAGTTCTCGTATAACGTCCTCGTTACGCACAATCTCGAGCGAATACAATGGCTTTCGCATGAATGGGTTGTACACTACGAAGTACGTTTTAGTTGCTCCTGTGACAGCCATGTGAGCGAAGCACTGCCAGTAGTAGTTCGCTTCTACTTTCTTAAGTCCAGCAAGTTTTTCCTCGTAAGTGTCTTGCGTGAACACATTCTTGACGAACTTGATGAAGTTTTGCGCCAAAGGGCATTTAATCTCAATCGCGTAGAAGGCTTTTGCTTCGTTGTCGTAGTACATTCTATCAGGCGAGCTTGCGAAGTTCGGCAGACTCTCGCTTTTCACTGATGGTGGCTCGTCTAACTCAATCGGTGTGTTAGAGCCATCGCCATACTTCTTATTGAATGTCTTGGCGAAAAGGTGTGCGGCTTCGCCCTCCATCGAGTGCCCCCAATCCGTTATACGCGAATGGCTGTCAGTCAGTTCAACGTACTTGGAGAAAAGTATGTCATTTCCAACTATGATTGGGTTCATGCCTCTCTCAAATGCGAGCTGGTTCATGTACGTTTGTGCAGTTGCTGTCCATTCTTCGCCTTTTGTCATCGGCTTGCCCATGAGGTTACCTACCGCACTGCCTGTAATGTTGCCCAGCCTTGAGCGAAACCAGTCAAGTGTGTTTTGATTGTTGTTGTCGTACATAGGGCTTATTCTGTTTGCAGTTCTACGTTTTCCTCGGCTTCTTCTACCTGTTCTGCTGCCTGTTCTGCTATTGCAGAAATTGACAGCTCTGTTGCGTCTGCTGTTTGCTTGCCGACTTCCTCGTAAGAGGTGTATTTAATATCTTGCGCTTCCTCTGCAGTTATAAGACCCATGCTAATTTCGGGGCAGTAGGTGCGCTGCCAAAAGGCGGCAGCTCTGTATCTTAGCATCTGGTTAGGCATCGTAAGCCACTTGCTACCGTTCTTTGATGCCCAGCCCTCAGCCTTTGCCATCTTGATGCTTATCCAGTCACCACATAACGGTTCTTTATGCTTGGTGTCGGTTATCTCGTAGGCTACAACTCGGCAAGCATAATCATTTGTGCCTTCTGTGCCTCGGAATTCATATCGCAGAGCAGAGAACCGTTTGCTTGCGTTGATGCAAGCTATGAGGAACTTGCTGCTGAATGCTGGTTGACCATGCACGATGTACAAGTTCTGCATCACCATCAGCGGATTGGCTTGCATACGTGTTGCCATCTCCAGTGCTATTGTGCAATTTGCTATGACTGCCTCTGCTGGTAATGGCTCGCGACCCTTGAACCTGTATGAGTCAGGTATAAAGTTGGACATAGCATAGAGTCTTGCAATTCTCTGCGTAGCCTCGAACTGCTTAACCTGTTGTCCGACTGGAGTGGCAGCAAACTCGGTGTCTTGCTTAATTCTAAGCAACTGAATTTCTTGTTCTTGCGGTGTTATCGTTACAACCGCATTGTTCTTGTTTTGTTCCATTGTCTTAGGTGTTGTTATGTGTTTTACAATAGTCCAGCGTACCACTCCTCTTCGTGATACAGCGTTGAACCAATCAGTTTTAATTCTTTCCTCGCTTCTTCCGTATCTGCTTCTTTTGTCATGTCGAACACCTTTATGCTGTCAAGGTAAGTGTACGACTTCGCTCTCCGAATCAGCTCTTTGTCCTTTTCTGTCATGGTTCGTAATCATTACTGCCAAATTCCTCTCTAACATATTGAAGGGCGTCAACTACATCACAAGATGTGTCACGCGCTGACTTTAGCTCTTCAATTTCTTCCCAGCCTACCTTTTCTTTTTGCAGCTGGACTACAAGTGCATCAATCTCTTTATACACCTCGTAGGCCTTGTGCTCTATGGCTTTTATCTTGCCAGTCTGTTTCGTGTCCATTTAGCAATCCTCCAGAGACAATTTTATCAGTGTTTGCACGCAATCAGGAAACATTCCAGCCCTGTATATGCACACGGCAATGATTGCGGTCGCAATAAAAAGTGAGATGCCGCAGAATGGTATCATATCGTACAGCGTTATGCAACCGTGTCCAGTTGATACGCACATCATTGCACAAGCAACGAAATCAAGTACAACGATTAAGGAGAAACACAACCACTTTATCATCGTATTCTTTTAGTTACAATTCCTTTTTTAAGCAGCATATTCCTTACTGCCTGAGTTGATATATTCTCATTCTTCGATATTACCTGCATAAGTCGCCATTTTGCGGCTGTCGGGTATTTTTGTTTTAGCTCCAAGAACGAGCATACTACACGCTTTTGGCGTTCGTATCTGCGTTTCTCGTTCTCTGTCATTAAGATGTCTGTCATACTTTTATTCTTTAAGTTATATATTAGTTGTAGTGCAGGTGGCTGGAGTCGAACCAGCTAATGTCCTAACGTTTCGCGAATACCGAACACGCAACAAAAGGCTATCCAGCATCTATCTGATTGCGAGTCCAATGTACTATCTTCTGCCGTCTATCCGATTAACGGCCTATCACCTGCGTTTGCCCGTCTTTCCGATCTGCCAGCCCCTCGCTTGGCTGCTTGACTTTTGAGTTGGCGAGTTAAATGCAACACTTTGCACTCATGGGCAATTCTTATGCGATTTCCAAGTAATTAAGTCCGTATGTGTCAGAACATTCTACAAACTTTCCAAAACGGTTTTTGTTGCAAGCGAACCCCTTGAACCACTGTTGCAAGTGGTAAGAGCTACATTTTAGAAGCTTTGAAAGTTTCCAAGTTGTTTCTTGCAACTTGTTGTCCTCGTTTACTTTATTTCCGAAGTAAACGAGGAGCGCACTTACAGCACTCATTTCAGTTTTACACACAGTTCCGTAAAGGAGGGGCGATTGAATAGCATCGCATATTTCTCCCTTTTCTTCGTTGATGCACTCGGCCATTATCTCAACCTCTCGAGCCTCGTACTCGTCAAGGCCGATTTTTTTTACCATGGCCTTTATATCTTTCTTGTATATCGTTTTCTTCATTGTTTTTATTTGTTATATTTGCAATCTGTTTTGCAGCGTTATTTATTACCTTATTTCTTAATCACGTTGCAAAGATATAACTAAAAAGTAATACAGCAAAGAAAAATAACGGAAAAGTAATATTTTATTTTGATTTTTCATGGAAACAATAAAAAAATCGATTGAATACGGGTATCAAGAGTGTATGGGAAAGGATAATTTCCTTTATCTGTCCCATCTTATTACCAACAATGAATTGGACGAGGCAATACGGTTAGGTGAGATATTATCAGAAAAGAACCCCAGCAACGAAATGATATATATCAATTTAATGGAAGCCTACAGGAAAAGCAAAAAAGAAAAATATAACAGCGAGGTTATAAAATATGCACGTCTTGCGTTACTTAATGGACATAATACAGGATATGCAGCAACAAGATTATGTATTTCGCTTAATAGAGAAAAAAGATATCATGCAATAATAAATGTGTGTGATGCTGTATTGAATATAAGGTATCATTTCAGCACAAAGACAGATAAGGCTGAATTTTACAAGCGCAAGCAACGCGCTATAAGCCGTCTTAATAATGCCGTTGACAACGAAAATGACATCATAATTAACACCGATGAATTTATCAGAATGTGCAACCTAATTGATGCAAGAATGAAAGAGCATCATGAGAGATTATTAGAACCAGTAAATAAAAGAACATATATAGACGAGCACGAAAGGCAGAAAGACTTGCGACATTGGCAGGATATAATTAAACGGGACAAAGAGTTTATTATATATATGGAATCAAAATCTATCAACGAAACATTCAAATACTGAGCATTATGAAATACAACCATCTTGAAAAGTTAAAGGATTATTTTCATTCAATAGGAATTAAGCAAGACGTCTTATCTAAGGAATTAGGCGTCAGCCAGCCATATATAAGCCAACTAATAAATGGCAAAAAGGAAGTTGGTAAAAAAGTAGCGAATAAATTATCTGAGAAATTTGGCCTTTCTCAATACTGGCTCCTAACTGGAGAAGGCGAGATGCTTCGCGACCAATCTACAACCAACATAGAGAGCAACAACACCTATGGAGATAACGCCAGCGGAAACAATATAAATATTACGCACGCGCGCACGCGAGAGGAAAATGAAGGCGATAAGCACAAAGAAATCATATATAAGCCAGTCGTTACGAAGCAGCTCGCCACACAGCCTGATACAGACGTGTATTCTGCGATTAAGGAGGACAAGACGCTGAAACTGCAATACATTCCAGCTATACCGCCTTACACATCTATTGACTTCTACTATACAATTAGACAAGACGCGATGTTGCCCGAATATAAACTCGGAGAAGTCCTCGCACTTGAACACATGAGGAGTAATTCGGACATTGTGCAAGGTGCTGCAATGGTCGTTGATACAAGTGATTTCGGGTTCTTGTTCAGACGAATATACGACCGAGGAGATTACTACGAGTGCAGGAGGATTAACGAGGACAGCGTATTCGAGAATCAAAATGTGCCGAAATCTAAAGTCATAAGGCTGTACAGAGTGGTCTATTCGATGAAGTTCGGAGATTGAGAACTGCAATAGATTTTTTACTTGTAGCCCTACTAAAATCGGTAGGGCTACAAGAACACGAGCATAAATAATAATTGTCATGAAATACGTATACACCTTTGCAGTTGATGCGCGCGGCTCTCTCCGCGTGTTCATCACTTACAACAAGCGTAAATTCTCTTATTCGCTCGGGTTTAGTGTTGACAAGAGCAAATGGGATATGGCCATGCAGCGGTGCAAGCGCAACACAACTCATGGTAAGAGCTTTACTCCTGCAATTAAGATAAATGCGGAGATACAGAGGTATGAGGAGACGATACAATCCGTTGCCAACTCATTCAAGGAGCCGCCTTCAATAGAGGACTTCAAGGCTGCGCTTGACAAGGAATTTAAGAGAGAAAATAAAACTGCGCAAAAGGAGGGCTTCTTTGACCTTTACGATACCTATATCAACGAGCAGAGCAAATTATGTCACTGGGGCAAGAGTGTAGTATACAAGCACAGGAAGCTACTGCAAGAATGGAAGGTGTTCGATGACGATATGAGCATAGAAAGAATCAATCCCGAAACACTTGACAGGTTTGCAGTATTCCAAACAGACCTCGGCCACCAAAACGAAACGACCAAGAAGAAGCTGTCAATGTCCAAGTGGTTTTTCCGCTGGCTTGTGGCTAAGGGTTTGTTGACAGACATCTCCTTTACTGCACAGAAAACGCATCTAAAACGTGCCAACCGCAATGTTGTATTTCTTACATGGGAGGAACTGATGAAGGTATACAATCACACATTTGAGTACCCTTACCTTTCGCGCACTCGTGATATATTTTGCTTTTGCTGTTTTACTTCATTGCGTTATTCCGATGCAGCCGCACTTAGAAAGACAGACATATACGATGACGCGATACACATAACCACGCAAAAAACTAATGACAAGATTACAATAGAGCTTAACAACTACTCTCGCACAATCTTGCAGCGTTATGCTGGCAACAATACAGACAAGGCTCTCCCTGTCATCTCCAACCAAAAAATGAACGTATATATCAAGGAGGTGTGCCGCCAATGCGGCATCAACGAGAAACTGACAGATATATATTATATAGGTGGAAAGAAAATAGAGGAAACGAAAGAAAAATGGCAGATGGTCGGAACGCACAGCGGAAGGCGTACATTTATCTGTAATGCGCTGATGCTTGGAATTGCCCCAAACGTTGTGATGAAGTGGACTGGACACTCCGATTACAAGAGCATGAAGCCCTACATCGATATAGCAGACAAAGCCAAAAAAACGGCTATGGACTTGTTCAACAAGTAACCATAACCGCTTGTTTCGCACGCATTTTAGCACGCATATTTCGTAAAACGCTGATAATCAGCATACTTTGTGGACCAGCTAGGACTCACGAATTGTTTTTAGTTGTGTAGGTATAACGCAATA
>ERZ1026878.688-NODE-688-length-24648-cov-10.218477_pt1 | contig 24648 bp, 19 predicted proteins | sample MGYA00380169_ERZ1026878 | MGnify/ENA primary metagenome ERZ1026878 (study PRJEB33269, sample SAMEA4719805) | human gut metagenome | biome: human-associated habitat; feature: organic feature; material: feces | place: Cameroon | collected 2013-10 ...
TGGAGACCTTTTTTTGTTTAGGAGGGTATGGCATCCTGCCATACCCACGCCGCCTCCTATGGTTTGTGATAGCGTGGGTATAGCAAGATGCTATACCCTCCTATGGTTCGTGTTTGCATGGGTATAGCAAGATGTGATACCCTCCTATGGTTCGTAGTAGCGTGGGTATAGCAAGATGCTATACCCTCCTAAGGTTTGTGTTTGCGTGTAAAGTCAAAACTCAATTAACGCGAGCTGCGCTCGGCTTTGCCGCTTGCCAGAGCAAAAAAGCCCAACATCACATAGCCCAGGGCAGCGCCCTGGGTATTGAGTGTATATATTGAGTACGCAAGATCTAATTTTGTTGTATATCTATACGATATTTTATTCATTAGTTTATTCTTTATTGTAATTATATACGCTTTTATGGTGTAGAATGTTGTATATATGCAGAAAACACAGTAACTTTGCATGTAATAATAGTAAATAGTGATGTATAAATATACACAATGTTTCAGGATGAATACAATGGAGAATCACAAGGAAGGAAGAAAAAGTGGACAAGTAACCGCTAAACACGCAGCAACTGCGCATTTGAAGAAGCGTCCGTCGGCGTTGCTGTCATTCACACCGATTGCGTTGCTCGTGGTAATGCTCGTTGCGACGATACGAGCGTTCGGCAGCGACTCACTGGCAGGAGCGTCGCAGGTGACATTGATAGCCGTATCGGCGTTCTGCGTTCTCATCGGCATGGGCTATCTTAATGTGCCGTGGTCAAGTTTTGAGAAAGCTATCACGAAGAACGTGTCGAGCGTGTCGAGTGCGCTGATAATACTGCTGCTCATCGGAGCTTTGGGCGGCGCATGGATGGTGAGCGGTGTGGTGCCCACCTTAATATATTATGGTATGCACATCATCCATCCGTCGGTCTTCCTGGCGTCCACCTGCCTTATCTGCGCCCTTGTCAGTCTGATGACCGGTTCATCGTGGACCACCATCGCCACCATCGGCATTGCGCTCATGGGAATTGGCAGAGCGCAAGGCTTCGCCGACGGTTGGGTGGCAGGAGCGATAATCTCCGGCGCTTATTTCGGCGACAAAATCTCGCCACTCTCCGAGACAACCACCCTCGCCTCGGGCAGTCTGGGCGTGCAGCTATTCAGTCATATACGCTACATGCTGCTCACCACCGTGCCCTCGATAACCCTCGCGCTGATAATCTTCGCGGTGGCAGGACTCACTATCGACACCACGGAGACGCAGGAAGTAGCCTCGTTCATGGCAGCCCTCGACGGACGCTTCAACATAACGCCGTGGCTGCTCATAGTGCCCGTAGCTACCGGCGTACTCATCGCGCGCGAGACCCCGCCAATCGTCACCATTTTCTTATCGACACTTCTCGCTGTGGCTTGCGGACTCATCTTCCAGCGCGAGGCGTTGGCAGAAATCGACCCGTCGATGTTCAAGGCGGCGATGATGAGCGTATACGGCGAGACGACGCTGAGCACATCGAACCAGATGCTCACCGAGCTCGTGTCTACGCGCGGCATGGCAGGCATGACCGACACCATCTGGCTCATCATCTGCGCCATGTGTTTCGGCGGAACGATGGCAGCAAGCGGAATGGTGGGCGGCATCACCCGACTGTTCATTCACATGGTGAAGGGTCGCACGTCGCTCGTGGCGTCTACAGCCACCACCGGCGTGATGCTCAACGTAGCCATCGCCGACCAGTATCTGTGCATCCTGCTCACCGGCAACATGTTCCGCGAGGTTTACGACCGCGAGAACTACGAGCGCCGCCTGCTGAGCCGCACGACAGAGGATGCCGTGACCGTGACCTCAGTGCTTGTGCCATGGAACACCTGCGGCATGACGCAGAGCACCGTGCTCGGCGTGGCGACAACCACCTACCTGCCCTATTGCTTCTTCAATATCATCTCGCCGATAATGAGCGTCGTTGTGGCGGCAATCGGCTACAAAATATTCCGCAAAGGCGAAGTGCAAACAGAATTACCGCAGTGTGGTAACACCGTTACCGCAGCGTGGTAATACCCGTTTCAAGCACATATACTATCATACTAAGCCAAGCAAACATCGGCTCATACTATTGTTTTTGTGAAAAGTGAACTATTGTGAACTTGTATTTTATTGTTTTGTATTTGTTAAGCTTTAACACCGCAAATAATATGAGTGCTTATGATAAGAAACCTGTCTTTCTAATTGCTTTGGTTCTTCTCGTAGCATGCACATCGTGCGGACACGACGACCCCGACGTGCCACCTACGCCCACCGAGCCCACCGAGCCAGACAAGCCCGCAGCACAGATACCTATAAATATCAGCGCCACGATAACCCGCGCCACGGAGGAGGCGTTCGAGAGTGGCGACCGTATAGGGCTGTTCGTTGTCAACCGCAATGCAGACGGCAGCGCGGCGACGCTGAAACCCTTGGGCAATCACCTCGACAACATGCCGTACACCTATACCATGACATGGAACTCAGAAAAGACAGTATACTGGAAGGACGCTCAGACGCATGCCGACTTCTATATGTATTATCCCTACACGCAGACGGTGGCAAGCGTGAGCGCCATGCCGTTCGGCGTCAGTGCCGACCAGAGCAGTCTGGGCGCATACAAGTCGTCCGACCTTATCGTAGCCTCCACGCTCGACGCCGCTCCATCGGCATCGCCGGTGAATATCGCGGCACGTCACCTGATGAGTCAAGTGGAGATAGTGCTTAAGGTAGGTGCCGGATATAGCGAAAGCTCACTCGCAGATGCGGATGTGTCGGTGAAGATGAACAATCTCGCCACCTCCGCCACTGTCGACCTCGCCACCTTAACGGTAAGCGTCGTCGGCAGCGTGCGCAGCCTCACGCCCTATAAGGATGGCGCCGTCTACCACGCCTTCGTCGTGCCGCAGACCGCCACGGGCAACAACCTCATAACCATCACTGTCGACGGAACCGACCACAACATCTCGAAGACCGTCACCTTCGTCGGTGGCAAGCGCCACACGCTCACCGCCACGCTCAGCAAGGAAGGCGGCGGACTGAACGTGAGCATCAGCGCATGGGAGAGCGACGGCATAGATTACGGCGGTGTGGCAAGCTGACGCAGTAAAGAAACATAAACGATTAAAAGAACATTGCATTTAATATGACCCATACGAATTACAAGAACTTCCATATATACACAGCTGTACTGATGCTTTGCATTCTGCTTGCTGCCTGCTCCGACTCGTTGTTCGACGGCGACGGCGGCAAGCTCAACGGCGAAGACCGCATACAGCTATCGGGCAGCATCGAGCAGTTGGCGCTGACACGTGTCTGCGACAACGGCTTCTGCGACGGTGACGTGATGGGCGTCTACGTCGTCGACTACAACGGCGGTACGCCCGGCACTCTGAAACCCCGCGGCAACCGTTGCGACAACGTGCGCCACACGTTCGGCGAAGCCAACAACCAGTGGAAACCCGCATACGACATCTACTGGAAAGACAAGCACACGCACATCGACGTTTACGGCTACTATCCCTTCGCCAACCCCGAGAGCATCGACGACTATCAGTTTGAGGTCAGAAAGAACAGAGCCGCGCTTCTGCCGACGGCGAGTGGGCTAACACCGAGAAGATAGTGCTTGCGCCCAACCTGGTGCGCAAGGCGAGCATCAACTTTGCCACCGGCGAGGTGAAGCCCTCAGGCAGCGTGGAGAGCACATCCACCATGCCCTCGCGCGTCGACGACGAATAGCGCACCATCGTGGTGCCGCAGACTGTAGAGGCAGGCACCATGCTCTTCAGCATCACCATCGGCGGCATGCCCTACAAGTTCGTGAAGAATGCGGCACTCACATACGTATCGGGCAAGATGATGAACTTCAGCATCAAGGTGGACAAGAAGGCTGCATCAGGTCAGTATAAGTTGACATTGGTGAGCGAGAGCATCGCTACCCCCCCCACACACGTGCCAAAGAAGTTCGACTCGGCATAGGTGAGCGACCCCGACGTTACCTTACCGCTGCTCATGCTCGACACAAGTCGGTTGCGGTAGAAGCGAAACTCGCTGCGCTTGTTGTTGTCCAGATACCACTTATACCCCGTGACGTATTCCTCCACACTCCTCTCACTGAACGTGCCGTCGGTATCGTCGCTGCTGCAACTGCTCACACTCACACATGCTGTCGTCATCATCGTCAACAGCAGCATCATTCTAAAGATTTTCTTCATACATTAATATTTTTATACGTTAGTACTTTCGTAGGTTTGTATTCCTCACCATGCTTGATGTTTTACACGCCTTTCTTTGCCTTTACCCATGTCGTTTTTAACATTTGGGCAAATAGGTATCGAATAGAACACCAATAGGTATCGAATAGAGCCATTGTAGTCTTCGGCACTCATGGGGAAACTCCCTATGTTTTAACTTTCACAACACTCTTTGGCATAACGGAAATTATGGCAAGAGTACAACTCTCCTTTTCGTTACGAGCATCAGTGGCAGCAAGTACCATCACGACTGCGCCATCATTGAAGGTGGCGGCGGTTTAACCGGTGGTGAGAAGAGACGCATAGTCCGTCGTTTCGCTAATACTATCATTTTTCCACGGTAGGCACATGAGTCTTGCCGTGTTTTTTGCTATGTCCGTAGGACGGAAAACAAAAAGCACTGCTATCCTCGCGGACGGCAGTGCTTAAAAACCAAAATAGTAACATAATCATTAAAGATTATGAAACATGTCGTTTTATCACTCTGCCTTAATGCTTGCGCTGATTTTTGCGCCACATGAAGGGCAGACTGTCTGTATCTTAAATTCTGATGGAGCCTTTTGAGTTTTATCACACTCTTGCCATTGGTCTTCTTCAGGGAACAACTCGGTTATCTTCATGCCCAATGCGTCGGCTATTTCATAAAGATTGCTCAATGACGGATTGCCGTTGATACGCGAACTCATTGTAGCTTTCGTGATTGTGCGCTGATTGTTGTCCTTGTAGGTGCGGATTATCTTGTTGGCGAGGTCGGTCAGTGTAAGGCCTTTCTCCTGCATGATTTCAGCTATGCGGAGATTGTTTCTCTTTCGTTCCATAATAATGTTCTTTGATGTATCTATTCTGTAAAGTATTAAAAAGTTTGATGCAAAGTTATATAGTTGTATGAATATTTACAAACTATTTTAAAGAAAAATGATACAAATACGAATATTTTAATACTTTTGTTTGGTATTATGATATTATGGAGCGCGTCTACACCACATGGGAGAACGACCTCGTCAGCCATGATGCCACAGCCAAGGAATACGTCATCGTGAATTCTACCGCCGGACACCTCAAGGAAGCCATTGCTGCTGCCAACAAAGACCTTACCAAGCTGAAGCACCTCAAAGTGAAAGGCACCGTCAACGCCTACGACTTCCACATCATGCGCGATAGCATGTTCTTGCTTACGGCTCTTAATCTGAAAGAAGTGAGAATAAAAGCCGGCAATTGGGAGTATCAAATTATGAGCGAAGACGACGAGATGCCTACCAACTGCTTCGAGTTTAAACGACTCCTGACAAGCTTCGTGTTCCCAGATGTGCTAAAGAAAATCAGAGAATTTGCCTTCCATGAAAGCGGACTTTCCGGATCGCTCAACATTCCGGAAGGCGTGACCGACATCGAAAGAGGAGCCTTCGAGAATATCCCCACGCTCAACGGCACGCTATTGTTGCCGTCTACGCTCAAAAGAATAACCGGCGTAAACACCTTCTTGAATGTACGTTTCGTTTGCGAACTGAAGTTGCCCGACGGCTTGGAAGAAATCGGCGAACAATGCTTTATGGGTTGCTCCAGCTTCTATGGCGAACTGAAACTGCCGAGCCGTCTGCAGAAACTTGGCGTATCGGCTTTCAACGGCTGCAACGGTCTCTCGGGCAATCTCGTCATTCCGCAGACCCTTACCTATATCCCGAACGGCGCATTCAAAGGATGTGGGCTTGGCGGCAATCTCCAACTGCATGACGGTATCGGTTCTATCGGCACCAGCGCATTCGCCAACAACGGTTTCAAGGGCGAACTCGTTCTGCCGAAGGACTTGAGAGCCATACCCGACGAGTGCTTCTACAACAACGACTTCTCAGGTGAACTGAAGTTGCCGAAGAATCTGGCAAGCATCGGCAGAATAGCCTTCGCCAACAACTGGCGACTGATGGGCGTGCTGTAGATACCCGAAGACGTGGTGAACATATCGCCCGGCGCCTTCGACGGCGTGGCAAAAGACAACTTCACGCTCGAAGTGCCCGAGTCAGCCGTTCATTGGTGATTATTGCGTTTGAAAGCGCAATAATCCTTCTTTCTTCAATAATATTCTGCCCGTAACTGCGTTATTAGTTATATGCAATGGACCGACCAAATACGTAGAGTGAAGATATTTCTTGTGCTCGCTGCGGTGATTATCGCCGTGGCATCACTTGTCGTGTCGCATCTCCTCATACGCGACCTCGCCAAGGAGGAACACAACAAGATGGCGGTTTGGGCAGAGGCGATGCGTACGCTGAACAATGCTGACGAGAACACCGACATCAATTTAGTGTTGAAGGTGATAAACGGGAATAATACAATTCCTGTGATTGTACTCGATTCTAATGGTGATGTGCAAGCATACCGTAATATTGATTTGAAGACATGTAAGACAGAAGCCGACTCTGTGCAGCGTGTGGAGGAGCTTGGTAAGGAAATGTTACTTGAGCGTCAAGTGATACGCATTACACTTAATGAGGATGCTGATAGTGTGACTCGCTCCGACGATTATATAAATGTCTGCTACGCCGATTCGGTAATGCTGCGTCGCCTTGCCTCTTATCCTTATATACAGTTGGGCGTGGTGATGATATTCGTTGTCATAGCCATCTTCGCCTTGCTCACGTCGAAACGCGCCGAGCAGAACAAGGTGTGGGTAGGACTCTCGAAGGAGACGGCACACCAGCTCGGTACGCCGATATCGAGCCTCATGGCGTGGACCGAGATACTGAAGGAGACCCACCCCGACGACCCGCTCATACCCGAGATGGACAAGGACGTGAAGCGCCTGCAGCTCATCGCCGACCGCTTCTCGAAGATAGGCTCGTTGCCCGAACCTGTGGAGACAAATCTGAAGGAGATAATGCAGCACGTGGTCGACTATATGGACCGCCGCACGTCGCGCAAGGTGCAGATGATATGCCGCTTCCCCGAGGAAGACGTGATAGTGCGCATCAACGCCTCGCTCTTCGAGTGGGTGATAGAAAACCTCTGCAAGAACGCCGTCGACGCCATGGAAGGCGCCGGCACCATTACGCTCACTATACTGAAGGAAGGCGCACGCGCCGTAGTCGAGGTGGCAGACACCGGCAAAGGCATACGCAAGAAGGACATCGGCAACGTGTTCAAGCCCGGATTCACCACGAAAAAACGCGGTTGGGGATTGGGCCTGTCGCTCGCCAAACGCATTGTAGAAGAGTATCATCACGGCAAAATCTACGTGAAAAAGTCGGAATTGGGCGTTGGAACTACCTTTAGAATAGAACTTTTCTGATAATCAGTTGTGTAATTCGCGGAATATTCGTAACTTTGCACACCAAATGTGTAATTTAGAATCGCTTAAGATAGATTTAAAGGAGTTGGATGAGGGTCTTACGACGCTCAATTTCAACCTGGGCGACGCTTATTTCGAGTCGTTAGACGAGGACGAAATCAAGCGTGGCTCTGTCAGTGTGTCGTTAAAAGTGCGCCGCACGGAGAACTATTTTGAGCTCGACTTCCACACCGCAGGCTCGGTCGTTATTCCGTGCGACCTCTGCCTCGACGATATGGACCAGGACGTGGAAAGCGACGACCGCCTTATCGTCAAGTTTGGAGAAGAATATTCCGAAGACGATGACCTCATCACCGTCGACGAGCGCGAAGGCGTACTCGACGTGGCATGGTTCATCTACGAATTTATAGCACTCAACATTCCCGCTAAGCACGTGCATACACCTGGAAAATGTAACGCGGCGATGATAAAGGTTCTCGAAGAACACTCAGCTACCCGAAGTAGTGGCGCGAATGAAGAGGCAGCGGTAGATCCGCGCTGGAATGGATTAGAAAAATTAAAAACAATAATTAAAGATTAAAGAAAAATGGCACATCCTAAAAGAAGACAGTCAAAGACACGTACACTTAAGAGAAGAACTCATGATAAGGCAGTAGCTCCTACATTGGCAGTATGCCCGAACTGTGGCGCTTACTATGTATACCACACAGTTTGCCCTACTTGCGGTTACTATCGTGGTAAGGTGGCTATCGTAAAGGAAGTTGCTGAATAATTACAATGGGTAAGATACACGCAGTAATCACAGGCGTTGGTGGCTATGTGCCCGACTATGTCCTCAACAACGAGGAACTGTCGCGCATGGTAGACACCAGCGACGAGTGGATTATGACCCGTGTCGGTATCAAGGAACGCCACATCCTCACAGAGGAAGGTCTCGGCACAAGCTACATGGCGCGCAAGGCAGCCAAGCAGCTTCTGAAGAAGACTGGCGTAGACCCCGATACAATCGATGCGCTCATTGTCACAACAACAACCCCCGACTACAAGTTCCCTTCAACAGCTTCTATCGTCCTTGGCAAACTCGGACTGAAGAACGCTTTCGCCTTCGACCTTGAGGCAGCATGCTGCGGATTTCTCTATTCGCTCGATGTTGCCGCTACCATGATTGAGAGCGGACGCTATAAGAAGATTATCGTTATCGGTGCCGACAAGATGTCGTCGCTCGTTGACTATACCGATCGCGCTACATGCGTGCTGTTCGGCGATGGTGCAGGCGCAGTGCTCGTAGAGGCTACCGAGGAGGAGAACGTAGGCGTACAGAACTCATTCTTGCGCACCGACGGCATCGGACTTCCGTTCCTTCACATGAAGGCGGGCGGTTCGGTTTGTCCGCCGTCTCACTTCACAGTGGACCATCGTTTGCACTACCTCTATCAGGAGGGACGCACCGTGTTCCGCTATGCAGTTACCGATATGGGTAACGACGTTGAGGAAGTGCTCAAGCGCAACGAGATGACTACAGAAGATGTCAACTGGGTTATCCCTCACGAGGCGAACCTCCGCATCATCGAGGCTGTTGCTAAGCGCATCAATCTTCCGCTCGAGAAGGTAGTTGTGAACATACAGCGTTACGGCAATACAAGTGCTGCCACAATTCCTTTGGCATTGTGGGATCACGAGCGTCACTTGAAGAAGGGCGACAACATTATCTTCACCGCTTTCGGTGCAGGTTTCGTTCACGGCGCTTCTTACTATAAGTGGGGTTACGACGGCGCAACAGTTGCCGGTGCACAGTAAATAAATACTTTATTTATAACAAAAGAGCATATATGGCTTGTGAGTATTCACGGCATATATGCTCTTTTTGCGTTTGGGGCTTAAAATAAAGAGATATAATGTCGTTGATGTCAGTACTTTTTATTACTTTTGTGTTCTGTAAAAGAAAGAAACAAACGGATCTTTAGAGGTCGAAACTTTCGCGATGAGTTAATTCTCATTGATGGTACATTTTGGATTTGAGCTTTTGCTCTTGTTCTCCCAACTCGAATACCGCCAATTTTCGCATACCGGGAACAAGTAGATGAAAGGTTCACGCTCTATGGCGTGAGCCGTTCTGTGCTTGTGCGTATGCGAGGTCACTTGGCGGTAACCTGAGTTTGGACAAGCCACGAACGGTTCCGCCTTTTTTGTATTCCTTTGTAATAACCAACCCTGATAACTAACATTTTCTGACTATACGATGAACATAATATTGTACAATCGCGACGAACTATTTGTCGTTCACCTTGAGTCTGTTGCCTATTTTAAGGCAGAGGATCATTTCTCGCGTGTTTTCTATATTAATGGTACCGATGTATTGCTGCCATTTGGACTCGCTGATATTTGTGAATACGTATGTAAGTGTGACGATCCAGGTGTGGCTTTCATGCGTGTAGGTAGGAGTTTGTTTCTTAATTTGCATAACGTCAGTCATGTCAATCTGCTAAAGGAGAAGCTGACATTTGTCGACAATTACGGCAAGTCGGTAAGTCTTACTGTGTCCAAGCGTTTGCTTCGTAATGTTGTTGCGCATCTTAAAGGGGAGGATGCGGAGTGTGAGTAGGTTTTACAGTGTGTTTCTGCATTTCACGATGTAACTGATGCGTTTGACGAATTATGCGTTTTGGTTCAAAATACTTTTGTTTTTATTTTCCTAAATTTGTAAAGAATTAAAGTTATATCTTTATAGTATAACATAAAAACGAATTTAAATATTAACAAATTAAACAACTGAAACAATGGAAAAGATTAAGTACATGTTTATGGCAGTGCTTGTGGCACTTGTGAGTATGACCGTTACGTCTTGTAGTGATGATGACGATGATGAGAATGTTGTTCACAGCTTAGTTAATACAACGTGGACATATTCAGAAACTAATGGGGATGATGATTATCTTGTTATTACAGACCAAACATTCACATTCTCTCAAAGTACGGCTCGTTACACAGTCACTACAATTGTAAAAAAAGGTGATGAGGAAGTTAATAATAAGACTGTTAATGATTATACTTATAAGTATTCAAATGGCATAGTTTTACTTTATCCGGTCAAAGCCAACAATGCATTATTGGAGGGTACTATTGAAAGAGGTATGAAGATGACGGTTATGAACGTTTCAAGAAATTCTCTACTTGGAGTATTTTATAAGAAATAATTAGTGTATGAGCACAAATATTTAAGCATTCAAAATAGCAAAGATACTTGTTTCGTATTTTAACAAGGTCTTTGCTATTTTTGTATATTATTATTCGGTAAATAAGGGGCAGAGACAACTATATATCCTTTACAACTCTCCTCCTAAAAGGCACCGTAGATGAATGGCTGCACGTCCTCTTGCGCCACTTCGATGGCGAGCTGCACACAGACTATGAAGAGGAGGAACTTGGCGAGCCAGGGCAGCGTTATGAAGCGCAGCTGCAAGCGTGTGTATGTTCGTTCGGGGATGAGATAGGTGAGCATGGCACCGATGAGGCAGACTGTCCACAGAGGACGTGCATAGACGAAGGGTGAGAGATACGCCCAGTTGAAGTCGGCGACGATCTTCTCGTACATCGTGCCGAGCTGCGTAAGACTCTGCGAGCGGAAGAACGACCATGCGAAGCAGACGTACACGTAGGTGATGAGCCAGCTCAGCGTGTTGCCCCACAGCGTGGAGGGGATTGTGATGTGTAGCTGGCGGCTGAAGAACTTGTGTACGCACAGACCGAAGCCGTGCAGTGCTCCCCAGATGACGAACATCCACGACGCGCCATGCCACAGTCCGGCTACGAGCATCGTTATGAAGTTGTTGGCATACATGCGCAGCGTGCCCTTGCGGTTGCCGCCGAGTGGTATGTACAGATAGTCGCGGAACCACGTAGAGAGCGATATGTGCCAGCGTCGCCAGAAGTCGGTGAGGCTAAGCGCACGGTAGGGGAAGCGGAAGTTGTCGGGCAGCCAGAAGCCGAGTATGGCTGCTGCACCGATACTCATGTCGCTATAGCCCGAGAAGTCGAAGTATATCTGTACGGGGTAGCCCAGCAGTGCCGCCATGTTCTCGAAGCCCGAGAAGGTCTGCGGAGCATCGAACACCCATGTGGTGAACTGTCCGATGTAGTCGCTCACCATGTTCTTCTTCACCAGTCCGAGCATGATGAGCCACAATCCGCTCCACACCATGCGGCTCGATGCCTGCCGGTTGCGGCGCAGGCGCGGTATAAGGTTCTCGGCGCGTGTGATAGGTCCGGCGAGGAGTAGTGGGAAGAATGTGAGGTAGAAGAAGTATTCGAGCAGCGTGGTGTTCATCGTGAAGCGGCGGCGATAGACATCCACAGCGTGACTGATGCCCTGGAACGTGTAGAATGAAATGCCCACGGGCAGCACTATCGAACCTAACGAGAAGTTGGTGCGCAGCATGAGTCCGATGACATCGTTGAGTATGAACGTGGCGTACTTGAAGTAGGCGAGCACCGCAAGGTCTGCCACCACTACGGTAGCGAGCAGCAGCTTGCGTGTTCGTCCTTCGCGTAGTGCCATCTCCTGCGTCAAGGCGTAGTTGAAGCACGCTGTAGCCGGCAGCAGCCACATTACGCTGCCGTTCAGTCGATAGGCAAAGTAGAGGTTGAACGCCACTACGTAGAGCATCATCGCTGTGCGTGAGGCGCGTTTCACCAGTGTGTATATAGCGAGAAACGCCACGAGCATCACCTCTATCTTTATGTCTGTATAGTTCATTCTTTATTGTTTGAAGTACATTCTTTGTTCTTATCAGCCGCCGTATGGTGGGGTTCGCTATGTGGTTCGTCCTTTTGTTCCACTTTCTGTTCGTTCTTTAGTTCTGTTTTCTGTTCACCCTCTTGCTCGCTGATAGGCTTCGGTAGTGGTTCCTCCGTGGTGTTCACGTCTATGCTGTCCGTTGTTGCAGCCTTTCCTGGATTCATCGGAATGATTATCTGAGTGTATCTTCTTGAGTGAGTTGTCGGTTTGTTCATTACGAACGGGTGCGCCGCCTTTCCGCTGTTCATCCATTCCACGATACTATCCATCCATTTTGCAGCAGCCGCATACGTCGGGTGGCGTCCGTCCTCCTGCCTATCGAGTTTCATTCCCTTGGTCATAAAGAAACGTCGTTTGCCCATGAAGCTCTGCAGCATATTGTTGATGCCCTTGTCCTCCATCCAGTTAGGCGGACCGATCCATGTTGTCGGCACGTTGCCAATCTTGGCGAGTATCCTCTCGGCACGCTTTCTGCATCCCTTCATGTCGGCAGAGTAGAGCTCGTTGCTTCCCAGGCAGACGAACACATGCGTCGGCCGCACCCTCTGCATATAGAAGCGCAGCGTGTCGGAAGCAGCCCACTGATGCGTGCCCGATCCGTTCCATGTGACGCACGTCAGCGAGTGTCCGTTGGCGCCAGTGTAGTCGCACAGGCGCAGAGCGAGCAGTTGGCTCATCGAGTCGCCGAAGATAAGCACGCGCTGTCGTGCGGTGTCTACAGGTTCGGTGATGGTGTCGCTTGCCGCATCCTCGACGTGCATGGTGTCTGCGTCAGCCGTAGTGATGTCCTGCCCAATCTGTTTCAGGTGCAACGCGTCAGCCACATAGTCGGGAGCCTTCGAGTAGCCCACGAACAGGAGCAGTGCGAGCACGAATATCGAAATAAGTTGAAAAGTTGGTTTCACTTCTATTTACTTAATACTGTTTTTTCTTGGTTTATATGTAATAATGTGCAAAGGTACTCAAAACTTGTATATATAAAAAGAAAAGTGAGACATTCGTTTTGCGAAAGTCTCACTGTCGTTTTGCGAAAGTCTCACTGCCTTGAACGCTTGCTGTAAACCATTATGATACCTGCGAGAGCACCAAGTGTCGCTCCGATAGAGTTGGCTGCGAAGTCGAGCCAGTCGCCGCTGCGTCGTCCGCCCGTGCAGTATTCCTGCAGTATCTCGATGAGTCCGCTCATCAGTATCGGTGCGAGCCACGCAAGGCACAGTAGCTTTGCCCAACTGAGCGCAGGCTTGTCCGTAGGCGATGCGATGCGCATCACCGGTTGGCGTTTCGCGCTATGGTTGCGCAGATACTCAAGCCAGATGGTGGCGCACGTGCCTGCGTACATGGCTATGTGTACCCATTTGTCTATGAGCGTAACGTTGTCGAGCGGCGTACTCGGTATCGTTGCGAAGCACAATACCAATATCATAAGGATATAGAAGCACGATACCGGGTACGCCTTCAGCAGATGTCTGATGTATGTCATCGTATAAGAAATTCCTTTAATTGTTGTGTAAGAACTTCTTATTAACGCATGAACTTCTCTTTTATTGTGAGAGTAAAGGTCTTTAACGCACGAGAACCTTCTTGCCGTTCACGATGTAGATGCCCGGAGCGAGTCCGCTGATAGCTTCTGTTGTAGGTACTGCGCTGTTGAAGTGGCGCACTGTTCTACCGTCGATAGCCACTACAGATGTGGCGTTCGCGTTGTGGCTGACAGTGATGTCCGCGATGGCTGTAGGCTGATTGGCTGTCACGTTCTTCACGAGATAGTGTCCCTGCGAGTCCTTCGAGTTCTGTATCTCGAAGTAAGCATCGGTTGTGATGCCCGATACGTCTGCCGTCTGCACCGAGCTCTCTTTTGCGAACACGAAGTTCACGTAGTCGGTCGGTGTGTTTATCTTGAACTGCTTGCTGTACCATTTCTTGCCGTTCTTCTCCGTCAGTGTCGTCACGTTGTCGCCGGGCCATTTTTTGTTAGCCGGTGCGTGTGTGTCGTCGCCGCCCCATGTCCAGAAGTAGCAGTTCTTCCAGCCCACGTTCTCGGTGTTCACATACACAGAGAACGTGTATGCTTCAAACTTGCGCACGTCGTATGTTCGTGTCACGATAGTGCCCACCTTGCCGTTCGCGAGCAATGCCGCCTTCAGCGTGTACTTGCCGTTGGGGAGCGTAACCTTAGTGCCGTTAGCCACCTTTGTGCCCGATGCTGTTGGGTTGGAGCCGTCCAGCGTGTAGACAATCTGGGCATTCTTGTTGGCTGATATAGCGCGTAGCGTTACGGTCGGCGCGTTATGGTATTCGCCCGACGGCAGCGACGGGAATACCGTCTCGGCAGATGTAGGCAGGAAGTAGCGCCAGTGGTAGCCCTCGGCAGCCAAAGCCCATCCGTCGTCGGTTGGTGTGTATGCGTTGGCAGTGGTGCCCACCGCAGCGCGCAGTCTCATGTTCGCACCCGTTGTTGTCACGACGTAGCGCGATGCAGAGTTCTCCGTGCACGACCAGTTGCTCTCGTTGTGTATGCCAGCAATGTTGCGCACCAGTATCATGTTCTTTATGTCCTGCTTGCAGTCGGTCCAGTGTTTGTAGAACACGCACGGTGTGCCCGGCATGGCGAGCAGATAGGCGTTAGCCGCCAGCGTGTCCTTGCGTATGGGATCCTGCGCAGCATCGCTACGCTTCTCCGTGTCGTGGTTCTCGATGAACGTCACGGCGTAGCGCTTGTACACCACGTCGGTAGCCAGTCCGCCGTTCGCCAGCTTCGACCAGTTGCCGTTGTTCGCAGCGTCGCGCACCGAGTAGCGTATGGGGAAGTCGAACGCTGCCGACATCACCTTGCCGTCCACCTTCGTTGCGTTCAGCCAGTTGGTGACATTCGTCTTGTTGCCGTCGAAGTATTCGCCGACGGAGTAGGTCGGGTTCGCCGCCTTGTTGTACATGCCCGTGAATTTGCCGGCATAGCCCTTTGTCATGTCGTAGCGCACACCTGCGTATCCCAGGTCGTTGAGCAGCAGATCGAGATATGCCTTCACGCAGTTCTGCACGTTGGCGGAGTTGTGGTCGAGGTCGCGCATACCGTCCCAGTCCTCGCCCGTGTCGTAGTTGGCGCTGAGGCTCACGCCCTGCTTCTTCGCCTCCTCCGCAGCCTTACCCTTGTCGTCGCCTGCGCACACGTCGGTAGAAGTCATCTTGTACGTCTTGCCCTTGTATGTTTCCTCGGGGAAGTCGAACCAGTTCTTGACGGTTCCGCGGTGGTTGATTACGACATCGGCTATTGTGCCGATGCCCTTTTGCTTGAACGTGCCGATCATGGAGCGCAGCTCCTGCTCCGTGCCGAACGACGAGTTGTAGTTCGTAAACCAGTAGAGGTCGTTGTAGCCCATCGACTTGCCGCCGCAGTATGCGCTCTGTGGCACCCATACGAGTTTGAAGTAAGGTGCCAGGTCGTCAGCCTGACTCTCTAATTTTGTCCACTGCGATGCGTCGAAACTGTCCCAGTAGAAACCCTGGAGCATCACGCCTTGGTATTGTGATGGCCAGCCTTGTGCGGAGGCGTTGAGGGGCAGGAAGCCCACGCCACATGCGATGGCAGCCATTGATTTTAGAAATCTGTTCATGTTAGGTTTGGTTTTGATTGTTATTGTTTGGTATTTTGTTTCAATCATGGCAAGGTATGATGACTCTTGTCTTGTGTTAAAACGATACGCACCGACCGACGCAGACGTGCGTATCGGTCGGCGCAGATGTCCGCATCGGTCGACGCAGACGTGCGCATCGGTCGACGCAGATGTCCGCATCGGTCGACGCGGATGGCTACAGACTAAGTACGAGTACGCCTTTCGGCTGCAGTTTCACGTCCTTCGTGAGGTCTATCTTTCTGCCCGTTAGCACGTTTGTAGCCTCCGTGCGGTTGCCGATAATCTCTGCGTAGCGTGCTACGGACATTGTAGCCGTCTTTGATGTGCCGTTGAGTACCGTCATCACCGCCTTGTTGCCGAGCGTGCGTGCCACTACGTACACGCCCTTGAACGGTATGAACTGCGTCTGCTTGCCCTTCGTTATCACTTCGTTGTTCTGTCGCCAGTGGAGCAGACGACTTGTGAAGCTGAACATAGCCTGCTCCTCCTTCGTGCGCTCTGCCTTGTTGAAGGCGTTGCGTGTGTCGCCGGCGAAACCTCCTGGGAAGTCGCGGCGTACATGTCCGTCGGTGGTGCTCTTCGTGCCGTTCATCAGTATCTCGGTGCCGTAGTAGAGCTGCGGAATACGGTTGACGGTGAGCAGCAGAGCCAGTGCCTGCTTCAGCGCTAATGTGTCCTGACCCTCGCCGAGGAAGCGGTCGGTGTCGTGGTTCTCGATGAACGCCATCACGTGCGACGGGTCTACGTACAGATAGTCGTAGCAGAGCGAGTTGTATATGCGGTTGAAGCCCTTCCACCAGTCGTCGGTCTCCTCGTTCTTCGCCTGGTTGATGCGGTCGAAGAATGCGAAGTCCATAACAGTCTTCAGGTTCGAGTTCACTTCTGCCAGTGGCGAGTCCTTCTGCCATGCTGCGGTGTATGCAGGCTCGGTCACCCAAGTCTCGCCCACGGTGTTGAAGTTGGGATACTCCGTGTTCAGCACCTCCATCCAGTGTGCCATGCCCTTACGGTCGGCATACGGATAAGTGTCCATGCGTATGCCGTCGATGCCAACGGTCTCAATCCACCACTCTGAGTTCTGTATGAGGTAAGTCATCACGTGCTCGTTGCGCTGGTTGAGGTCGGGCATTGAGGGCACGAACCAGCCGTCCACCGTCTCGCGCAGGTCTACCTTCGACGCATACGGGTCGAGCACTGGTGTCAGTTTGTAGCTTGTCTGCAGATACTTGTCGTTAGTCATCTGGTCGCCGTCCACGGTCTTCGTCTTCACAGCCTTCGCCTGATTTTCAGGAGCAAGCCATTCGGGCGTGTTGAACCAGTCCTTTGTCGGCATGTCCTTCACCCACGGATGCTCGAAACCGCAGTGATTGAAAATCATGTCCATCACCACCTTCAGTCCCTTTCGGTGTGCGTCAGCCACGAGCTGTCGGTAGTCGTCGTTCGTGCCGAAGCGCGGGTCTACGCGGTAGTAGTCGGTCGTGGCGTATCCGTGATACGTACTGCTCTTGCCGTGGTCGGGCGAGTTGTTCTCAAGCACGGGTGTGAACCACAAAGCCGTTACGCCCAGCTCGTTGAAGTAGTCGAGGTGCTGGCGTATGCCTTCGAGGTCGCCGCCATGACGCAGCGACGGCTCCTTGCGGTTCACGCTGTAAGCGTTCAGTCCCTTTACGTTGAGATACTTTCCGCTCGACGCAAAGCGGTCGGGCATGAGCATGTAGAGCACGTCGGCGTTGGTGAAGCCCATGCGCTCCTCGCCCTTCATGTCGCGAGCCTTCAGCTCGTACTTCACGCTCGTCTTGCTTTTGCCGGCGCGGAACAGCAGGTTCATCGTGCCCGGCTGGGCATCCCCTACGTTCAGGTACACTAACAGATAGTTGGGCGAGTCGAGACGTACGAGCGAGTCGATGCGCACGCCCGGATAGTCGGTAGACACCTCGGCTGCGCGCACGTCCTTGCCGTACACCATCAGCTGCACCTGCGGGTTCTTCATGCCTACGAACCAGTTTGTAGGCTCGATGCGGTCAATCTTCTGTGCTGCGTTCATAGCAATAGTCGAAGAAAAGAAGAGGGCGAGTAGAAGTATCACCCTCTTACGTAGTATGTGTTTGATATTCATAAATTATAATGTTATTAGTCGTGTACTATCAATGCCGACTGCGGAGCAACCGTGAGAGTAGAGCCGCTGATGAGTCCGAGACCGTCGGCGTTCACCTTGCCGTTTGTCACCACCGTGGTGTAGCTGCCCTCAGCCACCTTCACGTTCTGCGGAGTCTTCTGCGAGTTGAGCACCACGTAGATGTTTCTCCATGCGTCGCCGCCGGCATTGTCCTTCAGTCGGAACGCTACCACACCCTTTGGCGCATCGACAAACTCGAGATGCTTGCGCACCTCTTCCGCCTTGCCCATGCGGAACGCAGGATGCGCCTTGCGCAGCGCGATGAGACCGGCGTAGTAGTCGAACACCTGCGGATAGCGCTTCATGTTGTTCCAGTCGAGGCGGTTGATGGAGTCGGGCGAGCGGAATGAGTTGTGCACGCTCTTCTTGTCGCGCAGCATCTCCTCGCCCGAGAGAATGAACGGCACGCCCTGCGATGTGAGCACAGCGGTCTGTGCGAGCAGGTCGAGGCGTATCAGCTCGTCGTCGGTTATGTATGGCACCGTAGCACGCAGGCGGTCGGTCAGGCACATGTCGTCGTGGCAACTCACGTAAGCCACCATCTGCGACGGTTCGTTAGTCCACGCCTCACGCGAGTAGTTCACCTTCGTCATATCTATCTGCGGATGCGCAATGGCACCCACGATGCCGAACTTGATGCTTTCCTCTTGGTCAGGCTCGCCGATGAGGAAGCCGCCCTTATGGTCGTCGGAGAACGGGCCGCGCAGCGCGTCGCGCATGTCGTCGCAGAACGCACCGATGCCGTTGAGCTGTTTGGTGTTGGCTTTCATGGCGAGCTTCTCCTGCGGATAGGCGCAAGAACCTGCGCTCCAGCCCTCACCATAGATATATATCGACGGGTCGATCTGGTCTACCATAGCACGTATCTCGTTCATCGTCTCGATGTCGTGAACGCCCATGAGGTCGAAGCGGAAGCCGTCGATGTGGTATTCCTTTATCCAGTACTCCACGCTCTCCTTCATAAACTCGCGCATGAGCGGTTTCTCGCTCGCCGTCTCGTTGCCGCAGCCCGAGCCGTCGGAGTACTTGCCCTCCGCTGTCTTACGATAGAAATAGTCGGGATAGGTTTTCTGGAAGTTGGAGCCGTTGATGTCGAACGTGTGGTTGTACACCACGTCGAGGATGACGCGGATGCCTGCCCGGTGCAGTGCCTGCACCATCTGCTTGAACTCGCGTATGCGTGTCGTAGGCGTAGCAGCATCGGTGGAGTAGGAGCCTTCGGGCACGTTGTAGTTGAGCGGGTCGTAGCCCCAGTTGTACTGCGGCACGTCGGGTTTCGACTCATCCACAGAAGCGTAGTCGAACGACGGCAGAATGTGCACGGCGTTCACGCCGAGACGCTGCAGGTGCTCTATCGCCTTCGGCTCGGTGAGTGCGAGATATTTGCCCTTGTGCTTCAGTCCCGACGAGAGGTCGACGGAGAAATCACGGTGGTGCATCTCGTAGATGACGAGGTCGCACGGGTTGCTGAGAGCCGGACGCACATCGTCAGCCCAGCCCTCCGGGTCGGTATCGCGCAGGTCGACGATGGCACCGCGCTTGCCGTTCACGCCCACCGCCTTGGCGAAGATGCCGGGTGTGTTGTCGGGCTGCGCGCTGTTGTACACGCTGAAGAGGTAGTACTTGCCTTTGAGGTCGCTCTTCACGGTGAGCTCCCACTTGCCTGCGCCCACACGCTTCATCTGCTTTGTGAGCTGCTCTGTGGGGGTGTCGCTGTCTGTGTCCGACAGCAGTACGTTCACTTTCTTTACGTCGGGCGACGTAGTGATATGGAATGTCGTTGCCTTGGGCGAATACTCCACTCCGCCCAACGTCTGTGCTACGGCACTATGCGCCGTGCAGGTGGTAAGGAAGGAAAGGAGAAGGGTCTTTAGGGTCATATTTGTTTCTTTTGCTTATAATTCGTTATGGTCGGTTTATAGGAGGTCAGAAGCCGTTAAAAAAAGAAGTTGGAGTATCTGTAGGAGGGTATAGCATCCCTACCATACCCACGCCGTCTGCTAACAATAAGGCTGCGTGGGTATGGCAGGGATGCCATACCCTCCTATAATTACTTTCTGCCTGCTTCGTCAATCAGTTCCTTCACCTGCTCGTTGTAGTCGCGGTCGGCGAGGAGCTGCTCGATGTTCATGTGCATACGATAGCGCCAGTAGTGCTTCGGGTTAGCGGGGATGTTGATGCGCTCGGCATCGGCATCTGCAAGGCGTATGCGCTCGTCGATGGCGAACCAGTCCTGCAGCGAGAGGACGCAGAGCATCGACGGCGAGGTGAGCTGCTGCGAAACGATGTCGCGAGCGAGCCAGCCTGGCAGCGGATGCGGTGCGGCACCGCCACGGTAGAGCATCGAGTTGTAGAACTCCTGCGTGCGTGCCCAGTCTTCGTCCCACCACTGGCGCAGCGTAGGCATATCGTGTGTGGAGAGAGTGCATACGGAGCGGTACGGATTGCGCGAGAGATAGCCGAACTTAACGCTCGAATCCTTCGGCATCGACTGCAGTTCGAGGCTCAGTATGCGCAGCTCCTTCATAACCCACTGCACGCAGTCGGGCACCATACCCAAGTCTTCTGCGCATACCAGCATGCGGGTAGCCTGCACCAGAATCGGCAGCTTCTTCATCGCCTCGCCATACCAGAAATTGTTGTTGCGGCGATAATAGTAGTCGTTATAGAGTCGGTTGAACGCAGCCTTGTCGCCGTCCCACAGCGCCTCGTACATGAAGTTGAGCTGCGCCGTGATGCGCGGGTGGAAGAGGTTGGGGTTCTTGCGGTCGCGCACGAAGAGCACGTCGTCAACCAGCGCGTAGAGACCGTCGCGCAGCCACACATCCTTCTCCGTCGTCTTGCCCTCGAACGCAGTCTCAATCTTGCGCTCCGTGTCGTATTCGGGCTTGAGCGAGTAGATGTCATCGTGCTCGTGGTTGAGATAAGTCTTTATCACCTCCTCGGTGTGTTCACGGAATACGCGCTCCACTACCCAGTGGGCTATGAACGGCGTTGTGAACAGATGCTCCTGGAAGTTGAGACCATAGCTCTGTATCTCGTCGCGCGACATGGCGAGTGCCGGTTGGAACTGTCCGAGCAGTCCGCCTACGCAGTCGGTAGGTATCGCCCATATGCGGAAGAAGCCGAGCACGTGGTCGATGCGGTAAGCGTCGAAATACTTAGCCATGTTCTGGAAGCGGCGCACCCACCACTCGCATCCGTCTGCAATCATGCGGTCCCAGTTGTATGTCGGTAAGCCCCAGTTCTGTCCGTTCACCGAGAAAGCGTCTGGCGGAGCGCCCGCCTGCGAGTCGAGGTGGAAGTATTCGGGTTCGTGCCATACGTCGCAGCCGTTGCGGTTCACGCCGATAGGAATGTCACCCTTGAGGATGACGCCGCGAGCGCGGGCATACTCGTGAGCTGAGCGCATCTGCTGGTCGAGCACGAACTGCATGTAGTAGTAGAACGCCACCTTATTATATAGTTCGCTCTTCGGGTTGCTGAGCGCCTTGCGGTCAGCCTCGTTCCACTGCTTGTGGTCGGGCCACTCAGAGAATACGCATGTGCCGTAGAAGTCGCGCAGATAGCAGTAGTGGGCGTACGGCGCGAGCCAGCGCTCACAGTCGGCAAAGAACGTCTTGAACTCCTTCGACGCAAGCACCTTCTTGCCCTCCTGCTCAAACAGCAGGCGGAGATACTTCAGCTTGGCGTTGTTCACGCGCTCGTAGTCGATCTGCGGCAGAGCGTTCAGTTCCTCGCGCAGCACCTCGAAGCGGTCTGCCTCCAGCTTGTCGTTCAGGGCTGGCAGCTGGCGCAGGTCGGCATACTGCGGATGCAGGGCGAAAATAGATATGCATGAATATGGATATGAATCGGTCCACGTGTGTGTGGATGTAGAGTCGTTGATAGGCAGCACCTGCAGGAGGCGCTGGTGGGTCTTTGCCATCCAGTCGACCATCAGTTTAAGGTCGCCGAAGTCGCCCACACCGAAGCTTCCTTCCGAGCGGAGCGAAAAGACGGGGATGAGTGTGCCCGCCACCTTCTCGTCGCAGAGCGCGTAGAACGACTGGTCGAGTGCCACTACGCGCACTTCGTTCTGCTCCAAAGGCTTGAGAGTGAGTGTGCGGTTCTCGCATGTCTCCCACATCTCATCGCCTTTGTCGCTGAACGCCACGAACTTGAACTCCAGTTCGTGAACTAACTTACTACAAATCTTATTATTGTTACCTAAACCTACTTCTTTTTCGTTTGCATCGAGTGCGTCGCCGTCGATGTCCACAATCCATTCGTTGTGGTTGTGCTCGGTCATGTGCAGAGCCTTTTTCAAGTCCCAGTTGCCTAAGACTGCGCCTTTGCCCGTGAGGGCGAGACGTGCGCCCGAATGTAGCTGCGGAGCGCGCACTACGAGGCGCAGTGCCTTGTCGTATGCCAGTGGCTTCACGCTGCCCTCGGCGCGGCGGTTCACGCAGTCGGTGAAAGCCGAGCTATATAAATATGTGTCGCCTGGTATTTCGTGCCAAAGGTCCTCAACGATGATGTGCTGCGAAGCCTTTGTGTTGAGGTCGAGACGATGCGTGATAGTCTTCCACTCGCTGCACTTTATGCCGCAGCAGTTGCGCACGCTGTAGAAATAGTCCACACGCTTTTCGCTCTTCTTCGCCTCTATCTGGCATGTCCAAGTCAAACCGTCAGCGGTAGACATTGCTATGGTGCGGTCGCCAGCCTCTCCGCTGGTGATGTTCAGCAGCAATTCTTCGCCGAATACTGTCTTGTACTGGATATTAAAAGTAATTTGCATAGTATTGTTTAGTCGTTATTAGATTTCAATTATTGATGTTGCAAAATTAAACATTTGTGTGTTTTTGTGCAAAGTTATGTATGTTTTTCTTCCAAACGCCAAGGTAAACGTTTGCGCAATGGTTAACGATTACTAACAAGTATGTGTTATTTCTCACAAAATACTTACTTTTGTATCCATTAGGGGGTGTTTTGTAGGGGGTGCACTTGTCTCAAGTGCACCAACCTATTTGCAGATGTAGTTTCTGAAGACCAACTTCTATGTTGGTGCACTTGAGACAAGTGCACCCCCTGACGGCACCCCCTGAGAGCACCACAGCTTATTAATAAACCTATTTATATATGAAAGTAAAATCAATCATCCTCGCTTGTTCGCTGCTGGCTACAATGTCGGCAAGCGCACAGACCTCAAAGGGTATCGACCTCGCCAACATGAATACGGCGGCGAAGCCCGGAAACGACTTCTATGAGTATGCTATCGGTGGCTGGCGCAAGGCGCATCCGCTCGACGCAGAACACGCACGCAACGGTTCGTTCACCGACCTCGACGAGATGAACCAGAAGCGCATCCTCGCCCTCATCGAGGAGTACTCTTCAAAGCCGCAGCCTAAGGGCACACTCGGACAGAAGATAGGCTCGCTCTACAACCTCACCATGGACAGCGTGCGCCGCAACCGTGAGGGCGCAGAACCGCTGAAGCCGCTTCTGAAGAAGATCAACGACATCGCCGACCGCCGCGAGTACCAGCTCGTGACAGCGCAGCTCGATGCACGCGGACTCGACTGCCTGATGTTCGGAGCCGGTGTAGGTGCCGACATGAAGGACGCTGCCAACAACCTCGTAGGCATCGGTCAGGGCGGACTCGGACTTGGCGAGCGCGACTACTACCTCTCTGACGACGCTCAGGTGGTTGCAGTGCGCAAGGCTTATGCCGAATACCTCAAGAAGATGCTCGTGCTCGCAGGCAACGACGAGGCTACAGCGCAGCGCAAGGCGGACGCTACAATGCGCATCGAGACACGCATCGCTAAGGCAAGTAAGGGACAGGTGGAGCTGCGCGACGTGCAGGCCAACTACCACAAGATGACATACAACGCCCTCGTGAAAGACTTCCCAGGCATTGACTGGGGCAACTTCTTCCTCGCGCAGGGCTTCCCTCCGTTCTCGCACATCGACGTGGGTCAGCTTGAGCCTATCCACGAGGTGGAGAAGATACTGGCAGAGGAGTCGCTCGACGACCTGAAGGCATACGCTGAGTCGCACGCCATCAGCTCGGCAGCCGGCTACCTCGACGACAACTTCCGCGCCGTAGAGTTCGAGCTGGGCAAGGTGATGTCGGGCGTACAGCAGGACCGTCCGCGCTGGAAGCGTGCCACAGCTCTCGTGAGCGGCGTGCTCGGCGAGGCTATCGGCAAACTCTACGTAGAGAAGTACTTCCCCGAGTCGTCGAAGCAGCAGATGCTTCAGCTCGTGCGCAACCTGCAGAAGGCTCTCTCGCAGCGCATCGACGAGGCTACATGGATGTCACCGGCTACAAAGGCGCAGGCTCAGGACAAGCTCGCCAACTTCATCGTGAAGGTGGGCTACCCCGACACATGGAAGGACTACACCAACCTGCACGTCGACGAGCAGCTTTCGCTCTTCGAGAACATGCAGAACATCCGCGCCTTCCTCTCGCAGGACTACATCTCGCGCAAGGTGAACAAGCCGGTGGACAAGGCAGAGTGGCAAAT
>ERZ1026878.703-NODE-703-length-24312-cov-14.236179_pt1 | contig 24312 bp, 15 predicted proteins | sample MGYA00380169_ERZ1026878 | MGnify/ENA primary metagenome ERZ1026878 (study PRJEB33269, sample SAMEA4719805) | human gut metagenome | biome: human-associated habitat; feature: organic feature; material: feces | place: Cameroon | collected 2013-10 ...
ACAGACAGAAGTGTAATTACTGCTGTCTGTGAGCCTTTATTTAGTGTATGAACGTTGCAACTTTCCCGACGCGAGACGCGTCGCCCCCATTAGTGGTAGCGTTTAGAGATTGCGTTTAGTGGTAGCGTTTAGTGCTCTCTAAAAGCAAGCACGAAACGCAAGCACTAATGGGGGCGACGCGTCCCGCGTCGGGGTTCAAGTCAAAGGCTCACAGACAGAAGTGTAATTACTGCTGTCTGTGAGCCTTTATTTAGTGTATGAACGTGCAACTTTTCCGACGCGAGACGAGGCTGCTGAAAAATGCCCCGACGCGAGACGCGTCGCCCCCATTAGAGGTAGCGTTTAGTGGTAGCGTTTAGTGCCTGCGTTTGGTGCTTGCGTCCGTTCCATGTTATTGTTTTCCCATACGCAAATCATTGTTACTACACGTTTGCCTGCACTTATCTACACACCGTCTGTCCCCTCATTATACACGGCAGCACCTGTTTGCTTGATTGGTTATACCACTTACGTTTTTCGGCATTGGGGGAGCGATTTTTTGGTTAGAGCAACTGAAACGACTACCTCCCGTTGTCGAATAATCTCCCGCCCGTACAATTTTTTTCTCCTTTCACCATCGAAAAACACACCTCCCCATAGCTCAAACCGCCTCCCCGTCCGCTGACGCGCCTATTTCCCCCGAAAATCGAAAAAAATGTATCAAATGTCACTCCGTTGGAGCCAAAATCCCCGTTTGATTAACACTTATACCGAAAAATTTAGCTCGTTAACATACTTTTACCCCCCCGTTTGGTATTTTTGGAAATGCACCATATATTTGCAGCGTTAATACGGACATCGATACTAACATATCTATAAAAATATTTTGTTAATGTAAAGTATTGTTTGTCTGTATCATGTGTGCAACGCCCCTTGCGTTAGTGCACATATCTAACTTGATAGAGAATAAACCTTTTAGTGGAAACAACACATTTTACAAACAACCTAATAAAAACAACAAAAGCATGAAGAAAATTACTTTCTTGTTGTCGTTGCTTCTTGCATCTGCAGGGGTGACGGCAAATGCGCAGAGCTTTACTGCAAAGGCTTTTAAGTCTTTGGGCGAGGCAGTGACAGACGTAAATGCCCTGCAAGATGGAGCATATTATGCGTTTAAGTGTAATTCAAAGGGAAAGTTCATAAAAGTTGAAAATCCCGATGGTAACAAGCATTTCGCTAACGACAATGCTTTAACCGAGGATGATGTCACAGATGCTCTCGCAGTGTTCAAGTTGCATAAGGTCGGTGACAAGTTTCAGTTTGAAACAGCACTGAGCGGTTTCTATATCCCTGCATTATCTGCAGCTAGCCCTAATGCGAGTGAAACTCCTGGTACGTTTACAATTGGTAAGACGGATTTAGGCAATGAGACTAAAACGGAAGCTGATTTGTTCGCCATAACAGGAGATAATAACTTTGGTTTTGATATGCAGGATGGTCAGTTCGTAGGCTGGAATACTGGTGGCGGTCAGGCCTGGTATAAGATTTATCCTGTAACAGTGGCAGATGAAATAACTTGCTACAAGATTTCTTACTCACTGAAAAAAGGTGATGAGGTCGTAGCATCAGGTAATGACGGTTGGTGCAAGAATGGCTCTACATATAATGGCAAGAGTTTCGTCAAGTCATCATTCTACACCATTGCTTGCTCTAACCAAAGCATGGTCGTGTCTGAAACTAATAAGGACTTTACTTACGTAGCAACAAAGACTGGCACAGTGCCATTCACGACAGGCAAGTGGTACAGAATGCAGACACGCTATAATAATGCTGGCTACAGGGATAACAGCTATATAACAGCAGGTACCTTTAATGGTGCAGCCTTTGTACGCGGTAATGGTTCAAAGAATATGTCAACTTATGCTGATGTAGTGAATGGACTTTGGCGTTTTGAGGAAAGTGGTCTGGGTGTAAAGCTTTACAATCTTGGAACAGGCAAATACCTCAGAAATGGAGGCGTCTCTACTGTAGATAATGATGGCACGGTGTTCTATGTGAACGAACCTGGTCAAACAAGCAATGTTCAGTTAACGCTTAGTATTGACAATGGCGCATATTTCGGCAATCACAGTTCTGTTTATCAGGCTCAGCAGGGTGCCGGCAACCGTAACGCAGCCATGAGTACTTGGAATTCATCAGATGCTGCTAAAAAAGACGACGGCTCTAACTTCACCATCTACGATGTTGATGCTGAAACCGATTTTATGGCATCTGCTAAAGCCGCATTGGAAACCACATTGACGGTGAATACGGCTGACTCAAAGTTTGTAAGCAATGGTGTAACCACAGCTTATGATGCAGTCAAGGCTAAGGTGGCTTCTGCTACTACTCTTGAACAATTACAAGCCCTCTTCAACGAAGCTGTAGCTGCAACGCCCGCCACAACCATCACACCTGACGAAACTGCATATTATCGTCTGAAAATTGCCGACACATATATTACTTCCGAGGCTATCAATGTAGGCAAAGATGGCAAATTAGAAACGGCTTATAAAGCAAACAATAATATCAATCGTGTCGTTTCACGTAGTGATGCTAACTCTGCACTCGTTCCGCAGATTTGGCAGTTTGTAAAGGTTGGTAATGATTATGCCCTTTGCAATGTGAACAACCACTGCCGCTGCGCATTCTTTGCTGATGGCAACCTTGATATGCCTATAGACGAGAATTACACCACCGCCACAGCAACCATTAAGCCTGTGCTTTCAACTGCTACAAATGACAACTCTCTCGTGTCACTGACTCTTACTGGTGCAAACAAAGTGTTTGGTTTGAGAGGCGTAAAGGATAACCAAAATGTTAATCGTTTTATAGGTACTAACATTTATTCAGCCAACGATCCTGCCAACATCTGGCAGATTGAAAAGGTTACAACTGTTCCCGTATCTATCACCGACGCCAAGTATGCTACAGTAGCATTCCCCTTTGCTACCAAGGTTACTACTGACGGTGTAAAGGCTTACTATGCTACTGGTGCTGCTGACGGCATGATTACACTCGTTGAATACCCCGAGGGCATTATCCCCGCCAACGAAGGTGCATTGCTTTACAACGAGGCTGGTGCTACTACTGCCAACCTTGAAATCGTAACAACTGACAAGGCTGTTGAGGGCAATAAATTGATGCCCGCCACTGCCAAGCGTACAGGCTTTACCGCCAACAGCACATACGTGTTGGCCAAGAACGCTGCTGAAGAGGCTGCATTCTTGAAGAATAGCCTTACCGTAGTACCTGCCAACAAGGCATACATCGATGCTGAGACAATCCCCGCCGACAACAACGGCAGCAATGTGCTCAACTTCAACTTTGGTCAGGTTACAGGCATCAATGGTGTGGTAGCAGCTGACAAGGCTGGTGTTCAGTACTTCGACCTCCAGGGCCGCCGCGTGCTCTATCCTGCTCACGGTATCTTCGTAACCAACACTGGTAAGAAGGTATTCGTAAAGTAATAACCCCTTAAAACAGATATTACACAATGAAGAAGACATATAGCGCACCCTCAGCCGTGGCTATCAACTTGGTAGCAGAGGGCATGATGGCTGCAAGTAACGAAAGCCAAATTAAGTACAGCTCTGACGAGTCTGTAAATAAAGAGAGCAATATACTCTCTAACGGCAAGGGTTGGAACAGCAGCTCTTGGACCGACGAAGACTAATCTCACCGTGTGAGGTGTATATAATGACATCTCACATGCACACAAACATAAAGGCCGGAGGTAAGCGGCTTAATAACAGCCCTTACGCTCCAGACCTTTATCCCCACTTGCGGGGGAGTAGGTAGCCCCCGCGAGTTTAAGTTAATGTAATTTTTTTTATTTGGAGAGCCGTTCGAAGTGATTCGCGCGGCTCTTTTTTGATGGGTGCTTGAGCTGACACGACAGTTTTCCTTTGGCTTCAGTCCGCTTGCTAACCAGTCAATCTGATTTAGGCTCCAAACACTAATGGGGGCGAGGCGTCCCGCCTCGGGGTATCTGCTTGTGCAGCAGTTTTACTTACCGAGACGGGACGCGTCGCCCCCATTAGAGATTGGGAGGGTGATATTATATAAGGTATAACGGACGGCTGCGTTTAGTCGTCAAATCCGCCACCCATGGGCATCATGCCGCCTTGCGGACCACCAAACTGGCCACCTTGGTGCATACCGCCCTGTCGACCGCCAAACTGCTGGCGACCAGGGGCCGCGCCACGGTCGGGCTTGCTGCAAAACAGTGTGACAAGCTGCTGCGGGGTGAGTTTGGCCTTAAACTTGTCGTAGTAGGCACGTTTGAGCGAAAGTGTGCGCTCCTCGCGTGCAAAGGTGTTGTCAATCATCTGCTGAGCCTCGGCATCGGTCAGCGCTTTGGGCGCCTTTTTGCAGTCTTTTTTGTCAGTTTTCTCCTTGTCATTGTCAGCTTTTGGTTTCAGCAGTTCGGGAGCTGGCTTTATGGTAAACTCGCGGCGCACGCTGCGCAGGGTGTCTTGGTATTCGGCATAAAGCGGAATGAACCACGCCTGCGTGTTGTCGTCCAGTTTGAGTTCGTTGGCCATGCGGGTAGCCATTTTTGTACGCATCTCGGTGCGGTCGCCGTACTGTTTGTTGGGCTTTTGTGCTGTGGCAGTGGTGCCCATGCCCAATGTCAGGGCTACGAGCAAGGCAATCATTGATCTTTTCATAACGTTGTGGTTAATATGTTTGTAATGTTTTAATTATGCAGTCCTGTTTGCTGGTCTGTATAGTTAAGACCCTCAGCGGGGCGTAAGGTTTATTCGCAATCGACCAAAAGCCGCAATTTGTAGACGAATGTGCGTTTTTTAGAGCCGGACATTAGAACATAAGATATAACGTTTGTGTTAGCCGCTAACGCGGGAGACATAAGAGCATAAGGACAGAAGAACATAAGATATGACGTTTGTGTTAGCCGCTTACCGCGGGAACATAAGAACATAAGCTACATAAGAAACATATAAGGCCGCTGCGCGGCTGACGGCCACGGACTAACGTCCGGGTGGCCTCAAGAGACATAAGGGCTGACGCCGTAGCGTGGATTGGTTTGCCGCTAACGCGGGAGACATAAGAGCATAAGGACATAAGAACAGAATACGTTTGTGTTAGCCGCTTAGCTCGGAAAACATAAGGAACATAAGTTTTCATAAGATACATATAAGGCCGCTGCGCGGCTGTCGGCCACGGACTAACGTCCGGGGGGCCTCAAGAGACATAAGGGCTGACGCCGTAGCGTGGCTTGGCAGCCGCTAACGCGGCAAACATAAGGACATAAGGACATAAGGGCTGACGCCGTTGTATTACATATAGTAACGCTACGGCGTCAGCCCTTATGTCTCTTGAGGCCACCCGGACGTTAGTCCGTGGCCGTCAGCCGCGCAGCGGCCTTATCTGTATCTTATGTAAACTTATGTTCCTTATGTTTTCCGCGGTAAGCGGCTAACACAAAACGTCTTATGTTCTTATGTCCTTATGTCCTTATGTTTACCGCGTTAGCGGCTGCCAGGACACACCTCGGCAATAAAAACAAGCGAGCTTGTTTTGTATTGCACTCGGTTTGCACTATCTTTGCACAAGTGAGTTATAACGACCCAATTTTGAATACCCGCTTATGATAGACCATATAATAAATACCGCCCTGCGTGCTGGCCGAGCCATCATGCAGATATATACCCACCCCGACCTCGACTGGCAGGTGGAGCGCAAAGCCGATAATTCGCCACTGACACTGGCCGACCGCGAGTCGCACCGCGTCATAGCCGAGGCCCTGGAGTCGAGTCCGTACCCACTGCTCAGCGAGGAGGGCGCACACTTGCCCTACGACGAGCGCAAAGACTGGCGCACGCTGTGGATAGTGGACCCCCTCGACGGTACTAAGGAATTCTTAAAACGCAACGATGAGTTTACGGTAAACATAGCCTTGGTAACTGATGGCGTACCCGTGCTTGGCGTGATTTATGTACCCGCCAAAAACCGCCTGTTCTGGGGCGAGAAAGGTCAGGGTGCCTTTACAGCAGAGGTGGAACCAGAAACGCTCCATGTGGGCGAGGCCGAAGCTTTACCCCTCAAAGGGGCCGACACGGGCCGTCCTTATCGTGTGGTAGCTTCGCGCTCGCACCTTTCTGCCGAGACAGAATCATTCATCAACGACCTGCGTCGCTATCACCCCAACCTTGAATTGGTAAGTGCCGGTTCGTCGCTCAAACTCTGTCTCGTGGCCGAGGGCAAGGCTGACATCTATCCGCGTTTGGCCCCCACCATGGAGTGGGACACCGCTGCCGGACATGCCATAGCCCTGGCGGCCGGTTGCCAGGTGCTCGACGCACAAACTGACTTGCCCCTTACCTATAATAAGGAAGACTTGCACAACCCCTGGTTTGTGGTGAAGTAGGTTAGGAGGTTATGGGGTTAGGGGGTTATGAGGTTATGGGGTTATGAGGTTATGGGGTTAAAAAGTAACCTTTGTCTTCATAAGCTGCGCCTCGGCCGCCTATTACCTCATTACCCCATTACCATATTGCCATATTAGCACATTAACATATTAGCATCTTCACATTGCACGCACTATTTGTAATAATCGTATTGTTCTTTGTCATCACAGCATTGATAAAGGACAGAATGCGTCCGGGATTGATACTCTTCTCGGGCGCTGTAGTGTTCATGTGTGCCGGCATATTGTCGCCCAAAGAACTACTCGAAGGCTTTGCCAACAAAGGCATGATAACCGTTGCCATGCTCTTCCTTGTGAGTGAAGGCGTGCGCCGGTCAGGTTTGCTCGAAGCACTCCTGCGCCGTTTGCTGCCACACCAGCAAGGCGCAGGCGAGCGGCAAGTGCAAGCACGCATGCTTCCGGTGATAGCCTTCATATCAGCTTTTCTCAACAACACCCCCGTGGTAGTGATATTCGCCCCCATGATAAAGCGTTGGGCCGAAAAGTATGGGGTGGCCGCCACCAAGCTGCTCATACCCCTGTCGTATGCTACCATATTAGGCGGAGTGTGTACACTCATAGGTACCAGCACCAATCTTGTGGTGCATGGCATGGTGATAGATGCCGGCTACGGTGGGTTCAGCATGTTCGAGCTTGGCAAGGTGGGCATCATCATAGCCGCTGCAGGACTGCTCTACATCTGGGCCTTCTCGTCGAAGTTGCTCCCCGCAGCCCGCAATGACCGCAACGAAGAGACGCAGCCCGGCGAGTTGGACCGCGGTCTGCACCGCATCGAGGTGGTGCTCGGTGCCCGCTTTCCCGCCATCAACCGCCGCATCATCGACTTTGACTTCAAGCGCAAGTATGGTGCCGACATATTAGAGCTCAAGCGCGGCGGTGTGACCATGATTATGCACGACATGCGCCGCGAACGCTTTCACGAAGGCGACACCCTTGTGCTGCTGGCCGACAACGACTTTATGCAGAACTGGGGCGACTCATCATTCTTCCTCATGGTGTCGAATGGCAAAGAGGCCGACTACAAAATGCCCCGTTGGAAGTGTTGGTTGTCGGTACTCCTCCTCTTCCTGATGATAGTGGGCGCCACGGTGGGCGAGTTGCCCGCAGTGCGCCAGGCCGCTCCGCGCATGCACCTCGACATGTTCTTCTTTGTCAGCGTTGTCACAGTCATTATGGCCTGGCTCAACATATTTCCGGCCCGCAAGTATACCAAATTCATATCGTGGGACATACTCATCACCATAGCCTCGGCCTTTGCCATTAGCCGCGCCATGCAAAACTCCGGCATGGCCGACCTCGTGGCACAGTTTGCCGTAGGGCTGAGCCACAGCTGTAGCCCCGTGGTGTTGCTCGCCGTGGTGTTTGTCATTACCAATGTGTTTACCGAACTCATGACCAACAATGCTGCCGCCGCGCTCGCCTTTCCGCTGTCGTTGAGCATAGCGCAGCACATGGACGTAAGTCCCATTCCCTTTTTCGTAACCATCTGCATGGCTGCATCGGCCAGTTTCAGCACCCCCATTGGCTACCAGACTAACTTGATAGTGCAGGGTGTGGGCAACTACCGTTTTGCCGATTTTGTGCGTATCGGACTGCCGCTTAACATCATATCGCTCATCATTACCGTGCTCGTGGTGCCGCTGCTCTGGCCGTTCTGACAGGCCGTTTGCGCGCAAATGTTGCATTCGTGCGTACAAATGTTGCATGAGTACGCATTTACGCATCAATGCAACATATGTGTAAAGGGTAGGGCGGGGTGCCGTTGTATCTTTGCATCGTGAAAATGAGACAAGTAGCCGGTGCGCTTGTGCTACACAACAAAGCACGCCTGGCCAGACACACACTCTCCATTGACCAACACAAAAACGCAAAGGAACTACGACACACACACGACTAAACTTCATGCCACGGTATGGCCCCTGCGTGTAACACACAAAAGCAGTAGCGTGCGACTTGTTTACGTTTTCATTAAAACTCGAAAGTAATGCGGATTGATCCTTACAAAGGTTGCTATCTCAAGTCTGCGAAGATGACAAGATAAAGGCTGGGTCAATTCATTTCTCATAGATAGGTTAGGTTAAATACTCGGGTAAAAAGGTTGTTAAGGAAAGAAGATAAGGGTGCGTAGAGTCATTTCCCGAGTAGTGACTGCGCTGCCCGACATATAACGGCTCCGACGACGTGATGTTGTCGGAGCCGTTTTGTTATTATTGCTGTACGGTTAAACGCTGAAACGCAACTTTTCCGTCTTTAACCCTTTATAAATTATTGCTGTCCGGTTGAACCATTCTGATATTATAGCACTATGTTTGCAGTTGAAAGCGGCGAAGCGAAGCTGAGCCGCTAAAATGCAAACATAATATAAATGCTCACGGATCACACCGATTGCACGGATTTTTTCGCTCATGCAACGTGCTTTAGCACCACAGAGATGACGGATTTTACGGATTTTGTGAGCATTGCATGCTCACTTCGCCATTAGCTCGTTGCTGCGACTAGGTACCTTACTACATAATAGGTACCTTACTACATAATCTGTGCTAACGTATTTCGCCATGGGTACGTTACGGGCCAATAGCGAAGTGAGCATGCAATGCTCACAAAATCCGTGAAATCTGTCATCTCCGTGGTGCTAAAGCACGTTGCACGAGCAGAAAAATCCGTGCAATCGGTGCGATCCGTGAGCAATAATATCAGAATGGTTCAACTGGACTGCAATAGTATCACATAAGCGCTGGGTCGCCATCGTGCTGGAACTGGTTGCCGGCAATAATTTTACGACAATCCCAACAAGGCTTTTAAGTCGTCAATGCGGCAGTTCATGCTTTGCGCTATAACCTCCAAGGACACACCATTGTGGTACATTGCTTGTGCCATTGAACGTATCTGCGCATTGGCATCTGATAGTTGTGCATTGGCATCTGATAGCTGCGCATTGGCATTTGATAGTTGTGCGTCCAAATCCGACAGTTTTGCCTTTGCTTCCATCAGCTGTGTGTCACGATCCTCGATAGCTGAGAAATATTCGTCCTCGTCGTTCATCTCCTGTCGCAAATCGGCATTCATGGTGGCAAGGCCCAAACGGTGGAGCAAGTGCATCATGTCGGGGTCGTCTTCGTACAATTTGCCGTCAAGGTTGATAACGTGCTGGTTTTTGTCCGCTACCAGTGTTTGGTCGAACACGCTCAACACCTTGTCGAGGCGGTTGTTGATTTTGCCATGCAGCAAAGGTATTTGCACAATAATGCTGTCGTGTGTGAGACTGTTGATAAAGGGGTCCGTGTCGCAGTTTGCCACCTCGCGGCCATCATAGTCAAAAGCCTTGTGATTAACGTACACCACAGGCTCTTCGATGTCGCCCACACGGTGGCCAAGCAGATACACGGCCACCATGGGCATGGCGTAGCATCGCTGCTCTTCTTCCTTCAGCATGTTTTCCTCGGCATTGTATTGGGCTGCCAGGTAACGGCGGAAGCGCAGGGTTTCGGTGTTGAGCCACGTCTTTTGCAACTCTATCAATATCAGGCGCTCAGAGCCGTCGCTCTCGCGCACCTTTGCGGCGAAATCTATTCTGAACATCGACAAATTGTCACGTGTGACATTGGGGTGCTCATGGCGCCGCATCTCAACAGTAAGTACCTCCTTTTTGAGCAAGGCCGAGAGTACGGTGCGGGCTATGCGTTCATCTTCCATCATGAATTTGAACACAGAATCGTATATGGGGTTGGCTACTGTTATTTTCATAATTACTTTACGCTTTGGCGAAATTGGTAAATGAGTGGACAAGCTAACGGGTTAACAGGTTGACGGGTAATGAATCTGTAAACTTGTTACCCCGTTAACTTATTATGGTAGGACACGGTCTGGCCCTTATTCACGCCCGTGTGTTCAGCGAATGGCGCTGAGCATGTTGGCCAGTCCGTCGGCCGCCTGCTGCAGGGGTTTGGCTACCATGCCCTTCATGAAGAAGTTGACCTCGGCGCCCACGGTGACGCGCAGTTTGCAGGCCATATCGCCATGCGGCAACAGTTGTATCCACACATAGAGCTGCACGGGCGAGCCTTCTGAGGCGAACTTGATGCACTTGGGCTCCTCGCGCTCTACCACGCGCAGGGTGATATTGCCCATGGGCGAACTGATGTGCAGGGCATCGGTCTCGAATGTAAGGCCCTCAGCATACTTTTGCAAATCGCCTAATTTGTCGGCCGGCACTTGCTGGCTGATGCGTTGCTGCACTTCGGGATTGCTCAATGCCTCCTTGATGGCGGCCAAATTGTTGAGATCGGCAAAGCGGCTGAACACCACTGCCTGATTTTGCGGTACGAGCTTTACTTCGCTCTCAAATTTTGCTAATGACATATTAGGGGGTTAATGGGTTAGAGGGTTAATGGGTAACTTGGTCAAGTTCTCACTTTCCTTTCCCTTTTGTATTCAACACAATAAATAGTAAAAGGCATGCTTACTTGTCAACCCGTCAATCATTCAACAGATATTTACTTGCCCAAGCGTGTGAGCATTTCGGCGGCAGCCCGTTGTGGCGCGCCAGGTTGTCCGAGACGTTCTGCCACATCGGTATATCCCTGCAGCTGGGCTTGGCGCACAGGGGATGTATCGTCCAACAACTGAGTGAGATGTGCACGGAGAGCCGTCACATTCATGCCATCTGCCACCAACTCGGGCACTACTTCGCGTCCGGCTATAAGGTTGACCAACGAGATGTAGGGCACCTTGAGGAAATAGGGGCGCACACGTGATATGAACCAGCCGCAACGCATGTAGTAGCACACCACCTGCGGCACACGGAACAGGGCCGTTTCGAGTGTGGCGGTGCCGCTCGTGACGAGGGCAACCTGTGCATGCGAGAGCAGCTCGTAGGTGCGGCCGCTGACCAGCTGCACATTGTCGGGAGTAATGTCTGCGGCGTGTATGATGCCTTGATAAAATGCTGGTTCGACGGCTGGAGCCATGGCCACCACAATATGATGGGTCGAAGCCCAGGGGCGCACAGCGTACAGCATGCGGCTGAGGTTGTCGGTTATCTCCTGCCGGCGCGAGCCAGGCAGCAGGGCAATGGTGCGGCCGTCGGGCACGGGGGTGCCATGCGTGTGGCAGTAGGCTGACACCTCGTCCACAGTGGGATTGCCCACATATGATATGGGATAATGGTGCTTGCGCTCAAAAAAGTCGACCTCGAAGGGGAGTATCGAGAACAAGCGGTCGACATCGCGGCGTATGGCATTGATGCGGTGTTCCTTCCAAGCCCATATTTTGGGTGATATGTAGTAGAACACAGGACAAATGGCGCGCTGTTTGACATAGCGTGCCATTTTGAGGTTAAAACCCGGGTAGTCCACCAATATCAGCGCATCGGGCTGCCATGCTTCAATTTCGCGCTTGCAACGGGCCATGCCGCGCAGAATGGTGCGCAGGTGCAAGGCCACTTGCACAAATCCCATGTAGGCCAGTTGGCGATAGTGGCACAAGAGGGTGCCGCCCTCGGCCTGCATCTGTTCGCCGCCATAATAGCGGAACTCGGCACCGGGGCATTGCTGCTTGATGGCACGCATGAGGTGGGCTGCGTGCAGGTCGCCACTGGCCTCGCCGGCTATGATGAAGAATTTCATTGACTGTTTGCTCATTGCATTATATTACGCGTTGGCGGAGTTAGTTGACGGGGGGATGGGTAAGATGGTTGATGGGGGGTAACTGGTTGACGAGTGAGTTTGTCAGTTTCTTACGATTCTTAGCTTTTTGTCCTTAATACGGTAAATCATGCAGAACATACTTACCTGTCAACTTGTCAACTTATCAACTTATCAACTTATCATTATAGCACCTCTCTCAGCACGTCAACCAGTTCGCGGGCGGTGACGTCGAGTTGCGTGGGTGTAACGGCCACATAGTTGTGAGCCAGTGCCCAGCGGTCGGTGTCGGTGGCTTCGGGCTCGAGTTCCTTGCAGTCGCCAACCAGCCAATAGTAGTCGCCGCCATAGGGGTGGGTGCGGTGTTCCACCTCGTTTTGCCAGCGTGAGTGGGCCATGCGGCACACTTTGATGCCCTTGAACTTGTCGGCTTTCGGGAAATTGATGTTTAAGCACGTAAGTTCGGGCAGCCCTACGGCAATGGCCTTGAACATGAAGTCGACCAAATAAGGGCGCAAGGGTTCGAAATTGGCGTCCATGCTGTGATCGCACAACGAGAAAGCCACAGCGGGATAGCCCTGCAGCGCACCCTCGGTGGCCACGCCCATTGTGCCCGAATAGTGGGCATTGACCGATGAGTTGTCGCCATGGTTAATGCCACCTATCACGAGGTCGAATTTGCGGTCGTTGAACAGGTTGAGCGCCATCTTCACACAGTCGGTCGGGGTGCCCGAGCAAGCGCATACGGTGAGCCCCTCCTCCTGTCGCAACACCTTGTAGGTGAGCGGCCGCGACGAGGTGATGGAACAGCTGAAGCCCGAACGGGCCGAATCGGGGGCCATGACGAGCATGTCGGCATAGGGACGCAGGGCTTCGATAAGGAAATTGATGCCTGGCGCGTCGACGCCGTCGTCATTGGATATGAGCAGATATGGACGCATTGTAAACAAAGGTTTCAGAATGATTTGTATGCCACACAGCGGCAACGGCCGTTGCCATCGTGCTGCTTATCTTATGCAAAGATAGTGCAAGGTGAGTGCAGAACATCAAGCTTGCTTGAATGTTATGCCGAACCGCTGCCTATCTTCTGTAAAGATAATGCAAGGCGAGTGCAGAACATCAAGTTTACTTGAATGTTATGCCGAGCCGCCGCTTATCTTATGCAAAGATAATGCAAGGTGAGTGCAGAACATCAAGTTTACTTGAATGTTATGCCGAGCCGCAGCTTATCTTATGCAAAAATACGAAAAATAGCCAATGGTTGGAGGAGTTCGCTGTTTTTTTCTTACCTTTGCAACCTATTATAGCACTGCTATTCTTAACCTCAAAACCATAAACAACCGACATGAGTAAGATCATTGCTTTGGCCAACCAAAAGGGTGGCGTGGGCAAAACCACTACTTCGATGAACCTGGCAGCCTCGCTCGCCACACTCGAAAAACGTGTGCTGCTGATTGACGCCGACTCACAGGCTAATGCTTCGTCGGGCCTGGGCGTTGACCTGAGCAAGGTGGACTGCTCCATCTATGAGTGCCTCATCAACGGCAACGATGTGCATGAGGCCATTTACACCACCGACATTGACAGGCTCGACATTGTGCCCTCAAACATCAACATTGTGGGGGCCGAGGTTGAGATGTTGAACTTTGACAAACGCGAGTTTGTGATGAAAAACCTGCTGCAGCCGCTCGACAAGGAGTATGACTACATACTCATCGACTGCTCGCCGTCGCTCGGTCTCATCACTGTTAACGCACTGACTGCGGCCAACTCGGTTATCATTCCTGTGCAATGCGAATACTTTGCACTTGAGGGCATTTCAAAACTGCTCAACACCATCAAGATAGTAAAGAAGAAGCTTAACCCCGAGCTCGAGATTGAGGGCTTTTTGCTCACCATGTACGACAGCCGCCTGCGCCTGGCCAACCAAATATACGACGAGGTGAAGCGGCACTTTCAGGAGCTGGTGTTCAAAACGGTTATTCAGCGCAACGTCAAACTGTCGGAAGCCCCAAGTCACGGACTGCCGGCCATATTGTACGACGCCGACTCTACCGGGGCAAAGAACCACTTGGCACTGGCCAAGGAGGTGATTAAGAAGAACGAAAAATAAGTATGGCAACACATAAGAAATATCCAGCATTAGGACGCGGGCTCGACGCACTCATCTCGACCGAGGAGGAGGTTCATACCAACGGGTCGTCGAGCATCAACGAGGTGCCGGTGTTCAAAATCAAGGCTAACCCCAACCAGCCGCGCCGCGAGTTCCAGCCCGAAGCACTGCAAGAGCTGGCCGAGAGCATACGCCAAATAGGCATCATACAGCCTATCACGCTGCGGCAGATGGAGGACGGCACTTACCAAATCATTGCCGGCGAACGACGCTGGCGTGCAGCACAACTGGCAGGGCTGACCAACATTCCGGCCTATATACGCACCGCCAACGACGAGAACGTGATGCAGATGGCGCTGGTGGAGAACATTCAGCGCGAGGACTTGAATGCCATCGAAATAGCCCTGGCCTACCAAAACCTCATTGAGCAGTATAGCCTGACTCAGGACAAACTGTCGGAAAAGGTGGGCAAGAACCGCGCTACCATAGCCAACTATCTGCGACTGCTCAAACTGCCTGCACAGGTGCAGGTGGCGCTGCAGAACAAGGAGGTGGACCAAGGACACGCACGTGCACTGCTGGGGCTGGACAAACCATCGCTGCAGGTGAAGCTCTTTAACGAAATACGCGAAAAGGGTTATTCGGTGCGACAGGTGGAGGAGATGGTCAAAGCGCTTAACAATGGCGAAACGCTGAAAAGCGGGCGTCACACGCTCAAGAGCAAAACGGCCAGCAAACGACTGCCCGAGGAGTACACTGAACTGCGCAACCGGCTGTCGGAACGCTTCAGCACAAAGGTGCAAATGACGTGCTCGCAACAGGGCAAAGGCAAAATCAGCATTCCTTTTGCATCAGAGGAGGAACTTGAGCGCATCATCACGCTGCTCGACAAAATCTGATTGAAATACGCCATATATAAAGTAGGTGTTCGGGCTATGTGACCGAGAACAAAAGAGGGCATAATACGCTCCGATAACGCACTTCCGGTGCGGAAATGACACCTGCTGATGTATAAAATAATATAGAACACCTACTTATAGTCAATGAGTTCGCATACACTACGGAGCGTGGTGCTGATGGTGATGCTCGCATGCTCACAAGCACTGGCGCTTTATGCAAAAAATACGGCCAAAGTCGGAGCCTCAAACGGGGTTCCGGCTTTAGCCGTTTTTGCTGCCGCACGCACCGGTTGCCCTGCCATGCGCCCCGATACCGTGAAAACGCCCGACGAACTGGCCCGCGAACACAGCACCGATGCCGATGCCGACTTTGACCGCATGGCGGCCGAACTGGCGTCGGATCCCGACTCAATGGTCATGCCCGTGGACACGGCCAGACTGCAACACACTGCCGACTCGCTGAAGGCACACCCCGCCACACTGCCCGCCAACGGCAAGGGGGGCAAGCCCAAGGTGTTTGTGCCTAATCCCACCAAGGCGCTGTGGCTGTCGCTGGTGTGTCCCGGTGCCGGACAAATTTACAACCGCAAATACTGGAAACTGCCTTTCATATACGGCGGCTTTTTGGGTTGCGCCTACGCCCTGATGTGGAACCAGATGATGTACCGCGACTACTCGCAGGCTTATCTCGACATCATGGACGACAACCCTAACACCAACTCGTACCTTGACATGTTGCCACCACGCTACGACATTACGGGGCGCGAGGACCAATTTAAGAACATATTCAAACGCAAAAAGAACTTTTACCGCCGCTACCGCGACTTGAGCGCCTTCTGCTTTGTGGGCGTGTACTTGCTCTCGGTGGTCGACGCATACGTTGACGCACAACTCTCGGTGTTCGACATCTCGCCCGACTTGAGCATGCGTGTCGAACCGGCTGTCATAGGGCAGCCAGCCTTGCTCGGCTCATCGTCGGGGCGCTCGGCCTACGGCGTGGGCTGCAGCTTGACGTTTTAAGCTTCACGCTTGCCTTTTTAAGGCACACCATGCGCCAACAATACAAAAGATACACACTTTTTTTGATGAAACGCTTAAAGATATTGATTGTAGCACTGGCGGCCGGCTTTATGTCTGCCACAGCGCAAAACGAAATTACCGTACACAACGACCAAAACGGACGCGACGAGGTGATAGACCTGCCCGAGGGCATGTCGGCCGACTGCGACTCGCTGCTGGGAGAGTGGATGGCCAAAAAGTATCTCTACCCCGACACCACGTGTGTCAACCCCGACTACAACCCGACTTTCACCGCCGAGGAGTATCAGGAGCGCCTGCGCCGCCTGCCGGTGGTGATGGAGATGCCTTACAACCAGGTGGTGCAGAAGTTTATCGACCAATACAGCGGACGCCTGCGCCGCACCGTGTCGTACGCTTTGGGCGCCGGCAACTTTTACATACCCATATTTGAGGAGGCGCTCGACTACTATGGCTTGCCGCTCGAACTGAAGTATCTGCCCGTCATTGAGTCGGCACTCGAGCCGCGTGCCAAGAGTCATGCCGGTGCCGTGGGCTTGTGGCAGTTCATGCTGGCCACGGGCAAGCGCTACGACCTCAAGGTGAACAGCCTTGTCGACGAACGACAGGACCCCTACAAGAGTTCGTGGGCCGCTGCACGCTACCTGCGCGACTTGTACAAGATATACAAGGACTGGAGTCTGGTAATTGCCGCCTACAACTGTGGTCCGACCACGGTGAACAAGGCTATTCACCGCGCCGACGGGGTGCGCGACTACTGGACTATCTACCCCTATCTGCCCAGCGAAACACGCGGTTATGTGCCGGCATTTATTGCGGCCAACTACATCATGAACTATTACTGCGAGCACAACATTTGCCCGATGAAGACGAAAATTCCCGTCACTACCGATACCATCATGGTGAGCCGCGACTTGCACATGAAACAGGTGGCCGACCTTTGCAACATCGACATCGAGGCCATACGCGCACTCAACCCGCAGTATCGCACCGACCTCATACCAGGTTCGGCGGGACTCATGTCGCTTTGTCTGCCCACCGAAACGCTCAACACGCTTATCGACCTGAAGGACTCGGTGTACAACTACAACGCTGACGAACTGATGACACGCCGTGCCACCGTGGAGGTGGACGAAAAACTCGACAACCGCAGCGTGGCCTCGCGCCGCCGCTCTCGCTCGGCCTCAACCGACAGCAAGTCGTCGCAAGGTGCTTCATCGTCAAAGTCTGAGAGCAGATCGTCAAGCAAGTCATCGTCGAGGGGCAGCAAGTCGTCGTCAAAGTCGTCAAGCAAGAGCCGCAAAAAGCCTCAGGAGAGGGAGAAGAGCACCACGGTGAAGAAGGGCGACACGCTCTACGAGATTGCTGCAAAGAACGGCACAACCGTTGAAAAACTGAAGAAGCTGAACAAAATAAAAGGCAACACCATCAACCCGGGCAAAAAGCTGAGGGTGAAATAAACGCAAGCACCAAACGCAAGCACTAATGGGGGCGACGCGTCTCGCGTCGGGAAAATGCAATGTTTCATACACAGAATAAAGGCTCGCAGACAGCACTAATTATACGCTTGTCTGTGAGCCTTTGCTTTAATTCCGCGGGACGAGGCGGCAGAAAACTGACGCGAGACGAGGCTGCTGAAAAATGCCCGACGCGGGACGCGTCGCCCCCATTAGTGCTTGCGTTTAGTGCTTGCGTTTGGTGGTAGCGTTTAGTGCTCGAGTCCGTTCGCATATTTACGTTTCGCCGGGTAGCCATATTCTTACAGAGAGTAAACTTCATTACATAGAAACCCTAAAGCACAAATCAGGAGTTGAACATTGGTCAAGCTATATAATGCTTGGCGGTTCAACTCCTGATTTGTGCTTTAGGGTAAATTCTATGGCAAAGGGAAACGCCCCGTCTTGCCAATCAAAGTGCGCCGTTCAAAAAACAGCGCCGTTCAAACGTTGTCGGTTTAGTGGCAGCAGTTGCAGGGCTTGAGCTGCTTAAAGAAGTCGTTGCCCTTGTCGTCCACCAGAATGAAGGCGGGGAAATCCTCAACGGTAATCTTCCAAATAGCCTCCATGCCGAGTTCGGGATATTCCACGCATTCAATGCTCTTGATGCTGCTCTGCGACAATACGGCAGCCACGCCACCAATAGTGCCGAGGTAGAAACCGCCATGCTTTTGGCAAGCATCAGTCACCACCTGTCCACGGTTACCCTTGGCAATCATTACCAACGAACCGCCATGCGACTGGAACTCGTCCACATAGGGGTCCATACGGTTGGCAGTGGTGGGGCCCATTGAACCACAAGGATAGCCAGCGGGAGTCTTGGCCGGTCCGGCATAGAGAATGGGGTGATCCTTGAAATATTGGGGAAGGTCCTCGCCGGCGTCAAGACGTGCCTTGAGCTTGGCGTGGGCAATGTCGCGTGCCACGATGATGGTACCCTTGAGGCTCACACGTGTGCTCACGGGGTACTTGGTCAGTTCAGCACGTACGGCGTCAATACCCTTGTCAAGGTCAATTTCAATACCCTTGCCGCCCTCGCCCGGGTTGCGCAGCTCCTCGGGAATGAGTTCAGAAGGATTGTTATCCATCTTTTCGAGCCAGATACCGTCCTTGTTGATTTTAGCCTTGATGTTGCGGTCGGCCGAGCAGCTCACACCCATACCGATGGGGCAGCTTGCACCGTGGCGGGGCAGACGTATTACGCGAATGTCGTGTGCCAGATATTTGCCACCAAACTGTGCGCCAAGACCAATCTTGTGTGCCTCGTGCAGCAACTTATCTTCAAGGTCAATATCGCGGAAAGCGCGGCCTGTCTCGTCGCCCGTAGTGGGCAGGTTGTCGTAATATTTGATAGAGGCCAGCTTCACAGTGAGCAAGTTCTTTTCAGCACTCGTGCCACCAATCACAAAGGCAATGTGGTAAGGCGGGCACGCAGCTGTACCCAGACTCTTCATCTTCTCTACCAAGAAGGGGAGCAGTGTGCCCTCGTTCTGAATGGTAGCCTTAGTCATGGGGTAGAAATACGTCTTATTGGCAGAGCCACCACCCTTTGCCACCATTACAAAGCGGTATTCGTCGCCCTCAACGGCTTCGATGTCGATTTGTGCAGGCAGGTTGCAACGGGTGTTCACCTCGTCGTACATGTTGAGCGGAGCGTTCTGCGAGTAGCGCAGGTTGTCCTGGGTATAAGTGTTATATACGCCAAGGCTGAGAGCCTCTTCGTCCTCAAAGTCAGTCCATACGCGCTGTCCCTTTTCGCCATGAATGATGGCGGTGCCGGTGTCCTGGCAGAAGGGGAGGATACCCTTAACAGCAGTTTCGGCATTGCGCAGGAACTGCAGTGCCACGTACTTGTCGTTTTCCGAAGCCTCGGGGTCGGTCAATATTTTAGCCACCTGCAGGTTGTGCTCACGACGGAGCATAAACTCCACATCGTGGAAAGCCTGTTGTGCCAACTGTGTGAGCGCTTCTTTGCTCACTTTGAGGATAGTTTTACCCTCAAACTCGCCGGTGCTCACACCCTCGGTGCCGAGCAAGCGGTATTCGGTAGTGTCCTTGCCCAACTGGAACATAGGAGCATACTTAAACTCTGGAGTTGTTGCCATAGTAGATGTATATAATAGATGTGTTATGTTTAAGTGCTATGCAAAGATAGTGCAAGGTGAGTGCAGAACATCGAGCTTGCTTGAATGTTATGCCGAACCGCCGCCTATCTTCTGCAAAGATAGTGCAAACCGAGCGAATAAAGTCAAGCTTGCTTGAACTTTATGCCGAGGTGCCGCCTATCTTATCAAAAGATAGTGCAAACCGAGCGAATAAAGTCAAGCTTGCTTGAACTTTATGCCGAGGTGTCGCCATAATTGTCTACTTCAATTCCGAAATAGTTTTACGCAATTCTTCAATAGCCCCCGAGAGGTCTAAGGTGTCACCGTTCTCCATGGCCTCCCTAATAGCAATATTCGTTGCATTAAGATCCTTAACCACCACATCATATTGTTCGCCCGTTACACCAAGAGCCTCAGCCTTTTGCTTTGAAATAGTCAAATAGAAAGTTCTGCCTTTCAGTTCAACATAATTTGCAAGTTTAATGCTTGCCTCACGCTGTCTACGCACTTTTTCTGGCATTCTTGAGTATACCTCACTACTCAGTCCAAGTTTCGCCGCTTTTTCTGCAACAGTTTCCAACTTGTTCAAATCGTCAGCAGAATTACTATCTATATCCACAGCCTTGTTATCAAGAGTACAAGCACACGAGCATAGGCCAATCAATATAAGAAGCAAGATGTCACATTTCATGAAATGATTTATTTTAGAGTTAATCATGTTGCAAATGTACAAACCTTATCACATCAGTGCCAACAACCTGTGCATTTTTGCATTTTATTAAAGGCGCTTCGCCGTTGTCGCTCTTTATGAAGAAATATTCGTACCTTTACACACGAAAACATTATTATTCACTACAAATCTTCCCTTACACAATGAATTCGTTGAAAAGAATCTGTTTGATGTGGCTTTGCGCCCTGGCGGTGCAAGTGGCCGCATGGGCCCAGCAGGTGCAAGTGTCGCCTGTGCCACAATCGGTGAACTGGGGCGCAAAGGCATTCGCTTCGGCAGGAGCAAAATACGCCATTAACAAGGCCGCCACAACCGACGCATACGCCGTGGCCCTGTTGCAAGAAAAACTCACAACGGCCGACGACGGCCTTAGCCTGACAATAGGCAAAAAGGGCGAAGCAACGGTGAGCGCCGTCGAAGCCAACATACCCTCAACCGCCGAGGGCTACTACCTGAAAGTGGCCGCCGACGGCATTGTGGTGGCCGGCGCCGACGACGCTGGCACATATTACGGTGTGCAAACGCTGCTGCAGATATTGGCACAACCCGAGGTGATGTCTGTCGAAATTAAGGACTACCCCGCCTGTGCGCAGCGTGGCGTGATTGAAGGCTTTTATGGCAACCCCTGGAGCGACGCCGACCGCAAGAGCCAGTTTGACTTTTATGGCAAAAACAAACTGAACATTTATGTTTACGGCCCCAAGGACGACCCTTACCACCGTACAAAATGGCGCGAGAACTATCCCGACGACAAGGCAGCCATTATCCGCAGCCTGGCCGAGTCTGCCAAGAAGAACCACGTAGACTTTGTGTGGTCTATCCACACAGGTGGTTCAATATCAAACTCAGAGGCCGACTTTAAGGCAGTGGTCAACAAACTGGAGCACGTCTACTCATTGGGCGTGCGCAACTTCTCCATCTTCTTCGACGACTTTGGTGGTGCCGATGCCAACCTGCAAGTGGCCGAATGCAACTACGTGTGGGACAACTTCATACTGAAGCACGACGACTTGCACAAGCTTTCAATGTGTCCTACAAAGTACAATGCCGCTTATGCCGGCAACAACAATGCCGATGCCTATCTGCGCGGCTTGGGCAACGGACTGCGCAAGGGCATTGAGGTGATGTGGACTGGTGCCGGTGTGGCCGACATGATTAACCAAAGCGACCTGGACTTCTTTAAGACGGCCACCAACGGCCTGGCTCCTTTTATCTGGTTGAACTATCCGGTTAACGACTATTGCATCGGCCACATGCTCATGGGCAAGTTCTACGGCAACGACCAGGGCGACAACGCCTTTGGTGCCAAAATGACGGCATTTACGAGCAACCCCATGGAGTACGCTGAGGCTTCGAAAGTGGCACTGTATGGCGTGGCCGACTATGCCTGGAACATGAAGGACTACAACCCCGAGGCCAACTGGGAGCGTGCCATCAAATATTTGATGCCGACCAATGCTGAGGCTTACCATGTGTTCTGCGAACATAACGTAGACCTCGGCACAACGGTGCACGGCATGCGCCGCGAGGGCGAAAGTCCTAACTTCGACGCCGCTGCCACTATTGAGGCTCGCAAAGCACAGTACGACAAAATGGTGGAGGCCGCCGATGCACTGCTTGCCGACACCTACAACCCCGCACTGATTACCGAAATTACACCGTGGCTCTTGAAAATGAAGTACATGGGGCAGCGCGGACAGAAAATGGTGGAGATGCAGCAGGCGCTGGACGATAACAAGCCTGAAATGTTCCTGCAGAACTACCGCGACATTACAGCCATACAGGCTAAGGAGGACTCACTCATTTCGCGCAACTTTGAGGGCACAATCAAGAGCGCACGTCCCGTGGTGGCGAGCCAAAAGATAGAACCGTTCCTTAAAACAAAGCTCAACCAGTTGGTGCTCGACTATAAGAGTCGCTACACCGAGGGTTGGGAGGTGTTCCCGGCACAGGTGCTCGAGTCGGGCAACTACTACATTAAGTATAACGGCAAATACCTCTACAACAAGGACGCCTCGGCCGACAAGACGGGCGACTACCCCGTATGGGCTGACGAAATTGACGATGCGCAACCGCAAAAGTGTGAATGGACCATCACGCTCGACGCCAACACCGGACGCTACAAAATTGTCAACACTCAGGACGGACGCTACCTGAACGAGAAAGGCGAATTCTGGGCTGACAAGACAATCAATCCTTACGATGCCGACTGGCACAGTTACACCATCTATCGCGTGAACGGCAAATATGCCATTCAGACTACCGCAAAGGTCAAAAATTGCTTTATGGCTGCCAGCGACAGCCGCATTATAAAGCGCGACACGCCACTGAGCAAGGATAAGAACAACACGCCTATTCTGCACATCAACGATGCCATCTTCGAGATTGTGCCCGTGCAAGGCGCTACCACCGAACACCCCGTGATTAAGAGTGGTAACAGCTACTACATCAAGAACCACAATGGCGAATACCTTACCACAACGCCCCAACTCACGGCATTGAGCCGTCCTACCTTTGAGGCCAAGGCCGAGAGCGCAAGTGCACGCCAGTATCAAAAGTGGACGGTGAGCCTCGACAACACTTCGGGCCGTTGGAAGATTGCCTATAACAACCAGAAGTTCCTTGACGAAGAGGGCCGAATTAACCAGAACGCCTACTATTCGGAGTGGAACTCGGTAATCTTGACAGAGCGTGCCGGACAGTGGGCCATCATGAGTGTGACGCCCAACGCTGCTCCCCAATACTGGGGCATCACGTCTAAGAATACAATCGACCGTACAGACGCCACCCTCAATGACAGTTATGTATTTACCTTTGTCGATGCTGCACAGGACGATGAAATCACATCCCTTGGCCAGGTGGTTACTAATTCTGCCGCAAAGGCAAACAATGCCATCTACGATTTGTCAGGACGCAAGGTGAGCAAGCCTTCAAAGCACGGTGTTTACATCGTTGCGGGCCGAAAGGTGATTAAGTAAACTCACCCCGCTGCAGACGCTACCTTACCCATAAATATCACTGTTTGGTAAAACATCAAACGCAACCTCTAATGGGGGCGACGCGTCCCGCGTCGGGAATCAAAGCAAAGGCTCACAGGCCGGCATGTAATTAGTGCTGTCTGTGAGCCTTTATTTTGTGTATGCACATTGCGCTCTAATGGGGGCGACGCGTCTCGCGTCGGGAAAATTGCACTGTTTATACACTAAACATAAACTCACTGACAGCACGAATTACCCGCCTATCTGTAAGCCTTTGCCTTAATGCCCGACGCGAGACGCGTCGCCCCCATTAGAGCGCAATTTCCTGGCACAACAGTCCTTTACATGGCTTCTAATTTGCTTTTTAACCTGTCAATCTGATAGAAAACGCAAGCACTAATGGGGGCGACGCGTCTCGCGTCGGAAAATTGCACTGTTTATACACTAAACAGAAACTCACTGACAGCATGAATTACACGCCTATCTGTAAGCCTTTGCCTTAATGCCCGACGCGGGACGCGTCGCCCCCATTAGAGCGCAATTTCCTGGCATAACAGTTCTTCCCATGGCTTCTAATTTGCTTTTTAACCTGTCAATCTGATAGAAAACGCAAGCACTAATGGGGGCGACGCGTCTCGCGTCGGAAAATTGCACTGTTTATACACTAAACAGAAACTCACTGACAGCATGAATTACACGCCTATCTGTAAGCCTTTGCCTTAATGCCCGACGCGGGACGCGTCGCCCCCATTAGAGCGCAATTTCCTGGCATAACAGTTCTTCCCATGGCTTCTAATTTGCTTTTTAACCTGTCAATCTGATAGAAAACGCAAGCACTA
>ERZ1026878.706-NODE-706-length-24293-cov-46.584495_pt1 | contig 24293 bp, 29 predicted proteins | sample MGYA00380169_ERZ1026878 | MGnify/ENA primary metagenome ERZ1026878 (study PRJEB33269, sample SAMEA4719805) | human gut metagenome | biome: human-associated habitat; feature: organic feature; material: feces | place: Cameroon | collected 2013-10 ...
TGTGGACCAGCTAGGACTCACGAATTGTTTTTAGTTGTGTAGGTATAACGCAATAGACTGTTGATTATCAAGCACCTTAAAAATTATACTGCGCAATATATCACAACTAATCGCAACAAATAGCACGCAATTTCGCACGCATATCTTTGAGGTGCGTGCGATTTCTGTCACGCTTGTCGTAATCGCTACTGGGCGCAAAGATAATGCTTGTTAGGCGTTTTTCTGGCAAATAATATGTTCTGCAGCATGTTTTGCAAAAATAGTTTTGTTTTTACTTGTGTTTTCAAGAAAAAGACCGTATCTTTGCATTGTAATTAAGAAACGAAGTAGCAAACCTCTAAAACAAGCAACAATGAAAGAAAGAGAAATTGAATACGCTGGTTACAGCGTAATAGTAAAAGAAGATAAAGAAAACTTTTACATAGATTTTAGAACAGGCCTTGGCGAGGGGATTTACCCTAAAGAAGATTGGACTATAGAAGAAGCTCTTCAGGACCAAGCAAATATAGACAAAGAATAATAAAAACACAGCCCTCGACATCACGGTTAAGTCTGCAAAAATGAACAAAGTATATATATTGAAAAAAAATAATACATTCATTCAAGGTGTTTATACATCTAAAGAGGCCGCTTTTAATGCTATCAAAGCTGATAGCGTAACGCAAACACTTCGCGGCTATGACGGAGAAGAAGAGTTTACACCAACTGCCGAAACGGTAGTACTCGGGTGCGACATATACGCACATTACAACGAGTGCATAAACGACCTGATAGGTCTTACCACTCCTGCAGAGGACCGTGTTTACTCAATAAATGAGTACGATGTAAGAGGATAATAAAAAGCCCCACATTCACGGGTGGGGCTTACCACGAGATTTACTCTCGACTCTTTTATCTACAATAGTAGAAATTATGCTCATTAGAGCGTTTCAATCCACAACCCTTGATAGGGTTGACAGCGCAAAGATAAGCATAAATTCTACAAGTTGTATGATAAGGCCAAAATTTTCACTTAAAAAATTGAATTATGGCATACTTAAACAAACAACAATACGGTTACCGCAGAGAGTCGGCAGCAGCACGCAATCTTAATAACGAAGAAATTGCGGTGCAGAATGGAATGACCTCAGACCAGGCAGAACTTATCTCCAAGCTCTGTGCTATCCGTCACGATTTCCACTGCAATATTGACAGCATTGTCAAAGGTGGCGACGATAACTCAATCTCTGATGAGATAGAGAACATAGAATACGGAATCAACGAAAGTGGACTGCCTGAATTAGATATTGTAAGCATGTTGCTCGATATTGATGACCTCGATGGTCTTGTATACGAATATGGCGAAGACGTACCCGAAGACCACGACAGCGAAGAATTTCAAAATTGGTATGACGATAATTATGCTCGCATCTACAGCGAGCTTGAAGAAGTGAATAAAAGCATCGAAAAATACTTAGCTAACATAGACAACCAGTACGGAACACGCTGGTGCCCTACTGGACAATTAAGAATAATGTAATATGAATAACCACCAAATGTTCTATTTCGGCACAAACGGGAGTCGTGAATGTGTCCCCCTTATTGTTTATCATGATGGGGACGTATCGCCACTCTACCTTGAACACGAAGTATGTGAAAAATTAGAACGCACCTTGTCCTATATGTCCTTGGAGAATGTTACTTTTGGAAGAGGCTATTTCCTTGGAAGAATGTGGACAGTATATCTTAAACCATGGTCGGTAGATGATTACAGATGTGGCTGTTTTACATCCCTGTTCTGTGATGGGACGCACACCATTGAAGAAATGGAGTCGATTATAAAAAGGACTCCATTTTTGCAGCGTCAGTTTGGTAAGCCTATTGATACAAATAGATTTTGGACATGGGGCTAACTGTATAGTTGCCCGATGAAGATGAAGATAAAGTAGTAAAATATATGGACGACAAAAAAACATGGGGCGGCAAACGCCCAAACGCAGGCCGCAAAAAAGTTGGTGATGCCATACTCTATTGCAGCATACCGAAGAAAGCATTAGACGAAATTAAGGCAGCAGCAAAAGAAGAGAACCTTGCAGTAGGAACATACCTCGTAAAGAGGCTCGGATTATAGCAAAAGCGTGACAGGGTGTCACGCTTTTTTTTACTCAAAACTTTCAATATACCGCCATATCTTGTTGCAGGGCGCATCTTCGTCCTCGAAGAAAAACGCATGACCCGTCTCTATAATCAAGTCTGGCGTCAACGTCTTGCACAAGTCGGCATAAGCAGCATTAAACGCTACATACTTGTCGTAGTCCGTTACACAAGGCTTAAACTGCAACCCTTTCGTCGCTTCAAGCACCTGCTCCAGGCTCCAATGCGGCCCATGATGCTCTGCGCCATCTTTAGTCGTGTAGTATATGCGGCTGACAGCCTTCTCTGCACTCTCCTTATCGAAGTGCTTGCACTTGCCACCACCCTTGCAAAATACCATATATAATCTTCCCATAATCATCATTTTTTGAACTCGTTTATAAAATCACGAAGGACAGCCCCAAGGCTCTTCACCTCGTTCTCAATGCCCTCAATCCGCTTGTCTTGCGCGCGCTTTTCTGCAAATGCTGGATTTAGCTCCTCCATCAGTTGACCACAATTTGTAACCATCTGCTTGTGTCGCTCAACCTGTGACAACGCCTCCTCACTTGCAGCCTTTAGTGCCTCCACCTCTCTTAGTATACCGTCCTTATCTGTTGACAATACAAGATGCCCTGCGTACGTTATTGTTGCTGTTTCGGGAATCGTGTATGTCTTGGTCGCGCCATCTGCCTCTATGGTAATGTCTACCACAAGACCCGTAGGCTGCGCGCCAAAAGCCTTGGCTTGGTTATTGTCATATCGCGGAACTGCAACACTCACGGCCTTTCCTTGGTAATACCTTGCGCCCTCCTTGTCAAGAAAATAAATCGGGTAGCCTATTTTCACATCTTTGAATAGCATGATTTCAACGTGTTAGTAGCACGTGGGGCAATTACTTCCCCACGTGCTTGTTATTACTTCTATTTTCGACCTCTCCGCGACCTCGCGAAAAAGCTATTGTTGTCAACCTTTTCGTTGACGTCAATAGAATGGTCCTCAGAGGTTATTTCCTTTCTGGAAACGACCCCTCTTCATGCCGTGGCAGTCGTAGTCTTGCTAAGGGCTGCAATCAGTGCGGCAGTCTGGTTCTGCTGCGACAACTCCAATCTCGCGTCTTGATACTTGCGGTCTATGTCGGCATACCAATGGTTGTTCAAGGCATCAATTATGCGCTGCGTGTTGTCCTGTCCTGCACGAATAACATCGCACTTGTCTTGTGACATCTGATAGCCAACAGAGCTAAATCCGCGCTCCACAGACGAGTTCACAAAATTGAGGCTCTGCTGCAAGGAGTTGGTCTGTCCTTGTATTGCGAGCTGGTTCTCATAGCCCATCTTGGTGATGCTATTCTGCGTGTTGCAGCAACAATTCTGAATTGCCTGGATAACTGCCGCATCACCTCTCTCCGCTGCGTTGATTACGCGCTCTGCCGAGAAGCCTACCTTGCCGCTTACGTTGTCAATAGCGGAGCGAACAGCGCACACGCCTTGCTGCAACTGATTAAAGTCGCAATTAAGGTTTGCACCCAGCGTGGTCAAGGCATCGTTATTGCCCTTGATAGCCTGCATCAGCAGGTCGGAGTTGTGGTTGTCTGCCATCTGCGAGCGCAAAGATTGGATTTGGCCCTGTATCTCGGCATCTTGCAGACCATTGCGGTTGTTGCCGAACCCGAAGCCATTGCCGCCGAACATGGCGAGGAAAATAAGGTACAAGAACGGATTACCTCCAAGGCCACCGTTCATCATAGCAGCCAGTGCCATAGGGTCATTGCCCTTGTTGTTCGCCATTGCCGCATAAGCAAGCGCATCATTACCTCTGTCGCAACAGATTACTTTCTCTACATTGTCCATAATTATTTGAATGTATTAAGTCGGTCGGGGAATATCCCCCGATAACGCAAAGGTGGTGACAAGTTGCTTGTGAGTTGCTTGTGAGTTTTGTTTGTTGTTTGTTAGTTGTTTGTTGCTCAACTCTACACCAATAATTGTTAATTTATTTGGAGGTTGTAGATTGCAGTTGTACCTTTGCAACATGATTCATATTTTATTCGACAAAGCGGACAAAGTTAGGTGGGTTCGTAATATTGCTTCGTTTGTGAATTTGCATTGTAACAGCACTTCTGGAGAAGAGGTAGTTATAGATTTCTCCAGCGAAATACTTCCACACGAGCTTAAACCTTTCCATTTAGCTTCGCTTGCTTGTTTGGTACAATTCTTCGTAGACAAGAATTTCCCAGTTAGTATCTCTCGAGATAATAAAGATGTGTGTCAGTATGTTTGCGACACTTGCGGTTTCTCAACCTATTGGAGATTAGGTTTCAGACACGCATTAAGCACTGAAAAAAACATCTTTAGTTTATGGAAAATAAAAGATGACGAAAAAGACATATTTGCGAGTGAAGTAACTAAATACTTTAAGTGCATAATTGGCGAAGATAAAGACTACACGCCTATATCAACGTGCCTTGCTGAAGCCTATAACAATGTGTTCGACCATGCACAAGCAAATGGCAATGCTTTTAGTGCTATATATTACAATCAGAAAAATGGTAAGATAAATGTAGCAATATGTGACTTCGGAATATCTATACCTTCTTCTGTAAGGGCATTTCTTGGAAACGAAACGAATGACAAAGAAGCACTTGAAATTGCAATCAAGAAGAACTTTACTGTTCAATCGCAACAGAACAACAGAGGGTTTGGCTTAGACAATATCTTAACAAACTCAGATAATGTAAGACTATTTAGCAAGGGAGCTTGCCTCGTAAAAATAGACGGAAAGCAGCATATCTCACAAACCGACTTCAATTTTACGGGAACACTTATTGATTTCGACATTGATACTCAAAATTTAGAAGAAGAAGATATATTAACCGACTTTGATTTTTGATATTATGTGTACAATTAAAGTATCAACAATCCTTGCGAGAACAAAGGATTACAGAAAAGCAGGAGAAGAGTTGTATTGTATCATGATAGCTAAAATACAACAAGGAGAACCTGTCAAATTAGACATGAGTGATGTTGAAGCAATACCATCTTTACTGCTCAACCCTTGTGTCGGACGTTTTATTGACAACTATGGGCTTGACAAACTGCGAGAAACATTGTCATTTTCCAACATCTTAAAAAGTCAAGCAATTAGGTTTAAGGATTACATACAACACTATCAACCAATTAACCAATCATAAGCAAAAGGCCACCCAATCCAGGTGGCCTTTATTCTTTCTTTTTATCCCGTCCTTTATCTCGTATTATTTTCGGCAAAATGCACAAAAACGCGCATTTCCGCCATATTATCACCGATTATTTTCCGCTATTGGCAAGGAAACGGATTTCCTCACCTCCTCCCTCATCACCCGTGCAGCCAGCCCCTTTAGCCTGTACCTCGCACTATTCTTAAGCGAATTAACCCTCTGCTGACTCATGCCGCTAAGGAATGCAATATCACCCTCGCTCATACCAAGCTCCATCAGCACGTCTACAAGCACCACGCGCGCAACCACACACCGCTCCGAGCGACAGTTGGCAAGCGCATCAAAGTCAAGGCCGCTGGCTTGCATCACGGCTTCAACTGCAAAATCAAAAATCTGTTGTAATTGTTCCATTGTTCATAAGTGATTTTGTAAAAAATTAAGCACAAAGGCAAGCACGGAACACATCACCATGCGCCCATGCTTGCCCAACAAACAACCTAACAAAATCACTTATACTTACTATATATGTTGTAATATAACAACACGCATATTACTATGATAAACAGACCGCCAACGGCCCAAAGCTTCCACCTTGCAGGAGGCTTCTCCACCTTTGTCATCGCATCACGCACCGTAGCCTTGTGGCTTGTTCGGTCTGTTCTGTGTGTGCGGCATGACACATGACTGCTCGCACTAAGAGCGTCCTTGTTGTGGTATACGCTGCGGTCGCGATACACATACTTCGTCAGCACCTTGCCAGTTGTGTCCACCACCACATAGGTAGTCATGCGGTCGGCCACGCTGTCCACACTTTCCATTTTGGAAACAGTCACAATCGTATCGCGCACCATCACGCTGTCGGTCTTATACACTATCAGCGTGTCGTGCGTGCGCTCAATGCTCTGCGCCACCTTGCGCGCGCAACTGCTGTGCAAGACAGCTGCACAGATAATCACGAGTAAAAAACCACTAACTCTACGCATATTTTTGGTTATATTTGTTACCTTTGCAGTACCCATATTTTCCAAATTTTACTTAACTGCCGCACGGGGAAACTTGTGTGGCAGTTTTTTCACACGAACTTGCCATACGCGAAATGGCTCACCCGATTTAGCCAGCCATTCAAAAACACCTTTTGACTCGGATTCTTTGCAACAATAGCCTTATAGAAAGCTATTCTGTCCTGCTTCAACGCCCCGAATAACGGCAGCGGACTACGCGTATTAACCGCCTGCAAGGTCTTATTTCCCATGATGCCATCGACAGTCGTTTTAACTATCCGCTGCAAGTGCGTCACGGCCGTCTTGACTCCGCTGTTATAGCCCCAGTCCACAAGAATAAAGGCCACACTCTTGTCCTGTATGTAGTCAGCCTTGCACTTGTCCCAGTAGAATTTCTTAAAAATGTACTCCCACTCAGCGTCAGTAATGCGCTTCAAGTCCTCAACCGTCTTGCTCTGCCCATACACACTGCGGTAAGTGGCCAATGTCACGCCCTTGTTAGTCGGGCCACCCTTGTCAGCCTTCCTGTTGCAATAGCCGCCCTCGCGCTCCAGCACAAATGCCGCTAATTCTTTCCAATTTTCCATACGTCTAAACTTATTTTTCTTACCTTTGTAGGTGTTAATATTTTTGTTTTGACATGGTTATGTTGAGGGGTTGGTGCGTTGTGAAACGCGCCAATTTTTATTCAGTTTTGTTCTCACGTTTTTCGCCATACACCTTGGTAATACCAGCTGTAACAAACAAACTTGCCACGCTGCCTACGAAAGCACTAAGCCCCATAAGGTCAGTGTGTATTGTGTTACTGTTCATAACTTCCCATATCAGAACAAATGCCACACAGAGCAACAATACACACCCTATCAGGGTAACTGCGACAAGGAAAAACGCCTTGCTGCTGTGCCCACTGTTCACACGTATCAGTTCCGTGATATATCTCGTTAATCTCATAGACCTATTGTTCAGGGTGATTACTACTTGCACACAAAAGTTGTGGAGGCTGACGGTTTGGGCAGCCAAACACCGTGCATTTCTGGCTCTCCGCATACTGCTGCTTCACAACCAGTTCTGCCATTTCCTTTTTTAGTCGTGCAAGTTCATCGCGTTGCTCATTCAACTGCACATATAGCGCATCAATCTTTCCATTCAGTTCCTCTTCGTGCTTCACCTTCTCATCATACAACTTCTGCCATTGTGCGGCATATTGTGTAATGTTGTCTGCCTCGGCTTTACCTGCTCTTGCAGAAGCTTCACGTTTCTTCGCATCATAAAAAAGAAATATGCCAAGCACTGGTATAGCTACGCCTGTAACGATAGAACTGATAGTTTGTATTAGGTCAGTCAAAATTCGCCCTCCTTTCTCTTCACATAGGCTTCTATCTCTCTTGCAAGCTCCACTATCTCGTCTGACTTTAGGTCGCCGCGTGATGCTGCTATCTTAACGCACTCAATTCTAATTTCTTGCTGTCTGTTCATTATAGTCCGAGTTTTGCTTTTATCTTATTCAATAGTTCTTTGTCCGCTGCCGTCATTACACCTGCCTTGGCAGTTGTCGCAGCCGAAATGCTTAATTCTCGCGTGCCGCCCGTGGTAAATATGGGCGTCACTACCTTCACTTCTGTCGCGGTGGAGTTCTGCTCGCGAAGTTCAAAAGCGTCAAGGCGTGCGTATATGTCGCGACGCAACAGGCCATTACTTTGCGTCCAGGCGTTTGGTAGCTGCACCTGGCTGTAATTCTCCTCTGCCTCGTCATTGTTCGCGCCCCAATGCTTGAAGCGCAGAAACAGGTTAAAGTCGTTGTGTTTGTATATCCAGAACTTAGACGTGACAATAGTCTTAGCATCTTTGTCCTTACCTTGCGAGTATACGTAATTGACCTTTGTTCCAAATGTGCTGCTCTGCACTGTCGGGGGCTTGATTTGCGCCATAGGCGTGTTCCATGCGCCCCACTTGCCGCCTTGATAGTAACGAACTGCAATAGTCAAGTTGCCCGTTGTGTTGATGGACGCAATGCTCGTCTTTGCCGAGTTAAACGTGATGCTGCCTTGTATCGTCTGCATTAACACGCTGTCACCCACATTCAGATTGGAGAAAGTCACAAACAGCGGAATGCCAAAACACTTCATGCGGTGCAGACCTTGTGCAGTTTCCGCGTTGAAAGCGTTCAACTCTTGGTTAAGCGCATCAATGGTCGTTACATTATCATGCGCAACAAGCCACTCTGCGGTATTGGCCAATGTTTTGCGCTCTGAGGCGTTGACAAGTCCGTTCCTTATTGTTGAATAGGGTATGTATTTATTCTCCCCGTTATCGTTTATCACGACCATCTCGCTGCCCGTCAAGTTCGTGTCCTGCGGTAGCGATTTTAGTACGTCTTTTAATTTTACTGTTGCCATATTGTTAAGGTTTCATTGTTCCGTTATCAGAAGGGCCAGATGTCAGTGGCACTTTTGTCCATGTCATATGTCCTATATTCGTGTTGTCCTTAATGGTAAATGAAGGCTTATCTATACTGTCGCTGCCAAGGTCGCTGCTCGCGCTCCCATTTTCAGCGAGCCAAAAAAAGCTGCCATCGCTGCCGATTGAACCTGTCAGAACCACAGCCTTTCCTCCTCCGAGTTTGTATGTCTGTTGTAGTATATCATTCCCATACACCTTTATATTCGAACCAATGCCACGAACAGATATTTGGTTCGTATTCAGACTTCCCAACCTGTTTATCAAGTAAAACTTGTAGCCAAGGAATGCCAAACTCTCTGCATAGTCGCTTGGTTTATTGCCATTCGGAGGAAGATAAATGGTAGGGTTGCTATTCGGAATATACGAGATTAAGAGTATCGGATTGATATTGTAAAAATCAGGCTTCCACCTATTGCCCTTATTGTCCTTATCCTTCGCGATAAAGACTTTCTTCCATTCATTTTCATTCGTAACTTGTGTTAGCCCTTTCAGATACGAACCCACAAGCAGTCCGTTTACTTGCCCACTCTCGCAGAGGATATTCCCACGAAACCAATACTTCTCGTTCTTCGGGTCAATTATCACGCGGCATTCGTCTTTATATACGCCATACAGTCCAACAACATTCGTACCCTTGCCGCCAAGGTCAAAGCCCTCACCACTCATCGCGATACCTGTAAACTTTCCGTCTGCGTCCTTTGTACCAAATGCGGCATTCTTCGCGGCCACATAATCCGCACCAAGTTCGGTGGTCTGTCCGTCCCACTGACGCACCCATGATACCTTGTCTATCGCAATATCTGCAATATCGTTATCGCTCCTCGTCCATGCACTTGCAGCCTTGCCAACTTCAAGCTTCGGCTCTGTAACGTAAGCACACGGAACGAGTAAAATATTTTGCGGAACTTGCTTTGTGATAACACGGAACAGGCAAAGGCAAGTATCTGGCAATTTGGCTGCCGTCTTGAATGTGACAATGTGGCGTACCCATGGACCTGCTGTTGGCTGGAATTTAACAGCACCATCTTTTGGAGTGTCTTGCTCTTTCCCGTCAACAATCATCTTCTCTGTGGTGTCAACCATAGTAAGGCCATCGGTGGCCCATGTCCATAGATAGGTATATACTGGATTTGCAACTCCACGACCCTTTAGATAAAACGATAGCGTGTACCAAGTTGATGGAGCAATTTGGCTCTTGACATTTTGCTGAAAAAAATCAACATTCGAGTCAGGAGTCGGCAAATCTCCATTTATTTTGAATGCAGTTTCAATCTGCACCGCACCATGTCCGTCCAACCCCTCGGCCCTTGTGCCTTTCAAAGCAAAGGTCTTGTCGGGATTTGGCACATTGTCAAACGTTTCTTGCTTGAACTCGGTATAGTCAAGCAGATTGGGGCGCATATTCACTCCGTCCGCACCGTCTTTCCCAGGCGTGCCGTCTTTGGCCATATAGCTCACGCTGTAAGAGTACGTGCCATCGGGCCATTTCGTGCGCGTCCACAGATATTTGCCAACTTCCGATGGCGGCACACTGTTTAACCATGTCCCCGTTGGCGCATTAACTCCGCTGCTGCCTATCTGATAGGTCACATTGCTCTTGCTGTTCGCACCCCACTTTATAACCACATCACTGCCAATCGTCACAACACCAGTTGCAGGGTTGTACGTTATAGCTCCTCGCCCAAGGTCAAAATAGCCATCATGGTCAAAGATATAGTTGTCTTTTCCAGTCTCATCATCAAAAGACACTATCGTACCTTTTCGCATATAGAGTCCAAATGCTTCACTATTAGGTATGCGGCCCAAACTGCAAACTATCTTGTCAGAAAACGACTTGGAGTTTACGCCATTGAGCAAGTCAATTGTCGGCACACCGTTTTCGGTGGCATGGAGGTATATCGCATTCTGTCGGCTCGGTTCGGTGGTGTTGCCATACTGCACAATCTCGTCACCAGCCGCAGGCAAGTTCATCGGCACATCATTGTTTAATACCTTCTCCGTATCGTCATTCTGATAGATTTCGCCCACAAACTCGCTTGCCATGACGGTAAACCAACCCTCCTTCATGTTTGCGCTCTCAATCTTCACCCAGTAGCCCTTTATGCCTTTAGTCACGCCATCAGAACCTACCTCCACGCGCTGGCAGCGTATAAGGTCGTTCTTCACAAAGCCGCCATATCCGTGAGTGGCTTCGCCCTCGAGTTTAATAAGGTAGTATTGGTTTCCGTGTTCATCGGTGCGCAGACTCACTTCCTTCACCTTGCCGCACGCTTGGCTGATGCCGAGTGAGCCGCATATCGCACGAACTTGGTCTATTATCAGTTCATGCGCAATAAAGGCTTTGCGCACCTTTACATTGTCTATTTCAAGCGTATATTCGGGGCTTTCTTCCGAGCCGCTGTTGAATATCTTCCACCCATGGCCCATGAAGTCCGAAGCAAAGTATTCTTGCATCTCGCACACCACCTTGCCGAAAGCGTTAAGCACCTTGTTTCCTGTGCTTCTTGCGCTCCCCACAAAACCGTTAAACCATGTGCTAAGTAATCTTGCCATATCTCTTATTCAAAATATTCTATTATACCATCTGCGGCAGTGTCATTTCCGCTGTAACCGCTTGCGAACATTGCTCCAGCTTCAAACGTTATAAGCCCTTGCGCGTTGTCATCATTGCGGCTGTGGAGAAAGGTGTTTCTCATGCGGAGAGCAGAATACACGTTATCATCTGTTTCTTTCGTTGTGTCGTTAGTCTTGATGATGTAGACTGATGCACCGCCCGATGTGCCTTCGCTTACAAGTGTGCTGCCGCCAATATCAAGGCTCACTTCGTTATTTATCTGTTTCTCTAAGTCCTTGAACTTGGAGTAGGTGGCCTTTTCTCCGATGATGTATGTAGGGCTATCATAAGGTATGTCCATCTTCTTTTCGTAGCCCATAACGCGGCTTTCACGCTTTCCGCTGCGGAATAGTGCAGCGTTATACATTGTCACTCGTCTGCCGAGGTCGAAGTCCCATGCGTTTTTCGCGTCAAGGTCGCTTCCGCTGTAATCTTGCACTATCTCGTTTCCGTAATCGTCAACGAGTGTGTTGCCGCTGTCATCGGTAATGTTTGTTTTCTTCCTCACACCATACGCTATATCCGAGAACAAGGTACATTCATAGGTGTTCGGGTCTATCATCATTTTCTTGATTTGCTTCTGCGTTTCCTTTGCAAGTTCCTCGCGAGCATTTCTTATTAGTTTAAGGTCTGCAATTCGCGAGCTGTCCCAACCAGTCAGTATAAATTCGTTTCCCTCCTTTGGGTGCATTGACTTGTTCGGGAGGTATAGACCGCCATCGAACTGCTTCCTCAGAATGCGAAAGAATTGATGGTCAATGGTTGGCGTTGTGGGCGTTTCGGAGCTGTTGAACTGCACATCAAAGGTCAGTCCTGAGAGTGGGCCAGACTGGAAGATGACTTGCATATTCTCACCATTTGGCAGTTGCCATGCTCTATCAAAGACAAACGAGTTCGTCTTGATGTAATATTCGGTGTATTTCTCGCCTGTGGGCTGCTTGTTCTCGTCCACCACATTTTGCAGTTTGTCGCGCACCTCTGTTATTTTTGATTTTGTGCGAGGGTAGATGTCATCGAATACAAGCACTTTTTCAACAATCTCTCCGTCCTTGGCCTCTTGTGTGTCTATATATCCAGGCGACGGCAGCGTTAATCGCGTTTCAGCGAGGGCCTTGATTACCTCTGCGTCTTGCTTGTTCGCTGGGAAGAAGTGTGTCGGAAGCTTCGCTTTTACAAGGTTGTTGAGCGTGAATTTTTCTCCGCCTTTAAGCGTTATTGCGCTCTTAGCAATCTTGAACATACTCGTATGTACGTCAAGCGTTGGTTCGATGTATTGTGTGGTGTTATACCATATAGCCTTTGCCTCCTTTTTCGTTTTAGTGAATGTTATTTTGCATTCCGCTTGCGTGTATGAATCGTCTTTCGTTGTAGCAAAGCCAAGGCTCGCTTTTTCATCTGATATGGACAACTTCCCTTCTACCCCACGGGCTGAAAGACTTAAAACTAAAAGATATTCAATCGTAACAGAAGTTTCTTCAGTTAATTTTACAGACGGGATACAGAACTGATACGAGTTGTATTGCTGACCTGAGCCTGAGCCATATTCGTTCAAGTTGAGTGAATACTCCTTATACGCCAAGACACGTTCATATTCTTTTCCGCCAATTTTAACAGCACTACCCTTTCCACTTTCAACGCAACGAACAATCGCGTATATTCGCCCACTTATATACCATTGACTATCAATAGGTCCGACTGTACTCCATGATAGAAGCAACCCGATTCCAGATTTCTGTTCTTCATGAGACCCTTCTCTTAACTTAACAGCATTCTTTGCCGTAATACTGATATACTCCGTTTTAGCACTACTGACAGCACCTATCAAGTATTTATCATAATAATAAAATGTTTTCTTATCAATCGATATTGTGCCAAAATCATTCACAGCTGGCTTCTCAACCTTTACCTCCGTTACTTTGTCAAAATACTCGGAGTAGAAAGGATATTCGGAGCTGAAATACCAACTGTCTGTTGTTCCTTTCAGCCCCGTGACGGTAAGCTCTACATTACCTTTATCCCAGTTCGCAGGCAGATTGTTTGACGAGCCAAAGGCATACACACGCGTTGCGTAGTCTGTTTCGCTCTTAGACCCGTCCATGCTTTCAACGTTCTTGCCAAGGATAAAGTCCACATTCGTTCCCTCTGCGTCCTGACATTTGCCGAAGTGTATCACGTTTTCTATTACCCACCATTCAGTGTCCCAAGCCTCTGCTATCTGTGCCAGCGCATCAATGTAGTTGACTGACGAGTAAGATTGCGTTTTGACCTTATTCAAGACATCGTCATCAACCTTATTCACGTCAAACTCGTATTTGTCAGTACCATTATAGCGCATGCCCTCCACATCGTTAAGGCAGCGCACAAGGGTGTTGACTTGTTCTTTGAGGTTGGCCGTGAGGTTGAATGACGCCTCCAGCGTGTTGTTGTACTCCGATTTGTACTTGTACATTCTGTTCTTCCACGCGAAGTAGTATGCTTCGAGTTTCAGCTCATACTTATAACCGCCCGTGTTGCTGTCGTATGTCGGTGATTGTATCTCAGTGACTTGATACACCTTGTCATTCCACGTACAATATGAGCCAATAGGAAAGAATACGGGTTCTGCAAGATTGAAGTGCAGTTCCACGTAATCTTCCTTCATCAGCTCTTTGCGTTCGATACACCCAACAAAGATGTTGGGCATCTCGTACAATAACTTGCCTTTGGGGCTGTATATTGGTAATGTCATTCAGAGTGCAGTTTTATCGGTCTGTCGGGTTCGGTTCAAGGAACTTGATTTTGATTGTTCTGAAGTTCTCTCTTCTGTAATCCGTGATTTCTTCAACCTTACGAAAAAGTAGCTTGAATGTCTGCCCGATTCGTCTTGCCTCAAAGTTAATCATACCGCTTCGCAATACGCCAAGCATAAGGTCTGTATTAGCTTGTATCTCGCTGTACGTACTTCCCTCAAGTAAGAAAGTGAGTGAAAACTCGCGTTTCTGCACCTTTATACTATCCGAGTTAATAACGAGTCTTACTCCATTCTCAAGGCGACTTTCGTTGCTTATTACTTCTTTCGTTTCCAAGTTGCCTTGCAGTGTGTTGTAAGTACCTTTCAGAGGTTGTGCCTTATAGTTTAACCAAATATCCTTTCCGTTGATTATAATTTGTCCAGTCATATTCTTATATGTTACGCGTGTTCTTTTCTATTTTCGCAAGTCGCTCATTCATGCTGTATAGTTCATTTGTGTTCTTTTCTATTGCAGCGAGATGACTTACAGAAGTACGTTGTATCTCTATTGAGGTGTCGTAATACTCATTTCTGCCTCTTTCGATATTTATCATCTGACAGAGGCTGTCATTTATCTTGTCGTATTTCAGCGTGTCAATGAGTTGATTATCACGTATCTGATACAATGCTTCTGTCTGTGCCAATGCGCGGCCGCTAAGTTCCTCTATACTGCTCTCTGACGCGGCAGCAAAGCCTTTTGTCTGCGACCCGTCACTCGCTTCACCACCAAGCCCGACATTGTTCAGTGTGTCGTTTCTCCTATTAGTAACGTCGTTTGCATACTCTTGCAGCTCTTGCTGGAACTCGCGTGCATGCTCCTCGGTAATTTTACCGCCATCGGCCTCGACTTGCTTCTGATAGCGTTCTGTATAATCCTTTGTCCACGCTTCGACTTCTTTACCCATAGTGTTGTCTATGAGGGCTTTGCGCATCTTGTCCTTTACAGAATTAGCGAAATCGTCTGCACCGCTGTTCATATCTTCAAGAACTGACATGAAGTTTGAGTACATATCATCGAACTTGATGCCTGTAAACTTCTCTTTCATGTCCTCTTGGAAGTCTTGCGTAGCCTTCTTGCATTCAATTAACTTGTCCAAGTAGTCTTGCATCTCTACTGGGAGCTTCGCCCAGTATTCGCCATTGTCTGCGCCTTTGACTGCTACAAGTTGGTCGTAGCTGAGGTTCGTTAGGTCAGACACGCTGTTAATCTGCACGCCTGCCGCTTGGCTCATTGCTTGCAAGCCCTTTGTCCCAAGGTCGCGGTCTATGCGGTACCCGTAGCTATGAGCACCTGTATTACGTACTTGCAGATACTTTGTCGCAAGTGTTTGAAGCGACTTTTCTTCGGCCTTGTATAATGCTTCCACTTCTTTGATAGCTTCCTTTGCACCATCTCCGAAACTCATTTCAACGTATTGTTTCTTTTTTTCTATAAGGTCACTCCATATACCAGACAGCTTTTCGTAATGTTTCCTTTCATTCTCATAGGCTTTAAGTGAGTCGCTTTTACCGAATATCATCTTAAACATTCCCGTAAATACGTCTGCAACACCACTGACCACGCCAGTTATTGCTCTTACGTAATTTCCAATATCAAGGAAAGACCCTGGTTTCGTCAAGTCGAAACTATCAAGCGCAGAGCCTATCTCGCCAAATCCATCAAACATAGTTTCTAATCCTTCAGGCATCGTAACACCGAATTTGCCGAGCATATTAGAAACGTCCTTGCCCAAATTCGACATTGTCGTAAAGCCGCTTGCGACTGACTTTATTGAAGATTGCGCTGTCTTCTGCGCATCTGATAAGTCTTTTGTTGATTTTGCAGCTTTATCAAGCATATCACCAAATGTTTTCAGCTCGCCAGTTACAGGGTCGTATACTTTCTCCGCGCGTATTTCTGCCTTTTCTTCTGCTGACGAAGCATTTTGGTATCTCGTCCAAATACTTCCACCGCCAACACGTTGGACTTGTGCTTGTGCAGTCTTTGCCGCTTGTGATTTTTCTTTTAGATTGCGTACCGAAGTAAATAATCCGCCTATAAGTGAGCCTTTCTTTGTCTGTTCATCGCGGACTTTATTTATTGCTTCGTTGATGGCCTTAATGCTTTCTATTGAGAGATTTCTATCGTTCTTGATTAGTGTTTCAAGCTGGCTTTGTAGCTCTGCCAAGGCAGATTTGCTCATGTTGCTAAGGTCACCAAAGACGTCCTCCCAATTCAGCTGCTTCTTGACTTCTTCAAATTCAAGGGCTTTATTCGCAGCCTTAAATTCCTCAACTTTTAATTTGTATTGCGCTGAGTCTTGGTCAAGACCAGTTGTCTCATACATAAACTTCTCGCCCAACGCCTTGCGTTTCTCCAAGAATGTCCCGTACTTCTCGTAATAGTCATTCCATGCGTCCTTGGATTGGGACACCCAGTCAAGTTGGGCTTGGGCGTTGCGGTGCAACTTTTCAAGTTCATCTTTCTCTGCTTGTGATGTCGCCTTAGACGACTGTTCTTCAAGTTCTGCTATGTCGTTGCGTAGAGAGTTAATCTTGTCTTGCCGTTCTTGTTCTTGCTTGTCGTATGCCTGAGCGAGGCTGTCAACTGTCTTACTTTGCTGCTTCTTCTCCGTGAAATCATATAACAATTTGTATTGGTCTTTAATCTTGTTAACCGCATTTTTGTCGACCATGTTATCATTCCATGCAGTTATCTTTCCGCCTCTCGCCTTAATTACAGCTTGCTCCGCTTCATATTCTGCTTTCTGTCGCTTTATTTCGGCTTCTACTGCTGCATCGCCTTGCTGCTTAATCTTATCAAGTTCGTCTTTATTTTGTTTCTCGCGTTCTTCTCGCGTTCGAGCGTAGCCATCTTTCATGGCTGCAATGCGAGCATCTGCGATTGCACTCTCTACCTTCGCGACTTCTTGCTCGCGTGCTTTGTTGTTTTTGTCATAGACATCTATAACTTTGCTATTCGCCGAGGTAACTGCATTAGATTGGTTAAGCCCTCTCTTTGCGGCAGATTGGGCCTTAGATGCCATTGAACGGAGGTTAGCTTGTTCCATGCGCGTGAGCATACGTGTTGATGCTGCCGCGGTGGCTTCTGACTGCATTAAGCCAATTCTCGCTTGGCGTTCTGCTTTGATAGTCTGCAATGTTTGAGTGTGTAACCTGTTCTGTTTAACAAGGTTGTCGTATTGCTTCTGCTGCACATCAAGAATACCATCTTCATGTTTTTTCTGTCCAGTCTTTTGGTCAACAATATCCTTTCCGTAGAATTTCTCTTTAGTTAGCTGTTTCGCTTTTTTTAGTGCTGCATCTTTCTCCTTGCCAGTTAATGTATACGCCTTTTCTCGTAGTGCTGCAATTTCTGTATCAAGTTTTAGTGCGCGCTCCTTTGCTTCACCTTCCTTCTTTGAGAGGTCTAAGTTTTGCAAAGCTATTTTTGATGCTTCTCTTGCTTTCGGTATCATGCCAGTCAAAGACTTTGTAAGAGCATTCCCGAGTTCATTATCAGTAAACATACCAGACACTACTGAGACTGTTGCCTTGATACCTGCAACTGCTGTTTTAATCTGGTTAATAACATTTTTTCCAGCGTCTAAAAGACCTGTCCCCATTTGCGATACGCCCTCCTTAAGTGTTGTCCAGCCCTCGGATATTTCACCCGTTATGATTTGCCAAACACCCTTAAAGATAGTGCCGAAGCCAACAACCAGGTTTTTTACTGCGCTAAATCCAGTTTTGAATGAGGTTACAAACGTTGAGATAAACTCACTGACAGCCTTATTTCCGCCAGTAAATGTCTTGAACAGATATTTACCGAAAGCAATAACAATATCCGTCACAGAACCCATTATGCTTCCGAAGAACGCAGACACCTGCGCCATAACTTTCTGTCCCTCGGCAGATTTGTTAAGCCACGTATGCACAGCTTTAAGAGCAAGAGCAATCGCACCAAGTATCATGCCAAGAGGCGTTGCAACGAATGCCATTGCAGCCTTTGTCATTTTACCAAAGTTCGTAATTGTCTTTGATAGAGGAATGCCCATTCCATCTACTGTATCAGTCAGTGATGATAATGCTCCTTTAGCTCCTTCAACCTGTTTTGATGCGAAATTAGAAAAGCCTTGCCCAACAGATGAGAATTTATCTTTCAGCCTGCCCCAAGTCGTACTTTGCTTTTCTACTTTTTGCGAAACGCCAGCACTAACTGCACCAAAGTTATTAAGCGTATCTTGTGCGCCCTGAGCTTGCTGTTGCAACTGCCCTAAATTCTCTTTCGCTTGTGTAAGTTGTACTTGCAACGTTTGTATTTGCGTAGCTGCTTCAGAGGCTGATGACATATCCCCTGCCTTCACCGCACCTTGCATTATATTCTGCAAGTTCTGTATCTGCCCTTCAAGAGCAGATATTATGTTTTTTTGCTCGCTGTACGCGGTTGTCGCGGTTGCTGCGGCAGAAGCATACGAGGCTTCGACATTCTTCAATCCGTTCGCTACATCTTGACTCTTCTGCTGAACCTCATCTGCACCTTCAACAATATACCGTGTGCTTATAGTCTTGCTAATGTCGGCCATGCCGCTATCACCAGCTGCGGTAGATTTTGCACTCTCTTGTGACAACCCTGTAACAGCGTCTTGGCTGCTCTGCAATGATGTTTGAAAATTCGCAAAAGAGTCACGCAATGCTTGCACTCTTTCAGCTGCTGTTCCAGCACCATTTACAATATTCTCAAATGTAGGTTGCGAAGATTGTAATTCCTTGTATGCTTGTGTTAGTTCTGTAATTTTATCTTTCTCTGCTTGTTGCTGCGCAACCATACTATTAAGTTCCCTGCGTTGTGCTGCAAGCCCTTCTTTGTAATTGTCTATCTGCTTCGACATTTCGTCCGCTGCGCTTGTGTTGCCTTCATTTTTCGCTTCTTTATACGCTCTTTGCAGGTCTCCTAAATCGGCAGTCGTTTCTTTTATAATTTCTCTCTGCTGTCTAATGTCATCACCCAAAGAGACAAAAGCAGCTTTAGAATTATCTAATTGAGATGCCAGTTCACTTAAAGACATTCCATTTACGGTCTTGCCGAACTCATCTACCTGCTTTTGCAATGATGAAAGACTATCGTTCATGCCTTGCACAACCTCGTTCGTCTTAGACTGCATACCTGTTATGGTGTCAACCCATTGTTGCGCGCTTGTCTTTATATCATCTGCGTCAATCGTGGCACGAATGCCCAATGCGCCATCTATATCTTCTGCCATATATATTACTTACATTAAGGACGAGAAAAAGCTATTCCCGTTGTCGTTGGTTATATAATTCTTACTTGGTTTCTGTTGGCTGTTGTGCTGGTTCTCTGTTTCGTTTTCCTCTTCGTCAAGTGGCTTAATTCCAGGAATTGCAGCGTTAAGTAGTATAAGGTTAATGTAGCTCCGTCTGAACACAACTTCTTCGTAGCTCATTCGGAAGTACTTCATTATTCCCCCTACGAAGCCCCATGGAGAGGTGCTTCGTGAGTATTCATCGTCACTTGTTTTGCTCCTCTTAGGAAAATCATAGATTGAAAAAAAAAGGGTGCATTAAAACTTTGCGAGCAGAAAGAAATCACTTGTTTGTAGCGTTTCATTGTTGTATGCTTACGGATATACCAGCCAAGCAAAAACCTCGCAACAGACGAGCGGAAAACAGCCTTTACGACTATCTTTTGCAGCGTTCTTATGTCTTGATGCGCTGAAAGCATCTTCTCTATCGCGTTAAATCGGCCTTCAACTTCTAATTGCTTGCACTCTTGCACCTTTTCGCCAATCTCCCATATCTGAGCCAAGGTGAGAGGGCGAATGCGGAAAGGAATGAGTCCAAATCGTACCCAAATTGCCTTCTCCGCTAATACTGATGATGTCTTATTTTCTTGTTCCATAGGTGTTAAAGAAAAAGCGGTAGCGGCCCAATGTCGCTACCGCTAAAAATATGATGGTGGAAATTTAGCTATTCTTACTTACTGTTGAATGGTCATGGCCTGTATTGCTGCTTGTTGAACCTGCGTTTGGTTTATGACGAGCCGAAGGCATCTCCTCGCCAGTCACAACATCGAACACTGCTTGCTTCGTGCATTCAATGTTGATGTTGGGGAAACCACTCTTACCAATGCTTCCACTCTTAGTAACAACGAGCTTCATGTTCGCCCACTCGAAGATGTGCGAGGGAAACTCATCTGTACCCTTTGTGGTAATCTGCACGGCATGATTTTGCAATTTGAATTTCGGGTCTTCGACAAGATAGTCTTTGTCAGCTCCGCTTGCTGCGCCCTCCTTGAAGCCAAAGAAGAACATATATGCTTCCTTGCTCATGTCATACACCTGAACAGTGAAGCCCTCTGAGCCAGCATCGCTCTGAAGTACTGCATAATAATTGTCACTGTCCTCTACTTCGATGTTATTTGTAGAGGGTGCTTGGTCGTTGAAGCTAAGCGAGTCCTTAACAATCGCTTTCAGCTTATATTCTTCCCAACTTGTTGGGAAGGCAGATTTCGCAGGATTACTTGTATCTCCTTTGACCGTAGGACTGTCTACAAGAGGGGCAAATTTCACGCTCTCAATACCCCATGCACCTGATTTGTTAGCCATATCTTTTTCTATTTAATTCGTAAATGTTACTTGTACTCTTATATTTATGAAATGTGTGCCGTCATTGTCTTTGATACAGTTGCTGTCACTTTCGATATTATACCAAGCCCCACCGATTATAAGCTCGCGTTCATCGTCCTCTGTGTCTATATTACTACACGGGATAAGGCTGAATATGCGCTCACTCATTCTTTGCAGTTTCTCCGTGTCGGGCTGGCTGTCAGTCATGTCGCTTGCGTGTAGATTGATGTTCACGATGCAAGATGTGTTAACTGCTCTGCCGTATGATATATTCAGATAGTTCAGGCAAATGTAATCTCCTTCGAAGTTCGTAGGCTTCTCAATCTTGAACACTTGAATATCGTCAATGTTCTTCGAGATATACTTCGATAGGTCTGTGACGGCCTGCATTCCATTCATATATTACCTTTTTTGATGTCTTGTTTTAGTTTGCTCATCTTTTCGTCAATAGAACTTTGGATAAATGATATGACGTTGTAGCCTTTCGCCTCTACATAGCGCGCGTATCCCTTTCCAGCGACAATTACTATCTCCCATGTTGAGTTACTAATTGACATCTTTGAGATTGCGCTATTTGCGGCTTCTTCTCCATCTTCACTTCCTCTGCCATCGAAGCCACCTCTCACGACTTCTTTGCCTTGGAAACTGATTCTGAAACCTATACTTCCTCGTAGACCGCGAGTGTGGTCATCATACCCTCCGCTTGCGCGTGACTTATACGTATCTCTCACATCATTGCATGCTTCTTCCGCTATTACTTGCAGTTCACGCAATATACGCGTATCGGGGGTTGACTGTTCGCTTGCCAAATCACTTGAACCTAATTTACGCAAGACTTCATCGAACCCAAATGCTTCTACAGCCATATCTTTAACCATCTACGCAAGGTTACAAAACCTGACACCCTACACATCATGTCAATAGAGCCATCTTTTTTTGTTATCCTTACCTTTTCATTCGCTTGCGGTATCAGCGTTATATCTTTAGGCTTTCGCATGATTACGAGATAACTGTAAACATAATCCGAACCATCATTGCCCTTGATTTTGGCTGCTGACGAGTTCGGTGTTATGATACATTTACCGAGGTCTATCTGCTGTGTTGTTTCAGTCGGGTTTAATTGCTTATCTTGCCCAACAACAACACGTTCCAATATTATTCTATCCTCTAATCTCATATTGATATACAGATAACAACATTTTCGCTATCGTCAGCAAGCACAAGGTCAGCCGATATTCCAGCATCACTTGCTATTGCTTGTATAGATTTCTCCAATTTGCTCACCGCATAAGTCTGCGATATGCCGCCTATGTTTTCCGCTGCGAGTACACGCAATCTTGACAAACATAACATCGAAGCAAGTGCAACACACTTCTTGCCTTGCAGCGTGTATTCTGTTTCGGGAGGATTTTCGCCAAAGCGTTCACCTGCATCAATAAGAGCCTTATCAATGCTTTCGTCTGACACACTATATGGCTCAATAGTGGCCGCAACTGCTTCTCTGTTATTCATAACAACCTAAAAACAACAATGAATTATCTATTAGTTTGTCTTATCCGTTTCGAGGATATACAAATCTTCCTTGCCAGTGAATACGGGATTAGCCCACATCTCGTAGTCTATGAAACGGCCCTTGTCGCTTCGCCACATACCAACATGGTTGTCATCATATACCGAATAAACCTTGTTAGGAATAGGGTCAATCGTTTCAAGGGGGTCAGAAACCTTAAGCACAGCTACATTGTCCGCGCACTGGAACACAACTCTGTCATCACGCGTCATGTTGATTGACGTGCCGTCTTGCAACAGACTGTATCTATCCTTTTCGATAGTAATTTCAGGCAAGAGAATTGTCTGCAAGTACTGATTTACTTCGTTGTAAGATACTCGTGCGTTGTTGACTTCTACCTTGCCAAGTTTAAGCGTGAACACGTCTTTTAGTTCCTTAGCCTTGCACATCTTGCGGAATGTACGTATTGACATACGCATCTTGCGTACCACCTTGCCCTTAGAACCGAGATAGTCTACAATCTCCTGAATGTCGCTCAAAGGTGTTGCAGTTTCCGTTCCCCATGCTGCGACCTTGGCCTTGAAACGCTTAACACCAAGGTCGTATGTGTACGACACTGGCGACTTCTTGTTATTAGTTCCGTCTACGGTCTGCGTGCCGTTGAACAAGCCCTCGAAGTAGAGCATATCAATACGCTTGTGTGGAGCAATTACAGCCTTTTCGAATGGGTCAAACAGGAACTTGACGAGCTTGGCGTATTCCACCTGCTTTTGCTCTTGTGAGAATGTTGCTTCCTTGTCCTTGTAACGGCCTTCAAGGTAATAATACTGCTCCAGTCGGTCGTTATCCATCTGCCACTCGTCTGCGATGCGGCTCAGAGAACCCATCAACATACTTGCAGTTGGCATCTGGTGTGTGGGCTTCTCTGCGTCCTTTGCAATGATTGAACCGACCATTGCGGCAGCATATTCAGCGAGATATGCCTGATATACCTTTGCTGCGCAATATTCCACAGAGCGAATTTCACTCTTCCATTCTGCGATATAGGTAGAGTTCTTCATCTGCTCTTGAATAAAGCAGTCAAACCGCTTCGGCTTCTCAAGCTCTTTTATCAGTGAATCCATATATGTTCTTTTTTATAAGTTCTTTTATGTTACTTAATCTTGAATGCGTGACGCGAGGTTAATGCGGCCTTGATAGCATCGTTGATTGGATAAGGAAGTGTATCTTCCTCAATCTCGTAAGCCTGCAAGGTCGGAGTACAACTCTGCATACCGTCAAGTTCTACACTCGCATAATTAAGGCCGATAACCTTTGCGGCATTCCCGTTGTCAAGAACTGCGTCCTTGTCTGCTTTCTCTGCCAACGCTGCAACTGTTACCTTGTCATAGTCTGCGTTACTTGTGTCAATAGCTGAGATTGCAGAACCTGCAAGGCTGTCGCCAACAGCGAGGAGATGGCCTTTATACACCTTTACCTCTGTTGCTGATTTAGTTGCAGCCTCGTAGACCTTTGCTGTCTTGCATACACTTACCTTGCCTGACGCTGTAAGTGCAAGAGGTGCGCCCTTTGGCAACCACTTCAACGTTGCAGGGAGCCCAGTCTGGTCAAGATTGAAACCGCTCTGTCTGCGTACACAAGACTTCTCGTCCCATACGCCCTCTTGAATATTGGTCGGTTTAGTCTCTTTGTAAATCATGTTTTATTCGTTTTGGTTTCTAAGATTTAGCAAGTGTTTTCTGTGCATCTTGCATTTTCTTCGCGAAGTCCTCATCGCTGTCAGGCTCGCCATCATTGCCTAATGGAATATCGGCAAGTCCGAGTGATGATAATATCGCCTTGCGCTCTTCTGCATAATCCTGCTCAATCTGTGACGCAAGTGATGCGGCATCTTCTTCTTTTTCGAGATTGTAACGGCCAACGAATTTAGACGGAATGCCTTTTAGCTTCTCTTGACCTGCAAGAATACCGTTCAATCTTTGGCGTTCTTCTTTCTCCTTG
>ERZ1026878.722-NODE-722-length-23872-cov-14.154218_pt1 | contig 23872 bp, 21 predicted proteins | sample MGYA00380169_ERZ1026878 | MGnify/ENA primary metagenome ERZ1026878 (study PRJEB33269, sample SAMEA4719805) | human gut metagenome | biome: human-associated habitat; feature: organic feature; material: feces | place: Cameroon | collected 2013-10 ...
GCCAAGAAGAACAAGACCATCAGCTACGATGCCTTTGCGTCGGTCAACTTCCCGGAGCTGGCGCTGGTGCAGGGCGACCGGCTGGTGCGCTATGTCCCCTCGCCGTGGCCCACCGGCCCGGTGGAGTTTGGCCGCGCCCTGAACCCGAAGGTCTTCCTGCTCAAGCTGACGCCCGGCCTTGGCCCGGAACTCATCCCGGCCATCTTTGAACAATACGACTGCGTTATTGTGGAAAGTTTTGGCGTCGGCGGCATCCCCCAGCGGCTGATGGACGCCTTTGCCGAGGGTCTGGGCGACTACGACAAGACCCGCAAAATTCTGATCTTGACCACCCAAGTCACCTACGAGGGCAGCGACGTGGGCATTTACGAGGTCGGCAAGCGGGTCAAGAATCGCTTCCGCTTCCTCGAAGCCCACGATATGACCATTGAAGCCGTCGTCACCAAAGTGATGTGGCTGCTGGCCCAGAACTGCGACAGCTTCGACCAGCTTCAGCAGCGGTTCTATCGGCAGATCAACTTTGATACATTTTATCACTGAGAAAAGGGGCTGCTGCACTTTCGGTTAAAACCATGTGCAACAGCCCCTTGTGTATCAGAGGTATTCTTCAAAGTATTGCAGAGTAGAACAGCGGACCAGCAGCTTGTCGGTCTCTTTTTCGCTCTGCTTTGCCTTTTTGTATTTCTCAATGTATTTTTGCATCCCGCACTGGATACGATATTCTTTTCCGCGCAGGGCGTCGAACTCATTGGAGCGGATGTGCGGTTGGTTTACGGGGTCGATGTACCGCGCTTCATCTGTGATCACGACGGCTTTGGTGTAATCCACGCCGCACCGGTTGACTTTATCGGTCAGGAAAGCGTGGGGATGCCGGATGTGGGAGCGCATGGGGATAGCAAATGTTCGATCACCGACGGAAATAAAAACGACGACATAAGGCCGGTTGTGTTTCTGCTCGATCTCCGGGCAGCGGCTGGCAGGATAATCTTCAAAAAATGTGTCGGATAAAAAAGCAAATCGTATCATGGAACATCCTCGTAAAAAGAAATGCCCCTTTTCCAAGGGGCAAGTCTTCTCAGTGAACTTTTCTTTTGTTTTACTTGGTCGCGCTCTACGACCAAATCTTCTCAGTGAACTTTCTTTCAGCTCGCGTTCTACGAGACGGTCTTCACAGGTTTCCCTGTACCTATAGTATACGGCTGAAAATGCAAAATGTCAACTTATTATCGTAAAATTGGGGGTTGGATTCTGAGCTGTGTGAAAACACTTCAAAATAATACGATTTTTCCACGAAATCTTCCTCATGGAAGGTTCGGGGGCTGTGCTATTCTGGATTCAGAAAAAATGAAAAGGAGAATCACTATGGCACAATTCGTGAAGCTGGACCCCGAAGCCCTGCGTGAGCTGCACGTTGGCAATGAGCGGCTGGTATCTTACAACGTCGAGATGGCGGAAGTCACCGGCGGCACCTTCTGGAAAGCCTACACCCCGGAACAGATCGCAGGCACGGAGCCCTTTGAAATGAAGGGCGGCCTCAACGCCAATATCTTCGCCGAGGGCGGGCTGATGCAGTATTATGACCCCATCGACCTCTACGATGAGAAGCTGCGGACGCTGGCCAAAGAGATCGGCCCCTCGTGGGTCCGGGTCTCCGGCAGCTGGGCCACCAAGACCTACTACGATTTCGACGGCCATACCGGCGGCAAGGTGCCGGAGGGCTACGGCGCTGTCCTGAACCGCCAGCAGTGGGTGGGAGTGCTGGACTTCTGCAAGGCGATGGGCGCAAAGCTGCTGATCTCCGTGGCCGACTGCGAGGGTCTGCACCACGCGGACGAGCCGTGGAACCCCAGTCAGGCCCAGCAGATCTTTGCCCTGAGCAAAGAGTACGGCAAGCCCATTGACGCGGTGGAGTTCGTCAACGAGCCCAACCTGCTGGAAATGTCCGGCTGCCCCAAGGGCTACACCCCGGAGCTGTATGCCAAAAATCAGGATATCTTTGCCCGCTGGTTGCGGGAAAATTACCCCGACTGCCTTTTCGTGGGTACCAGCACTTCGGAGGGCACCTCCAACAGCGACCCCGCTTACGAGTCGGCCGGGGACAGCAACAGCTTTTTGAAGAATGTGCCGCTGGAAGTTCTGCTGAAGGGGATGCAGGAAAAGCTGGACGTGTACAGCTACCATTATTACAACGGCGTAGCCGAGCGGCTGAGAGCCGTGATGCCCAACTCCTACTGGCTGCCGGACCGGGCCACCAGCGAGGATTATCTGGACGTTGCCCGAAGCATGATCCAGTACCACACCGAGAAGCGGGACATCTACTGCCCCGGCGGTGAGATCTGGGTCACGGAATCCGGCGATGCAGGGGGCGGCGGCACCACATGGGCTTCCACCTATCTGGATGTTTTCCGTACCCTCAACGAGCTGGGAGCATTCTGCACCGTGACCAAGGGCATCATCTTCCACAACACGCTGGCATCCAGCGATTATGGTTTCCTGAGCCACGGCAGCTTCGACCCCCGCCCCAATTACTTTGCCGTGCTGCTGTGGCACCGCCTGATGGGCAACACTGCTTACGACACCGCCGAACCCATCCGGGAGGGTGCCCACGTCTATGCTCATTCCCGCGCCGACGGCAAGCCCGGCAAGGCCTACCTCATCATTAACAACAGCCGGACCGACACCACCACCGTCGCTCTGCCCAAGGACGCCGAGGTGTATCAGCTCTCCGCCGAGACTCTCCGTGCCGAGACCGTGCTCTGCAACGGCAAGGCTCTGGTGCTGGGCGAGGGCAACGCTCTGCCGGAGATGGCTCCTGTGGCGGCCAAGGCTGGGGAACTGACCCTGCCCGCAGCCACCTGCACCTTCATCGTGCTGTAATCACAGCCCCTCTTTGCGTATCAGAACACCAGCTGCACCAGCAGCACATAGCAGACCGTGCCCCCCGCAATGGAGACGAGGGTCTGGTGCTTCCACTTGTGGAGCGCGATGGTCGCCGCAATGGCGATGGCCTCCGGGATGCCATGGCTCCCCGCGAAGGGGGTCACGCCCTTCAGGCAGTAGACGATGAGCATCCCGAAGATGGCGGCGGGCAGGACGCGGCCCAGATACCGCACCACCTCCGGTGGCTGCTGGTCCTTGGACGAGAAGATCAGAAAGGGCAGAAAGCGGGTGAGCATGGTCGCCGCCGTGCACATCGCCATGGTGATGCCCATTTGCAGTGTGGTCATGAGTGCACCTCCGTTTTGCCGTGGGCGGCTTCAGCCTTCTCAATGGGCTTGCGCAGCGCCAGCAGAAGCACCAAAATGCATGCCATAGCGGGCAGAAGGAAGCTGCCGGAGCCGAACACCACAAGGCAGACCAGCGGCACCAGAATGCCGATGAGGGCGCTGATGTGCTGCTTTTCCTTCTCCCACTGGTTCAGGAAGATGACGACGAACATGGCTGTCATCACGAAGTCCACACCCTCGGTGCTGAAGGGCAGGACCGAGCCCACCACCGCGCCGAGACCCGCGCTGGCGACCCAGTAGATCTGGTCCAGCAGGGTGATGAAGAACATGAACCAGCCCCGGTCCACCCCTTCCGGCGGTTCGGCGGAGCAGGTGATGGAGAAGGTCTCATCGCTCATGGCGTAGATCATATAAAAGCTGTGCAGCCCGTAGCCCTTGTACCGCTCCAGCATGGCAAGGCCGTAGAACAGATGCCGCGCTTGGATCATCAAGGCCATCAGGAAGGCCGACAGCGGCGAGAAAGTCCCCAGCAAAAGGCTTGCCAGCACGAACTCCAGCGAGCCGCCGTAGACGACGGTGCCCATCAGCATGGGCATCCAGACCGGCAGCCCCAGCGACTGCACGTAAATGCCGTACCCTATGCCCAGCACGAGATACCCGGCAAATACCGGCACCGTCTGGGGGGCGGCTGCTTTCAGCGCCCGGAGCACGGTGCCGGTGGGCTGCGATGCGATCTCGGAATCTTTCATATACACTAACCCCCTAGTTTAGTAGCAGTATAGCAGAATCTGCGGACATTGCAAGATTTTTCCGAAAAAAGATTCTTTTCCGCAAAAACGCCCTAGGACAGCCGCCGAAGCGGGGAAGTCCTAGGGCGTTTGAATGGTTACGGGGTCATCGCTCGTTCCTGCGGGCGAGGTCCTTGGTGTAGAGGGCGCGGGTGGCGTTGAGGACGGCCAGCACCATGACGCCGACATCGGCGAAGATGGCGGTCCACATGCTTGCCAGACCCAGTGCGCCTAGGACGAGGCACGCGAACTTGATGGCCAGCGCAAAGACGATGTTCTCGTATACGATGCGGAGGGTGCGGCGGGCGATGCTCATGGCGAGGGCGATCTTGGCCGGGTCGTCGTCCATCAGAACGATGTCGGCGGCCTCGATGGCGGCGTCCGAGCCGAGGGCACCCATTGCGATGCCGATGTCGGCACGGGACAGAACGGGTGCATCGTTGATGCCGTCGCCCACGAAGGCGAGGTTTTCCTTCGGACCCTTGGCGGCGAGGAGCTTTTCGATCTGATCCACCTTGTCGCCGGGCAGCAGACCGGCGTGGTACTCGTCCAGACCGAGGTCGGAAGCAACGGCCTTGGCCACCGGCTCGGCGTCGCCGGTCAGCATGACCGTCTTGCGGACGCCCGCCGCCTTCAGGCCCTTGATGGCCTGTGCGCTGTGGGGCTTGACCACGTCGGCGATGAGGAGGTAACCGGCGTACTTGCCCTCAATGGCAACATGGACGATGGTGCCCGGCTCAGTGACTTCGGGGGCGGAGAGGTTCAGCTTTGCCATCAGGCGGGCGTTGCCGGCGGCGACGGTCTTGCCGTCCACCTTCGCGGTCACGCCGTGGCCGCCCAGCTCCTGCACATCGGTGACGCGGTTGGCGTCGATCTCCTTGCCGTAAGCGTTCTTAATGCTCAGGGAGATGGGGTGCTTGGACCAGCTCTCGGCCAGTGCGGCGGCCTCCACCAGCTCGGCTTCGGTCACGCCGTTTTCGGGGTGGACGCCCACCACTTTGAAGGTGCCCTGCGTCAGAGTGCCGGTCTTATCAAAGACCACGACACCGGTGCGGGCCAGCTCTTCCAGATAGGTGGAACCCTTGACGAGGATGCCGCAGGCGGAAGCGCCGCCGATGCCGCCGAAGAAGCTCAGCGGGATGGAGATGACCAGCGCGCAGGGGCAGGAGATGACGAGGAAGGTCAGGGCGCGGTAGATCCAGTCGCTGAAGCGGGCGGGCTGGCCCATCAGCAGCAGGACCACCGGCGGGAGGAAGGCCAGCGCCAGTGCGCTGTAGCAGACAGCGGGGGTGTAGACGCGGGCAAAGCGGGTGATGAAGTTCTCGGTACGAGCCTTCTTCATGCTGGAGTTTTCCACGAGGTCGAGGATCTTGGAGACGGTGGATTCGCCGAACTCCTTGGTGGTGCGGACTTTCAGCAGACCGGTCATGTTGACGCAGCCGCTGATGACCTCATCGCCGCTCTGGACGTCGCGGGGAAGGCTCTCGCCGGTGAGGGCGGCGGTGTTCAGGGCCGAGGTGCCCTCCACGATGACACCGTCGATGGGAACGCGCTCGCCGGGCTGGACCACGATCACGGTGCCGACTTCCACATCATCGGGGTCCACCTGCTCCAGCTTGCCGTCCTCGTCCTCGATGTTGGCGTAGTCGGGGCGGATGTCCATCAAGCTGGAAATGCTCTGGCGGCTCTTGCCCACGGCGACGCTCTGGAACAGCTCGCCGATCTGGTAGAAGAGGATAACGGCGCAGCCTTCAACGTAATCGCCCAGCGCGAAGGCGCCCACGGTGGCTACAGCCATCAGGAAGCACTCGTCAAAGGGCTGGCGGTTTTTGATGCCGAGAAGCGCCTTGCGCAGGACGTCCCAGCCGACTACGAGGTATGGGATCAGGTAGAGCACCAGCTCCACCGGCGTGGGGAAAGCGGGCAGGAGCCGCAGAATCACGATCAGGACGACCGATGCGATGATCTGATACAGCACCTTTTTCTGTTTTTTGGTCATAGGGATTCTCCTTTTGTCGGGTAGGGGTGGGAGCGGTTTCAACAGGTTTTCCCCGGAAAAAACCTTTTTCCACGTTTTCCCCCGTGTTTTCCACGAGGTTTTCCCGGAGAAATCTGACTTTTTCCCGTTTATTTTTGAGATTTTCCGCAAAATGTGTTGAAAACCCGGTGGAAACTGTTGAAAACTGCACTTTCTTTCCACAAGAGAAATGCTCTGGGATGGAAACGGCTCCCCCGCAGGGGAGCCGTTTCCATCCGGTTTTTATTTTCAGATATCAAAGATCTCGCAGTCGTCCTCGACCTTCTTGCAGGCGGCCAGAACGTTGACCATGGTATCGTGGGGGTCCGCACCCTCAGCGAACTCGACCTTCATCTTCTGGGTCATAAAGCTGACGGTAGCGCTTGCCACACCGGCAACGGTGTTGGCGGCATCTTCCATCTTCTGAGCGCAGTTTGCGCAATCGACTTCGATCTTGTAGTTCTTCTTCATAAGTAGTACCTGCCTTTCAATGATTCCTCGATATGTTCCATCCCCAAGGAGAGGATGCTGCGCACATGGTCATCGTCCAGTGCGTAGTAAACGGTTTTTCCGTCCCGGCGGAACCGCACGAGCTTGGTATCCTTGAGGACCCGGAGCTGGTGGCTCACCGCGGACTGGCTCAACTGCACCGCGTTCGCGATGTCCTGCACACAGAGTTCATTGTCGTGCAGGGCATACAGGATCTTGATGCGGGTGGAGTCGCCGAACACCCGGAACAGGTCGGCCAGCTCGTACAGCACCTCGTCGTCCGGCAGTGCGACCGCTTGCGGCTGCGCTGTGGGCAGGGCATCTTTTGCTTCGGCCATCTCGGCATCTCCCTTCGCTGTGGATTCATATGAATGTCTGTTCATGTGTTCATAGTATCACGCAGAACAGCCCCTGTCAAGGGCTTTTGCAAAGATTTTTGCCCCATAATCAAAAATCCTGAATTTTACCGCAATACGCAAGAAAACTGCATTTTTAATCTGCAAAAAGGGTGCGTTTTTGGAAACAAGAACGCCGCGTCTCAAATCTGGATATATCACTTCCGGCGGGCGGCCGCCACCCACGGCAGATACATCAGCGCCAGCGCCGCCGCAATGGCGGGCAGGAAACCGAGAATATAGTATTTTTCACCCAGCAGGTTGGTGAAAGCCGTGGTGATGACGTTGCCGTAGGGGTTATTAAGGAAGTAGAAGTTCGTGCACAAGGGTTTGTTCAGAAAGTAGATGGGCAGGGCGGAGCCGAAGAGAAAGGCCAGCACCTGCGGCACCCGGCGGACGCTGGGGCGGTAGCCGCCCACGACGAGGAGGACCGGGTAGAGTACCAGCAGGGCGTGGATGGAGATGGAGTGCAGATTGATGAGCGTCCACCACGAGGGCACATCGAGCCAGCTTGGGCAGAGCAGCGCCAGCGCCGCGCCGGGGATGCAGAGGGCATACAGCTCCTCTTTGCACCAATTCTGGTCGAAGAGGGTGTTGTAAAGGCAGACAAAGACGTTGATGCTGCACAGATGGAGCGGCAGATAGCTCCAGTTCCATTGGCCGGTCAAGGCCATGCCCAGCAGCAGAGCAGCTTCGTCCAGTAAAAGCAGACCTGTGACACCGACCAAGATCTTCCGGCGCAGCTTCGCCCCGCTACGCTTGTACCAGAGCGCGACCCCTACGATAAAGAGCAGTGAAAGGGCCAGCTCAATTCGATGGATCTTGCCGTAAAGAGGATAGCATTGGTAGCCTTCGCCGTATTCCAGCGCGGTGATATCATAGGATTTCCAGAAGTCGCTCATAGAGGACACCGCCTTTCGGCCCTATCATAGCGCGTTTTGGGCAAAAGCGGAAGAGGAAAATTGCAGAAATCCCTCCAAAACAGGTGCATCGGCGCAGAAAGTGTGGTATCCTATCAAGGTACTGGAAAGTATTTGCCGGTGCGGCGATTGAAGAAAGGAAGTATTTTTATGTTGACTGTTGGCATCAAGGGCGAGCAGAGCCAGCTCGTGACGAACGAAAACACTGCAAAGACCATGGGCAGCGGCACGCTGGACGTCTTCGCGACGCCCGCGCTGGTGGCGCTGGCCGAGAAGACCTGCTGGATGAGCGTGGCGGGTGAGCTGGACGAGGGCTGCGGTTCCGTGGGCACCAAGCTGGAGCTGGAGCACACCGCCCCCACCCCCGTAGGCATGACCGTGACCTGCGAGAGCGAGCTGACCGCCGTGGAAGGCCGCAAGCTGGTGTTTAAGGTATCCCTGCATGATGAAAAAGGCCCCGTGGGCGGCGGCGTGCACGAGCGCTTCATCGTGAACGACGTGAAGTTCGCGGCGAAGGCGGAAAGCAAGAAAAACTAAGGCTGTCCTTCGTACAACCTCTCAGTCGTGCCTTCGGCCCGCCAGCTCCCCTAGTAGGGGAGCCTCTGGCGTATCCAGCAAGCTTAATCCGACTGCCAAGGCCTCCCCTCAGTAGGGGAGGTGGCATCGCGTAAGCGATGACGGAGAGGTTTTAGGACCAAGGGCTCTGAATCGTCCTCCATAATCTGCTCCTCCGCTTTCTGCTGGGCTTCCAGCAGGATGCGGGCGGCCTGTTCGCTGGCGCGGAACAGCTCAAAGTACAGCGCTTTATAATCCGGCGCGTCGGCCACCCCCTTTGTGTTTCTTGGGGATAGTCTGCCCCGCGCCGGGGCAAAAAATCAGAAGAGGAATCGTTTTATGAAAAAAGTAAATCTATCGTGGGCCGGCGCGGTGCTGGTGTTCGGGCTGCTGCTGTGGTGCACGGCGGCAACGCCCGGCACCATCACGGACCCGGCGAACTACACTTGCGCGGTGTACAGCACGGCGCTGAGTCTGCTGCCGCCGGTGGTGGCCATCGTGCTGGCGCTGAACACCAAGGAGGTCTACACCTCGCTGCTGGTGGGCATCGCCACGGGTGCGCTGCTCTACGCCAACGGCAACTTGGAGCTGGCGCTGAACACCCTGTTCTTTAATGAAGAGGGCGGTATGGTGGCGAAGCTGGCCGACTCCAGCAACGTGGGCATCCTCGTCTTCCTCGTGATGCTGGGCATCCTCGTGGCCCTGATGAACAAGGCGGGCGGCAGCGCGGCCTTCGGGCGGTGGGCGTCCACCCACATCCACACCCGCGCCGGGGCGCAGCTGGCGACCTTCGTGCTGGGTGTGGTCATCTTCGTGGACGACTACTTCAACTGCCTGACCGTCGGCTCGGTCATGCGCCCGGTCACCGACCGGCAGAAGGTTTCCCGCGCCAAGCTGGCCTACCTCATCGACGCCACGGCGGCCCCGGTCTGCATCATCGCGCCGGTGTCCAGTTGGGCGGCGGCGGTCACCTCCTCGGTGCCGGAAGGCTCCGGGATCAACGGCTTTACGATGTTTCTGCGCACCATCCCGTACAATTATTACGCTCTGCTGACGCTGGTGATGATCTTCTTCCTCGTGCTCACGGGCGCCGACTACGGCCCCATGAAGCTCAATGAAGACAACGCACAGAATGGCGACCTCTTCACCACCGACGACCGCCCCTACGGCGACGATGTGGACGACGGCACCGACACCCGCGGCCATGTCATCGACCTGATCCTGCCGGTAGTGGTGCTGATCGCGGCCTGTATCTTCGGCCTGATCTACACCGGAGGCTTCTTCTCCGGCGTGGACTTCATCACCGCCTTCTCGGACTGCAACGCCTCGGCGGGCCTCGTGATGGGCAGCAGCATTGCCCTGCTGTTCACCTTCGTCTTCTACCGCGTGCGCGAGGTGATGACCTTCCAAGATTTCGCGGCCTGCATCCCGGAGGGCTTCAAGGCCATGGTCAGCCCCATGCTGATCCTCACGCTGGCATGGACCCTTTCCGGCATGACCAACCTGCTGGGCGCAAAATACTATGTCGCGAACCTGCTGAACGGCTCGGCGGCGGCCCTGCAGTACCTGCTGCCCGCCATCATCTTCCTCGTGGCGGTCTTCCTCGCCTTTGCCACCGGCACTTCGTGGGGCACCTTCTCCATCCTGATCCCCATCGTCTGCCACGCCTTCCCGCAGGGCGAGATGCTGGTCATCTCCATCGCGGCGTGCCTGTCCGGCGCGGTCTGCGGCGACCACTGCTCCCCCATCTCCGATACCTCCATCATGGCCTCGGCGGGCGCCCATTGCAGCCATGTGAACCATGTGTCCACCCAGCTGCCCTATGCCGTCACCGTGGCCGCCATCTCGGCGGTCTGCTACGTCATCACCGGCCTGAGCCAGATCGTCCTCGGCGCCAGCGCCAGCCTTTTCACCTCGCTGATCCTGCTGGCTGTGGCCATTGCGCTGGAGCTGATCGCCCTCAGCGTCGTCCGCGCCAAGTTTGCGGCCCGCAAGCGCTGACCCCGGAAAATCCGCGATAAAAAGAAAAGATTGAAATATACAAGGCTGAGAATGCACGCCTCCTCTATCGAAATGCGTCAAAATGTGTTATATTGATAGCAGAATGATAAAATTTCGGAAAACGAGGAGGTACTTTTATGAAAAAGCGCATTCTCAGCCTTGTTCTTGTGCTGAGCATGATGATCTCGCTGTTCCCCGTCAGCGCCCTTGCGCAGACCCCCGGCGGAGGGACTGCGGTGCTGGCGGAGGAGAATGGGGAGGACATCGACGCCGCCAATGGGGCTGATGTGACCACGATTCAAATCGACAGCAACGGTGAGCCAGTTGGCGACGACGGCGCGAATGGCGAAAATTGGGAGTACGACTCAAACCTGACGCTGAAAAAGGGTACGTATACTTTTTCGGCTCCGGTCACTTGCGGCGTTATTATCTATAATGGTGCAACAGTGGTTGGCGGTACGTTTGAGGATACGGTCTGGAATGAAGCAGGCGGTAAAATTTCTGGTGGAACCTTTAAGAAAGCTGTTTCGAATAAAGGCACCATTACCGGTGGCATTTTTGTCGGTGTTGATTTGGAAAACACGAGTGTAATCAATTATGACACTGGAAAAATCACTGGTGGTGTGTTTGAGAATAATGTGACGAATGGCGATTCCGGCGATGAAGGAATATCTGCAAGCATTACGGGTGGCTTGTTTAAGGCAAAAGTCCAAAACAAGGCCGCTAGTGCAGCGATCACCGGTGGTGTGTTTGTAACAAAGCCTACCGGTAGTGAAACAATTGCGAATGTTTATACGTTGACGACCAGAGGTACGACTTCGAAGTTTCTTTATGCCGCCGATGGAAAAGAAATCGACTTGGGCCAGTCTGTGTATGTGATACCCAATGACACGGATGCACTCAAAGTGGTGGACGATGGCGTTTCCAACTGGGATGTTGCAGATGGCAGTGGCATTTATGCGCTTGCAACTTGGAACGGCGTAACGCTGAAGCAGGATGGAAGCTTTACCCTGAACCCAGACAAAATCAGCGGGACAACATTGATGTTTACGGTATCCACAACGCCTGTGACACCTGACCCGGAACTGGTTCTTGCGGGTGGTGTGCCGGATACCAGTGAGGGACACGCAAAGAAGAAAACTGTTGGCGGCAAGATCATTTACTATGGCAATGGCTGGGAATATGACGGCACGACGCTGAAGCTGAACCCGACGAGTGCAAAAGAGTTTACGCTGAACAGCGCGGGCACAACAATTAAAGGTGCATATCTCAACTGCGATTTGGAAATTGGCGAAAATGCAACGGCTAAGGGAACAATTGCTCTGACAAGAAAAGTCATCAACAACGGAATAATTGATAAAGTGCGATTTGGTGGCGACGGCAAAGGACATTATCCGAGTCTGACCAATAATGGAACCGTGAAAAACTGTTCCATTGCTCTTGCTTCAGTGACGAACAATAAAACGATGGAAAATGTGTCCTTTGTGACTTGTTCGAAATTGGAAAATAGTGTGGGGGCAACCATTGAAAATGCAGTCGTTCGAAAGGATAGTAAGAGCATCCTATATCGTAATTATGGCACGATGAAAAAGGCTGTATTTGATTTTTCGCCAAGCGGAGAACAAAAAGTTCGTATACTGAAAGCAAGCAGAGGTGAGGATGTCGCTGCGCGGCTGGATGGATGCGAGTATGCTGTATTTGGCACACAGTTGTATGTTGTCGGTGAGCCTACGTTGAAAATCAAAATCAACGATGCCGATAATACAACGATCACCGATGTCAACAGCAATGTGAATTATGGCGGCTTGAAGTCGAACAAAGACGGCAATGGTTACCAACAGTTTACGGTACAGAGCGGCAATGGAGATATCGTGCTGAACCAAATCGGTGCCCCTGATCCGAGTGAGGTGGAGCATACACTGACGCTGAACGATGCAGTGATCGTAAAAGATGACGGTTCGACGGCGGCGACGGGTGAGTATAAGGAAGGTACAACCGTTAAGATCAAACCGCAGATCAACGATTCGAAAAAAGTATTTAGTAGGTGGTCTACCGATCCGGAGGGATTTAAAGCAATTGTGCCTAATGATGATACAGAGGGTACTTATACCCTGACCATGCCGGGGTATAATCTGAGCGTTCGAGCAGAATCTACTTATAGAAGCTATCCGTTGACGGTAAATGGCGGCACATTCGAAAACACTTTCGGTAACAGGGTTGAATGGAGCGCTCATGTCACTGTAAAGGCCAATGTTCCGTATGGTAAGTATTTTGCGGGCTGGGAGGCAAAAGAAACCGGTACGGACACAGCAGTAACGCTCCGTGATTGGTCTGGCAAAGTCATTGACCTGATGGACGAGAATCTCACGACTCTGCGCTTCCCGATGCCGGATAAGGCGGTTACCCTGACCGCAGTTTATAAGGACTGCGAGAAGAAGCTTGTCATGAAGGCTGATGGAACGCCCGACCTGACCCATGTGTATAAGGAGAATGGGCGGCGTTATGTGGGTGACGGCTGGTGGTACTTCAGTGTAGAAGACGGAAGTGAAGTAAATGCTCTGTACTTGAGCCCTGACGAACTGACGGAGTATGATTTCGCTCATACAGACCCCATTGGCAAAACGGGGACCCTAGAGGCAGTAAACTGTATCATTGTCGAATACAATACGAATGCTACGATCGTTGGCGGTACGTTTGCGGAAGAAGTGGACAACAGAGGCACCATTTGGAATGGCATCTTCAAGGGCAAAGTATACAACGGCGATGTGCCGTACAGCGCTACGATTAAAAATGGCACGTTCATGGGCGAGGTGATAAACTCAAATAATAGTACCATCACAGGCGGCATTTTCGCTGGCGGCGTAAAACGCAGCGAAACGGATGCGATAAGCGGCGGTATTTTCAATGAAGGAACTGCTCTGAAAGAGATCAACGGTGCTCACAAGATCGTGCTGGAGGGAGCACAGATCCTGTCGATCAATGGTGTATCGCGTGCGAATGGCTGGAGCAATGTTTATACCTTTGCCGAGACGGAGCTGACGGTCGAAGCAAGTCAGTCTATCTACAATGTGAATGGTGAAACGACAGGCGCAACGGGGCTGAAAACATCGACAATCAGGTTTACCATGTCGGACGAAGACGCCGTGCTGAACAAGGACGTAACGCCTGACCCGAATCCCACCCCGAACCCCGACGACCAGCCCAAGACCTACACCGTTACCGTCAAGGGCGGCAAGATCAACAACGAGACTGAGGTAAAGGCCGAGAAGGGCACCAAACTGACGGTGGACGTGGACGAGTCGGAAGTGCCGGAGGGCATGACCTTTGACGTGTGGAGCATCCGCTTCCCGGAGGGTGTCAAGGACACGCTGACGGGTGACCCCAGCGTGATGCTGCACGACCCCCACATGAGCTTTGCGATGCCGGGAGCGGACATCACCATTGAGGCGCAGTACCGCTCCTCCGAGCTGCTGGGCGAGGACGATGGGCCCTCGACGCTGGGCACCATGGCAACGGTGGCCGTGGGCGGCGCAGCGGCTGGCATCTTGGTGTGGCAGGGCGTGAGCCTTGGCGTGGACAGCTACTTGCAGCTGAACCTGCCGAAGGGTGTGGCCGTGCCCGCCAACCGGCGTGAGCTGGTGGTGCTGCTGTGGGAGACGGCAGGCAAGCCCGAAGCGGCTCTGCCGAGCCTGTACAGCGATGTGCCCGCAGAGGAGATCGAGCTGCAAAAGGCGACCCGCTGGGCCATCGACAGCGGCCTTGTGAAGCCCGCCGACGACAGCGACGCTTCCCGCTTTGACCCCGACCGTTACGTCACCAAGTACGACGTGTTCGGCGCGTGGCTCAAGCTCAAGAAGCTGATGAAGTAACTTTCCCATAAACAGCAAGGGGCTGTTGCACAACTCCTTCCGTCATCGCTGACGCGATGCCACCTCCCTCAATGAGGGAGGCTTTCACAGCTCACCGTTACGCCAAGGCTCCCTCCGAGAGGGAGCTGGCACGGCGAAGCCGTGACTGAGGGAGTTATTTGCAACAGCCCCTTTTTGCGCGGCGGGCACTTTTTCGCTTGCGTTCGGGCAAAAATATGATATACTAAAAGAAATTGAGGGAATCGAAGGGAGCCGCACCATGCTGGAAAAAGCATTCAATGACGTCTATACTAAATTTAAGCTGCACTTCTACCAGAACGTGTTTCAGCGCTTCGCCACCCGCGAGGCCACGCTGACCACGGTAGAGTCCTTCTGCATGGAGGGGATCATGGCGATGGGCGAGCCGACCATCGCGGAGTTTTCCCGCATGATGCAGATCTCCACCCCGAACGCGGCGTATAAGATCGGCAGTCTGGTTCGGAAGGGCTATGTGGAGAAGATCCAGTCCACCAAGGATCGGCGCGAATACCACCTCCGCCCGACCAAGAAGTATATCGAATATTACAACATCAGCTACTCTTATCTGCACACCGTGGTGGAGCGCGTGCGGGACCGTTTCCCCGCCGAGGATGTGGACAAGCTGGAGCAGATGCTGACGGTCATCAGCGACGAGCTGATGCCGGAGCTGGATATGGAGCTGAAAACGGACGATTGAGCCCGCCGAAAGCCCCGCCGGATGGCGGGGCTTTTTCTCTGCCACGAAAAAACACTTTGCACAAAACGGTGGTAAATCCATGGAAAAAATCTTGCCATTTCGCTTGCAATCATGTATAATGAACTTAACATGAAAGGTAGGACGTTTAAAAGCCGAGCTCACCCTGCCGAAACGAGCGGAATTGAAAGGTGGAACATGGGATGTTGTACAAGAAAGCTTCGGAGATGACCCCGACCCCGATCCCCAACTGCATGGGCGGTGAAGGCACTGTGATGATGGAACGGTTGCTGGATGCCCCGGCCGAGATGCTGAACAAGGGCCGCGCCTATGTGCGGCATACGCTGGCGCCGGGCGTGAGCATCGGCAAGCACACCCACGAGCATGAAATGGAGAGCATGGTCATCGTTTCCGGCCGTGCAAAGCACATCATCAACGGTGAGGAGCAGATCCTTGAAACCGGCGACATCATCGCCGCCATGCCCGGCGACACCCACCAGATCGCGTGTCTCGGTGACGAGCCGCTGGTGCTGATCGCACAGGTTTTGTACGAATAAAGGAGGTTTTTTAAATGGAACAGGTTCGCAGTGCCGCGGTTCTGGGCACCTTTCCGCAGCCGGACGAGGCCAAGTTGAGCGCTGCTCTCGCCGCCGAGGCTGCCGCCAGCGACCGGAAGATCATCGTGCTGGATGACGACCCTACGGGCGTCCAAACGGTACACGATATCTATGTTTATACGGACTGGACTGTAGAGAGTATGCGCAAAGGCTTTGCCGCGCCGGAAAAACTCTTCTTTATTCTGACGAACAGCCGTGGTTTTACCGTGGCCGAGACCACCAAGGCCCACCGCGAGATTGCGCAGAACGCCGCACAGGTGGCCCGCGAGTTCGGGATGGATTACCTCATCATCAGCCGCGGCGACTCCACCCTGCGGGGCCACTACCCGCTGGAGACCGACCTGCTGCGGGAGGTCACCGAGGCAGAGAACGGCTACAAGATAGACGGCGACATCCTCTGCCCCTATTTCCGGGAGGGCGGCCGTTTTACACTGGACAACGTGCATTATGTCCGCTACGGCGAGGAGCTGATCCCCTGCGGCCAGACCGAGTTTGCCAAGGACGAGACCTTCGGCTACCACGCCAGCAACCTCTGCGCGTACATCGAGGAGAAGACCAACGGGGCCGTCAAGGCGGCAGACGTGACCTGCATCTCGCTGGAAAGCCTCCGCGCGCTGGACTTTGACGGCATCGAGCAGCAGCTCCTGAACGTCCACAATTACGGCCACATCATCGTCAATGCCATTGCCGAGTGTGATGTACAGGCCTTCGCGGTGGCCCTTTACCGCGCCATGGCAAGGGGGCGGCACTTCACCATCCGCAGCGCAGCAGCCCTCGTCAAGGCCATCGGAAACATTTCGAGCCAGCCTTTGCTGACCCGCGGCCAGATGGTTGCCCGGCAGAGCAGCGCAGGCGGCATCATCGTGGTGGGCAGCCACACAAAAAAGACCACGGCTCAGCTTGAAGAATTGAAAAAAGTACCGGGCATCGAGTTTATTGAGATGGACAGCGACAAGGTGCTCGTCCCCGGCGAGCTGGAAAAAGAAGCCGCCGCCATCGTGGCCCACTGCTCCGAACAGATCCGGAAGGGCATCACCTGCTGCGTTTCCACGAAGCGTGTGGTGCTCACCCTGCCGGACGACACCCCGGAAGCGGCCCTCGTCCGCAGCGTGGCCATCAGCGATGCGCTCCAGAGCTGCGTCGGCAAGCTGACCGCCTCCCCCGCCTTCGTGGTGGCAAAGGGCGGCATCACCAGCAGCGATGTGGGCGTCAAGGCTCTGCGGGTGAAGTGCGCCAAGGTGCTGGGCCAGATCCGCCCCGGCATCCCGGTCTGGCAGACCGGCGCGGAGAGCCTCTTCCCCAGCACGCCGTACATCATCTTCCCCGGCAACGTCGGCGAGGTGCCGACCCTGCGCGAAGCCGTGGAGATCCTGCTCGGCTGATCTGACAAACAAAAAAGCCGCGATGCTGTGTACATCGCGGCTTTTACTATTTGCGGGACTTTGATTTTTTCTTGGGCGAAGGACCGGCGGGTCTGCTCTTCCACAGCTTGCCCAGCGTGGCGGCAGAGTAGATGCAGAAGCAGCTCACCACGATCACCAGCACGGTGGAGCTGCCGTCCAGCGCGATGCTGCCCGCGCGGATGGCCCCCAGATACAGCGCCAGCAGCACCACGCCGCCCAGCAGCCACAGGCTGTTGCTGTTGAACTGCTTCTTCCACTCTTCTTCGGGCGTAAGGGGCTTTTTTTGGCCCTGCCGCGCTTGTTTTTTCCAGATATTATCGCTTTGGAATGGGTTCATCTCTGCAACGCTCCTTCCCCGGAAAGGGATTTTTCTTTTCCTTATTATACGCCGCAAGATGGGATGTTGTCCAGAAAAAAGGTGATTTTTCACTATTTCGTCCCACATTTGTGCAGAACAACGAAAACGGAAGTGAAATATCGGCTTTTCGCCAATTTACATTTGATGCCTCGAAGAGTAATCTAATCGCAGGATGTAATCGCGGATAAGCACTGATATGGAGCAATAAGATGGGATGTAATAAAAATCCATTGCGAAAATGCTTGTCCGGAGCGAAACGACATTTCGAAACGGAAAAAGGAGGCTTTTCCATTATGAAGGTAGGCTTGATCTATACCAGCACTACCCCGGAGCTGATCGAGCTGGTGGAGCAGGAAGTCAAGAAGCAGCTGGGCGACGATGTCGAACTGTACAGCCTGCAGGACCCCAGCATTCTGGCAGATGTCCGCGCGGCAGGTTATGTGACCACCGCACCCGCTGCCCGCCTGATCGGCATGTACATGAAGGCCGCAGAGGAAGGCGTGGACGCCATGCTGAACCTTTGCAGCAGCGTCGGCGAAGTGGCCGACAGCGCACAGGATGTGGCAAAGTACATCGGCGTGCCCATCGTCCGCGTGGACGAAGAGATGTGCCGTGAGGCCGTCCGCAAGGGCCAGCGCATCGGCGTTATGGCGACCCTGCCCACCACGCTGGAACCCACCAAGGGCACCATCCTTCGGATGGCCCGCGAGTGCAACAAGCACGTTGAGCTTGTGGACTGCCTCGTGGACGGCGCATTCGGTCTGGATCAGGACCAGTTCAAGGCCCGCATGACCGAGATGGCCGGTACCATCGCCGATAAGGTGGACGTCATCGTTTTCGCACAGGGCAGCATGGCCTACTGCGAGCAGTACATCGCCGACAAGTTCGGCAAGGTCGTCCTCAGCAGCCCCCGCTTCGGCGCAGCCGAACTCCGGAAGGCACTGGAAAAGAAGGGCACCATCTGATTCACGGACAAAGGGCCGGGGCATGTCCGGCCCATGAAAGCATAATTGAAGGAGATTAGTTATGAAAAAGATGATTTCTCGCCGCGACTTCCTGAAGGTGGCCGGTTTCTCTGCAGCAGCTCTGGGTCTGACCGCCTGCGGCGGCGGCTCTGGCAGCTCTACCGCAGCCTCCACCGGCTCCACGGCAGCTTCCACCGGTTCGGCTGCTGCTTCCGGCGCATCCGTTACCCTGAAGCTGGGCTTCTCCACCAATGAGGAAGACCCCCGCGCAAAGGGCGCACAGCAGTTCAAGGAAGAGGTCGAGGAGAAGACCAGCGGCGCTGTGACCGTTGAGCTGTATCCCTCCGGCCAGCTGGGCGGCGACGCCGACCTGATCAACTCCATCGCACTGGATTCCGGCACGGTCGATATCATCGTCACCGACGCTTCCAACTTTGCGACCTACGACGCTAAGATGGGCATCTCCGCACTGCCCTTCCAGTTCGAGACCTTCGACGACGCTTGGGCCTTTATGGACAGCGACATCGAGGCCGCCGCTGAGGAAGGTCTGCTGGCGCAGAACATGCGCGTTCTGGCCCACTACTGCAACGGTTTCCGCTGCGTGACCAACTCTAAGGGCCCCATCAACAGCCCCGACGACATGAAGGGTCTGCTGATCCGCACCCCGGAGAACCCCGTCATCATGGCTACCATGACCGCTCTGGGCGCAAACCCCCAGCCGCTGAGCTTCTCTGAGCTGTATCAGGCTCTGCAGCAGAAGACCTACGACGCACAGGAGAACCCCATCCCCGTTATCTACAACAATAACCTGTACGAGGTTCAGGAGTACCTGAGCATCACCAACCACATCTACTCCGGCATGTGCTTCACCATCTCGGAGACTAGCTGGAAGAAGCTGAGCGCCGACCAGCAGCAGATCCTTTCCGACGCTGCCAAGGCATCCGCTGATTGCGACCGTGAGCTGAACGAGCAGCAGACCAACGACTTGGTCTCCTCTCTGGAAGAGAAGGGCATGAAGATCAACAGCCCCGATCTGGCTCCGTTCGCAGCCGCCACCGAGAAGGTCCTGACCGACAACGCCGACACCTACGGCGACCTGCTTGACCAGTTGAAGGCTTGGAAAGAGAGCCGCTGAGCCTTTTCAGAACAACGGAAATAAAACCGAAGCAGGGGACGAAGGGGAGCGCCCTTTGTCCCCTGCATTCTGTTCAAAGCCCGCCCCAAGAAAGGAGTTTGTATCGTGAAAAAACTGCAAACCGCGCTGGATAAGATCACGACCGTCATTTCCGCCGTTCTGTGTGCGGCGATGATGGTGATCCTGTTCGCAAACGTTGTCCTCCGCCTGATCCCCGGCATCGGTGGCTTCAAGTGGTATATGGAGAGCAGCCAGTACCTGAACGTCTGGTCCATGCTCATCGCCTGCATCGGCATCAACGCCATGGGCTCGAACCTCCGCGTGGAGGTGGTCGATTCCATCTTCGGCAAGACGGCGTTCGGCAAAAAGATGCTGACCATCATCCGCAACGTCTTCATCACCCTCTTCTATATCATGGTCACTTACGGCGGCTTCCAGCTGTGCACCCGCGCAAAACAGGCCGTCTCCACCATGCCCCAGTTCACCATGGGTCAGGTCTACATGATCTTCCCCATCGCCGGTGCGCTGTGCGCCCTGTCCGCGATCCTCAACCTGATCGTTGAACTCACCGAAAAACCCGAAGGAGGCGAATCCAAATGATCCCTTGGCTGCTGATCTCATTCTTCGTTCTGCTGTTCCTCGGTGTGCCCATCGCCATGAGTTTGGGCCTGTCCGCCATCGGCGGCATCCTCTTCCTCGGCGGCGGCAGCACCGTTACCATCGCTCAGCGTATGTTTGAGGGTATGAACAGCTTTGCTCTGCTGGCCATCCCCCTGTATACCTTCGCCGGTTTCACCATGTCCAAGGGCGGCATCTCCAAGCGCTTGATGGACTTCTGCTACTCCATCGTCGGCCACATCTACGGTGGTCTGGCCCATGTCAACGTCCTGTCCAGTATGATCTTTGCGGGCATTTCCGGTTCGGCGGTTGCAGATACCGCCGGTGTCTCCGGTATGTTCATGCCGGAAATGGTTCGCAAGGGCTACTCCAAGAAGTTCACCGTTGCCGTTACCGCTATTTCTTCCACCATCGGCATCATCATTCCCCCGTCCATCCCGATGGTCGTCATCGCCGGTATCTGCGGCATCTCCACCGGTAGGCTGTTCCTCGGCGGCATCATCCCCGGCGTCATGTGCGGCCTTGCCCAGATGATCGTCAGCTACTTCATGGCCAAGAAGGAGGGCGTCCCCAAGGAGCCGGGCCACTTCTCCATCGGCCCTGTGCTGCACGGTCTGTGGGAGAGCTGGCCCGCCCTGCTGATGCCCATCATCATCGTGGGCACCATCACCATGGGCATCGTCAGCCCCACGGAGGCTGGCGTCATCGCAGTCGTTTATGGTCTGTTCGCTGGCGGCATCATCTACCGCGAGCTGAAGTGGGAGGACATCAAGTTTGCCTTCGCTGAGACCGTCCGCACCAGCGGCCGTATCTTCATCGTCATCGGCGCAGCCAAGCTCTATACCGTCATGCTGACCACCGCCGGCTTCGACAACTGGGTGGCCAACACCATGCTGGGCTTCACCACCAATCCCACCATCATCCTGATCATGATCCTGCTGATCTTCTTCATCGTGACCATGTTCATGGAGTCCATCGCGACCCTGACCCTGTTCATGCCCATTCTCTACCCCATCGCTATCGGCGTGGGCATCGACCCCATCGTTCTGAGCGTCCTGATCACCGTCGTCATCGGTGTTGGTCTGGTCACGCCCCCGGTCGGCATGTGCATCTACGTTGCCTGTGACCTGATGGACATCAAGGTCGAGGACGTGTTCCCCACCCTGCTGCCCTTCATCGGCGCGACCTTCATCTGCATCGCCCTGATGATCGCCTTCCCGCAGTTGGTCCTGCTGCCCACCTATTTGATGGCATAATCCACGCAGAACCATTGAATCTGCTTCCTGCATATGGTAAAATAAGATAAATTTTAAAAGATATCAACGTGTGATGTTCGAAGGGGACTTCCCGGAGAACGTTCCCTGCCGAGGAGCAGATAAAATTCCCACCCCGGACGGGATTGGAGGCGGATTTTTATGACAATGGAATCGAGCGCGAAGACCCCCGCAAAGTCTGTGGTCGATCAGGTGCTGGACGGCATCATCTCCCAGATCATCAGCGGTACGCTCCGGCCGGGCGACAAGCTGCCCACCGAAATGGAGCTGTGCAAGCAGTTCGGCGCCGGGCGCAACTCGGTGCGTGAGGCGGTCAAAAAGCTGCAAGCCTACGGCATCCTGTACATCAAGCGGGCCGAGGGGACCTTCGTCAGCGAGAGCTACAACCAGAAAATGCTGGACCCGATGCTCTACAGCATCATCTTACAAAAGAACAGTTGGCAGGAGTTCGTGGAGCTGCGCTCTGTCATCGACATCGGTACGCTGAATGTCATCATCCAGCGCAGCGACATCGCCTCCTTCCTGCCAGACCTGTACCGCATCTTCGGCGAGCTTTCGGCAGAAATGCACTCGCTGGAGCCTTCGGTGGACAAGGTGCTGGAGCTGGACAGCCGCTTCCACACCCAGATCGCGAATGCGGCCCAGAACCCCATGCTGACGACCATCACCGAGTACATCACCCGCCTGACCATGCCCAGCCGGTACGAGACTACCCGCAAGGTGCTGGCCAAGGGCGAGGAGGAGATCGAGCGGTTCGTCGAGCTTCACCGCCAGCTGCTCAGCGTCATTGAGCGGCGGCAGGTGGACCAGATCGCCAGCACCGTACAAGACCACTACATCTTCTGGAAATGACCTGCATCCCACCTGCCGGGTGTGGCAGATGGGGATTTGCAAGTTCAAAAGGTGGGATGTAGACTTCAAAACATGATTTGCATCCTTTGTTTAACTTCTCCAATGCTTTTCGCAAGGAGTGTCAGCCAATGAAAAAAATTCTGATCGCGGTGGCGCCTGTGGCGGCCACCGATATCCTCATCAACCCCCGCGCCATTGCACGGGATGTGTATGAGTGCTACAAAAACGGCGCGTGCATGGTGCATCTGCACTGCCGCGACCTGAACGGCAACCTGACGCCGGATCTGAGCTTGCTCGAAGAAACGGTGATGTACATCCGCGAGATGTGCGACATCGTGGTCGAGATCTCCACCGGCGGCGTGTCCAACCTGACCATTGAAGAGCGCGTCCAGCCCTGCTACCCCTCGTGGGTAGAGGCCAACAGCCTGAACGTCGGCTCGGTCAACCTCGGCACCTCGGTCTACCAGAACCCCATCAAGGATGTGGAATACTGCATCAAGACCATCATGGAGAACAAGAAGATCCCGGAGACGGAGGTTTTTGAGCTGGGCATGATCAACACGATGCGGGAGCTGAACGACAAGTTCCACTTCGTCAAGCCCATCCTGTTTGCGCTGGTCTTCGGCCACGGCGGCGAGATGCCCGCCACGGTGCCCGCTTTGCGCCACATGATCGCCGCGCTGGAGGAAAACTTCCCCAACGGCGATTACCTGTGGGGCTACACACAGGCCCACCGTGAGGACTGGGAGATGGTGAAGACCGCGCTGGATATGGGCGCGTCCACCGTCCGCATCGGTTTCGAGGATTCGGACATGATCGCGCCGGGCGTCCATGTGGACAACAACGCCGCCCTGATCGCGAAGGTGTCGGATATCGTCAAATCCAAGGGGATGATGCCCATGACGCCGGACGAAGCCCGCACCATGCTCCACATTCCCCCGCTGCGCCGCTGAAAAGGAGGAAAGAAACGTATGGTGATTCAAGGCGTTACTTACCTCTCGGATTTCGAGGCGAAAAAGACCATCATCGAGATGGCGCGCCGGTTGGAGGCCAAGGGCTTTCTGGTGGCCGGAGACGGCAGCCTGAGCGTCCGGGTCGGGCCTGCCGCCGTCTGGGTGACCATCGCCGGGGCGGACAAGGCCGCGCTGACGCAGGATATGCTGGTCCGCGTGGACCTGAACGGCAAGGCGATGCTCAGCGCAAAGCCCAAGCCCCTGCCCGAAGACCTGCCCGTTCATCTGAAGATCTATCAGGAAAATGAGAATGTCCAGTGCGTGATGCACACCTATCCGGCCTGTGCGGCCGTGATGGGGATGCAGGGCCAGTCGGTGCAGCCCGCCGCCTTCAGCCCCGCTGTCCGGGCGCTGGGCCGCATCCAGTTGCTGCCCGCCCAGAACCCGGAGGCGCTGGCACAGGCGGTCAGCCTCCTCTGCCGCACCGATAAGGGCGTGCTGCTGGAAAACGACGGCTGCATGACGTGGGGCAAGACCCCCGCCGACGCCAGCCACTTGGTCGAGGCGCTGGACTACTACGCCGCCGTGACCGCAAAGCTGGGCTGCTTCAAGTGCCCCAGCTGCGGCCACTGCACCGGCCATTGCTCCGGCTGCGGCAAGTGCAGCTCTGCCGCAGCCGCCCCCGCTCCGGTGATGGCCCAGTCCATCCCGCAGCCGATGACTC
>ERZ1026878.729-NODE-729-length-23818-cov-14.838194_pt1 | contig 23818 bp, 22 predicted proteins | sample MGYA00380169_ERZ1026878 | MGnify/ENA primary metagenome ERZ1026878 (study PRJEB33269, sample SAMEA4719805) | human gut metagenome | biome: human-associated habitat; feature: organic feature; material: feces | place: Cameroon | collected 2013-10 ...
GTTACACTCATTTTTTAATTGTTAAAACGGTGTAAAGTAAATCTGTATTAAGTCAATGACAAAGTTGTTCACAGACCTATGATGCGAATGTTATTTCCCGTTTTGCTCAGGGAAAGGCCCCTGTGGTGAACTGAATAGTCACGCTCAGGATATTAAAAGTTAAAATTTATAGTGTTGCGGTATTAATGTAAAATACAAACGTTTACAATGCTAAATTTAAGAAATCTGATAGAAAATTGATTTATGTCATTGATTTATGTCATAACTTTGCGGCAGAAAAAGAGATGAAACGGTTACTGAGAATAAAATAGTCTTAAACCAAAAAGAAAATAAAACGAATTATCATTAAAGCCTAAAACGATGAAGCATTCATACAAATTCGGATTGGCAATGATGCTGCTCACAATGATGAGCAATGCCAACGCCCAGGACGTGGCACTGAAGACCAACCTCTTGGGATGGGCTACAACATCGCTCAATGCAGGCATTGAGATAGGAACGGCAGAAAAGCAGACTGCACAGCTATTCGCCACACTCAACCCGTGGGAGTTCTCCGGCGGCAAGAGGGTGAGAATATGGAACGTGGAGCCGGAATACCGATGGTGGACATGTCTGCGTTTCGGAGGAAGTTTCTTCGGAGTGCATGCTCTCGCCGGCGAGTACAACGTGAAGAACGTTGACCTGCCCTTCGGCATACTGCCAAAGACCAAGGAGGGTCGCCACTACGAGGGATGGTATATAGGAGCCGGCGTCACCTACGGCTACCAATGGTTGCTGTCGCGCCACTGGAACCTGGAGGCTTCGCTTGGCATAGGCTACGCCTACAGCCCTTATAAGCTCTACGGTCGATGCGACCGCTGTCTGAAGAAGGACCACCGCAACTACGTGGGACCCACCAAGGTTGCACTGAGCTTGGCTTATATGTTTTAGAGAATATCGCCAACAAAATAATCGAAATCGTAAACACTATTACCCCATTATAACATATTAACGTTATGAGCACGAATTCATTGACACGCATCCTTCTGTCAGGCTTTGTGGCAGCTGTTTCGAGCAGCACAGCCATGGCGCAGTCGATAGCCTCTGGCGCAGTGACGATAGACAGTGTACAGACGCATATAGTGGACAGCCGGGTGGACGTGGCTTTCAAACTCAACCTTGACAACTTGAAGCTCAAGGCTGAACAGCAGCTCGTTCTTACCCCGATGCTTGTTGCCGATGGCGACACATTGGCGCTTTCGCCAATTGTCATCAACGGCAGGTCGAAGCAGATTCGAATGGAGCGCAACGGTGAGCTGGCTTCGCGCCGCACCGACCGACGCCAACCTATAGTGGTGCGCCGCAAGAACGGCACACAGCAAAGCATAAACTACAGTCAGACCGTGAACCGAACGCGACCCATCGAGGCTGAGCAGGTGCAACTGCTTACCGCTCAGGACCTGTGTGGATGTGGCGACATCGAGAACCTTGAAAGCTCGCTGATAGCCAACGTGGAGAATCCTGCGGCTTGGACTCCTGCCATAGCTTTCGTGAAGCCGGCTGCCGAGGCTCGCAAGCAGCGCGCCGAGAAGGGCGAGGCTTACCTGAGCTTCCGCGTAAACAAGACCGACATCGTGGTAGACCTGTTCGACAACTCACGCGAATTGGCAAAGATTACAAAGACCATCGACCTTGTGCGCGAGGACAAGAACGTGCAGATTACGGGCATCAACATTCATGGTTTTGCCTCGCCCGACGGTCCTTACGCCAACAACGAGCGATTGGCTCGCGAGCGTGCCGCTTCGCTAAAGAATTATGTGGCAAATCTTTATCCTATCAACGCCAAGCTGTTCAGCTCAAACTCTACACCTGAGGACTGGGACGGATTCCGCCGCAAGGTGCAGCAGTCTAACTTGGCTAATAAGGAGGAGATAATAAAGATTTCGAACTCGAGCCTTGCGCCCGACGACAAGGACAAGCGCATACGCCAGCTCTATCCACACGACTATGCCGTGATAATGAGCGACATCTATCCGCGCTTGCGCCATAGCGACTACACCGTGAGCTATACGGTAAGGCCTTTCTCGGTTGAGGAAGCCAAACAGATACTTAAGACCCGTCCGCAGCAACTGTCGCTACAGGAGATGTTCCTGGTGGCACAGACAATGGAGGTGGGCTCAAAGGAGTTCAACGAGGTGTTCGACATTGCAGTGCGTATGTTCCCCGACGACCCAACAGCCAACCTCAATGCAGCCTGCGCCGACATTCAGCGGGGCGACATGGAGTCGGCTGAGCGTCATCTGAAACGTGCCGGCAACTCAGCCGAGGCAAACAACGCACGTGGAGCACTCGCCGTGGCGCGAAAGAATTACAAACAGGCAAAGCAACTGTTCGACGAGGCTGCAGCGGCAGGTTCGGCAGAGGCTAAAGCCAACGCCAAGCGCATAGAGCGCATATTGTAGGAGATTAGGCAGATGGAGTGCTTCCATGGGGGCACTACCATTGGCTTAACCAACACAAATGACAAATATATAAAAAAAATCAATAATCAACTAAATTCCTAACAATTATGGTAAATGTTAAAAATCTATTCGGAATGGCTGTAATGGCTACAGCCTTGGTAGGTTGCGCAAGCAATGACGACCTTACACCTAACGGTAACGACAATGCTGGCAAGGCAGGTGAAGCGTATGCTTCATTTAAGATTAATCTGCCTACAGTAAGTGGCACACGTGCATCTGGTACTGGTATTCCTGACGGTACGCCTGATTTTAAACCAGGTACCGATGATGAGTATGCAGTAAATGACGCAACTCTGCTTCTCTTCAAGAAAGAAACAGAAGGTAGTAAAACTGTCTATAAGTTCCAGGAAACTGTACCCCTTGGTAATATGGAGCCTTGGACATCAAGCAGCACAGAAGGTATAACCACGACTGCCAAGTTGACAGCCAAATTGACTCAGGCTGAAGTTGGTTCAAATAAGGGTTATTATGCTCTTATTGTTCTCAACAACAATGAGGGAACGGATGCAAAAATCACTTATCCTAATGTAGGCGACAAATATTCTGATTGGAGCAAGAAAGCTATTACAATTACATCAACTAGCAACAACTACTTGAAGCATGACAAGGGTTTCTTTATGGCAAATGCACCTAAATATGTTGCCGGTGGTACTCCTGAAACTCTTGTTGAAATCAAGAATGTCTACGCATCTAAGCAGCAGGCTGAGAACTCTACAGCAACTATAGTATATGTAGAGCGTGGTCTTGCTAAGGTTTCTCTTGCTACTGGTTCTGATAATAAGCACGTTGATATTAAAGGTGGCAACTATGATGGCGACAAGGTTGACATTAAAGGTTGGACTCTTGACGTTACCAACACAAAGACTTTCCCTGTACATGTAACTGATGGATTGTGGAAAGATATTTGGATGAAAACTGTTTCTACTCCTGCTACCCATGGTGCAACAATGGATCGTTTCCATGATACAAAGCTTACAGAATTCCAACGCGTATATTGGGGAGCAGATCCTAACTACAGCAAAGATTTCACTTCTGTAACTGCTTGCGAGGGTGAGTTTACAATGGCAACAAAGGCTAACTTCAAGACTGGTGAAGATGCCAAGAAGGCTCAGTACTGTCTTGAGAATACCTTCGACATTAAACATATGGTGCAGGGTCAGACAACACGAGTTTTATTCTCTGCTAAGTACCAACCTAAGAATTTTGCAGAAAATGAGACTTTCTACAAGATGGGTAACAGCTCCCAATTGTGGAAAGAATCAGATGTAATTGCCCAGATAAGGGCTAAGGCTCAGGAGGTACTTAAAGTGCCTGCTAGTGAGGTGACAGTAATACTTACAGGTACAGATTTAGCAAAGGCAGGTATCCATCTTATTACAAAAGCGAATGTAAAGCATGGAACAGCTGAGATTTCAGATGAAGATATTACTGCAATTAATACTAAACTTGGTTTCAAGGCAGCATCAGGAACAGACCCTATGGTAGGTTTGTCAACATATGTAGGTGGAGTGTCATATTACATCGCACGTATAAAGCACTTCAATGAACTTACACCGTGGAATGCTGGTGATGCAACTTATAATGATAGCAATATCGATTGGCTTGGTCGCTACGGTGTTCTCCGTAACAACTGGTATGAGCTTTCTGTAAATAGCGTTAGTGGTCCTGGTTATCCTGACGTTCCTGAGGTTAATCCTACAGATCCAGACGACGTTAACGATCAGTACATCAACGTTGAGGTTAAGATCCTTGACTGGGCTAAGCGCAGCCAGAGCATCGACCTCTAATCAATATTGCCCGTCCTATCTTTAGGACCGCAAGAACCCTAATATCTTAGGAGGTACGGCCCATGCAGCCGTACTTCCTTTGATACCTTCATTTTGAATATTTACATTATTTACCACCAACTCTAATTAAATTAACGGCAAACATTATGTTTCACGGACTGGTTAAATCTATATGCTCACTCCTCGCCTTTGCACCATTGCTGGCTTCGTGCTCGCTGATGCACGACGACCTTGAGCCATGCGACAATGGCGCTTACCTGTACTTCCGCTACGACTACAACACGCAGCGCGCCGACCTTTTCAACGACCATGTTGGAGGCGTTGTTGTCATGGTGTACGATAAGGACGGCAAGTTCCTTTTCCGTCAGGACGCTTTCAATACCAATAGCGACGCTCCTATCCGCCGTCACGACTTTGCCGTACATCTTAATCTGCAACCTGGCGAATACCAATTTCTCGCCATCGCAAAGCAGAAACGTTACGAGGACGCTCTGGCTACGCCTGGAGCCAAGTTCCGCATCCACAACCATGTGGAAGGCGAGGACATTACTGCCTTCAACACTATGCTCGACCGCAACGAGGCGGGCGATATTGACGAGGTGGATTGCTCGGCTCCACTCGATACGCTGTGGATAGGTCGCTCGCAACACCTTACTACCGTGTACGACCTTAAGGGAACACACGACACCATATCCTTGGTGCGCGACACCAAGCAGCTCACTATCTCGCTGCATCAGATTGACGCACCCGAGAAAATCTCTGCCGACGACTTCGGCTACGAGGTAATAGCCGACAATGGCTTGATTAACTACGACAACTCTTTGGCAAGCGACTCTAAGCTTCGCTACACGCCTTTCCATACATGGACCACAGAATTCCGCGACGAGACTGGAAACGTAAAAGAACGTACTGCCCATGCCGGACTGATGCTCTCGCGCTTGGTCTACTTCCCACCCGAGGAGAACAACCGCAACGCCATGCTGCATATATATAATAAGGTGTCGGGAGAGACTATCGCCCTTATCAACCTGCCAGACATTCTGCAGCAGGGACGCGACGCTTATGCCTCGCAAAACTACGGCATTCAGGAATATCTCGACCGCGAGTACGACTACCGACTCGACTTCTTCCTCATCGGCTCGGAGTGGCAGTATATAAACCTGTCGGTGGGAATACTCGACTGGGCAAAACGCATTCAGAGGGTGGACCTCTAAACGATGCCTCCACCAAACACTATTAATCCAAATTAATAACAACAAACAATGAAACGACTTGCAGACATACTCCTTTCTGTAGCTGCCCTGTTGTTGCTGGCAGCATGTACTGATGATGCCGACGTATACAACACCCCAGCACCGTCTGAGGGCAATCTGTGTGTCTATGTGCCAGTTACTCGCGAGGGCGATGAGGTTAAGAGCAGTCTCGACCCAAGCAACCCTACATACAATGCCTCTGTAGAAGAGTGCACAATCAACGACCTGCACCTTTATGCCTTCCCCGTAGATGGCAACGGAACATTCCTTTCGCAGGAACTTCCATCGCCTGAGGCAAGCAATATGCTCGATGAGAAAGTTGCTTCTTATCAGCTCAAGATTAAGCCCGGCACCTATCGTGTGTACGTAGTAGCTAACATGAACGATGTGCTTGCTGATAAGACCATTAATACTGAAGGCGATTTGAAGGATGTGGTATTGGGATATACTCCGGTGTCGAAGCCTGGAATGCCCGTAGCCAAAAATATCCCAATGATTTACGAGCCTGACACAAAGGCTGCCGACGGCACAACTACCATTAAGAATACGGACACGACTCCTAAGACCGTCGTAGCTAATCTGCGATTTACCTGTGTCAAGGTGTGCCTTAACCTTATATACAATCCCGAAGACGCTGACATGAATTCGGCGTTGAAGTCTAAGGGATTGCAGATTACCGATATTATGGGTAAGCAACTCTCGCCACAGACCAGTCTGTTGTGGGACGGCAAGTTCACTAACACCAATGTAAGCAGCGACTATGCCAAGGGCATCGAGTCGCCATTGTACGACGCTACGGCACATACGGGTAGTGGCGCTTACTATACTTCGTGGACAGAAAACCCAGCCAATGCCAATGTCAACAACGAGGACATCATATCAGTTGAAGGTGAGGGTGTAGCTAATCCTGTAAACATTAAGCAGAAGTGGCTCTTCCGTGCTACCTACTATCTGCCCGAGCGCTATGTGGCAGAGGCTTCGCAGCAGTCGGCATTGAAGATAGGTGGTGCTGTAGGTGGTTCTGCCATTAAGAACAGCTACAACATCAATCTTGGTCATCGTAAGGACGAATCATCCACAACAGAGATTCCTACCTTCCCACGCGGCACATACTACGAGATTGTAGGACGCATAAAGAGTCTGGGCAACATCGACTTCGACTGTGTTGTAGGTGTAGAGCCTTGGGTGCCGGCAACTATAGATGTAGACCTCAACCATACTACGCTTTGGGTTTCAAGCACAAAGGCAGAGGTAGGATCGCAAAAAGTTGCATTTATCGACTATCTGACAAATGCAACGAATGGCGACATTAAGTTCGGATGTGATACCGAGATAGAAAAGATTCCAGGAGGAAAGCAGCCCGTTATTGTCGCAACTAATGATATTGCAACTCATCGTATAAGATTCAGTATAAATCCAGATCTCTCGGTAAAGGACTTTACAGATGCTAAAGCTCTTAAAGGTACTGCCAAAGTATGGATAAAGGCTGGCAACATAAAGAAATACCTTGATGTTTCGTACGATGTTACACCATACTTCAAGGTGGATCCTGTGGATATTGTTATCTTCTGGGATGATAAAAATAAGGACGAGCTGACTAAGGTGGTGAACTTCTCAACCAACCTTGGTGGTCTTCAGTTTCCTTCGGATTGGAGCAACAATCCGAAGGGTGGTTATGATGTGTCGTATGCTCAGTCGACAATAAACATTAAGTGCGAAGACACAAAGGCTGCTGAAGGCAAGTTCACCATTACGGCAACATCCAACCCGGGAACAACCACCACGCATGTATTTACGGTAAAGTCGATTGGTGCAGTTAAAAAAGATGCAGCCGATAAAGACATATATATGGAGCAAGAGATACGCGTGACGGTGCGTCCGCCAAAGGGCAACTACATTATATATATGCGAGCCATTAACGACTTGGCATGGTGTAATGGTGGCGGTACCGAGGAGTATAAGCATTCGCTAATGCTTGATGAGGATTCACGTCTTGGCGAAACAAACAACAACTGGCGTGACGGTTGGTGGGAAGCACTAAATGAAGTGTCAAGTAATAATTGGCAGAGAGTTTCATGGGATAATGACTTATCGCCACATCCCGACTACCACTTTGTGTATGTATACACGCAGATAGGTGAGACAAATGCTGATGGTACTAAGGACGAGAATAATACAGAATGGTATTTCACTAAAAAATACGATAAAGCTGCCGATAAACGTCACACTGTGTCGCATGATAAAGATATGAATGATTATAAAGGTGTGTGGTGGCCTGGTGACATGATGACAGCCGACGAAAACAACCCCGGTTGGTACTATTACAGTATAGCAGTAGGTGCTAAGTCGGTTGGAGTCAATAAGGATGGAAAGGATTCGAAGACGATTAAGCCTGGACAAACCTTGCTGATTTTCAGTAATGGAACATACCTCGATGCTGGTTTCCAGTCGCATCGTTTCACTCATCACAACGACCCTGGCATCACACTCTTCAACTATGAGGACAATGAAGGCTGGTATCTGTACGACCCTTTGTCGGATCCTTACTACAGAGTTTTTGACGAGAAACCTACCGTTGTAGACGTTGAATATACCATTTATACCAAAAGACATGGAATATCTGGTTGGTATGCTCAATTTGGAGTAAACAGTGGAGATGGTAAAGGTAAATTTGCAATGTGGTGCAATAACTACGTTTCTGGCGAATTTGAATGCAATGAATACGGAAAGAACACAAATTGGTATAAGACCATACTTCACCTTAAAGCCCCATTGAACGAATATGCAAAGATTTTGCATGTGAAGATCAGCAATACGGCTGATGAACCAGAGCTGTTTGATGGTGATAACTATCCAGTATCAGGAACGGTTACAAGAACGATTAACGGTCGCAACTGTGTACGCTATGTGATAGAAGGCAGTTACGATCCTGACACAGATACTTGGACGCAAGGAGCACCCCTTTAAAAAGTAATAATTAAAAGACAACAATATGTATATCAAGAAATTGACAATTTGGCTCTTCATGCTCTTGTCTGTGGTGTTGGTTGCTTGCAGCGACATCAGAGACATTGTAGGAGGCGGCACGCAAGACTTGCCGTCCGATGGAGTGGTGCTGACTCTTAAGTTGCCTAATTTCACCAAGAATACTGTGGCGACAAGAGCAACCGAGCAGCAAATCAACAGCCTCTGCGTATTGTGCTACGATGCTAACGACAATTATCTCGGCATGAGCAATATCACGAGTTCGGACATTACGCCTAATAACGACGGCACCTACAAGGTGAAGGTGAAGGTTGTGGAAGGAACCGCAACGCTGCATGTTGTTGCCAATGCCGTTATAAATGAGAACGATGCCAAGGACGATAAGGGAAAGATAAACCTCTACAATGCTGTCCGCAGCACCGATATTGACCTCAACGCTCCCGTATGTTGGGGAAGTGTAAATGTGGACGACCTGCTTAGCGGCAGTGCATCATTGTCGTTGGTACGGCAGTTTGCCAAAGCGTCAGTCACAAAGGATGCGTCGTTGACCAATTTCGAGATAACAGGTTTCAAGCTCATCAGCACTGCTTCATCGGGCACTATAGCCACAAAGTCTTTTGACAACGTGGCATTGACATCGGTGGAGTGTTCCAAAGAAATTGGCAATCATGATGTGTCATCATCGGGTGAGTTGTCTTTTTATGAGACACCTGCCGACAAGGCATATATGATTATCCGTGCAAAATATGATGGCGGAGCAAATACCTATTATAAGGTGGCGTTCCAAAGCAAGAACTCGGACGGCATCACTTTTACCCCAATGGCTCTTCTGCGCAACCATCATTATCAAGTTAAGGTTACGGCGGTAAGTCATGAAGGCTATTCGACAGTGGATGAAGCAGAAGTCAATCAGCCAGAGAACACAATATGTACGGAAGTGGTTGACGACAATCCGCTTATTGTAGACATGATAGCATGTAGGGATTATGAACTTGGAGTGTGTGGAGAGCAGGTAGTAAATGGTGATGCAGAGACAGCAATTGTGACGTTTGTAACTACCGAGCCGAAATCTGGTAAATATAATGATTTTAGTGTTGTTTCGAACAGCACTGATTGGATTACTGTTCCTGATGATTATATATCAAATGCAACGTATATTGATTTGCCGAAACCAACAGATGATCCGCAGCTCTCGTCAACAGGCAGATTGTACACCGTTCAGCTTACTCTGACAAAGAACTTCAATTCAAAAGCGCATACAGGAACAGTGACAATAAAATCAGGCGACTTGTCGCGCGTTGTAAAGATTACACAGTTGGGCTACGACTTCCGTCGTGACCAAAGCAGAATCGTGCAGATGCGAGATCTTGAAAATAATAGTTCAGATTTAAACCAATACAAATACTTCAAATGGATGGACGACAATTCGCTTAAGGGTATAAGTCCTGAGCAAAACCAAGGCAGAGTGCGGAACGACGGATTGCACTTCTTTGTGGGAAAAAATCAGGTATACTATCTTATACCATATATTGATGGCGATGAAATGACGTGCAATGATCCGCGAGTGGAAGTAAACCCCGACAGTGATAAAAAATTCTGGGAGGTGAGGCTGAAGGAAAGCGATAATTATAAAACATGGATTAGTCGTGAGGCTATCACCATCACCAACGCGAGAACCAATATTACCGTAACCTACCCGGTTTATCATGTCGGACTGTTCGCCAAGTTGACAGGAGATGCAGCAGGCATATATCAGTTGGGCAAGAGCAAGGCTTCGGGATGGTACTATTACGAAATGGTGAATGTGGAAGCAGGTGGCAAGACCTATCACATGCTCGACCGCAACCTTGGTGCTACAACCAACGGCTACTACTCTCCTGCCACAACCGCGCTTGAAGGCAATGTGAAAGCAAAAGGTGGCTACTTCATAATTTCGAAGGCACAAAGTTCTGATGAGGCAAAAAAAGATGACGATGTGGTAAAGGCTTTGGCAATAGGCAACTTCAAGGTATGTGACAACACCTGCCTACAGAACCTCATCGACAACAAAGTGCTGATGATAAAGGAGAAGACGACAGATTATGGCGAGGTGTACAACTGCATCTGTATTAAAACTGCAGATTCGGAGATTCCCGAGATTTACATCCCGATGAGCGGATATTATGAGGGCAAGTCCAACGAGGCTCCGGTTTACAAGGACAGCTATCATGCCAACCTATGGACAAGCTCACGCCTGTCTGATTATCAAGGATTCTCGGAAAAAAGTCTTGAATACGGCTTCTGGTACTTGTATCTCGATGCTTTCGGCAAGAGCCTAAACTTGTCAAACTACCGATTTGTGTCGGGTTCGTCGGGTATCAATAAAGGCAGATACCGTGCCATGCCAGTAAGACTGGTGGCAGAATAAAACAAGAGTAGGAGGGTATGGCATCCTTGCCATACCCTCCCACAATATGTAAAGCATTATTCCAATATCGCTGACCCGGCACCATTTTGCCGTGAAGCCTCATTGTTTTGTTTTACGTGTTTGCCGAAGCCGAACACATAAGAAACGCCCAATTTTACATAGCAATGACTATCCACTCCATAACCAGACTGCTTGCGGTCGAAATACCTGCTGTTCATCTTATTGCTTGAATTCTTCCAGCTCCATGTGAATGGATTTGCAATCTGGGCCAATACATTCCATGATGAGTTTCCCCATCCTATACTCAAGGAGTAGGTCTCTTTATGTTTAGTCCATAATCCATTTATTTCACTTCCCGGTGCACTCTTTGTTTCAATCTAATATCTTCCTTTTGGGATGGTTTATTAGACTAACGTATAAGGTATAGAATTATGAACGGTTATTAACTGTTTTTAAGTGTAATGTATCTAACAGTTCTCTTTAAAAATCGTATTTTTGCCATCAACAAAGACAAATGGTATTTCCGATAACAATAAGTGTGATATGTTATGAAGAAACTAATAGCTTTTTTAATATTCTTGTTGGCAGCAATGCAGGGGGCAACGGCGCAAGAAGTGCTGGGGCAGCAAATACCATTGCCTTTAGCTGATGACTATAAAAATACGGAGTTCCATCCTGTCGCGCCTTCCTATTCGGACATTCTAATGATGAAGGCGTTGTCTTCTTCCGAACTTCTTGCCATGCCTAAAACACCACTTACGCCTATGCCGTTCGCTACAGAGCCACCGCTTGCCTACAAATATGACGCAAGCCATTCAGGGGCGATGTCGACAAAGATTTCAAAAGACTTGAAGTTTACTGCCGTTGGGACATACCGCAGTTACATAGGACTGATGGATGTGCAATCGGTAAGTGGCAACATGCAATATAGCTTTGGAGCTATTAATATGCAGGGTGCGCTTATTGCCAACCGCTATCACTACCATAGGGGCATCATCTCGCAATACGGCATATCGGGGCAGATAGTCTATAGCTTCAACCCAAATCTTTCAGCCACCATCTTCGGCACCTATTATAATACCAATCCATTCATAAGTATGGCTGCATTCCCATTCGTGCCTACAACAAGCTATGGTGGATATATGACCGTTGGCAACAACAGCTTCTATATGAACCTTGGCGTCGAACGCCGCTACAATACGTTCGAACACAAAATGGAGACTGTGCCTATCATTTCTCCTGCGTTCAAGATATCAAATAAAGTAACCATCGAACTACCATTGGGCGACCTTGTGAAGCATGTTGTTGAGGATGCGGTTATGAAGAATCGCTGAACAGTGGGTTGATAGTATAAACAAGCTATTCCTATTTTGCTCAATATGAATGAGTGAAGTCCGTCTTCCTCCTACAGCGTGAACTTATATCCCGCCGTAATATACACAGCATGGTTGCGTGCCGAAGGTGAGTCGACTGTGGTGACCCAAGGGTCGTTTGACTTCAGGTTAATGGCCTTTCTGAATTCGAAGCAATATGAGGCGTCGAGGGTGATGTGCCGCCATTCATAGCTCAGTCCAAAGGGAATGCCTGCCACGATGTTGCGGAAGATGCTGCTCACATTCTCCGACTTCTTCTCCTTGTACGTCTCCCATAGATACATTGATGATGTGCCGTCGCCGAGATTCATGGTGCGTATGCTTTGTATGGTTATCTTGTCCTTTGCCGAGACGAGCAAGCCTGCCTGCACACCGATATGGGCAGCCATTCCTTTCACGCTCGGGAAGTAAGCCTTTATCTGCAGGGGCACGGATACGTAAGTCACATCAAGCTTTTCATTTGCAGATGCGTATTTCTCTTTCTGCTCCTTGAATCTGGTGCCTATAAGACTGAAGTCTGCTCCCGTCGTCAGCGAGTAATACTGCGACAGTGGTATCTCCACGCTTGCTCCAAACGTGTATCCTGCTTTCCATTCCTTTGATGCTGTAAGTGCAGAGCCGTCCATTTTGGATATTGTTACGCCAGCATGTGGAGTGATTGACACGCGGCGACCTTCGTTCTGAGCCGATGCCCACATAGGCAGCAGCAACATGACAACGGCTGATATGATATTTCTCATAGTGTTCATTTTCTTTTGTAAGTATATATTTCAGTAGTATTACCCTGCTTGCGGGTGAGCTTCATGCTGTCTTCTGCCTTGTCGCTGATGGTCCAGGTTTCTGTATAACCGTATCCAGGTATAATGAGTGCATTGAAGTCTCCTGTTTTAGTTATGCTTTCACCGTCCATTGTGAACCATTGGTCAAAGACAACATTTCCAAATCTGTCCCATTCACACGTTTTGTGGTTTTCCATGAAAGCAAGTGTGTGGTAGAACTGCGAGTTCCAGCTATCGTCATTCTGGATGTCAATATCCGTGATGCTGTTGCCATCCACAATGTAAGTATAGTGTGTGGTTACCCACTTGCCCAAGATGTATTCGGTCACAGGCGTCTTCATTATCTCGTCAGCTCGCTGCATATCTTCGGGCACGTCTTTCTTCACAAAGTGTTCCACACTATTATTGTTGTCGCCATTGGCAAAGACAAGCAACGAATTGTTGTTCACGGCATACACATTCCATTTGATTCCTGATGAGAGAATTGTGCAGTTGTTGTCGTCCAACTCCACCTCAGCCGAATGATACTGCACGTAATGATGTTCTGCATCAGTCCATATCTGTGATATGTCGGAGATGTTGCCTTCCTCATCGACGTAGAATCCGCAGCCAGTTTCGTTGTCATGTTCCCAATAGCCCGTGAAGTCGGTCATGTTGAATCCCGACATCTTCATTCCTTCAAGTTCGCTTATCATCTTGTCGCCATCGCCAGGCAGCGACGTGAGTCTGTAGAAAGGCACCAAAGATGTCTTGCCGTTATAGGCGAGATACATCTTTTGGTTGTCGTTTCCTGCCACGGTCACGTTGTAGTATTTGCCGTAGTCTTTTAGTAGTTGCATCTCATAGTAGTTGCCGTTCACACTCCACTTGCCCGTCTTGTATCCCAATTTATAAGGATTGTCAGTGACGCTCGTGTACATCCATTCTGTCACAGTATTGTCGTTGTGCACCACGATGCCTTGAATGGCTCCGTCGCCATTGATGTCCTCACCGGCTATCTGCCAATAGCCAGTAATGGGCACATTGATGTCGGGCGACACTTTCGGTGCTGTGAATGCAGGGTCGTCGTTGCATGATGTCTGCATAACGACGGTGAGCAGGCATAATGAAAGGGTTGTGAAACAAACGTGTTTCATGATTTTGTGTATTTAGTTGTTAATATATTGCAAAACGCTACAAAGGTATAAATTTTATTTCTAATTCGTCAAGCTATCTTAATTTAGTTTCCAGTACCACACAAGTGTTACCTTTTAATGTTCCTTATCCAACTGTTTCAACAAAAACTCCTCCAGCGTCTTTTTGTCGGGTAGTTGAAGCATATATGTAGACACGAAGAGTTGGTTGTCCATACCGGCAAGGGCATACTCCACCATTTTCTTTCCCTTGCGTGTGCAAAGGAGAATGCCGATAGGAGGGTTGTCGCCGGGTTGCATTTCGTTCTCGCGGTAATGTGATACGTATGCGTTTAGCTGTCCGAAGTTCTCATAAGAGAATTCCTCGTTCTTTAATTCGATGATAACTCCGCAATGCAGAATGCGGTTGTAGAACACAAGGTCGGGATAATAATACTCGTCGTCAATGATAATACGCTTTTGTCGAGACTCAAAGCAGAAGCCCTTGCCAAGCTCAAGAATGAACTCTTGCAAATGACTGATGAGAGCTTCCTCCAAGTCATGCTCGTCAACTATATCCTGTGCCTTAAGTCCAAGAAACTCGAATGTGAAAGGCTGACGTATCTGCAACTCTGCGGAATCATGGCCTTGCACGGAAGGCAGCGACAACAGTTTGTCGGGATTGGCGCTTATACCAGCCCTAACGTATAGGTTTGTGCTTATCTGACGACGAAGCTCACGAACAGACCATGTACACTTGATGCACTCCTGCTCGTAGAAGTAGCGGGCGAGAGGGTCGTCAAGGGTAAGTAACTCAACAATATGAGAGAAGGATAGTGATGATATTATTTTTTTACCTGAAGTTTTGAATTGGTCCGACACTGTCGGACTTTTTTCTTCTTGTTTCACTAATTTGCCCGACACTGTCGGACTAATTGCAGGAACTAAGTTCTCTACCATCTGAGGATAGTGAAGGTAAAAGCTTCGAGAGTTTTTAAGGAGTGTAGTGCTTATTCCCTTCCTATTCACTCTCTCCTCCAACTTCTTCAGCAACTTCGCCCCATACTCAGCCCTATCCTTACCGTGCTGTTCATATTCCACGATGTAATATCCTATGAGCCAGTTGCGCATTGTCTGCATACGGTTTATCGCTTTTACAGCAGAAGACAGAGCAGCGTCGTGAGTTGTCTGAATTATGGAAGTCAAGTCGCCAAAGGAATGAAGCGTGTTGCTCCAATCCTCAAAAGGAAGTTCCATGCCGTCATGGGTGTATGTTGATATTTCTTTCGCCATAATTTAGTTGTTTTATAAATGTGTACAAAGATACATAAAGCAACCCATAATCCCTCATATAGTCTAATAAAAAAATCATAGAATTTAGGTATTGTGTAGAAGTAGAAATTGGGCTAATTTTGCAGCGGTGATAAAACCAAAACTTTAACCATAAATTTCTAAATAAAAACAACTGAAGATTATGAAGAAGACAGTAATCATCTATGGCACAAGTACAGGTACTTGTGAAGACCTGGCTGGCAGAATAGGAGCCAAACTGGGCGTGGACAACATCATCAACGTCACCGACCTTGACGACAGCGTTATTGCCGACAACGACAACCTTATTCTCGGTACATCAACATGGGGTGCAGGCGAAGTGCAGGACGACTGGTACGATGGACTGAAGACGCTTAAGAATGCCAATCTTGAAGGTAAGACAGTAGCTCTTTTCGGCTGCGGCGACTCTGAGTCTTATCCAGACACTTTCGTGGGCGGAATGGCTGAGATATACAATGCTGTGAAGAAGGCTGGTGCCAACGTTATTGGAGCCGTGCCTACCGAAGGCTATACGTTCGACGATTCGGAATCGGTTGTTGACGGTAAGTTCGTGGGCTTGGCTCTCGACGAAGTAAACGAGGACAACAAAACCGATGAGCGCATCGACGCCTGGGTGGCTGAAATACAGCCCGGTCTTTAATCATTAATAATTGTTCTTACTCTCACATTTTTTATAACTCAAGTTTTCAATCATGCAGCAATCCACAGCATTACCCATAGACATGAAGGTTCTGATGAACCATATCTACGAATATCAGAAGGGAGTGCGCCGTATGGTGCTCTTCACTTTTAATAAGAAATATGAGGACTTTGCCATACGCAGACTGGAAAGCCAAAACATCAAATACGTCATCCAGCCAGTTGGCAACGACCGTCTGAACCTATACTTCGGCAGGGAGGAGTGTCTCAATGCAATACGCATGATTGTGACACGTCCCCTCAACCAGCTCACTCCCGAAGAGGATTTCATGCTCGGCGCAATGCTTGGCTATGACATCTGTGCGCAGTGTGAGAGATATTGTGAGCGTAAGGACAAATGCAAATGCAATTGTAACTGCAACTGATTTAAGTGTTCAGAAACTCTTTTATTTGTGGAAGGAGTGACAAGGCTTTTTTCACTCCTGCTTCATACACCTTCCTCATCTTGTCCTCTTTAAGACTAAGTCTGCCAATGTCAAGTTTTTCGTCGGGACAGATGAGGAATGTGTTGCCCTTCTTAAATTCAGAGTGGATATAATCCAGTTGGTCGTTGTACATGATATGTCGTATTGACATCAGTTCCGCCACTTTGGGATAATCCTTCAAGAACATCTTCATTGCCAGTCCTACATGCGCCTTCTTCTTGTAGTAGTCGGCTGGCTGTGTCAGGATAACTACATTCCTTCTATATCCTTTAGATTGAATGAACTTCAAGGGTATGCTGTCGGTTATTCCTCCGTCAAGATAATGCCGCCCGTCTATCTCCACCGGACGCGCAAACACTGGCATTGAGGCAGAAGCCTGCATCCATCTCAATCCGATACCGTCGGCATCGTCTATCTCATGATATACGGGCCGACCCTCGTCTATATCTGTACACACGGCATAGAACCTCATAGGATTCTCTCGGTAAGCCTGAAAATCCATCGGGTCGTACTTGTATGGCAGCAGATGATAGGAGAAATGCTCATTGACATAATTGCCAGTACGGAACAACGACTTCCAGCTCATATACTCCGGATTGTCCTTGTATCTGATGTTATATCTTAACGCTCTGCCAGGCTGGTTGGACTTGTAGTTGCAGCCGAACAATACTCCAGCCGAAACGCCTACAGCAGCATCAAACTTGATGCCGTTCTGCATAAAGACATCAAGCACTCCACTTGTGAACATGGCCCTCAAACCTCCGCCTTCAAGAACAAGACCTATGGAAGACGCAGAGGTTGGTGTGGTGTTATATTCCTTTGTCATATTTTCTTCTTCCTTCGTTTTATTTAGATGCCCACAAAGTTATAGAAAATTATTTACAATCCACCATATTTTTCCTTTTAGGGATTTAACTGAAGGAACTCCGAATAACAATATTTCTGTGAAAGTTCACAAAGTTGTGGACCACAACTTTGTGAACTTTGTTTTTTTCATTAACTTTGCAATAGTAATAATGACTGAAGGTTATGGAAAAAGCTTTTGTATATGGTATGTCGGTAGGTGGCAACAACTTCACCGACCGAATTGAAGAAACCAAGCGCATCAGGCTTGATTTTGAAAATGGCATCAATGTGATTCTCATTTCTCCACGACGCATGGGAAAAACTTCGCTTATAAAAAAAGTTATTTCGGAGATAGACAATCCGATGCTTAAAATCGTATATATGGATATATATGACTGCCGTAGTGAATACGATTTCTATAATCGATTTGCCGAAACTATAATGAAATCCACTGGCAATCATCTGGAGCAAGTGATGGAGAACATAAAGCGTTTCTTGGTTAGAATTTCGCCAAAGCTGTCATTTAGTCCGGAACCTAATTCTGAGTTTTCTGTTTCATTGGGAATAACGCCAAAGGATTATTCTCCAGAAGAAATCTTGGATCTTCCAGAACGTATAGCTAAGGAACAGGGCATCAGACTTGTGGTATGCATTGATGAGTTTCAGCAGATAGGTGAGTTTCCCGATTCGCTGACTATACAAAAACGACTGCGTGGTGTTTGGCAGCACCATCAGAATGTGTCTTATTGTTTCTTTGGCAGCAAGAAGCATCTGATGGAGAATATTTTCCAGAGTCGTCGCATGCCTTTCTATCAGTTTGGCGAAATGCTACATCTCAAGTGCATTCCTACGGAATATTGGGTGCCTTTCATTTGTTCTCGATTTGAGAAGTTTGGCAAGAAGATAAGCCAAGAGTATGCCCGCAGAATCTGTCAAGAAGTCAGGAACTATTCCTCTTATGTGCAACAACTTGCATGGAACGTGATGGCTGAAACGGAGAATGAGGTTGATGAGGAGAGCTTCACAGAAGGCTTGAAGGCTTTGTTGGAGCAAAACAGCAGTCTCTTTATACAACAGACGGAGGGGCTTACTACCTATCAACTCAACTTCATTCGCCTTTTGTGCAATGGCATTCATTCTGGATTTACCACTCAATCGGTCGCTGAATCATATCCCCTTGGCAGCAAGTCGAATGTCGACCGCATAAAGAAAAGTCTGATAGACAAAGAGATTATTACTATTGAGAAGGATGGCTTATATCTTGCGGATTGTATGTTTGAACTTTGGTTTAAAAGAGAAATGATGTAGCTGTTAGCATAAGTAGCGGAGGCTTCATACCTCCGCTACGTTTTTCTCGTTAAATAGTATAGCTGACTTTGCCAGCAGCGCCCCCACCAGCACAATGTCTCCCAACACCCACGATGCACATGCAAAGTATACATTGTATTTTTCTATGCATATCAGTGGCATAAGGAAAGCTACTGACGATATGGCGTCGAATGTTTTTGACTTGAAGACACCCTTCATTATTGCCCATAGCCTTTTGTGGTTGGTAAGCAGTAGCCATAATGTTCTGCCTGATATAATTGTAAGCAGCAATATACAACTGGCAATAAGGAAAGATGAGGAGTTCACAATTCCATATTCTATTACAGCGTCAAGTTTGAACCACAGGCAGAGCAGTAAGGCTACAGCCATGTGGATTTCATTTTTATACAGTTCCTTTTCCATTGTTGTTTTTAGAAGAATGGTTTCTATATTTTCTTGGAAGAATCGTCAATGTCAAGAAACAAATCAAGTAAAACTCCCAAAACAATCGCGGCAGCATATTTCAGCTTTCTCCATTTTTTCTTTGGCGTTTCGACAATGAGGGTCTTGTTGCTGATTTTTCGTTTTGTGGCAAACAGTCCCATTGTGGCTTTAGCTTCGCGTATGTCCTCCGTGTCCTCTTTGGTCTCGGCAAGCATTTGTCTTAGCAGAGCCTCCTCATTTAAGCAGAGAGTAGCGTCAAAATACCTCTCAATCAAGTTATGTATATCTTTATTTGCCATTAGTTAATTGTTTTATAGGTTTCACGAATAACTTTGCGTGCTCTTGACAATATCTGTCTCACGTTCACCTCCGTTATGCCCGTCTGTTTGGCTATCTCCTCAAACGAATAGCCTTCGTAGTCGCGCATCCACAACACATTGCGTTGAGTGTCATTCAGCTTAAGATCAATGATTTTCTTCACCGAATCAAAAAGCTCACGAATGTCCTGCTCTTTTGAGTTGTCTGTGTCGTTGGTGTCAATATCCGACAGTACGCTTCTGTTGGCAGCCCTTCTATAGTCGATACTAAGATTTCTCACTATGGAATTAGTGATGTTTTCGGTTTGCTGTTGGTCGTTTGGATATTTCTTAAGCGTCCAAAGTTTGCAAAACGCATCCTGCAACACGTCGTCAGCGTTGTTCTGTCCGGCGATGTTGCGTGCTGTGGTATGCAAACGTTGGCGTATGCGGGTGAATATTGTTAGAACGTTGTCCTTTTTCATTGTTCATTCATGTCGTTATTTAAACATCCACGGGATTTATATCCCAGCTTCGTCAAAAAGCTTGCCGTATTGTTCGTCAATCTTCTTTTGGTTTCGCTTGCTGCGATAGCGTCCTATAAAAGTAAACACCAAGCCATTTACGCCACATGCTATGCAGATGACAGTCATTACTTGACTTGTGGTTCTGATTGAAAGGTTCCATAAGTCCCAACCCATAACGAGGTCGATGATAGCCTCTGTTATGCAAAAGACAACTAAAAAGATTACGAAATCTATGGTTTCGTAGACAATCTTATTTTTTAACGAGTTGTTCATTGTTTATTATTTTTAGTGAATACTTAAACTTTCGTTCATTTTCAGTTATAAATTTATATTTGAGCCCACTTTTAAAAAGTGGGTTCATATATATAACGTGTGAAATATATTTTTGTGACAACTTTTATAGTTTTTAGGGATTTTCCCCTCAACTAATAGGGAATTTTCTCCATTCCGTCCGAAATGAATAAGCTACTTTTGCAAGCGTAAAAATTAAAGCAAACAATAATTTTCAAAAAACGAATATTGCTTATGAAGAGAAATGAATGGATGGCACTTATTGTCACAAGCTTTATGATGTTTGCCGTATGTCTCTCGGCTTCGGCAAAGACTAAGAAGATAGTAGAGCGTGGTATGACCAAGCAAGAAGTGATTGAAATAATGGGGCAGCCTAAGCTTACAAGCTTCGACGCTTACGGCGACAGATGGGAGTTCTACAAGATGAATGCCTTAACAGGCGAGAGCAAGCGTATCGTTGTAGGCTTTGACCTGAATGGAAGGGTTGTTGCCTATAATATGAGCTATGTGGATGACAACGTTCAGCAACCTGCTCCTCCCTCTCATCCTTCTTGTGGTGCAGGTGCAGGAGTAATAGTTGGTCCTGAAGTGCCAATAGGCTATTGTCTCGACGATGCTTCCTTCTCAATATTATATAATAAGGTGAAGAATGCAAGCTTCGACGACAACAAGTTCGACTTGCTGCAAGTGGCAAGTCTCGGCTGTTATTATTCTTGTGCCCAGACAGCCCGCATGATGCGGATATTCACCTTTGGCGACAAGCAACTGAAAGCACTTAGAATGATGGCTCCACATATTGTCGACCCGCAGAATGCCACAGATATCTACAACGTATTGACATTCGACAGTGAGAAGTCGAAGGCTGGAGAGATTATAAGAAATTCAAGATAGTAAAAAAAAGTAGCGGAGGCCTCATACCTCCGCTACTTTTTTATCCTGCAACACACATATACAGAAAGAACATCCAATGGGCTGTTATCGCAGCAACCAGACCTCCGCAGAAATGTGCCATGATGGCTTTGGGTGTAAGGTCGCGATAGCCTATGGAGTCGAGCATGGCAGTATGGGTGCTAAGGAATCCACTCCAACACATACCGATGGCTGTGAACACGGCGATGGCGTTGCCATCTATCCAACCATGAGCGATAAAGCCTGGTATAAGACTCAAGGCCGCACCCACGGCACCAAGAGCTGTGATAGGAAATGCCACAAGATGAGGATCGTGGAATCCAAACAGCCACTCAAACACAAAGTCTACCTTGTTGGCAAGCCAAGGCAGCAGTTCCACGCCTTGGTAGGCTGAGCCGTTATAAGTTCCGTCGGCTCCTGCTCCGAATGTGAATATCATCACAAAGGTAGAGATGATAAGCACACCGGGGATAATGGCAACGCCCACCTCTACACCACTTCGTCCACCATCGAGCATGGCGTTGAGCAAGCGTATGAAGACTGTCTTCTCGCTCTTCTCGTCTTCTTCCTTTTCTTCTTCTATATCCTCTGCCGACACGGCATCCTCGGTGGCATACTGCGGATAGGCCTTCAGCACAAACCGTTGCATCAGTCGGGTAGAGCACACGCATCCGCAACAAGCACCTATCAGTCCGATAAGTGGGGCAGCATAGTAGCCCTGGCTTGCCATAAACACTATCACGAGCAAGCCCATGCCGAAGGCTGTACCGAAGTTGGTGAGCGATATGAATTGGTATTTCTTGAAGTAGCTTGCAAAACGCTTGTCGTGTGCGAGCGAGATAATGGCTGGGTTGTCCGAGAGGAATGTCATAACGGCTCCCAACGACGTTACGCCTGGCAGATTGAATATAGGGCGCATCAATGGTCTTAGTGTGCGCTCAAGCAATGCCACCACGCCAAACTCTACAAACACCTTGCCTATAGCACCCGTTATCACGCATATACTCATCAGATAGAACACCGTGTTGAGCAATAGGTCGTGGGCTGTCTTCATTATTGTGTTGAGCATGTTGGGCACTCCCATCACCATGCCAAGATAACCGAAGAGCACTACTACAGATGTTATGCACCATACGCCACTCGGAATGAGTGGCTTGCTTTTTTGATTGTTCTTACTCATAGCTCATTAATTATTAACCATTCAACACTTAACACTTAACATTCAACACTTAACACTTAACACTTAACACTTAACATTTAACATTTATCATTAATAATAAACCTATTTGCTTTTCCACGACAGCAGATGCAACTTGGCTACAAATGCCAAGCGCACGGTGGTCTGGTTGTCTGTCAATGTGCCTGAGGGATTGCTGTTGGTACCCGTTGAATGCGACATACCGAGGCTTACACGCACGTCCGACCTGCCTTTAATTGGGAATACCTCCACTCCTCCGCCATAGGCTGTCATCTCTGTGCCCGAATGCACACACATGTCGGCATCCGAGTCGGTACGGTTGACGTCGTATGTGAACTTGCCGTAGAGTCCGAGCTGCGGTATTAGTCTGTAGTCGAGTCGTGCCATCACCGAGCAGTCTTTCAGCAGGAATGTCTGGTGGCTTGCTGCACGGTTCATGAAGTCAAGCTCAAGCGAGGCGTTGCCTGCGTTGAACTTGTTGCCGAGGGCTATGTATGATATGAAATGCTTGGGTGTATATTCTATCATGTTGACCGAATATAGAGTGTTCAGCCATCCGTAGTTGCCTGCCCAGTGAAGATGATAGGCAAGCATGTCGCGGTTGTCAGGGGTGTTGAACAGACTTTGTGTCACTTGTGCCGTATAGCGGCTCTTGCCGTTGGTGGTGGTGTAGGTGGCACTCGCTCCAAATTGGAATGGTGCTATGTTGTTCCAGAATTCCGAAGACAGATATATGTCGATAGGGCAGCGGTCGTACTCATAGCCTCCCACCATAGCCACTTGCTTTCCAGCTGCTACATTCCAGTGGCTGTTCATCTTATAGTCGACATACAGCCAGTCGGTGGCGTCAAACATCTCGTGGTTTTCCTTCTTCTGGTTTATTCGCTGTCGCCATGCGTAGGAGATTCGGTCGTTCAGCTGTCCGCTGACACTCAGCAGGAAGTATTCGCCCTTGAATCCCGAGGCGTCGTGTCTTATCTGATTGTCCACACGGTCGTTCAGGTAGCTGATGCGTGTCAGCAGGTCTACATTTAAGTTGGGTGTGTCGTCTTCGGCAAGTGTTGGTGTTGCCATGCAGAGCATGCCGGCAAGTAGAGTAATGGATAGTTTCATAAATATTGTGGTTTAAGGATTTTTGGTTGTTTTTTTTAATATTGGCAAAGATATGAATAAAAACTGGTTTATGATGCGTCGGATGTATTATTTCTCCATTTTTTTTGTACAATTCTTGCTTTTTGCGGCATAAAAAAAGAAAACGGCTAAGAGTTTGTTCAACTTCTTAGCCGTTTTGCTTGTACCCAGACCCGGGATCGAACCGGGATGGATTGCTCCACTGGTGTTTGAGA
>ERZ1026878.730-NODE-730-length-23780-cov-9.588915_pt1 | contig 23780 bp, 20 predicted proteins | sample MGYA00380169_ERZ1026878 | MGnify/ENA primary metagenome ERZ1026878 (study PRJEB33269, sample SAMEA4719805) | human gut metagenome | biome: human-associated habitat; feature: organic feature; material: feces | place: Cameroon | collected 2013-10 ...
ATCGATACAGTTCTGTCTGAACTGCGTGCCCGTGGCGAAAAGTACTAAGTACTTAAAGAGGAAATAAATCATGGCTAAAGGTATTCGCGAGAAAATCAAGCTGGTTTCTTCTGCTGGTACAGGTCACTTCTACACCACCACGAAGAACAAACGTACTAAGCCGGAAAAACTGGAACTGAAAAAATTCGATCCAGTTGTACGCCAGCACGTACTGTACAAAGAAGCTAAAATCAAATAATTTTAGCCTCCTTGTATCGAAAAACCCCGCAACTGCGGGGTTTTTTGCATTCTGCATCTCAACGGAGGAACCATGCCTGAATTACCTGAGGTAGAGACCAGCCGCCGCGGCATTGAGCCCCATCTGGTCGGAGCGACGATTCTTCACGCCGTTGTCCGTAATGGACGTTTGCGCTGGCCGGTGTCCGATGAGATCCATGCCCTGAGCGATAAACCCGTCCTGAGCGTGCAGCGCCGGGCGAAATATCTGCTGCTGGAACTGCCCGACGGCTGGATTATTATCCATCTGGGAATGTCCGGCAGCCTGCGCATTCTTACCGAAGAACTGCCTGCGGAAAAGCACGACCACGTCGACCTGGTGATGAGCAACGGTAAAGTGCTCCGTTATACCGACCCACGACGCTTTGGCGCGTGGCTGTGGACCAAAGAGCTGGAAGGGCATAACGTGCTCGCGCATCTGGGGCCAGAGCCGCTCTCAGACGCGTTTAACGCCGAATACCTGAAAGCGAAGTGCGCGAAGAAGAAAAGCCCGATTAAGCCCTGGCTGATGGATAACAAACTGGTGGTCGGCGTGGGGAATATCTATGCCAGCGAATCACTGTTTGCCGCCGGGATCCATCCCGATCGGCTGGCCTCTTCCCTCTCCGCTCAGGAGTGTGAACTGCTGGTCAGAGTGATTAAAGCGGTACTGCTGCGCTCGATTGAACAGGGCGGAACAACCCTGAAGGACTTCCTGCAAAGTGATGGCAAGCCGGGCTATTTTGCCCAGGAGCTGCAGGTGTATGGCCGTAAAGGTGAACCGTGCAGAGTCTGCGGCACGCCGGTGATTGCCACGAAGCACGCCCAGCGCGCCACGTTCTACTGCCGTCAATGCCAGAAATAGCGCTACTTTAGCTTTGCCATCAATGCCTGGTGGACGTTATCCGGCAGGAAATGGGTCACATCGCCGTGATGACGCGCCACCTCTTTTACCAGCGTGGAAGAGATAAACGACCACTCTTTGGAGGGCATCAGGAATACGCTCTCCAGCTCCGGCATCAGATGGCGGTTCATGTGCGCCAGCTGCATCTCATACTCGAAGTCTGCCACCGCACGCAGACCGCGGATAAGAATGTTTGCCTGCTGAGCGCGGGCGAAGTTCGCCATCAGATCGCTAAACCCGACCACTTCAACATTCGACAGGTGCGAAATGGCATCGGTAGCCAGCTGCACGCGCTCGTTCAAATCAAACATCGGTTTTTTGCTGGGGCTGGCGGCAATCGCCAGGATCACCTTGTCGAACATGCACGCCGCACGGGTGATGATATCAAGATGACCGTTAGTGATCGGATCGAAGGTACCCGGATAAATCGCTTTTGTGCTCATGGCTCACGTTTTCTCAGAGTAGCCGCGGCAGAGCGCCCACAGCTCGGTGTATTTGTTGAAAGTATACTGGGCATTCACCACCGCCAGTAACCACCCCTGTTTACCGTCCAGTATGCCGCCACGCAGCAATAGCGTCTTCAGAAACGCCCCCAGCGTGTGGGTGAAGATTCCGGTCAGCGTGGTCTTTTTACCGCGCTGGTGACGCTCCTGCGCCCATGCGGTGGCGTAGTTAAGCTGTTTACGCTGGAAGCTGGCGAAATCCCGACAGGTCAGGTGCAGCAGGTCGCCCGTCAGGGGGATCACCTGCGCGCTACCACAGTCCAGAGATTCATGGACCAGGTTGTCGTTGTACTGGTAACGTTCGCGCTCGTAGAGGCGCATCACACGGTCTGGATACCAGCCGCTGTGGCGCATAAACCGGCCGAGGAAGTAGTTGCGGCGGGCAATGCTGTATACCGCGCCAGGCTGAGGCGAGGCAAGCACCGCCTGAATGGCCTGCTGAAGTTCTGGCGTGACGCGCTCGTCAGTATCGAGCATCAGGACATAATCGCCCGTGGCGTATCCCTGCGCGCGCTGGCGCTGGATGCCATAGCCTTGCCAGTCCGTGTCGATAAAAACCCTGGCGCCCGCTGTCCGGGCAACGTCTACCGTGTTGTCCGTGCTGCCGGAATCGAGCACGACAATTTCGTCAGCCCAGGCAACGGAGGCCAGGCAGTCCGGAAGCAGGTCGGCGGCGTTTTTGGCAATCATCACGACCGACAGACGCGTTGACATTAGTGGCTCCGCTGAGGCAGATAAGGTTGCAGAAGTTGCAGCAGACGGGTGAGCGCACCCTGGTTCTGATGCAGCACTTCGACGGCATGGCGACCGTACCACAGGCGGTAATCTTCGTCAGTCAGAAGGGTCGAGACCTCTTTGACCACGGAGTCCGCATCGGTCACGGTGATTAAACCCTCGGCCTGCTGCAATTTTGCGCAGATATCTTTGAAGTTAAACGTGTGTGGACCCATCAGCACCGGAATGGCATGCGCTGCCGGCTCCAGCGGGTTATGGCCGCCGCGCGCCACCAGGCTGCCGCCGACAAAGGCCAGATCGGCAATGCCGTAGAGCAGCATCAGCTCGCCCATCGTATCGCCAATCACCACCTGGGTACTGCCGGAAGGGATCTCACCGCTGCTGCGCAGGGTGTAGCTGAAACCGCCTTTCTGCACCATTTCGCGGGCATCTTTAAAACGTTCGGGATGGCGTGGAACGAGGATCAGCAGTAAATCGGGGAATTTTTCCAGCAGCTGACGGTGAGCCTGCAGGATAATGGCCTCTTCGCCATCATGGGTGCTGGTTGCAATCCAGACCTGACGACGCGGCGCCCACTGGCGACGCAGGGTGATTGCACGAGCAGCAAGTTCAGGGGTAACAGAAATATCAAATTTCAGGCTGCCCGTTACCGCGAGCTGGTTGCGTTTGAGCCCCAGAGAGACAAAGCGGGCGGCGTCTTCTTCGTTTTGCGCGGCAATCAGCGTAATTTTGCCGAGCAGACGACGCATAAATTTACCCAGCTTGCCGTAGCCTTTCGCCGAGCGCTCTGACAGGCGCGCGTTGGCAATCACCAGCGGAATTTTACGGGCATGCAGAGCGGAAATCATGTTCGGCCACAGTTCGGTTTCCATCACGATCACCAGTTTCGGGCGAACGGTATTCAGGAAACGATTCATGGCGCAGGGCAGATCGTAAGGGAGATAGACGTGATGAACGTCTTTGCCAAAAGCGGATAACGCGCGCTCCGAGCCGGTCGGCGTCATCGTCGTGACGGTGATCGGCAACGACGGATAGCGGTGACGCAGGGCGCGAACCAGCGGGATCGCCGCCAGCGTTTCACCGACAGAAACGGAATGCAGCAAAATACCGTCCGGTGCGACTTTATTGCGGCAGAAGCCATAGCGCTCAGCCCAGCGTTTACGATACGCAGGCGCTTTACGGCTACGAAGCAACAGTCTCAGCCACACCAGCGGCTGAATGATGTAGAGCAGAGCGGTATACAACAATTCCAAGCGATTATCCGTTTTTTTAGTTTCGGCGGGCAAATTCTAAGCATTTAAGCCAGGTAAAGCTATCTCTTATGCCAGATACCGTTTCAAACGGAAATAGCGACGACCCAGTCGCCAGTGCTGGCGTAGTCCGCGGGCGTTTTTCCAGATGAGTGTCCAGATGCCGCGGTCGAACAGTTCATGAATGATTTCCCGTTTTTTGCTGAGGTCACCGATGTTGTTAATGGCATGCAGAATGCCCAGCCCTTCTTTTGCAATCTGCCACTGGCAGGCCGGCACCCGGCGTACAGCTTCAGGATAACGCTGGTTGATAACATCCAGCATTTCCAGAATCTTCATGTAATGACGCGCATTACGCATGCGCGTGTCATCCGTTCCTGGCGTGTGGGATACAGAGGCAGAATGGATAAGGTAGTCATAAAAGGTTTCGTCTGTGTACTGCACGCGTTTGGCAGTCAAAAGTACTTCTGTTGTCCACGGGATATCCTGGTGACGCAGTCCATGCTCAAAGGTGAACCCCTGTTCTTTAATAAACGCGTGGCGATAAATATTAAGCCAGGTAACGTGCAGGAATTTACGTGACGCCAGCGCGCGCTGTAACCACGTTGGGCCATCCAGTACCTGAGTGGATTGCAGTTTGTCGGACGGAAATATTTTCTTCGATGGCCTGCCGTCATCGTAGATATATGTACCGTTGCAGGTCGCCACATCGAGATCGTTCTTTTTGGCCATCTCAAGCAGGCGCGGGTACATGCCCGGGTAAATGACATCATCAATATCCGGGAATGCAACGTACTCACCCGTTGCTTGCGCCAGCCCCGTATTACGGGCCGCGGAGACGCCCTGGTTAGCCTGGTCAATCACCTTGTAGAACGGGAATTCTTTGGCGTACTGCGCAATGATGGCGGAAGAGTTGTCGCTTGACCCGTCGTTCACAACGACCAGCTCCAGACTATCCAGATGTTGAGCTTTGATGCTGTCGAAAAAAGCACTAAGGAATTTTTCACCGTTATAGACGGCGACTACAAGGCTCAATAAAGGTTTGTCGGACATGCTTTCTCCGTTGTGTTCAGGGCAGGTCACCTAATATGGTGATACCATTCGTGCTGTATTATATCTGGTGGATACTAAAAACATATGCCTGGCGGGACAAAGATCCCTTCAGGCGGCAAATTCGCGTCACGCTTGCGAAATTCTTAACAGGAAATGTATGCATATTGTTCACACTGAAGCAGACGGCGGCAAAGGCGGACAGCCTCTGCGCATTATTAACGAATCGCTAGGGATGATTCAGCGTGGCCATCAGGTGACTCTCCTGTGTCCGGAAACCGCGCCGCTGCACGCCCTGGCGCGCAATGCCGGGTTGACGGTGGTCACTATGCCGTTGAAGCGTAAGAACCTTAAAAACCTGCAGTTGCTGCGTCGCTGGCTGAAAGATAACCGACAGTCAATTGACGTCATTAACAGCCATAACTCTGCCGATACCTGGCTGGTGGCGCTGGCGAATTTGACGCTCTCCAGTCCCGTACCGCTGGTGAGAACCCGTCATGCGTCCGGCGTACCGCGTAACAACTGGACGACCCGCTGGCTGTTTCGCACGGCCTGCGCGCATATCGTGACCACCGGGGAGGCGCTGCGCCATCAGGTGGCAAACATTGGCGTGCCGATGTCCCAGAGCACGTCGGTGCCAAGCGGCGTTGATACGCAGCGTTTCCATCCGGGAGATAAGCACCAGGCCCGGGCTCATTGTGGTTTGTCTCAGGATGATTTCTGGCTGGGCGTGGTATCGCATTTGCGCCCGAACAAAGGCCATAGCGTACTGCTGCGCGCCCTGGCGAAAATCGACAATCCGCAGATCAGGCTGGCGATTGTTGGCGAAGGCCCGCACAAAGCGGCGCTGGAGCAGGAAATCACTGCCCTGGGGTTACAGCAGCGCGTAGTCATGGCGGGGCATCAATCCGATCCGGAACGCTGGTTCCCGGCATTTGATATTGCGCTCAGCCCTTCGCACGATATGGAAGGTGTCCCGCAGGGCGTGCTGCAATCGTTAGCCAGCCGCGTTGCGACCATTGCGACGGATGCGGGTGGAACGGGAGATGCGGTGATTAACGGGCAAACGGGATTGCTCATCGCGCAGCGCGACGAAAACGCACTGCACGATGCCATTCTGCAACTCTATGACGACTCGGCCCTTCGCGAGACGCTCGCGCAACAGGGATATGACTACCTGAGCACGCACTTTACCCGGGAATGTATGCTGGACGCGATGGAGAAAGTCTTCTCCGATGCGGTTCAGCGCAGCAAATCACGATAAAGCGCCTGTAGCTCTTTCGCCATTCTGTCCAGGGTGAAGGGCTCGGCAGTTGCACGCGCAGCGGCGGAGTAATCAACACCCTGTTCCCGGCCTTTTAGCCACAGCGAGATGGCCTGCTGGTAGCCTTCACTGTCCAGCGCATCACGCACCCAGCCGTTTTTACCCTCGGTAATCCACTCCGCCGCGCCGCAGCCGTGGCTGGTAAGCAGCGGTAAACCGCAGGCCAGTGCTTCCACGCAGACGTTCGGGAAGGGATCGTAGAGCGTCGGCAGGATAAGCGCATCCGCCGTGCCATACACTTCACGCACGTTGGCCACCGGCCCCAGGAATGTCACGCGTGAGGAAACACCCAATGTCTGCGCCAGTTTTTCGAACTTCCGTGCATGTTTATCGCGCCCGGCAACCAGCAGCCAGACGTCAGGATGCGCCACAATAGCACGCAGCGCGGTAGCGACGCCTTTACGGCTGAAGCCCGACCCAACATACGCCAGCACCGGTGCATTACGGGGAATACCCAGCGCATCGCGCTGCGAAAGGGCACGGACCTCAGGGCTAAACTGAACGGTGTCGACGCCGTTATAGATCACCGTCAGCTTGTCTTCCGGCAGTCCGAAGCGACGGGCGATATCATCACGCACCATCTTCGAATTACAGATCACCTTGCGCAGCTGCGGATGGGTAAACATCTGCGCCTCAGCCTGCAGGATGTAGCGGTGGTACCGGCTGAGCGACTGCGCCCAGCGCGCCAGCGGCGACAGAATGCGGCCATATTGCTCAAGCCAGGTGGCGTGAACCCCGTCGCCTGCCCGGAAGATGGTCGCTCCCGGTATGCGTTCGTGGCTTTGCACAATATCAAACTGCGCAAAATGCGCGGCAGCTTCGGTGGCAAAACCGGACTCGCGCGCGATGCGATTACGAAACGGCGGATTGACCGTCAGCGTTTTCCAGCCTGCGGCATCCTCCCACTGGCGGGCAATCAGCGTGACATCAAGCGACGTATCCTGCGCCAGCACGTTCAGCGCACGCGAGACAAAACGCTCTGCGCCACCGTTGGGGTTGTAAGTCTGTCGGACAATCGCCAGCTTCATGCAGGGGTTTCCGTTTCCAGGAGCATCGTATCGATGGCGCTCAGCACCTGCTGCGGGGTGATGGCGGTGATGCAGTCTGAGACACCGCTGTCTCCGCAGCCCGCTTTGCCGCACGGCTGGCAGGTGAACCCGGCGACAATCACACGGTAGTTCACCCCCCACGGCGCCCACTTAATGGCGCCGGTAGGGCCAAAGATGGCGACGGTTGGCGTACCGACGGCGCTTGCAAGGTGCATCGGCATAGAATCGACACCGAAGTACACCCGCGCGTGCTTCATGAGCGCGCCCAGCTCTTTCAGGTTCAACTGACCGCTTAAATCAAAGACCGGCTGGGTGAGCGCAGCGCGCAGCGCGTCCATGTAGGCCTGCTCTTCTTTTGACGGCGCGGCTGAGAGGATAATCGGCAGGCCGCGCGCCGCCAGGTTATCAATGGTCGCTGCCAGCTTGTTGATATCCCAGGCCTTAAACATCCAGCGCGAGGTCGGGTGAACCAGAATGTAGGATTTACTCGCCAGTCCAAAACCGGCCAGCTTTTCAGCAACGGAGGCTTCCGCCGCGTCGCCGGGGACAAACAGCGTGTGTTTGTCTTCATCGGACTGCGGATGAATGCCGATCCGGCGCAGGGCATCCAGATTGACCTCCACCATATGGCGGCTGTTGTCCTGGATCGCCGGGTAGAGCGTGGTAAATGATTTCACCCAGCGACGACGTGCAAGACCGCTGCGTTTATCCGGTTTGAAGCCGACGGAGACGCGCGGTTTCAGGCGACGCGCCAGACGCGCGCCGTGCCAGTGTTCGGTCAGGTTAATCAGCACGTCATACTGACGGCCTTTCAGGGTCGTGAGCAGCGTGCGGTAGAGGCGGAATTGTTCAAACCAGCCCTTCTTGCGCCAGTTGCGCCCAATGGTATGGACCTGGTCGATATGCGGATGGCTGGTCAGCATCGCCTGCGTGTCGTCATAGACCAGCGCATCGACTTCCACGTTCGGCCAGTTCTTTTTCAATACGGTGAACACCGGCGAAGTCAGTAGCACGTCACCGTGGTGACGTAATTTAACGATCAGTACGCGCCTGGGTGGACGCTCCGCTGAGAAAAAATCAGACATAAGCTCTCTCTGCTGCCAGCAAAGGCTTTAATTGCGCAAATACCGCAGCGGCACTGAGGTCGCTCAGCTGCGATGAGTGTTCCGGGCGGCAGATATATTGATTTTTTCCATAGCCGCCGATAAGGCCCGGGTCCGTTGGGCCGTAAAGCGTAATATTAGGTCGATCCAGCGCCGCCGTCAGGTGGCTGAGGCCCGTATCCACGGAGACCACTGCCGTAGCGCCGGCCAGCGTCCGGGCGACGCCATCCAGTTTCATGCGCGGCAGAACGTCCACATAATCAAACCCTGCCGCCAGGCGTTTGGCGCGCGCTTCTTCATGGGGAGCGCCCCACGGGAGTTTGATACGTAACCCCGCACTCCCCAGCAGGCCGATCAGTTCGCGCCAGTGCGCCTCCGGCCAGTGTTTGTCGTCGCGGGTCGTCGCATGCAGGAAAATTAAATACGGTGCGCCTTCTTGCTGCGAACTGTGAAGGAAATGCTGCGAAATGGCGTAATCACCCTGGGTTTCCGGTTTGGTATAACCGAGGCTTTTTGCAAACAGCTCGCGGGTACGTTCGACGGCATGCTGTTGCTTTGCAATGTGGTGACGGCGGTTATAGAACAGGCTCGCCAGCGGTTCGCGGGCGGTCTGCCAGTCCATGCCGTGCTTTATGCCGTGTGCCAGTCGCGTCACCAGCGCGGCGCTTTTGACCAGCCCCTGGGCGTCGATGATGGCATCATAACGCTGCGCCTGTACCGCCTCGCGGAAGGCCTTGCGTTCGGCTTTAATCGGCGCGGAGAACCACGCTTTGCGCCAGCGACGAATCGCCACCGGGATCGCGCGGTCGACCGCTTCGTGCCAGGTGGGGATCTGCGCAAAGCCCTCTTCCACCACCCAGTCAAAACGGATGCCCGGTATGGCCTGCATGGCGTCCGTCAGTGACGGCAGCGTATGCAGCACATCGCCCATCGACGACGTTTTAACAATCAGTACCCGCATCCGCTATCCTTCTTCGCTCAACAGCAGTTCGTTAAGCTCTTCAAGAACGCGCTGCGGGGTAATGTCGATCAGGCTCTGGTGATAGCCTTCTGCTGCATCGCCTTTGCGCACTTTATGATAGCCCGTGATCAACCGAATAACGCGCGCTTTATGCGAAAGCGGTGGCGTGAAGTCCGGGCTGCTTGGGCCATACAGCGCAACCAGCGGGCGGTTGAGCGCAGCAGCAACGTGCATCAGCCCGGAGTCGTTGGTGACCACGGCTTTACAGGCGGCAATCAGGATCACCGCCTGCTCAAGCTGGGTTTCTCCCGCCAGGTTACGGCACCACGCCTGTTGCTCGGTACTGAGCGTCGCGAGGATTTCGTTGCCCGCCTCGTGGTCTTTGGCCGAACCGAACAGGACAATCTGGTAGCCTTCGTCAATCAGCTGTTTCGCCAGCTCCGCATAGTGATAGTGCGGCCAGCGTTTTGCCGGGCCGAACTCGGCGCCAGGGCAGAAGCCAATCATCGGACGTTCCGACGAAAGACCAAACGCGTTGCAGGTGTGGGATTTTTCACCCTCGTTAACCTGAAGCTGTGGCCAGAGCAGCGGCTGCGGCAGATCTTTCGCGCTGCGCATGACGCCTTTGTCATAGGCCAGCGCCACATAGCGCTCCACCATCAGCGGCCAGGCCTCTTTATCCAGCACGCGCGCGTCGTTCAGCAGGCCGTAGCGCATTTCACCGCGCCAGCCGGTGCGGTGCGGGATGCCCGCAAAGAAAGGCACCAGGGCGGATTTAAAGGAGTTTGGCAGGACATACGCGCGGTCATAGCGCTTCTCGCGCAGGCTGTGGCCGAGTTTACGGCGTTCGCCAATTTCCAGCGCCCCGTGGCCGAGCGGCATCGGAATGGCGTCATTCACTTCCGGCATGCGCGATAACAGCGGACGGCACCACGCGGGTGCCATCACGTCGATTATCGCCTGGGGATAGCGCGCCTTGAGCGTGCGATAGAGACTTTGCGACATCATCATGTCGCCCACCCATGACGGGCCGATCACCAGAATTCTCATACTTACGCGTCGCGGTTCAGCCAGGCCATATACTCCGTTACGCCTTCGGCAACGGTTTTGAACGGTTTGTCATAGCCCGCTTTACGCAGGTTAGTGAGATCCGCCTGGGTGAACGCCTGGTAGCGGCCTTTGAGCTTGTCCGGGAACGGAATGTACTCAATGCTGCCTTTTTTGTGGTACGCCAGCGTGGCGTCAGCCACCGCCTGGAAGGACTCCGCACGGCCAGTGCCCAGGTTGAAGATGCCGGACACGCCGTTCTCCCAGAACCACAGGTTTACGGCGGCCACGTCGCCCACGTAGACGAAGTCACGCTTAAAGCCGTCGCTGCCTTCGAACAGTTTCGGACTTTCGCCATTATTCAGCTGGGTGTTCAGGTGGAAGGCCACGCTTGCCATGCTGCCTTTGTGACCTTCGCGCGGCCCGTAGACGTTGAAGTAGCGGAAGCCGACAATCTGGGAGTTCGCTTCTGGCAGGACCTGACGCACGTATTCGTCGAACAGGAATTTAGAGTAACCGTAGACGTTCAGCGGCTGCTCATATTCGCGGGACTCGATGAAGTCTGAGGTGCGCCCGCCGTAGGTTGCCGCAGAAGAGGCGTACAGGAACGGAATTTCACGCTCGAGGCAGTAGTGCAGGATCTCTTTGGAGTACTGATAGTTGTTGTCCATCATGTACTTGCCGTCCCACTCGGTAGTGGATGAGCAGGCGCCTTCGTGGAAGATGGCTTCGATCTCGCCGAACTCTTCCCCTGCCATAATCTGGATAAGGAAGTCTTCCTTATCCATATAATCAGCGATGTTCAGATCCACCAGGTTGACGAACTTGGTGCCGTCTTTCAGGTTGTCAACCACCAGGATGTCGGTGATGCCTTTGTCATTGAGAGCCTTAACAATATTGCTGCCGATAAAGCCCGCGCCGCCGGTAACGATGATCATAACTGTAACCTTTGAAGTGTGAAGCCCGGGGACAATCCCGGACGCTAATGTTTCTATCATATCATTAGTATGGCTGCCCTTCAGCCATTCACCTTCACAGCGCAGGGGTACGCGTGATTTATGCTGCAAAAACGACAAGAGATAATGTGTCATCTCGTCATGAACTATAGGTTTGGGTAATATGTCCCGAAATTTGCCGAGTCTGGAGAATTGCAATGCGTGGTGATTTTTACAAACAGTTAAACAGCGACCTCGATACCGCACGTGCGGAAGGGTTGTTCAAGGAAGAGCGTATTATCACGTCTGCCCAGCAGGCGGACATCACCGTTGCCGATGGCAGCCATGTGATCAACTTTTGTGCGAACAACTACTTAGGTCTTGCGAATCACCCTGAGCTGATTGCCGCGGCGAAAAACGGCATGGATACCCACGGTTTCGGCATGGCTTCCGTACGTTTTATCTGCGGTACCCAGGACAGCCACAAGCAGCTTGAGAAAAAGCTGGCGAACTTCTTAGGTATGGAAGACGCCATTCTGTACTCCTCCTGCTTCGACGCTAACGGCGGTCTGTTTGAGACCCTGCTTGGCGCAGAAGATGCCATTATCTCCGACGCCCTGAACCACGCGTCCATCATTGACGGTGTGCGCCTGTGCAAAGCGAAGCGCTACCGCTATGCCAATAACGATATGGTTGAGCTGGAAGCGCGCCTGAAAGAGGCGCGCGAAGCGGGCGCTCGTCATGTGCTGATCGCCACCGACGGCGTGTTCTCGATGGACGGTGTGATCGCCAACCTGAAGGGCGTGTGTGACCTGGCGGACAAATATGACGCGCTGGTGATGGTCGATGACTCTCACGCGGTCGGTTTTGTCGGCGAAAACGGCCGTGGCTCCCACGAATACTGCGACGTGATGGGTCGCGTGGACATCATCACCGGTACGCTGGGCAAAGCGCTCGGCGGCGCGTCCGGCGGCTATACCGCTGCGCGTAAAGAGGTGGTTGAGTGGCTGCGTCAGCGCTCCCGTCCGTACCTGTTCTCCAACTCCCTGGCGCCGGCTATTGTGTCTGCCTCCATCAAAGTGCTGGAGATGGTGGAATCCGGAGCCGAACTGCGCGATCGCCTGTGGTCCAACGCCCGTCTGTTCCGCGAAAAGATGAGCGCAGCAGGCTTTACGCTTGCCGGTGCTGACCACGCGATCATTCCGGTCATGCTGGGCGATGCGGTCATCGCGCAGAACTTTGCCCGTGAACTGCAAAAAGAAGGGATTTACGTCACCGGGTTCTTCTTCCCGGTGGTGCCAAAAGGTCAGGCGCGTATCCGCACCCAGATGTCTGCGGCGCATACGCCTGAACAAATTGAACGTGCGGTGGAAGCCTTCACCCGCATCGGCAAACAGCTGGGCGTCATTGCCTGAGGACGTAAGATGAAAGCGTTATCCAAACTGAAAGCGGAAGAAGGGATTTGGATGACCGACGTGCCGGAACCGGAAGTCGGTCATAACGATCTGCTGATCAAAATTCGTAAAACGGCTATCTGCGGTACTGACGTTCACATCTATAACTGGGACCAGTGGTCACAGAAAACCATTCCGGTACCGATGGTTGTTGGCCACGAATATGTTGGCGAAGTGGTGGGTATCGGCCAGGAAGTAAAAGGCTTCAAAATTGGTGACCGTGTCTCCGGTGAAGGCCATATCACCTGTGGTCACTGCCGTAACTGCCGCGGCGGACGTACCCATCTGTGCCGTAATACCATCGGCGTGGGCGTGAACCGTCCGGGCTGTTTCGCAGAATACCTGGTGATCCCGGCTTTTAACGCGTTCAAAATTCCGGACAATATTTCTGACGATCTGGCCTCCATCTTCGACCCGTTCGGTAACGCGGTACACACCGCGCTCTCCTTCGATCTGGTTGGTGAGGACGTGCTGGTCTCCGGCGCGGGCCCGATCGGCATTATGGCCGCGGCGGTGGCGAAGCACGTTGGGGCACGTAATGTCGTGATTACCGACGTGAATGAATATCGTCTGTCGCTGGCGCGCAAAATGGGCGTGACCCGCGCAGTGGATGTCTCGAAAGAGAGCCTGACCGACGTGATGGAAGAGCTGGGCATGACCGAAGGCTTTGACGTGGGTCTGGAGATGTCCGGTGCGCCACCGGCGTTCCGCACGATGCTGGATACCATGAACCACGGTGGCCGCATCGCGATGCTGGGTATTCCGCCGTCGGATATGTCTATCGACTGGAACAAAGTCATCTTCAAGGGGCTGTTCATCAAAGGCATCTATGGCCGTGAGATGTTTGAAACCTGGTACAAGATGGCGGCGCTGATCCAGTCTGGTCTGGATCTGTCCCCGATTATCACTCATCGATTCTCCATTGATGAGTTCCAGCAGGGCTTTGACGCAATGCGTTCCGGTCAGTCCGGGAAAGTGATCCTGAGCTGGGATTAAACCTGCATGCTGGCACCGCTTTTACGGATGCCAGCATGCTTTCATAGCCGTTTGACTTTCCAGACGTTACTTGTTAACTTTTGGCGAAATTTTCTCCATTCTGTCTTCTCCGCACGTTCATTCTTGCAGTTAAAATGATTACGTCAGGAAAGATGTTGCCAGGCTAATCAGGTCATTATGTCCACACTGTTTTCACAGAAGTTGGTTGAGACACCTTCGCGATTTACCACTTTCATTACCGTTGTTATCTCTTTGCTAATAGTCATAGGCGTTAATATAACACATGCTAAATATAATGCAGTGATTAACCGGACGCTGGTTTTTGCGCTAATATTGCTGACGTTAAAATGCATAAACAATAAATTAATCAGGAATGTACTGGCGGTTATTTTATTAATTCCGGTGGCGGCAGATATTACTTTACAGTTATATGCATGGAGTAATTTCGATTCTGCTTTCAGTTATGGGTTTGCGCTGAGTGTACTCAATACAACGCCGGGTGAAGCAGGTTCAATGCTCGGATTGTACTGGCGCGATTGCCTCATTTTTATCGTCCTGTCCGCGTTGTTTATTTATGCTGCCAATACCGGCATGTGGCCTGTCGCCTCGCGTTTCCGTCGCTGGCCCGCCATTGCGCTTGCCGCCACGCTGCTGGCTTTCTTTGGCCAGGCTTTACAGCATCAACTCAGGAAAAGCAGTGTTGAAAGCCTGGCGCAGCGCGTGGTTCAGGCGACACCAGTCAGCACGGCAAAAGTTTTTATGCAGGCTATCGAAGATAATGCTGTCGTGGCCAACATCGGTAACAATATTCCTGATTATAAACTCACGCTATCTGATACCGGCATTGAGAACTATGTGTTGATTATTGGTGAGTCTGAGCGTACGGCAAATATGGGTATTTATGGTTATCAACGGGATACGACACCAGAACTGGAAAAGCAAAAATCTCAACTTTTACTGTTCCGCAATGCTGTAACGCCTGCACCTGTCACGATTATGGCGGTACCTTTGGCGTTGACTGCGGATACCGTGAATGCCCGTGATCCGCGCAAATATGGCGATAATGTTGTCAATGTTGCTAACAAAGCGGGATATGAGACTTTCTGGTTTAGTCGCCAGGGCAAAGGAGGAGCGCATAACAATGTCATTACCGGGATTGCCCTGAACACGAAGCAGCATGAATGGATTGACGGAGGCTACGACGAAGACCTTCTGCCATTGTTGCAAAATGCGCTAAAAACGCCGGGCAAAAAAATGATCGTTCTGCATTTATACGGAAGCCATGAGCCTTCCTGCCGACGTTTCCCCACCAGCCAGATGGTACTGCACGGTGATAATGAAGCCGATGACTGTTATGACAACTCGGTGCGATATACAGATACGTTGATGGGCAAAATCTTTAGCCTGCTGGAAAACACCCGTTCATCAGTCATGTATTTCTCCGACCATGGCCTGATTCGCGATCCGAAGCGTGCTGTAGCATACTCCCACGGTAACGTTAATCCACCACGGGAGGCTCTGCAAATCCCGGTGTTTATCTGGTACGGACGGCAGGTGGACTCCGATAAGCAGTACACCGGGGATTACAATACCGTATGGTCAGCTGATGATATTAATACGCTGGCCGAGCTGTGGCTTGGGATCCATCGTCAGGGAGAACCCGTCCAGTCTGTACACTCCTGGCTTGCCGGTTACAACAAGAACGTAACCGTGCTTGACACGACAGGCAAGTCTTATGAATGGCGAAATATTCGTTAACGCAGGTGCGATAAGCTTGTTTTTATTAGGGTGCTAACCTGCTTTGTTTTTAGAAATGGAATGATGATGATTAATATAGAACGAGATAGGATTCAATTTGTATTACTGCAATTACTCTTTGGACTGTGTGCTATTGCTTTTGGCTGCGTAGTAATTTCTCCTAATCTATCCGCCAAAATTTTGGGCCTGGCAGGTATTACTGCATTCCTAATTTTCATACTGGATATAAAAAACTTCAAAAAGAATGATGCATTCTGGCTTTGTCTGGTTCTGCTGATCATCGGGTTTTGCGATCTGATCTGGTATCGGATGTATAAGATTGATAGTGCCGCGATCAACTCCTATCGCGCTTATCTTGAAGTCGGTAAAATCTGCCTGTTTGGCGCATTCTCCATTTTCGTGCTTGTGAGCAGGCATCAGTTCAAAATTGGCAGCAATAAGATTCATATGCTTCTGGTTATTGCACTGCAGATGATGATTATTGGCTACGCAGGGTACCAGCATCTTTTTCTTGAAAAGCAGAGGGTAACGCTCTCCCTTGCAGGAGGGGCTGATGCAACTGGGGCTGCCTATACCATTGCATTTATCTCGTTTTACACGATTCTGGTGTTACAACACAGTTCAAGCAGATGGAAAGAGCTGTTTATCCTTGGGCACTTTTTTATAACCTTCCTGGTGCTGGTGGCAACAGAAACGCGGGCAGCCATTCTCACCTATCCGATTATTTTCTTCGGCTTGCTGGTGGTAAAACTGTACAAGGAAAAGCATATACCGTGGAAGGGTGTATCTGTTTTCCTGATTGCTTTGCTGGCTGGCGCATTTATGATGAAAGACAATCTGATAAAACGTTATAACGACTTTAATCATGATATAGTTTCCTATGATAAAGCGAACAGTGTTACTTCGGTTGGTGCCCGTTTAGCGATGTGGAAGACGGGGCTGATTGCGTCTAAACATAATTATTTATGGCAGTCTACAGACGAGCGGAACATCATAATCCGTGAAGAAATAAAAAAAGACCCAAGCCTGTCAGGCGCGCTGGGTTTCATTCGTGGACATCTTCATAATGAAATCGTTGAAACGCTTTCTGTAAAAGGCCCTTCAGGTCTTATTCTTTATATTCTGTTTGTTATGTCACTTGGTTGGTATGCACTGCGTAAACGAAACAGTATAATTCTGTTCGCTTTCCTGGTCTCGATTGTAATGTTCGGGGTGGGTGGTGTGATGTTCTATTCAAAAACAACGCCTGTTGCCTGGATGCTAACGCTGATAATGTCGGTTGTTTTCCTGGAACAGAACAAACATCGTCCGGTCATTAAGTAATCGTTTTGATTCTCCATCGGGAAACAGGTATTCTCCCGATGGAGAAATATTTTTACCAGACGAGCTCGCCATGAACGAACTGATTTCAGTTATCATCACCACCTACAACAGAGAAGAGTTGCTGGAACGCGCAATTCGTTCAGTTATTGCGCAGACATACACCGCAGTAGAATTGGTTATTGTTGATGATTGTTCTAATGAGAAAACCTCTCAACTCATCGAACGTATGCGTGCAGAGTGTGAAGCGCGTTTTGTGCATTTTATCTACGAACGTAACGAAAAGAACAGCGGTTCTAACTTTAGCCGTAACCGGGGCTATGCGCTTTCGCACGGTGTGTTTGTAACGGGGCTCGATGACGACGATTATTTCCTGCCAGAACGTTTGATGAAACTCGCTGAGCGGTATGATGATAAGTATGCTTTCGTGACGGATACCCCCGCCAGGCTGGACAAAACTCACCGTATCTATCCAGATACTGACGATAAAAGAATAATTGAACTACAGGATATTCTGTGTGAAAACGTGGTGGGCAATCAGGTATTGACCACCAGGGAAAAACTGTTAGGTGTCGGTGGCTTTTCTCCAGAAATTAAACAGCAGCAAGATCGCGATGTCTGGATTAAATTAATTCTTAAATATGGCCCAGGTATAAAATACAGCTTTAGTACGGCTATGGTGGATGCTGAACACGGAAGTAATCGGATTACCTCGCAAGTTAAAAAATATAACGCATATCGTAAACTCTATTTTAAATATCGCCAGCATATGTCTGAAGTGACTCGCAGTAATAATTTGTTCCAGCTTATGTCGTTTCGCGGTTTTAAATCAACGCGCATGAATTGCTTACTTCGTGGGCATAAAAAAGACGCTAAGTTAAAAATGAAGCTGCTTCGCCGTACGCTAAAAGAGCTATTCTGAAATTAACAAGGTGAAATGATGAATCTTAATATGATGAATAAACTCATCAAGAAAACCCGGCGCTGGCACAAAAAAACGGGTTTTTCTCTTTTTCAGCGTGCGGCCAACCATTTAGAACGGAAGAAAAAAGAGACGATTTTTAGCGTTATTGATGATCTGAATGTTCAGCCCGACGATTCATCCGCCACGGAATCGATGCAATCGCGTCTCATCTGGATCTGCTGGTTCCAGGGGCTGGATAGCGCGCCTGAACTGGTGAAACGCTGCATTGCCTCCGTACAACGTAACTCGCCGGATTCGCAGGTCATCATCCTGACGGATGAGAATATCCCAGACTACCTTACTCTCCCTGAACACATCAAAACGAAATACCACGCCGGGCTTATCAGTAAGGTACAATACTCTGATATTGTTCGCTGTTCGCTGCTGTATCAATATGGCGGGATCTGGATGGACGCGACGGTGTTCATGACGAAGCCGGTACCGGAAACATTTTTTGAAAATACCTTTTCATCACTTCGTTTTGATTCGTCTGAAAACGCATTGAGCCAGGGCTACTGGACAGCCTATTTTCTTGCAGCCCAAAAGGGGAGCGCGCTGGTGAAAATGGTACGGGATATTCTGTATCGCTACTGGCAGCACTATGACAACCTGATTGAATACTTCCTCATCGATTACAGCTTCTTATATGTGCGCGAACGCTATCCGCAGTTTCGTCAGGTCATGAATCAACAACCGGTCACTGGGAATAATCGCTTTTTGATTCGCCAGTTCATCTCAGCGCAACCTGATTTGGCGGCTTTGACGACGCTAAATGAGGATCCTGTAGGCATTTATAAGCTCTCGCACAAAGAACAATACCGTATTTCAGATAACGGACAGCCAACGATATACAGCCAGATCCTTGATGGCTCCTTCCACCTTGAATGAAAAAAAAGCCACTATGACGGTGGCTCAGACTTTGATCTAATAAGGTCAGTGCAACAACGGACTGACCACCATACACAGAGACCCTTCCTCACTGCAGCACAAGTTTGAAACCATCAGCCTCTCCGTCGCCTCCACTCTCAGCCAGAACCGTATCCGCCGTTTTCACGACAGCGATGTCTTTCAGTAGATTTTTGACCATATTGTAGAGCAGGCGCTGGGTCAGGAAATGGCGAACGGACGCGTTCTCTATACCGACAGCACCCACCTGAAAGCGAACGCGAATCCGCGCAAGGTAGTGAACGAGCAGTGCCCGGAAGGCGTCAGTGAATATTTCACACAGCTTAACGCTGCCGTGGAGGCCGACAGGAAGAAGCACGAAAAAAAAGCCGCTGCCCGGCGTCAAAAAGACGCCAGAAAAAGCAGCCACCGTTAAGAACACCAAAGTGAGCACCACTGACCCGGAAAGCGGCTTCATACACCGGGACAACAAACCGCAGGGGTTGGATCACCGCACGGCTGAAACAAAAGAACCCCACGCAAAAACATGGGGTTCGTCAGCAGTCTGGAAAGTACTTTCGGGCGCTTTTTTACGGCTTCTTCACGTTTCTGGCATCAGCAATCATTTTTCTTCGCTTTTTTATCCACACACTTCTAAAGTTTGTTGATTATCCGTTTATGGTTACAGTGCCTATGTTCAAGCTCACCGTTTGTTTATTGACCTGTAATTCTGCGCGTTTATTGCACGAGGTTATCCCGCCACTGTTAACGGTGGCAGATGAAATTGTCGTTGTGGACTCCGGCAGTACGGATACCACGCTGGATATTTGTCGCGAATATGGACTTTCTATCCACCATCACACCTATGCCATGCACGGCGCGCAGATGAATTATGCCGTTGATCTGGCGAGCAATGACTGGGTGTTGTGTATGGACAGTGATGAGATCCTGGATGCCGAAACGGTCGATTTTATTCTGGCACTGAAAGCCGGGGATGAACCTTCCGCCGATCGCGCCTGGCGCATCGCCCGATACTGGCATGTGCTGGGTGAAGAGGTACGCACCATTTACCCCGTCTCCTCTCCCGATTTCCCGGTACGGTTGTTTAATCGTACCCAGGCCCGTTTTAACCACCGTCCGGTGGACGACAAAGTTGAAGGTAAGGTTATTGCAGTAAAAATGCCGGGACGGGTGCGCCACGACACGTTTTATAACCTGCATGAAGTGTTCAACAAGCTGAACAGTTACACCACCCGTCTGGTGAAATACCAGCCTGTCCGCCCCTCAATTGGACGCGGCATAATCAGTGCGATCGGGGCGTTTTTCAAATGGTATCTGTTTAGCGGAGCCTGGCGTCAGGGCAAAGTTGGCGTGGTGACAGGACTCTATGCCACCGCCTACAGCTTTTTGAAGTATTTCAAATCCTGGTATCAGCATCAGGAGAAAAAAGAGCCCGTTGCGAAAGAGCATACGGACTCTCAGACGGTAAAATAAGCGTCAGGCAATCACGCTTTTTTTCCCCATCCCTGCCACTGCTGCTGGACGTATTTCACCAGCGTACTGTTGCTGATGCTGTCACCAATGACAGAGAAGAAGCGAGTCGCGTAGACCGGTTCAGGCGGCTGCTTCAGCACGCAGCGCTTCACGCCGCGGAACGGATTACGTGGCGCTGTCGGCGCGGGCTGTGCAGAATTCGGCGTAGAGGTATCCACCTGCGGCTCGTTCAGCAGATCGCTCGGGCGCACCAGCGTGATATCAGAAGGTAACGTCGGCAGCATTTGTTGCAAAACGCGAACGGTAGACGGGTGCGGGTGACCGATGGCGATGGCCGAGCCATTGCGGCGGGCCAGCTGCACCGCGCGATTAAACTGCACGCGGATATCGGCTTCGTTCTGGGTATCATCCAGGAACACTTTACGCTTAATGACTTTGACGCCCGTTCCCTGTGCGGCACGCATCGCCTGACTGTTGCCGATGGTCATGCTGTCGAGGAAATAGAGGTTGTAGCGCTCCAGCGCCTGCATCACTTTAAGCATCCCGTACAGGCTCGAGGTCATCGCGCTGCCCATATGGTTGTTCAACCCTACGGCATACGGCACTTTGTTGTATGCGTCGCGGATGATGCGCTCGATCTCATCGCTGCTCATATCCGGGCGCAGGGTGTCTTTTTCCAGCGGCTGCTTGCTGAGCGGTGCCATCGGCAGATGGATGAGAACCTGATGCCCGGCGTTATGGGCTTTAGTTGCCATCTCACGTGCGTGGGGCGCATTCGGAAGGACGGCGACAGAGATGGCTGACGGCATCGCCAGCACCTGATTTTCATAATGTGGACGATAACCGAAGTCATCAATCACAATGGCGAGTTTACCTGCATATACCGGTGCAGCCAGCGCCAGTGCGCTGACGACGGAGAGAACAATGCGACGAAATTGAAGCAAAACTTATCTTCCCAACCACGGCTGTGGATTGACCGCCTGACCCTGACGACGAATTTCGAAATAGAGTGACGGGCGGCCCTGACCGCCACTGCTGCCCACAAGGGCGATGGGTTGGCCCGCGCGCACCTGTGTGCCGACGCTGACCAGCGCGCTCTGGTTGTAGCCGTAAAGACTCATATCGCCTTTACCGTGTTCGACCACGACCACCAGCCCGTAACCCTGCAGCCAGTCGGCCAGAATCACGCGGCCATCAGCGATGGCTTTCACTTCGCTACCTTCAGACGCACCGATAACTATCCCTTTCCAACGTAGCTCACCCTGCAGCTGTTCGCCATAGCGATGCAGAATTGAACCACGAACGGGCCAGTAAGCCTGACCGCGAGGCGAGCCCAGGCCGCCGGTACGTGACATCAGGGAACGTTCGCTTTCGCTTGGCTTGTAGGTCGTCCCTTTACGGGACGCTTCCTGCTGTTTGTCGCGAACGGCCTGCGCCTCGCGAGCCTCTTTTTCAGCGCGCGCTTTTGCCGCGGCTTCCGCACGGGCGATGCTGTTACGCAGTTTTGATTCGTTGGCGCGCATTTCGCTCAGCTGGCTCTGACCTTCCTGAATGGAAGATTCAAGGCCGGAAAGGGTTTTCTTACGCTCGTTGCGGGCCTGCTCAAGTTTTGCCTGCTGGGCCTGCTGATCGTAGAGCAGCGTCTGCTGCTGGGTCTGCTTCTCTTCCAGCTCGGCTTTTTGCGTGGTGACCTCTTCGCGCGTCTGCTTCAGCTGCGCGATAGTCTCCTGACGCGCCTGGTTCAGGTAGCCGAAATAGGCCTGCAGGCGCTGGCCGCGCTGGCTCTCTTCACCGCTGAGGATCAGTTGCAGACCGGTGTGTTCACCCTGGCGGAATGCGGCATCAAGCTGTGCGGCAAGGTTGCGCTCCTGCGCATCGCGCTGCCGCTCCAGTCTGGCAATCGACGCGTTCATCTCGTCGATCTGCTTATTCAACTGGGCAAGGGTATTTTGCGTTTCACGGAGTTTACGCGTGGCGGCAGAGATGGCCTCTTCCTGCTGCTTAAGCTGGGCGAGCAGGGCGGCACGCTGCTGCTGCTGCTGGCGTACCGCACGCTCTTTGGCGGCGATATCGGCCTGAATGGATTTCAGCTGGTCGCGGTCATCCGCGTGGGCGGATGCGGCGCACAGCAATACGCCAGCGCTGAGTGCGCTGGCGTAAAACAGAGGTCTGACTGATAACCTAAGCGGCTTCACGACCCATGTGATTGAAAAAATCGCCTTTCCCCTCATGGGGAGCGATTATTCCACGATGAACAGCGGCTTACCAGTCATCTCTTCAGGGATCGGCATCCCCATCAGCGACAACATGGTTGGCGCGATGTCAGAAAGCTTGCCGCCTTCCACTGCTTTCAGTGATTTATCACCCACATAAATCAGCGGAACGGGCAGGTTGGTGTGAGCCGTATGCGCCTGGCCGGTCGCCGGGTCGCGCATCTGTTCAGCGTTACCGTGATCCGCGGTGATCAGCAGCTGGCCGCCAACGGATTCAACCGCTTTCGCGACCTGCTCAACGCAGTGGTCCAGCGCTTCAACTGCTTTTACTGCCGCTTCCATCACCCCGGTATGACCCACCATGTCGCCATTCGGATAGTTACAGATGATGGTGTCGTACTTGCCGCTAACGATTGCCGCCACCAGTTTTTCGGTCAGCTCAGCAGAGCTCATTTCTGGCTGCAGATCGTAGGTGGCGACTTTCGGGGAATTAATCAGAATGCGCTCTTCGCCAGGGAACGGCTCTTCAACACCGCCGTTAAAGAAGAAGGTGACGTGCGCATACTTCTCGGTTTCGGAAATACGCAGCTGCGTCTTATCATTCTTCGCCATCCACTCACCGAAGGTATTCGCCAGTGAAGCGGGTGGATATGCGCATGGAGCCTTGATATCAGCGGCATATTCGGTCAGCTGGATGAAGTTAATGTTCATCACTTTCTTACGGGCAAACCCGTCGAAGTCGTTGTTGACAAACGCACGGGTAATTTCACGCGCACGGTCAGCACGGAAGTTCATGAAGATCAGCGCGTCGCCATCTTCCATCGCGGCATCGGCCTGGCCTTCAGCACGAATCACAGATGCTTTCACGAATTCGTCGTTTTCATCACGCGCGTAGGCGGCTTCAAGCGCTTCAACGGCGGTCGCGAACTGGAATTCACCTTTTGCCAGGGTCATCAGGTCATAGGCCTGTTCCACGCGATCCCAGCGGTTGTCGCGGTCCATGGCGTAGTAACGACCAATAATGGAGGCCACGCGGCCTTTACCCAGCGCGGCGAATTTGTCTTCGAAGGCTTTCAGGGAGCCTTTTGCGCTGCGTGGTGGCGTATCGCGACCGTCCAGGAAGGCGTGCAGATAGATTTTGTCCGCACCGCGCTCAGCGGCCAGTTCAACCATCGCCATGATGTGATCTTCATGACTGTGAACGCCGCCTGCCGAGAGCAGACCCATGATATGTACGGCCTTGCCAGCGGCAACAGCTTTATCGACGGCATCGCACAGCGTTGGGTTGGAGAAGAAGGTGCGTTCTTTGATTTCAACGTCCAGACGCGTCAGGTCCTGATACACAATACGTCCGGCGCCCAGGTTAACGTGACCCACTTCAGAGTTGCCCATCTGGCGGTCCGGCAGGCCCACTTCCAGGCCAGACGCGTCAATCAGCGTGTGTGGACGTTTTGCCCACAGCGCATCCATGACGGGGGTTTTGGCGGTGAAAATAGCGTTATCCTGGCTGTCTTCACGGTAGCCATAGCCATCCAGAATCACCAGTACCATAGGTTTTTTAGAAACCGACATTGCGACAA
>ERZ1026878.731-NODE-731-length-23750-cov-108.041232_pt1 | contig 23750 bp, 20 predicted proteins | sample MGYA00380169_ERZ1026878 | MGnify/ENA primary metagenome ERZ1026878 (study PRJEB33269, sample SAMEA4719805) | human gut metagenome | biome: human-associated habitat; feature: organic feature; material: feces | place: Cameroon | collected 2013-10 ...
AAATGAAAAGAGAAACACTCAAGAAAATTCTGAATTTCGTCATTACCGTTCTCACTGCCATAGCCTCTGCCTTCTGCGTGCAGAGCTGCCAGTAGTATGTACCATGAAAAACACAAGAAAGATATCGGTTAAATGAAATCAATTTCCACATTTAGTCCCACCCCAACCTTAATCCCTTAAGGTTGGGGTTCTTTTATATATCCCTACTGACGCGCATCAGCCAGCTCATTATATCCCCAAACCATGATGAGGACGATGAAGCCAGCCAGCACCATCAGGAGATTCTGAGAGTGGGCGATGGAATCTGTCACATGCGTAAGGGCACGCGAACCGGAAAGGAGGAAATCTATCTTCATAGAGAAAAGCCATCCCTGAATCTGTTCCCATCCCTGACAGACTACCGCTATGATGATGCCTGCTGCCACACAGGCTGCCGTCCATAAATGTTCCAGACGCTGGCGCTTAACCAGCGACATCGCAGTATCAGTTTCGGGTAAAGCCGGCAATGCCTGCATCACCCTGTCGGAGAATCCGTCATCAGGAATCTCTGACATCTGGCAATCGGAAAAGAACATCTGCAAGAGTTCTTCATCCTGAGGGTTCAACGGTTCCCCTTTCATGCTCTCCAACTTCTTATCATTTATCTTATCGGTCATAACCATTCTGTTTTAAGTAACTTGCAAGTTTCTGTTTTCCTCGAGAGAGATGCGACTTGATGGTGCCTTGCGCCATTCCCGTCACCTCTGCAATCTTATCTATAGAGAGTCCATCCATCAGCTGCAGCGTGATGCATGTACGTTCATTTTCGCTCAATATCTGTAGTGCCTTGAGCAAATCCATCTTTAATCCGGCATGGGCGCCCTGTGCATTCTTACTGGAAACGGCAGGCGTATCGATGTCCTGCGTCTCCTTATGGCTGCGGGTATAATCATACCATACATTATAGGCGATGCGGTAGAGCCAGGTGGAGAAAGAGGCTGTACCCCTGAAACCGGACAGATGGGTATATGCCTTGACAAAGGTATCCTGCGCCAAGTCGTCACTCAGCTGCGCATCCCCCAGCGTCTGCCGCAGGAAGAACCCACGAATGGGTGACTGATACTTCCTGACCAGCAGGTCGAACGACTTGCGGTCATGAAGCATCACCACCTTCGTGACGAGAGAGATATCGGATAACTTTTCCACCTTATATATATTAACTAATAATTGTTGTTCTTTTCCTTGTGACTTCCCCTCCTATTGAGAAGCCATGATATATTGAATGTCGGCTGCTAGACCGGAGTACCATTATAGCCCGTGCCCTGATCGCCATGACGGTTCTTCCACCAGTCCTTGATGGCAGGAAGCGAGCCGATAACGGTCTGACCGATGCCATAGAAGAAGACCAGGGCTCCGATACCAGCCAGGAAATCAACATCCCACCAGGCAAACATGGCACACAAGCCGGCGCCCAGGAAGGCATTTCTCAGTCCGCGTTTCACCAGATATTCATCGCTCTGCTTGTCTATCGGACGGTCGCTTTCCGGAACATTGATACCCTTCTCCATTGCCATCTCAGCCAGTTTGATACGGTCGTTATGGCGGCGAATCAGATATCTGATAACCAGAAATACGATGATCAGCGGAGCAAAGACAAACAGCAGACCGAAGATGATACAGAAGATGATCATAACAGCCAGCGCTCCGCCACCAAATACCGAACCGATGAAATCGAACGGATCATCATAGTTGTCTAAACTGTATCTAGAATGAACAGACCTATTATCATTCTCATCATAATCATCATAGTTAGCCGAATCTGTACTGGTTGTATCAGAATAAGCCTCCAACGCCTCGTCGTCTTTATCCTTCGAAGCAGATGACTGTGCGGCAGATGCAGGAGCAGCCTTTGAATCTACCTGTTGGGTAGTTGGATGATAACGATGTTTTGGAGCAGAAGACGCCAAAGACACTTGGGTGGCTCCGATGCTCATAACGAGCGCTAATGCCAATATTGCTTTCTTCATATCATTATTTTTTTATTGTTTTACCTTGTTATTTCATAAATTTCTGCTTCTTAGACGCATCTCTTCGCGATTTAGTTGCAAAGAAACGAAAAATTTCTTATTTTTGCAAACAAATTAAAGAAAAAGAGACAGAATGAAGACATTACCTGAAGATTTCAGAACATATACGCAGGCGCTGATGGGCGAAAAGCTGTATCAGCGTCTGGAGCATGCTATCCTTGAAGAGGAGGCGCCAACCAGTATCCGCATCAATCCTTTTAAATGCAAGGATGCTGATGGCGAACCGATTCCCTGGTGTCCGGAAACCGGACGTTATCTCTCTACCCGTCCCGGATTCACCTTCGATCCGCTGCTGCATGCCGGCCTGTATTATGTGCAGGAAGCCTCATCCATGTTTGTAGATATGGCTATCCGACAGTACGTAAAAGAACCGGTGATGATGCTGGATCTCTGTGCCGCCCCTGGCGGAAAGTCGACTGCCGTAAGAGCTGCCTTGCCGGAAGGGAGTCTGCTCTTCAGCAACGAACCGATGCGCACCCGCTCGCAGATTCTAGCCGAAAACGTACAGAAGTTCGGTCATCCGGATATGATTGTCACCAACAACTATCCCCGCGATTACAAGAAATCGAAGTTGCAGTTTGATGTAATCCTTACCGATGTTCCCTGCTCCGGCGAAGGAATGTTCCGCAAAGATGAAGGGGCTATCGGCGAATGGAGTACCCAGAATGTGAACAACTGCTGGCAGCTACAGCGCGAAATCGTATCGGATATCTGGAACTGTCTGAAGCCAGGCGGTATCCTGATTTACTCTACCTGCACCTTCAATGCGCACGAAGATGAGGAGAATGTGGACTGGATATGCGAAGAACTTGGCGCAGAAGTGATGGCACTGGAGGGTGTAGAAGACGCATGGAACATCACCCGCAACCTCACGGGCACCGACTTCCCTGTTTACCGGTTCATTCCTGGCGTTTCGCGAGGCGAAGGTCTGTTTATGGCGATTCTGAAGAAAGAGGGCGAATGGGAAGCAGGTTCTTCAGCCAAGGAGAACAGGAAAGATAAGAAGAAGAAAGACAAGAAGGTGGCTAAAGGAAAGGGACCGGAGATTCCGGACGACTGGCTGAAGACAGATACGGAATGGATGCCTGCAGAGAGCAACGAGACGGTTTACGCCATTCCGGGCAGATGGAAAGACATCTACGACCAGGCTGAAAAGAACCTGAAGGTGCTGCATGCAGGTGTGAAACTGGGAACAGACAAGGGAAAGGGTCTCATTCCCGACCAGGCTCTCGCTCTCTCTACGATGCTCAACAAAGATCACTTCCCACAGGTGGAGTTATCCTACGATGATGCCATCCGCTACCTTCGCAAGGAGGCTGTGAATCTGCCTGCCGATACGCCTAAGGGTTATGTTCTGGTAACCTACAGACAGGTTCCGATAGGCTGGGAAAAGAACATCGGCAACCGTGCCAACAACCTCTATCCGCAGGAGTGGAAGATCAAGAGCAGCCACGGGACGGGAGAGCTGTTTATAGTTAATAGTTTATAGTTAACAGTTTACAGCAAGAATGAATAATTCAACACTCAACATTCAACATTAAAATAAAAAATGCTTAGCATCATTGCCTGTATATCAAAAGTGCATAGAGCTATCGGGGACAAGAACCGGTTGCTCTACGCCATCCCATCGGACATGACCCGATTTCGTATGCTCACAACTGGACATACGATCATCATGGGCAGAAAGACATTTGAGTCGCTGCCGAACGGAGCCTTGCCCAACCGCCGTAATATTGTTATCTCGAAGACAAGAGAGCAGATAACAGGGTGCGAAGTATGCAGCTCTCTGGAAGAAGCGCTGGCAGCAAGGAAAGAAGAGGTTGGAAGCAAAAAAACGGCAGCAAGCAAAGAAGCGGTTGGAAGCAAAGAAGCTTCAGATGAATGTTTCATCATCGGAGGAGCCAGCATATATGAACAGGCTTTGCCTTTTGCAGACAAGCTTTATCTCACAATCGTAGAAAAGGAGCCTGAACATGCCGATACCTTCTTTCCGGAAATCAATCCGGCAGAATGGGAAGTGACAGAAAAAGAAATGAGGAATGAAAACGGCTTACCATTCACATTCCTCACCCTTTATAGAAAGCAGTAATCCCGCAGGGAGCTACTGTTTTTTTCCTTTTTTATATCTTATTTCTCTGCTGCAGCCTCCTCATCAGTTTCCTCTTCATCATCGTTGAAGCTCTTGAGGTCCTGCATAGAAAGCTGACGGTTGATAGATGCATTAAAAGAGATGATGGTCTCGCTGCGAGACAATCCCAGTGGCTGCAACTTATCATGGATGATTTCCAGGAGATGATGGTTGTTGAGCGCGTAAATCTTGATAAACATATCAAAGCTGCCTGTAGTATAGTGGCACTCTACAACCTCAGGAATCTTCTTCAACTCCTCTACAACCTGGTCAAACTTCTCAGGCTCCCTCAAATAGAGTCCCATATAGGCACAAGTTTCGTAACCTATCTTTTCTGGGTCAATGATGAATTGTGAACCCTTGATGATACCAAGATTTGTAAGTTTAGCTACACGCTGATGAATGGCAGCACCGCTCACATTGCAAGCGCGTGCCACTTCCAAAAATGGAATACGGGCATCCTGAGAAATCAGCTTCAGAATCTGCCTATCTAATGAATCTAAAATTTGTTTTGACATAATACTAATAATTTGCTTGCAAAGATAATACAAAAAATTAATAAAAGCAATTTTTTAAGAGAAAAACATGATAAATTAATATTATTTTCCTTTTTCTGTGGCAGAATAACTGATTTTTAGTGCTTTTGCCTGGCGCAAAGCCTGCTTTACGTCGGTTATCACACCCATCTTGGTTTCCTGATCTGCTTTGATTGATACGGTCATCAGCTTCTGGTCTTCCGGCGACATACGCTTCTTTTCTGCCGAAATGTAATCCATCACTTCGGGAGCCGAAGCAAACTTATCATTCAACTGAATCTGGGTACCGGTACCATACTTAGCCTGCATCTCTTTGGTTGGCTTACCTATATAAATATGGCTCACCGCCGATTTCTTGGTCAGGCGGGTGAGTTCCTTACCTTGTGGCAAACGGCAGTCTACCTTCAAGGTAACCTGGCGCATGTGGGTAACAATCATAAAGAAGAACAGTACGGAGAAAATGAGGTCTGGCAGAGAAGATGTATTCAACCCTGGCACTTCATGCGATTTCTTATGAAAATTCATCATTGTTTACCTCCTTTCTGCTGTTCTGTAGCTGTTTCTATAGAATTTTCTTCCCCTTGCTTTTCTTCAGCATTGGCATCAACACGCTGGTCGGCATGAGTCATTGCGTTGGCATACGACTCTGTGATGCGCTGCGGACAGATGTTGCGCACCTGTTCTTTCTGGTCATTGTTCAAGAGGGCATAATCCCTGTGATATTTCTTCTGGGCTGTTTCGTTGCGAAGCTGGCTGTATGCTTCCATCAGCTGATTCTGCATCTGGAAATAGAGATTATAGTCGGCATCGCGGTCACTCTCGATAGAGATGAGATGTTTCTTGCCCAGGCGGTGAACAAAGCGGATGGTTTCTTCCTTGAGCCGGCTCACCTGCATCGGCTTACCGTTGACCAAAAGCGTATCGCCAGCTGTCAGGCGCAGCGCCATGAGGTTAGCCTTGTCTACCACCGACTGCTGCTGTTCCTTCTTCTGCGGTTCAGGTGAAGGGAGTTGGCGCAACAGTCCCTTATCCACATCCATTGATGTGGTGACAAGGAAGAATATCAACAGCATGAACGAGATGTCGGCTGTAGATGTGGTATTCAGTCCCGGGGTTTCGTGTTGCTTCCTTCTAATCAGCATATTTAATCCTTATTTATAGAATAGAGAGCCCAAAGCACTCTCTTTAGTCTTTCTTCCGAATATAACGTGTGGCACCGAAACAGACGGCACCGATTCCTGCCACCAGCATCAGGAGCGATGTGATGACAAACATATCTGAAAGCTTGAGCCAGAGCCAATCGGCATAATTCTCGCCATTGATGAGCATCGGAGCAGAACCGCCCAAAAAGAAGGTAAGCAGCAAAACTGCCAAAGTTCCGATCCATGTGATGCGGAAGATGCGGCGCACGGGAATGCCATTCACTACAGCCTCCGACTTGCTGCTGCGATAATCTCTGATCATCGAAAAGACTGCCAGTCCCACACCTCCTATCAGGTAGAGCCACATCAGCAGGATGAGCACATCGGTAAAGAGAGGCGCATTAAAGTCGGGGTTCTCTTCGAAAGGCAAATCGTAGCCTACCAAAAAGAACAGACCGAAAACCAGCACCGCCAGTCCTATCATGATATAGAACACCTGCTGCGATATCTTTTCGGCCGACTTCGTCTTCTGCTTTGAAAATTGAAATTTAACCATTTCTCTCTTCGTTTATTTATTCTTGGCAATAATATCCATTAAAGTAACCGCCGACTCCTCCATCTGGCTTGTCAGGTGCTCCACCTTAGAAAGGATGTAGTTATAGAAAACCTGAAGGATGAGGGCTACGATGATACCGAAGATAGTAGTGATAAGCGCCACTTTCATACCCGAAGCAACGATAGTAGGACTGATATCGCCCGCCTGCTGAATTTGGTCGAACGACATGACCATACCAATCACGGTTCCGAGGAATCCGAGCGATGGCGCCATAGCGATAAAGAGTTTGATCCAGGAGCATCCCTTCTCCAGGTTAGCCGCCTGAACGGTACCATATCCGCTTACCGAGCGCTCGATGTCATCAAGACTCTCGCTGATATGCATCAAACCCTGGTAGCAGATAGAAGCCACCGGTCCGCGGGTATTCCGGCAGAGCGTCTTAGCCCCTTCCACATCTCCCGCCGACACCTTCTGGTCGATATCCTGCATCAACTTCTTGGCGTTGATTTCAGAGAGACTCAGATAGATGATACGCTCGATACAGAAAGCCATACCCACGATGAGGGCGATGGCAACGAGAGACATAAATCCCGCATTACCCTCTATAAACTTTGTCTTAAGAGCTTGATGAAATCCCATGTTCTCTTCTTGAGCCATCATAGGCAGAGAACACATCCAAGTGAAAACCAATATTGCAAAACGTGCAATAGCTGTATTTTTCTTCATATACCTTATTATATATATAAAAGCGGAAAGAGGGGGATTCGAACCCCCGAACCGGTTTTGCCGGTTACACGCTTTCCAGGCGTGCCTCTTCAGCCACTCGAGCACCTTTCCATATTCCGAAGAACTCTTCTTAATCGCCGCAACATGCTGCTGCAACAATTTCGAAGTGCAAAATTATTGCTTTTCCTCCGAAATACCATAACTTTCATTGTTTTTTTATGTTTATTTAAGGAGTTTTGAACGCTTGCGTCCTATACTTGCGATACGGATAGCGGAAAAACCCGCTCTGCATTGAGGTTGGTCTGTCGGGCAAACTCCTCTTCGCTTATGCCATAAGCCTTGGCGAGCGTCTTCATCACTTCTACCACGAAAGCACTCTCATTACGCTTGCCGCGATAAGGAACAGGCGCCATATACGGACTGTCGGTCTCCAGAACGATGCGATCCAGAGGAACTACAGCAGGGAGGTCTTCTCTGAGATGGCTGCTCTTGAAAGTAGATACGCCACCGACGCCCAATACAAACTTATCGAAGGAGAGCAGTTCTTCGGCTTCCTTCTGATTGCCCGTAAAGCAATGGAAGACGCCACCCGGCAGTTCTTTCTCATACTTTCTGAGCAGATGCACCATCTCGTTCTGCGCCTTGCGGCAATGAATCATCAGCGGGAGCTGGGTTTCTACCGACCATTTTACCTGTTCCTCGAAAGCCTCGAGCTGCTCGTTTTCGAACTCACGGCTCCAGTAATAATCAAGTCCTACCTCTCCGATGGCAATCAAGTCAGAAAACTGAGGAGAACCCGCCTGACTGGCATTACCGGTCATGCGATGCTCCTCCAGTATCTTCCGGAGTTCAGCCAGCTGTTCCTTCCAGTCAGCCTTCACCTCTTCAGGATGCAGGCCAATCATCGGATAAGCATAGCCAGGATATTCCTTAGCCAATGCCAGTACCGCGTGTGTGGTCTTCACATCGATGGCAGGCAAGAACACCTTGCCTACCCCCGCTTCCTTGGCACGGGCGAAAGCCTCCGCCCTATCCTCATCAAACTCCTCCGCATCGAAATGCGTATGTGTATCTATTACTTTGAACATTGAACTGTCAACTTTGAACTTTATGATTAGTACTGTCGCTTCATCATTTTCTGAGCATACTTAGCCAGTTCTTCCTTGCGCTCAGCAGGCACATTCACGGCATCCAGATACTTCTTGCTCTGCTCGAAATAATAAGCAATCTTATCCTGCGCCAGTTTGTCGATACCTATCTCGTTGTAAAGACGGGTAACGGCAGCCACCTTCTCCTTGCGGTCGAAATCCTTGGCATCCACCCATTTCTGCAGTTCTGCACGCTGAGCGTCGTTGGCATGGTTGAAGGCATTGATGAGCATATACGTCTTCTTGTTGGATGTGATATCGCCACCAATCTCCTTACCGAACACCTTGGTATCGCCGTAAACATCGAGGTAATCATCCTGCAACTGGAACGCCAATCCTATCTGCTCGCCAAACTTATACAGGTTCTCTGCATCCTCATCAGAAGCATCGGCAAGGATAGCACCCATCTTCAGGGCACAAGCCAGGAGAACGCTGGTCTTGAGGCGGATCATCTCGATATATTCCTCCTCCTTCACATCGTTACGGTTTTCAAACTCCATATCAAACTGCTGACCTTCACCTATCTCAAGGGCAGTAGTCGTAAAAAGTTTCAACACCTTGGCAAGATGCTTTTCATCACATTGAGCCATACGTTCATAAGCCAGTACGAGCATGCTGTCGCCCGAAAGAATCGCCGTATTGGCATCCCACTTCTTATGAACCGTTTCATGACCGCGACGCAAATCAGCATTGTCCATCAGGTCATCATGCAGCAAAGTATAGTTATGATAAGTTTCCAGGGCAACGGCATTCATCAGAATCTTCTCAGGATTGTCCTTGAAAAGATTGTAGCCCAGAAGCATGAGCGTAGGACGGATGCGCTTGCCACCCATAGAAAGTACGTATCTGATAGGCTCATAAAGAGACTTTGGCTTTCTTTCGTAAGGCAAATTTGCCAAAAACTCATTTACCATGCTTAAAATTTCATCTGCTGTCTTCATAATAATGTATAATTTATAATGTACAATTTATAATGTATAATTTACAATGAATAATTCTTAATTTATAACTGGAACACTACCGGGATGGCAATCATCGTACGGCAGACCTTGCCTTTATCGATGCCCGGCTTCCACTTCGGCATCATCTTCATCACTCTCAAAGCCTCGTTGTCGAGCAACGGATCTACCGAAGTGCTTACCTTGATATTTGCCACACTACCATCCTTGTTCACGATGAAAGATACCACTACGGTACCCTGAATCTTACTCTTCTGGGCAGCTACAGGGTACTTCAGGTTCTTGGTAAGCCACTGCATAAAGGCAGACCAGCCACCAGGAAACTGCGGTATCTTCTGCACGACGGTCAGTTTGATAGGAGCCTCAGCTCCCGGATTCTCGATCGGAGTTTCAGGAACCGCTTCCTTCACCTCAGCTCCATCCACTACACCCGAGCCGTCGCCGATAACCAGTTCGCTGGTTGTAGAACTGATTTTCGTCGGAGCCTGCTGAGGCTGTTGTTCGGCAGCCTTCACTTCCTGGGTAATCGATTTAGAAGCAGGAGCCGAAACAGCCTCTGCACTCACCATATCTTTCTGGTCGGGACGAGCCGACATTTCCAGATCCTGTGAGAGATCTTCCATCGATTCAGACAAGTCATCTTCTCCCTGCGGACCTCTCTGATATTGGAGTCCGACGAAGATGAAAGTAAAAGCCAGCAGCAAACCTAGCAGGAAAAATGTAACCCGCTTATCTTCCAGTTGTGCGCTATTTGATTTCTTAATTTCCACAATAAAATCCGTTTAAAATCGTTATTTCCTACGAAAACATTGCAAATTTACTTCTTATTATTGAAAAAAGCAGTATCTTTGCCAAAGAATTAGATAATTTAAATGAAAAAATTTGTAATTTCCGCTATATTGACGCTTTTTGCGACAATTATTGATGCTCAAGAGAGCCAAACGGGGTATAATTTCCTTCGCTTGCCGGTGAGTGCTCATGCAGCTGCTCTGGGTGGCGACAACATCACCTTGATAGAAGATGATGAGGCACTCATATTCCATAATCCGGCTCTCCTGTCATCTGTAAGCGACAAGACGGTCAATCTCAATTATATGAACTATATGTCGGGGGTGAACACAGCCTCGGCAAGTTTCAACCGTATCATCAACGATAAGGCGACATGGGCTGTTTCGGCTCAGTTTATTGACTACGGAAAGATGAAGGAGACGGATGAGAACAACATCCAGATGGGTGAGTTCTCGGCAAAGGATATTGCCATTGCGGGTTACTTCTCTTATATGCTCGGTGAGAAATTTGCGGGTGGTATTGCCGCCAAATTCATCACTTCGTATATCGGCGATTACAATTCTATCGCAGTGGGAGTGGATTTGGGTATCAACTATTACGACCCGGAAACGGAATGGTCGGCTTCTTGCGTGGCAAAGAACCTGGGTGGACAGTTGAAAGCCTACGATAATGAATACGAGAAGATGCCTATCGACCTGCAGCTGGGTGTGACGAAACGCTTCGCCAACGCACCGTTCAGGGTTTCAGCCACACTGGTCAACCTGAACCATTGGGACAGCAGTCTTCGCGATCATGCCGTGGTAGGTGCCGACATTCTGCTTTCTGAGAGTCTGTGGATAGGTGCCGGCTACAACTTCCGCAGAGCCAACGAGATGAAAATCAGCACCTCTGAAGATGAGGAAAGCAGTCATGGAGCGGGTTTCTCGGTAGGTGGCGGTATCAACCTGGAGCGCTTCCATCTGAACGTTGCCTACGGCAAATATCACGTCAGTAGCAGCAGTCTCATGCTGAACGTAAGTTATAAATTATAAATTATTCATTATACATTATAAATTGTACATTATAAATTATTGTTCGAAATTATGAAGAAAATAACAATAGCAATAGACGGATACTCTTCTTGCGGCAAGAGTACGATGGCAAAGGATCTTGCCAAGGAAATAGGATATGTTTATGTAGATACGGGCGCGATGTACCGCTCGGTAACTCTCTATGCGCTGCGTCATCAGCTCTTCGAAGCAGATGGAGCCGTAAAGACTGAAGAACTGCAGAAGGAGATGAAGAACATCAGCATCTCGTTTAAGTTTAACGCAACAACCGGTCGCCCAGACTGCTATCTGAACGGCGAACTGGTAGAAAAGGAAATCCGTTCGTTAGAGGTTTCCAGCCATGTAAGTCCAATTGCCGCCGTTCCTTTCGTCAGAGAGGCACTGGTAGAGCAGCAGCAGAAGATGGGCGAAGACAAGGGTATCGTGATGGATGGCCGCGATATCGGTACCACCGTGTTCCCGAATGCCGAACTGAAGATTTTCGTAACAGCCAGTTCACAGGTGAGAGCACAGCGCCGTTTCGATGAACTGAAGGAGAAGGGAATGCCAGCCGACTTCGATGCGATTCTGAAGAATGTAGAGGAGCGCGACTATATCGATACCCACCGCGAGACTTCCCCACTGAGAAAGGCTGATGATGCCATCACGCTCGATAACAGCAACATGACCATTCCTGAACAGAAGGCATGGCTGATGGAACAATATCAAAAGGCAATAGCAGAATAAGCTACAGAAAAGAGACTGCCGGGTTATTTATGCAAAAATACGTTAAAGATACTACTTTTACCGATAAATTTATTTTATTCGATGAAAAAGATTTGGGAAAAAAACTTCAATGTAGTATCTTTGCAACCATATTAACAAGGTAGTAATGATATAGATTATAAATTTTGAGTTAATTACTGTTTTTTGAAGGTGATAGGTCTTCGGGAGAAGATTTATCACCTGTTTTATTTTCAGACAGTTTATAAAAAATGAACCCACTTGACGTCGTAAAACACGACATCAAATGGGTTAACTAATTAATAACCAGCATATTAAACTTTTCAATCAACAATAAAACTATCCTATACCCTTGTTACCGCAAAACGCGGTAGCAAGGGGGTTAACTAACTAACAATCAACGCCTTAACTTTTACTACAAAAGAGCAGAACTATCGTTGATAATCTTATCCTTGCACTCTTCCATCAGCCACTTCGGCGTACTGGTAGCACCACAGATACCTACCGTTTCCACATCCTTGAACCAGTTCATATCTATTTCGTCGGCACTTTCTATCTGGTAGCTGTTGGCATTCACACTCTTGCATTCCTTGAAAAGCACCTTACCGTTCGAACTCTTTCTGCCACTCACAAAGAGGATGACATCATGCTTGCTGGCAAAGGCAGCGATGTTAGGCATGCGGTTAGCCACCTGACGGCAGATGGTATCGAAACTCTTGAAGACAGCGCCCTCAACAATATGCTCCTGGCAGTATTCGATGATGCGGTGGAACTCATCGAGGCTCTTGGTAGTCTGGGAGTAAAGATAGATATCTTTAGAGAAATCCAGCTGACCGGTTTCCTTCAGCTGCTTCACATCCTCAAACTTCTCTACCACGATGGCATGACTCTCCGTCTGCCCCACCAGTCCGAGCACCTCAGCATGCCCGTTCTTGCCGAAAATCACGATCTGTGCCTCCGGATTGTTGACATACTGCTTCTTGATGCGGCGCTGCAACTGGAGCACCACAGGACAGGTAGCATCGATGATTTCGATGTTGTTTCGCTCGGCAAGGGCATAAGTTTCAGGCGGTTCACCATGAGCACGGAGCAAGACCTTTACGCCCTGCAGTTTCTCCATCTGCTCATGGTCTATCGTGATGAGTCCCGCTTCATGCAGGCGCTCCACCTCCATACCGTTATGCACAATATCGCCCAGGCAGTAAAGTTTACCGCCCTTAGCCAACTCCTCTTCAGCTTTCTTGATGGCAGTGGTTACGCCAAAGCAGAACCCACTGCCGTTATCTATTTCTATCTGCACGATATTCGTTTTTAATTCATTGTACATTAATCTTCACCACCACCTTAGCATGGTCAGGATCATTCGTAATCATGAGGATACGAGGGTGTCTGACACGCGATTTCTTCAAGTCGGCAGCCACAGCCGTCACCTTCATCTTAACGGTCTCTTCTGGCTGAATCTTACTCTTCTTCAGGTTCACCTGCAAGCCCATCGTAAACATCTGCATGCTGCGGATATCCAGTTCTGACTTACCCTTATTGGTAATCAGAATCTCACCCTTCAGCTTCTTCTTTCCTTTGAAACTACCCAGATTGAGATCGGTGGCAGACATCTCTATCTTCGGAGCCAGTGCCTTCTTGGCTGGAGTCATGTTCTCGAAACCAGGAAGAAGAACGGCTGATACCACGATTTCCTTCTCAGGCGCAATCCTATCGCCAGGACGCTCACCGAGATAAACGGATGTCTGGTTCAAGCCCAGGTCGCGCAGTTTCTTGGAATCCAGCACGAAACTGATTTCGGCAGAATGACGCGGAGCTACCTTGGAAGGCGATACGAAAGCATGAAGATAGGATGGCAGATGCATCACTACCGGCTCCAGTAATTCGTCGGTAGGATTGAAGATATGGATGCGCTGAACCGGACGGTCGCCACGGTTCACGTCATCAAACTCCACCTCCTGGGCATCACTCTTGATGACACCAAGCATCTCATCGTAAGAACCAGCGAAATCTACTACGCTGCCCACTACCTTTCCCCTCATAGAGAGGATGAACGGCTCTTCATCCGCATTGGTATAGAGGCAAACCTGCTTGGTGAAAGTACCCATCTGCTTGGCATCGTATACCGCCTTGATGACGAAACTTTCGCCGGCAGCTATGCTCGTCTTCGGATAATCTACCTCCGTACAGCCGCAGCTTTTCAATACATTGTTGATAACCAACGGCTTGAGCCCGTCATTCTTCAGCACGAATTCGGCAGTTACAGGCTTGTTGAACACCACCTGTCCGCAGTCTACCACCTCGTGCTGGGTTGTAATCTTCTGTGCTGATGCAGGCAGCGCCAACAGTGCTGAGAGCATCCATATATTCATCCGTTTCATACTATTCTATTTTAAATTATCAATCTATAAACTTTTAACTATCAATTATTAACTTTCAATTCATACGTCTCTGTGCGGCCACCAAATTCCGGACTGTAGGTACACTCAGCGGTGCAAGTTCCGCTCTGATAGTCGCCCTTTCTATCCACGTAATACTCCATTTCTACGATGTGCATACCTTTAGATAAACGATCGAAATAGAAATTTGTTGCATAATCTCTTGGAGAAACATAGCAGCCTATGCCCCACTGATAACCACTCTTCTGGTTAACCGGTTCCAGACATGCCGCACGCTTATCCGTAATCTGCACAAAGTCGTAGTCGCGGTCGGCGGTGATGAGGAGCGTTACCTTCACCTTCTCGCCTACCTTCGCCTGCGCCTTGCCCTTACCCTGAGATTCGGCTGGAACGATGACACGGCGAATCTTGATGCCCGACTCCATGGAACCGATTTCGCTGATAGGCTGCCTAAACTCTGCATAGACGGCTCCCCAGCTGGTATAATCGCTCTTTTTGTCGATGCTCAGCATAGATGCCTTGCCCGGTCTTTCGGTCTTCACATAGCCCAAAGTAGTGGAATCCTGCGGCATCGGCAGCAGCTTGCCGTCCAGTTTCAGCACGGCATTCTCAGCCTTCCTGCTCCAGTTGCTCTCATTGCCTTTCATAAAGGCGTAGACGGCATCCACGGTGTTCACCGGCGTATCCCAAACCTGGGTACGTTTCGACATCAGGAGCCAGCGCTGCAGTTCCTCAATGGTCTGCTTGTCGTTCGGCTTCAGCAGCTGCATCGCCTCTATCACGGATACCTGAGTAGGAATCTTATAGTTTCTCCAGCTATAGAGTGCCTTACGGGTATCATAATAGCGGCCCATCTCCTCGCGGTAAACGGCATATTCGTTCACGCTCTGCAGATATTCGCCTGCCTTCTCGCGGTAAGCAGCATTCTGCTGACTGTTCTTGGCGAGCACCACAGCAGCACGTGCCTTACCATAGATGGTGAAATCACTGGTCATCTTCGACATTTTATCCAGCAGATAAGCCTGATCCTGTTCGAAATTCTCCTTCATCTTTCTGCCATCCATTGAGAGAATGTAGAGATAATGCAGCGCCTGTTCACTTGGACTTACCTTGTGCTTCTTCTCCTCCATCTTCTTCATCTCTCTAACTTCACGAGCTGTCTGCCAGGAGAGATAATTGATGGCAGAAGTCAGCATTTTAGAGATTGACTTTTGCGTGCCGGCGATGGCATTCAGACGAACCATCATCTCGGCTACAGCCGTAGTCATATATCTGCTGCCCTTCATTCCCTTCCACCAGGAGAAGGAACCATCGTTATTCTGCAACTTCCTCAGTTTCTCCACCTGATTTTGCAGACGGCTGGTTTCCAGAGATAGATTTTTCTGGATATAAGTGGTGATGGTATTGGCATAGATGGCAGACATCAGCGAGATGGCGTCCTCATCATCCGGATTGCTGATGGCAGGCAATGCCTTGATCATCAGCCAACTTGGATTGTTGGTATATTCCACGGTGACCTTTGCCTTCTCTGTTTCCTTTGCCTGCTTGCCCTCCTTGTCCAGGAAGAGTTTGCTCAGGTCGAAGCTCTGTTCGCCCTGCTGATGCAAGGTGATAGGCAGCGTATTCACTACGAGTTCACGATCACTCAAGACCGGCAGATAGTGCTGTTCGCCATCGCTGTATCCGTTTCCGGCAGCCACCACCTTATTAATATATACACCCTCTTTCAAACCTTGAACATCGAAAGAAACGGTAGCAGATCCCTCAGCATTGATGCTGTAGTTCTGCGTTTTCTGCCAAACCACCTTCTGGGTTTCAGCATCCAAAATCTGCATACGGGCATTTCCGCTCACCTTCTTATCAGATGTATTGAAGAGTTTCACCACGATAGAACTCTTATCGCCCTCACGCAGGAAGCGAGGCATGTTTGGCTGCACCATCACGGTCTTCTGAGCCACAGCCTCATCCACCAGCAAACCATTGCGCATCTCCTTGTCATGAGCCAATCCCATGAACTTCCAGGTAGTCACGCTCTCCGGCAGGGTAAATCTGATGGCTACGTTGCCATTGTTGTCGCTCTCCAAGGCAGGATAGAAGAAGGCGGTCTCGTTCATATTCTCACGCACCTGCACCTTGTCGAGGAATTGTCCTGCATCTGAGCCAGAACCACCGGCAAACTGCGGCATCTCCTCTACTACATCAAAAACCTTGTTGGCAGATGGAGCAGCCGCTCCGACACGGGTCATTTTAGAGCCGCGAATCCTGATGACTTTCGCTTCTTCTCGAACCAGCTCGTCTTTCTGTATACGAACAGCCTCAACGGTTCCGCCAGAAGAACGTTCCAACTTGCTCAGTTCCACCGCTTGCATATAAGCATAATAGCTAAAGTATTTGTCATCAAACTTATCCACATCCAGTCCCTTCTCGTCATAATACTTGGTAGGATAAACGCCATTCAAGTAAAATGAGCGGAAAGTGAGGTTGTGCTTCCAGTAGCAGTTTGGCAAACTCTGATAGAAGCCCAGGGAGAAATTCCAGAAATGCGGGGCTATCTGGTCGAGCGACTTGTCATAGAGTACGCTCATCAGCTGCGCCTTGGCTGGCTTGCCGTCAGGGGTGGTAATCTTCAGCGTCCACTCCTCCTTCTGTCCAGGGGTTAGACGGTTGCGGAAGGTCTTCCAGGCGATGTTCAGTTTCTTCTCCGGCAAAGGACGGGCGATGCTCATCATTCGGGTATAGCACTTGCCTTCCTTCACAAAACTATAGTTCAGTACGATGCCCGATGCATACTCCTCCTTGTAGGTGAATGGCAGGGTCACGATACTGTCGCCCAACTCCCAGGCGCCCTTCTCCAGCAGTTTGTTGCCGGCGATGATGGAATATACGATGTGCGCTCCGTTCTCCGAAGAGCCCACCTGGATATAGACCGGCTTGCCATCACGAGGGAAGGTCTTCGCCGTCTGATAATACCATTCGGTAGTTGGCTCCACCGGATGGGTATCCTTCATACTGAAGAGCGTGAACTTCTGCTGCAGGGTGTCCTGTCCGCAGATTGCCTCCAACTGATGAACGCCAGATTTCCAAACGAGGGAAGAAGAGGCAGAAGAGGCATATTCCTTGATAGAAACCGGTGCATTCGCCTCGGCATCCTTCCATTCGCCCTTATCAATGCGATATTTCAACCTGCTCGAAATCGGCATACCACTGGCATTGCGGTAAGCGAAGGTAACTGTCTTCAGACTGTCTGTTTCGATACGCTTAGGAAGATTCACCGTGAGGATGGTTGGCTTGGTGCCCAGAGGCAGACTCATCACACCCTCGTGGCTTTCTCCGCTGATGTCGGTAACGATGGCTGAGACCTCGAAGTTGAAGAAACGGGCGATGCGCATGAAATCGCTCATATCAGCCTCGTCTTTTCCTGACAAGGAAGCCTCCAGCGGAATTTCCACATCGAAGGTTCCGTCCTCACGAGTCACGCAACTGTCGGTCTTCACCAACTGTCCGGCAGAGCCTGCGCCCCACCACCAAAGCTGGTTTCTGCGAGTCACCTGATACTCCACCTTGGCACCCTGCACAGGCACACCGGCATAGGTCTTGGCTGTAGCCTTCACCACTACAGTATCGCCCCAGTTATATTTCTCATTCACCTTCGGGAAGGTAATCTCGAAGGTAGGACGCTTATATTCCTCCACACGGAAGAAGCGGTTTACCTGGTCATTCACGGATACATGATACATGCCTGTCTGTCCCTCCTTCGGCAATTCGAAATCCACCGAAGCCGTGCCATACTCGTCAACCTTCGCCTTCTTCATCTCCACCTCTTTCCAACTGGCATTACAGAGTCCGAAATCCAGTTCATCTCTGCCAACAGGCACCTTTGCATCGATACCCTTCATGTTGACAAATCTGATAGCCGTAACATGCACAGTCTGACCCGGGCGATAGAGAGCACGGTCGGTATAAACCTGATATTTAGTCTCATTATCCTTCTTCTCATAATAGCGGTCACGAGAAAGATAGATGCCATTGGCAGGCGTAAACTTATCATTGCTGGTGGAAATCAAGATGTTTCCATCCACATTCTTGAAGTAAGCCTCTCCGTTCTCATCGGTCGTCAAGCGGGCATGAACCGTTCGTTTGTCCTTCTTCGTGTTGAAATCATACCACTGGTCATAGAGTTCAATCTTAGCCCCGGCGATAGGCTGTCCGTCTGTAGCATTCACCACCACATAGCGATGCTTATCATCAGGCAACTGCTGAATCATCACCGCCAGATTGCTGACATAGAAGAGCTCTCGCTGCGGAGCGATGCCGGTATTATCCGAAGTTACCTCCATCAGATAGGCACCCAGCGGCAGATTGCCACCGATTTCGATGGAATCCTTCACCTCTTGATAATCCGGACGGCCATAGTAGTTCCTGCTGTAATCCTTCTGATGCAGCTTCGTGGTCTTCTTCAGAAGCATCTTATAGGTAGCCTCATCCTGCGCATCATATTCATTATCTGCCGTAATATTGAGGCGGGAAATACTGATCTTCAGGTTCTGGAGATTGCGCACATTCAGATGCAGCCACGCCTTCTGCCCAGGACGCAATACCTGCGGCATGTCCTGCACCTGGAACATCGGTTCGGTGAGTCGCTTCTGCGCATTTCTCAGTTCGTTCATTCTCGACCAACCACCCCAGCGGCTCAGCGCATAGTTGATATAGTTGAGCTTATCCTGCGGTTTGGCATCGGTAGCACCTTCCATGAAGCGGAAGTGCTCCACGGCAAGTTCGCCTGCCTCCGGAATATCCTGATAAACCTGGATGAGCGAATCGATGGTCTGCAGATACTTCGATTTCTTCACCTCTCTCACGTCGTCCTGACGGTATTTCTCGATGAGTTTGTAGGCACAGAGACAAGCCGCTCCCCTATTTTCCACCTTATTATAATAGGTATACAACAGCAGATACGCCTCCTTGCTGTCTGCCTCGAAACCGATGAGATGCAGCAGATCGTTGTTGAAGGAACTGCCGTCCACGCCCTTCAGCGTCAATGGAACATACTCGGTGGATGTATGCTTGGCAAGGAGTTCAGGCTGTTCCAGGGCTTTCTTGAAGAACTCTTGGCTTTTCTTTTCGTTCATATCACGGTATACCCTGCCCAGCACGGCATATCTCACCGCCTTCAATGCCGGATCTTTCTCCTTCAGCACCTCGGCTTCCATCCGCTTCACGTTCGGCGTCAGCGAATCAACAGATATCTCTTTCCAGAGTGTCGTCTGCCTCATCTCAGCCGCCAGCAGCTGCCCGTAATCTTTGGCTGCCGAAGCCTTGGCGATGATTTTCTGCATCACCGCGATTTCGCTCTTCGGGTGGTCCTTCTGAGCATTGATTTCAGCTTGCTTCCACAAGTTGTCGTATGTCTGAGCCGCTACCTGCATCGTAGCAAAGAGGGCTACCAGAAGTGATAAAATGTTTCTTTTCATAAGCCAACTGTATAAAATGTTAATTGCATGATGATAATCATCAAACTTTTCATTGCAAAAATACAAAAAAAAACTGTTTTCTAACTCCGAAACTGAAACTTTTTACTATCTTTGCACCAAAATAATATATTTTACCTAGAAATAAACATTAAAAAAACAATGGCAGAAAAAAAGTATGGTCATTTTGATGACGCCAATCGCGAATACGTGATTACTGACCCAAAGACCCCATGGCCTTGGATCAATTATTTGGGTAACGAGGATTTCTTCTCGCTCATCTCCAACACAGCAGGTGGTTATTCCTTCTACAAGGATGCCAAGTTCCGTCGCATCACCCGTTATCGCTACAATGGTGTGCCGATGGATAACGGCGGTCGCTACTTCTACATCAAGGATGGCGATACCGTATGGAACCCGGGATGGAAACCTTGCAAGACACCGCTCGACAGCTACGAGTGCCGCCATGGTATGAACTATACCCGCATCACGGGCAGTAAGAACGGCGTGGAGGCAAGTGTGCTCTTCTTCGTTCCGCTCCATACATGGGCTGAGGTGCAGAAGATGACGCTGAAGAACCAGTCGCAGGAGGTGAAGACTCTCAAGGTGTTCTCCTTTGCAGAGTGGTGCCTCTGGAACGCAGCTACCGATATGGAGAACTTCCAGCGCAACTTCTCTACGGGCGAAGTGGAGGTAGAGGGCTCTACCATCTATCACAAGACCGAATACCGCGAGCGCCGCAACCACTATGCTTTCTACACCGTGAATACCGAGATTCAGGGCTACGATACCGACCGCGAGAGCTTCATCGGACTCTACAACGAGTTTGCCGAGCCTGAGGCTGTGATGGAAGGCAAGCCACGCAACAGCTTTGCCCACGGCTGGAGCCCTATCGCATCTCATTATATAGAAGTAACCCTGCAGCCAGGCGAGAGCCGCGACCTCATCTTCCTCCTGGGATATGTGGAGAACGAGCAGGATAAGAAATTCAGCGCCAAGAAGGTGATTAACAAGGAGAAGGCGCACGAGCTTATCGCCAAGTTTGATACCACAGAAAAGGTGGATGCTGCCTTCGCAGAACTCAACCAGTACTGGGATAACCTGCTGAACATCTTCACCGTGAAGAGCGGCAACGACAAGTTAGACCGCATGGTGAACATCTGGAACCAGTATCAGTGCATGATTACCTTCTGCATGTCGCGTTCGGCAAGTTTCTTCGAGAGCGGCATCGGTCGAGGCATGGGCTTCCGCGATTCCAACCAGGACCTCGTAGGTTTCGTTCATCAGATTCCTACCCGTGCCCGCCAGCGCATCATCGACATCGCCAGCACCCAGTTCCCTGACGGCGGTTGCTATCACCAGTACCAGCCGCTCACCAAGCGCGGCAACAACGACATCGGTGGCGGTTTCAACGACGACCCATGCTGGCTCATCTTCGGTACCGTGGCGTATATCAAGGAGACAGGCGACTTCTCTATCCTCGCAGAACAGGTGCCTTTCGACAACCAGCCAGGCACAGAAGTAAGCCTCTTCGAGCACCTCAAGATTTCGATGAACCACGTTATCAACAACCTGGGTCCGCACAAGTTGCCACTCATCGGCAGAGCCGACTGGAACGACTGTCTGAACCTGAACTGCTTCTCCTGGGACCCTAACGAGAGTTTCCAGACCACCGAAAACAAGGGCGAAGGAAGCAAGGCTGAAAGTCTGATGATAGCCGGTCTGTTCGTTGTTACCGGCAAGGATTATGTGGCTCTGTGCAAGCAGCTTGCCAAGGAAGCCATGGAAAGCAAGGATGGCGAAATAGCCGGTCTTGCAGAGGAAGATTATTTGACAGAAGCCGAGCGCATGCAGCAGGCTGTAGATGAGATGAGCGAGGCTGTGAAGCAGCATGGCTGGGACGGTGAATGGTTCCTCCGCGCTTACGATTTCTTCGGCAACAAGATTGGTAGTGATGAGAACGAGGAAGGCAAAATCTTCATCGAGAGCCAGGGCTGGTGTACCATGGCTGGCATCGGCCTGGAAGAAGGTCTCTGCGATAAAGCACTGGATAGCAGCAAGAAACGACTGGAATGCGAGCACGGAATGGTGCTGAACAACCCAGCCTATACCACCTATCATGTAGAAATGGGTGAGATTTCTTCTTATCCAGAAGGCTACAAGGAGAACGCCGGTATCTTCTGCCACAACAATCCTTGGGTCATCATCGGAGAGACAGTAGCCGGTAGAGGCAACGATGCTTGGAACCATTACACCAAGATTCTGCCTAGCTACGTAGAGGAAAAATATCAGACACTTCACAAGGTAGAACCTTACGTAAACTGCCAGATGGTAGCCGGTAAGGATGCAGCCAAACCGGGCGAAGGAAAGAACTCCTGGCTCACCGGTACAGCGGCATGGATGTGGTATACGGTATCAGAATTCATCCTCGGCATCAAGCCAGATTATGAAGGTTTGCTCATTGATCCTTGTCTCCCAAGCACCGCTAAGGAGTATGAGGTAACCCGCAAGTTCCGTGGTGGCGAATACCATATCACAGTAAAGAATCCTAGCGGAAACCAGAAGGGCGTGAAGCAGATTACAGTGGATGGCACTCCTATCTCAGGCACCATCATTCCTTGCGCTGAAGGTAAGCATGAAGTAGTGGTTGAGATGTAAAATCAGCCAAATCTCATCAAGTTACGATTTGAAAGTTCTATGTAACGAAACTCCTTTCACACCCATGCCCCCTGTTTTAGGGGGCATGGGTGTCACAATAAAACCTTGACGCCCTATTTTAGGGCGTCAAGTATCTTATCTATCTGATAATCTACCACTTAACTATTAATACAAGCACATATTCAACAGTATCAAGAGTAAGATTCTAAGTCTCTATCATTGACTCAGTTCCTCAGTTCCTCAGTTCCTCAGTTTTTTTCTAAGGGGTATATAGCCCTTATAGTTCAAAGTTGTTTTAAATTGTTATATATTATATATTATTATATATATTATATATATAATAAACTTCTAAATAAAATAAAAAGTGAAGGGTCAGAGAAAAACTGAGGAACTGAGGAACTGAGGAACTGAGGAACTGAGTCATTGCAGTAAAAACATCATAACCCTCGTAAACACCTGATTTACTGCTTAACTCTATACTTTAAGAGAGCAAAGCTATGAGTTGCGACCCATAAGACTATGAGTTGTCACCCATAAAACTATGAGTAAGGAAGTTTAACTACTTTCAATCTGAAAGCACATTTCAAACATTTCCTTATCACACCCCCAAATTTGGCAGTATCAGAGAAAAGTTGTATCTTTGCACGGAATCCCTTCCCTTCCATCCATTTCATCCATATCTACCATACCGCTCCTTCCATCCATTCCTATAACTCCTTCCATACCGCTCCTTCCATGCCATCCCCTATAACTCCTTCCACCCAGCTTCAGCACGCGTCTCTCCATCCGAAGTATTAAAAGGAAAAAGATAAAAAAGGTATGGCTTTTCGAGTTATTTTTTGTACTTTTGCAGCCGATAACGCATTTTGCGAACAAAACAGGATTCTTTAAAAGAAAAGAAAGGAAATAACAATGAAGAAAATATTATACTTTGTGGCAGTCCTGGCTGCTGCATCCTTTATCACTACGACGGGTACCAGCTGCAAGTTTGCACCCGACCAGCATGACGGCGACACGGTAGCTGCCAGCGAGTTTTACCCGATAGATACCTCTGCGGCTCATGCCAAGAAGATGGCGAAGATTGCTGCCATCAAGAACGGAAAAGATAGTGTAGGTATCTATTATGTGGGCAGCAATTCTACCAAAGACCTCATCGAGCTCGTATCCTATCCTTCACGCCGCGACACGATGATGTACAGCAAGACCCGACACATCAAGGTAAAGGGCAATGCCGACATCAACCACGTGGTTCGTGTAGACTTCTATCTCCTCAATGGCAAGGATTCGCTGGTGAAATATGTGGAGGAAGTGGAGCTCAAAACAAAAGAATAAAGCACCCCAAGCACACAAAAAAAGGCTAGCATGCAAAAACGCACGCTAGCCTTTTTCGTATTTTATCTAAC
>ERZ1026878.732-NODE-732-length-23743-cov-13.362420_pt1 | contig 23743 bp, 10 predicted proteins | sample MGYA00380169_ERZ1026878 | MGnify/ENA primary metagenome ERZ1026878 (study PRJEB33269, sample SAMEA4719805) | human gut metagenome | biome: human-associated habitat; feature: organic feature; material: feces | place: Cameroon | collected 2013-10 ...
AAATTATATCGTAAGCAAATAGATTTTTATGAAGCAGTTTTTATAGAATTATATAATTCAAAAACGAAAGGTTACAATATGACAAACGGTGGGGGTAATGTGTGGAATAATGAATCTAAAAAGGGTAGACGCCTTTCTGAAGAACATAGAAGAAAAATTTCAGAATCTGAAAAAAAATTACACAAAACTAAGAACAATTCTATGGAAAATAACCCAAAAGCTAAAACTGTAATTTGTGTAGATAAATTTGGCAATGTTGTAAAAACATATTCTTGCGCAAAATACATTTGTATGGATTATCCAATTGTATATAGTACACTTAAGAAAAAATTAAGAGCAAATAAATGTACAATTAATGGATTACATTTTTATTATGAAAATAACATTAAATAGAATTTTTAGAACAAATACGTTTACGATTGGAGAATTATATATTGACGATAGATATGTGTCGGATACACTTGAAGACCCTGTAAGACCATTACCTGAAACATGCCCCAATACACCTAAAGGTAAAGACTGTAAATGTAAAGAAAAAATATACGGCAATACTGCTGTACCTGCTGGTACGTATGAAGTGAAATTAAGCTATTCTAATCGTTTTAGACGCATTATGCCTGAAATACTTAATGTACCTCATTTCTTAGGTATACGTATTCATACCGGGAATTCTAGTGCTAGAGATTCCAGTGGTTGTATATTAGTAGGTACATGGGATGGTATTACTGAAGATTGGATATCTAATTCTACTGTAGCTTATAACAAATTGCTACCAATGCTTCAAAAGGCAACAAATAATAATGAGAAAATAACAATAACAATAAATAACTTATAAGTATGAAGAAACATTATGTAACACATGTAGAAGATACTGATAAGTCTATAAGCGTAGCAGGTCCTGTATTAGATTATAAGCAATGGTATACAGATTACATTAAACTGATGGAGGAACAGGCTCAACGTAAATACGGTCTATATACTCCTGAAGATGCTTTCCCAACATTACCCGGCGATGTAACGAGATGGAGCTTTAAAGGGCTCACCAATGAGATGATGTCCAAGAATCCAAGGTTGGAGGATGTAGATGGAAAGGGTAGATTCTTAACTTTCAAAAATTTCGCTTGGAGTGGGATGAGTGGAGTAGGTGGATATAATCAAAATTTTAATCAATGGGGTTATGGTAATTTGTCTAAAATCACACAAACTCATACATCTGATAAAATGATTGTAAATATTCCAGCTCTATCACCGAATATCACTACTGCTACAGAAAACATTTACTCAAATGTTGGCAGTGTCGGTGCAATAGGAGACGTTTATGACTTATATATACGTGTAACAGGATTAAAATCAAATGTTAGGTTCATTGTGGGTGGCGGTATTAAGGACGAAATAGCCATAGATACCACACAGGACGGTATTTATCACATCAATCTTTCGGTAAAAGAAAGCTGGCAGCAGAATAGAATCTATTTCTGGTTTTATTTGGGGAGCGAACCAACAGAGGTCACCATCGAGCATCTACCCCTCTACCCCAGCTTTATCATAGGTGACGGTGTAGATGATTACGCAGTTACCGAAAAGAATCTGGATTTTGAAGATACATATACAGTATATACGGCTTTTATTCCATTTCAGGAAGATCCGACAAGGAATATGGTATTATGTGGAAAAAGCAATCTCAAAGATTTCTATATGAATTATAGTTCTCTGAATAGTATTAATTTTTATTCATCATCAAAAGCTGCCACAGTTCTATTAAGTAATGGTTTTAATTTAATTATCTGTAAGCGTACTACAGATAAAATGATAATAAAAAATCTACTTACAAATGTATCTGTGGAAATAGACGCTAATACTGTATCGGAAAATCCAGGATTGTATTATTTGTGGCGGAGCCTAAACAACGCATCGTCACACGCCAAAGCTGCCATCGCTGGACAAGTAATTTGTAACGGACATTTTACGACCGACGAAGAAGACACAAAAGTCCTCAATTGGTATAAAAAAGAATATCCTTGGTTATTTTTTGATCAGGCTTGGACGGTAACAGGTAAAACCAACGAAGACACAGATAGAGCTACCATTGCCAACATTACGGGTAATGGCAATAACCTTGTTCTATCTAATTTCGGTTTTGCAGGAAATAGTGGATATGGGGAGTATGCACAGAATTTTAACGGTTATGGTTTTGGTAACTTAAAAACGATTACATATACACGAACTGCTGCCAGTATGAAATTAGATGTTCCTGCTGGTAGTTCGGAAAACATTTATTCGAATGTTAATGGTGAAGCTCCAATCGGATTTGTTTATAATTTTAATCTAAAGATAACAGGTTTAAAGACTGGTAATTTATTAAGTATCAGCCAAGGCGCAACTTTGGATAATATTATAGCAGATATTAATCAGGATGGAATGTACAATATCAAAGCAACTGTTGATGATTCGTGGAATCAACGTAGAATATATTTTTGGATAAGAAATTCAAATGGCCCAGAAACGACTCTATCTATCGAGCAAATCCCCGATCACGAAGGTTACTTAGTGACTGACGGGGTGGATGATCAGATTTTATCGTCACCATTCAGAATAGATAAGAAATTTACCGTAGTTGGAGAATGGGAACTGTTGGCGGATTCTTACTTAACAGCAGGGTTTATTAAAACGCCATCGTTCTTTGTCTATAGTGCTTATCAAAACAATAAAGGTTTAAATTTTTATGTCAATAGAAGTAGGACACCTACTTATTTCCCTTTTAAATCCATCAAGGCTTTTGATTCTAATGGCTTTTTGTATGATAAGGATTGGAATAAATATGTGGATGAAAATAGAGAACCGGAGGTAGTTAGCACACAGTCTCTTGTAATAGCGTATAATGGTAAAACTCATACTCCATTAACTTTTAAAAATATTGCCATATACGGTAAAACCCTTTCCAAAGAAGATATGATAAAAGCCTATATCTATTTACAAACCCTAAAAGAGAAATAATTATGACATACGCAATTGTTGATTTATTATGGGCAAAGTCCCACGGTATTGAGATTTTACCCGAAATGAGAACAAGTGTGGATCAAAGCAAAGTGATTCTGCACGAAGAGATGCTATCGCCTTTTGACGATGAAGATTTTCCGAGATATTCGTTTAGTGATTCGGAATTTCTGAACCTTTTATCAAGCGACGAATGGACTTATCCGGAAGGAGAAGAACCTGTAATTAACAGAGATTTTAGTCGTATACTGGCTTTAAACATCCTTGATGAAGAAGTAGCTAAGAATATAAATACATACGAATTAACTCCAGCTGAAGCATTGCAGGTAAAAGATTGTTATCCAGAATGGATTGCTGGTATTATTGTTAAAGTGGGAGAAAGGTATTTATCTGACGATATTCTTTGGGAATGTATCAAAGAACATACTACTCAAGATAATTGGAAACCTTCTATGGCTACTGCAAGTTTATGGAAAACAGTAGACGAAGATCATAAAGGAACTATTGATGATCCTATTCTTTACACTCCACCTATGGAGATATTTAAGGATAAGTATTACATTCAGAATGGAGTAATTTATAAATGTACAAGAGACAGTGAACAACCTTTAACTCATGATTTATCTGCTCTTGTTGGTCTGTATGTAGAAACAGTTTAAATGATTAATTATGACATTTAATTCATTAAATACTATAATAGACGATATCATTCTTACTATACGTGATAGCGATGTTAGTGAAAGTGAAAAGCTATCCCGTATACAGATAGAGCAATGGATACATCAATACAGAGCATATTTAATTAAACAAGACTTAGATAAAGGTAGAGATGTAAATCAGGATTATGTACAGACTATAGGGCCTCTGCATATATCTAAATTAAGTAATTGTACTGGTGGATATAACTACAAATCTGATGAAGAAATACCCAATTTCATTGATTTGCATTTTGGTTCAGGTTTAGTTGCTGTAAAAGATATGAATGGTAATTTAATTCAACTAGGTACAGAAACTAAAGCCAAATATCAAACAAGTAGAAAATACACTTGCAATGATTACATAGCATACATAAAAGGTAATCATCTATATATACTAGGTCCTGAGCATTTAGAATATGTGAAAATAGAAGGTGTATTAGAAGACCCAACACAAGCTGGTGAATGTTTTGATAGAGATAGTACTCCATACCCCGTACCAGCAAACATGATACCCACGATTAAACAAATGATATTTGAAAGAGAATTGAATATCATGTTACGAGTCCCTAGTGATACTACAAACAATAGTACAAACGACGTTAATAATGAACTGAATGCAAGAAACTAAATACAATAGAAAAGCTTACACGATTGCTGATTTCTACGATAGTTATTGTAACTATGTAGAAGATAATCCTTTATATCAGGTTTCTTATAAAGTATTTAGACAAATTGTTTCAGATTATTTTAGATACTTAAGAGATGAGATAATTGAAAATGGAAAAGAAGTCAGATTACCTTGTAGAATGGGTACATTATCCATAGTAAAACACAAACCTAAAGAATATACTGGTAAGAGTTTAAGAATGGATTATGCCGAGAGTAAAAAATATAATAAAGTTATATATCATTTAAATGAACATACCGGTGGGTACAAATATCGTTTTTATTGGAATAAGCAAAATATGCTTACTAAAAATAAAACAAAGTATCAGTTAGTTATGACTAGGGATAACAAGAGACATCTGGCACAAATATTAAAGGAACACGTAAGAGATTACGTAGAATTATAAAAGACTATGATAACGAAATTAACATCAACAAAAACTGTCATAGCTAAGATAATTGCAGATCTTGATTTGAAAGAAGATGATATAAAGATTACAGATGTACGCGAATGGATTGCTGAGGGAATGGAAAAGATTGGTGCAATAACACAATTAGAACCCAAAGTAAAAACAGTAGAAATACACAATCATCAAGCACAAATACCGTGTGATCTACATCAGCTTCACCAAGTAGCATACTCATTTAATTGTGATGGACCGTGGTTTCCAACAAGGAAAGCCACAGGTTCATTTGCTGTATGGGATCATGACGATTGTTGCCATGATTGTTGTGATCATTTTGGTCATACTAAGGAATGTAGACATGACTGTAAATGTGAACATTGTGATCCAAACATGATTGTACAAAATGATGTAATGGTAAATTTGGTAGTAGATATGTATGGTAATATTGATAAGACTGAAGCGATTGAAATGCTCAACACGAATCAAAACCTTAGAACCATAGTATCTAATTTGATTAATCAATACACTATTGGTGATCACCATTCATTTCATTTTGATACCGCAAATCCTAGTTTGGGTATACAGTATACAGTTAAACCTGGTTATATTATGTGTAATGCTCCGTGTGGTTATCTTAAGCTGTCGTATAGTGGTATTTATACAGATGAAGACGGCTACGCCTTGATACCTGATATGGTTTCATATACAGAAGCTTTATATTGGTATGTCACAATGAAGTTAAAATATCCTGACTATCTTAATGGTAAAATGAATAGGGAAGTTTATTATGATATTCGTAGATCATGGAATTTCTATAGAAATCAAGCTTATGCCGAAGCATTAATGCCAAATGAAGACGGTTTGGAGTCTATAAAAAATAATTGGAACAAACTTGTTCCTGAATTTAGAGATCATAATACTTTCTACAGTCACACAGGTGAACGTCAAATAATTTATAATGGTAATAGATAATGAATGCACAAAGACAAACAAATACGTGGATAAAAGGTATGAACTGTGATCTGGATTATTCTGTCATAAGTTCAGATCAATATCAATGGGCTGAAAACATTCGTATCATTGCTAATGATAATTGTTCTACTGGAGTAATGCAGAATATTGAAGGAGTACTAAGGCTTAATCCTACTTTAAATTTAAGTGGTGAAACTATTGTTCATGTAAATACTATTAGAGATTGGGCAATTGTTTTTACAAAAAAAGGTTCTAACTTCAATATTTACAGATATGATTTTGGTGCATCAGAAACAGATCCTGTAGTAACCACCATAACTACTGGTGCAGCATTAGATATTCCATCAGTTGATGGTCATTATGCAGTTAGTAGTGTGTGTAAATGGGAATCTGATGATTTAGTAAAGATATACTGGTGTGACGGTAAACATCAAATAAGAGTATTAAATGTTGCTACCACTCATCCTAATTTGAATGTCGATGCTTTAAACATATCACCTAAAAGCCAATTACCACCTTTATTTTTTAAAGGTTTAGGTACAGGTGGTCTTAAAGCTGGTAAATACCAATATTGCTATCAACTGTTTAATCCAAGGACATCAGAAACATCTGTATCAGTATTATCTCCTATCATTACTGTATCAAAAACTCTAGAAAATACTAACAGTCACGATATTTATGGAAGTACCAAAGAAGAAGTTACTAACAAATCCATTAAGTTACAAACTACTGTTGATACTAGCTCTTTTAGTAGAGCACGAATCATCTCTATATATTACTCTAGCAATACTGCAGAACCAGTAATAACAGTTATAGATGAAATAAGTATTTCAAATAGCACATTAATTTATGAAGATAAAGGTGGTTCTGTAATTGATGAGCTTACTCTAGAAGAATTCAATGGGTTAAGTACTTATTTGTTTACACCCAAAGTATTGGAGTCTAAAGACAACATGCTATTTGCAGCTAATATTACGGAACAGACATGGGATATAAGTGATGAAGAATTTGATGCAAGAGCGTTTAGATGCGATAAATCAGGTCAAATACTGCTTACATCTACTTCAGGTAAATCTGCATTTACTTGTTCTGTTACAGAACTGTTAAATGGAACTAAAGCACCAGATATTGATCACGATTGCATATGTCCTGCAAATTATGATGATACAAGTGAATACTTGTACACAACTGATTCCACAGGTAAATATGTATATGGTGGTACAGGTGTAAACATATCATACAGATTTATAAAAACAAATCTAATAGAAAGCGATGCCCCTACATCAAGAACCGGTTATGCAGAAGATTCATTCGATTTAAGTGCGAAAGCACGTACAGCATCTGCTTTAGATTTGTACACAATTGAAGAAGATGGGTCTTGGGCTGATGCTGGTTCTTTATCGTTTGCTGATTCTACTGCAAAAGTATTAAACTACAGTAACAGTGAAGTAGAATCTCTGGCAAGAGGTTATATGCGTGATGAAATATACCGCTTTGCTATCGTGTTTTACAATGAAGAAAATATAGCATCTTCAGCTCATTGGATTGCAGATATAAAATTCCCTAAAGGTAATACACCAGGTTATAACATTTTTACTTCAGGTATGCGTGTTAATATTGGTGGTACTACTACAAATAGCTTAGAGGTTGTTACTCACCCATTAGGTATCCAGTTCACAATTAATATTCCAAGTGATTTAATCCAGAGTAAGAAGATTACTGGTTATGAGATAGTACGATGTGAAAGAACTATTTCTGATAGAACTATCCTTATGCAAGGAGCTGTAAGCTGTGTTTGTAATTATGATAATACGAACATCTTAACAGCTTTTCCATATCTAACTTATGCTTCAACACACGGTATGGTATCCCAAAATAATAAGTATGCTCACGCGTTCGACTTTAGTAGTCAGAATGCTAGTGAGTATTTTATGTTTATATCACCAGACATATGTGTTAATAGAGAAAATGCAGCAGAAATAACTAACAGAGCTACTGAAGTAAAAGGTATCTACAGTTTAAGATCTTCCATTACTCCAGATGGAGACATGGGTAACGGTACTCCTGCTAAGAATACAGTAGGTGTAAGTGATAATAAAGCTAAAGTATTAGTAGGCGCAAAAGCTTCTAAACACGATCTTAAAACTATATCGACAAATACCACTACGAGCTGGGCCAAAAACTCAGGTTGGGCATTTGAATATGCTGATGCATTAGGAGATTCAATGAAAAAATCTACTGCAAATAATGCTATTTATATGGGTGCAGAAGCTTGGTATGATGCAACTCTATCTAAATACTATAATAAGAATACAGGTAATTTCGATTCCGCTACAATCCAAAGTATAGCAATAGCAACAAATACAGATCCCTTTGATTTAGATAATGACGCTTGGAAAACTAAAGCTACCAATATTGGTAGCATGGTTTACTACAACTGGATGTATGGTGATGTTTCGAGGGCTACTGACTATGATGATAACAATGTACGCAAAGTTGGTCCTCACGGCGTCTGTGCCATATTTCAAAGTGACACTATGACACAACATAATGCTTTAATAACAGGTGGTGCGGAAACAGCTAATGCAATTCTTATTGCAAATTTAAAGCAATCTGTAACTCCATATGGTGGAAATAGTTATGCAGCAAGACAGAATTCTACTTACATTAGCACTGGTAATTATACAAATTTAAAAGATGTTACAGGAAGTACAAAAGCTAATGTATTTGGTGGAGATACTTACGTAGGCGTATTAGATTATGCTAACGGTATGTTTGCATATCACAATGCTAGTGATAACTATGAACAACCAGATAATGAAAGAAATAGAGTTTATAATGGTGCATACATCCCATTAGAATCTTCTGTGAATCTTTCATTAAGAACAGACACTGTATCTACTTCTAAAACATACGAATCAGGTACTGGTTATGCTAATCATTTCGCAGAGAACGACATAGTTCAAGTTGGTACCATTTACGTACAGAACACTCCCTTATATGCTTATAATGACGCTTACTCTGCACAGCCTAGAGTAAAGAATTATGTTAGTAAATCTATCTACAGTATAGATAATCTTCATACAGATACTAGAGTAATGAATTCAGAACCAAAGACGAATCTTGAGGTAACTGATTCATGGACTAAATTTAGGGTTGCTAATTATCTGGATGTAGATACTAGATTTGGTTCTATAAACAACATGAAACTGTTTAAGAATAATCTACTGTTTTGGCAAACTGACGCTTTTGGCACACTTGCTGTAAATGAACGTTCTCTTATTCAAGATAATAATGCTAGTGCTCTTACTTTAGGTACAGGGGGTGTATTAACTCGATATGATTATCTAACTACTAAGAATGGTTCTAAAGAAAATCAATTAAGAACTGCAACACAGTCTGATAGTACTGTATATTGGTATGATGCAGATAGAAATGAAATATGTGGATTTGATAATCAATTACGTACTGTATCTAAATTAAAAGGTGTACAATCTTATTTACACGATAATAAAAGTATTATTACAAACGATCCTATATCTGTATATGATAAAAAATACAACGAAGTATTGCTTACTTTAGAAGATAAAACATTAGTGTTCAATGAACAGGTTGGTGCATTTACTTCATTCTATACATACAAACCGGATTGGTATGCTGAATTCACAGATAAATTAATCATATACAAAGGATTGGCTGTATTTAAGTATAATTCTGGCAACGAGTTAGACATGTTTACTGGTAATGACAAAGTATCTTATGTTAGATTTATTGTAAATGATAAGTATCCTCAAACTAAAACATTTGATAATGTAGAATATGGTGGAGACTTTACTTACAAAACTAACTTTGATAATATATACTTTGAAACCAAAAGACAAACTAGTTTTACTCTTACTCAAGATGATATAGATTACAGAGAAGATACTTATAAATTTTGCATCCCTCGTAGTAGTAGAGAGTTAAATGAAGCTGAAGAATTAGTAAATAAGTCGTATAGAGATAGAATGAAAGGAAAATACTTAATATGTCATTATAAATATAATTGTAATGGTGGTAATACTTTCAAGCTTCCTTATATTAGTACAGCATACAGATATTCATTAATTTAATATGAAAAAGAAAATAAATAAAAAGAAAGTTCCAGCATACGCTTTTGGAATAGATCAAGGACTTGAATTAGCTTCTGTGTTAGGAGCTGGGATGCAAGGTTTTTCTGAAGAAGGATCTGGATTTGACATTGCTGGCAGTGCCTTAGGTGGTGCTGCCAAAGGTGCTTCCATAGGTATGGCTGCTGGTCCTATTGGCGCAGTTATTGGTGGGGCAGCTGGTGGCATTGGTAACTTGGTATCAAGTCTATTTAGAAAAGGTGCTATAGCAAAACAGAAACGAATCAAAGATAATGCTAAAGAAATTGCAATGGGTAAAGGTAATGCTGCTACATATGAACAAGAGTACTGGGGTGAAAATCCATTAGCTTACACATTTGAGAATGGTGGTGTGTTATCCGATTTAGCTTACTTAGATAATAATGAAATAATCAGAGATGATTCGGGAAACATTGTACAAGTACCCAATAATAAACCTGGTACGGATAATCATTTAGTAGATGCTTCTAATCTTGATTCTGTTTTATCTGATAAAATTAAAAGACCGGGTACAAATAAAACATTTGCACAAGAAGGTAAAAAACTTGCTAAAATGACAAAGAAGAGTAAAGGAAACGACATATTTGCTAAGAATTCAGATATGCTAAATAAGCGGAATGCAAATGCGATGTATGAGCAATTACTTACAGAGCAAGAGGCAGTTAAAGCTAAGAAAGGTATTAAACCCAAAGTAAAAGGAATACCTACATATGCAGATGGAAAAAGATCAAAATTAGCTCAATGGCTTGTTGATGAATTTAATTCTAACCAAACGGGTACGGCTAGGTCTGATGCGAAAAAACAAGCAGCTAAAAACGTACTCAACAGTGATTGGATTGGTAAATTAGGAGAAGCGATTAGTGATTTTTTCACCTCCCCTGTAAAAGGGACTGCTGTTAATAGTACACTTGCAACAGCATTTAATCGCACAAAGAACAGAGCCGGTTTGGGTGCAACTGAAAATTCAAATTGGGATGCGCCAGTTGGCGAGTATCTAGATAATCTTAATTGGGCAGAAGGAATAGTGCCAGAAGCAGGACCTGCACCTGGTAGAACCTATACATATCGTGATTTAGAAGCCAACGGTGTTGATGCTATTACTGGGGAAACTATTCCAGTAAACACAAATGTGTCTGCATACAATTCACCAGAAACTCCAGTTCCAGAATTGGTTCCTACAGCAAACAATAATGTTGCAATTGCAGTTACACCAAAAACTAAAAAAACTAATATTAGTAAGAATATAGTAACACCCGAAACCATTACCAAAACTCCAGTTCCAGAATTATTACAAGCTCCATCTTTAGGGATTGCTGCAAAAACACCTGTAGCAGAAAAAATAGGATTAAGTTTACCTTCAGTTAACAAGAATCAAAACAAACCTGATGTAATTTCAACAGACTTTGGTAGTTTGTCTGGTTTATCTCCAATACTGTATAATTGGATTCAAAGTAGACGTAAACCTGAAGTAGAAGATCCTGTAATTAATCCTTACACAGGAGCTATCAACAGAGCAATGGCTAGTCGTAGAGTTAATATAGAACCTACTCTTGCAGCTAATAGAAGATCTAGAGCAATTGCTCGTAATAATATGGCTAGACTTAATCCTAACACTGGTATGAATATCGCATATGGTAATCAATTGGTTACTGGAGAATACGCTCAAAATGCTTCTACATATGCTAATAGAGATAATATGAATAATCAGTATTTGGGTGAATATGCAAACACTATGAATAATTTAGGTCAGCAATATATACAAAACACTGTACTTACTAATGATTTAAATGCTCGTAATAGAGCTGCCGCAAGAAACTTTGGTGCTACAGCTGCTAGTCAATTAGGACAGTGGTCTCAGACTAAAGAAAAGATGCGTAATCAAGCACGTAGAGATCGTCAGATATTACCTTACTTACAGAATTTCTTAAGATATGGTACCGTAAATAGTTTAGTTGATAGTTTAACAGTATAATTATGGCAGTAAATAGATATGATAGTCCTGCACAAGCGCAATTTATAGACACTTACGTTCCAATTCCTTTTGAACAATTGTATACGTTAGGCAAGCAGGCAAATGAAAGAGTAGACAAAGCTTTAGCGGATTACAGAACTGCCGCAAATTCGTGGGCAGAATTTCGTTCTAGATCCATGAAAGATATGCAAACCTGGGATGCAGAAACTAGAGGTAAGGTGCTTCCAATTATTGATCAAGCAGCTAAGAATCCCGAAGCAATAAAGAGTATGGAATGGCAAATGGCTTTGCAATCCGCAATAAATAATGTGGATAGAGCAAAGCTTTCCACCTTGAAACAAAATGCTGCCAACTTTGATGAATATGCAAAGCAGGTTCAAACTTTAATGTTACATGATAAATATAATCCAACATGGCATGATAGAGATTTTACTAATTGGGATACTACTACTTCAGGTTTGTTTAACGAAGTTCCCTTAGCTTATTCTTCTATAAAAGACTTGACTGACGAATATGTAAACAATTTGAAAGATAGCTATCTTGGTAGAGATGGCGGATTTATCTGGACTGGGGTTACTGGTCAACAGATTAAGGATATTTTGGACGCTAATAGGAGTGGTATTCTGTCTACTCCACAAGCACAAATGCATATGAAGACGTGGATGAGAAATCATCCTGGAACAACTGAAGAAGATGCTGCTGCTGCCTTTATGCAAAAAGCCTACACAGATAATCAAGAATACATTCGTAAAAACCCCACGGTAGATCCGTATGCTATGCAAGAATTAAAATATAAGCAAGCATTGGAGACAGCTAAATTGAAGAAAAAAGGTACAGAAAAAGAATCTGTAGATTATCCTGATGCTTACAAGAAATTGTATAATGATGCAGTAGTATTTGAAAAGCGTCAATTAGATAATAGTCCTATTTATTCACAAACTAGATTTGTAACTAATAAATTCCAAGAAGCAGCATCTGCCTTGATGACGGGTAATATTACTCCGGAAGAATACAATTCTTTAGTAAAAGATTATGGAAAAGAAATTTCTGATGCAACAGCAAATGATATAGCAAATTTGTTTGCAACTAAAGCAGGAGAAATATTTCCTAAGACTGGAGTACGAGCTGATAAACTACCTCAGTATTATGATGCTGCTACTAGGGTACTTAATGATATCACGTATCCTTCTTCTGGCATGATTCTTAATAGTTATAATAAAGTCAAGAGTTCAAATGAAATTGATATTAATTTGGGTGGTTCAGTAACTAAGGGGTATGTTACACCAGACACTAGTGGTTTAATATTAGCTACAGATTTTGTAAATAAAGTTATGAAAGTTCCTTCTATTAAATACAACGTAGAAACAACAAACGGATTGGAAAGGAACTTTGCAGAAGATTTAAAATCTGGGGTATTTAAAGATGTTATTAAAACCCCTAGAGGAAGAATTATGTCATCTGTGGTAGACGGTATACCTCAATTATTACAAAGAGTGAGTGTAAGAATACCATTACAAGCTATTAAAAATGCTGGTTATGATGTGGATAGTTTTAAATCTATGGTTAACAAAAGCATGGGTATATCCGCAGAAACAGGTTTGAATGTTAAACCAATTGACAAAAAAGATTATACAGATGCTTATGGTGGTAATGTACCGCTGACTGGTGAATATTTTACATTTGATACAATGGAGCCAATTGATCCTCATGGTATGACTAGAATGACGTTTGATCAGGAAGTTAATGATATTCATGGTGGTTCAAAATTACAAAATGATAATTATGAGCAATCATTTACAGATGCTTATGATAGTTTAATAAACAGTTTATTACAATAATATATGGAAAAATCTATATTAGGTCAATATCCTACTGATAACACCCCAAGTAAAGCAGCATTACTTAGTAATGCTGTAAATGTGGTTAATTCTCAGTACTCTCCTATTACCAACATTAAAACAAGTTATGATAGGGATTTAGAAACAACTCCATTAGACGATTACGAATATGCATATTTGTTAAACAAAGATAATCCTGAAGAAACATTAAAGGATAAGAGTTATTTACAAGATGCATGGACCACTTTTGCTAACAATCGAGATCAAATTAATTTGATGTCTGAAAGAGCCAAATTGGTAAAAGATATTAATCCTGTCATTGAAGATATTGATTATGAATTACAATATTTGAATGATAAGAAAATGCTCTTAAATCTTGAGAATGTTTTACCTACTATGGATAAAAGTTCCCAAGAATATCAAAACACTTTACAGCAGTATGAGATTCTTAGAAATAATTTAAGAACAAATTCTGAAAAATATAATGCTATATTAGAAAAGTACAATGATTCAGAAGGTAATGATGTAGATAAAAGAATTGAATATTTAAATGGCGTAAGAGACTGGTGGGTAAACGAACAATCCGAAGTAAATGATAATATTAAAGATTATTATGATTCTATTACTTCTAGATCTGAAAAGTATAAACCTTCTGCCAGATTTCAAATAAAAGAACAAAAGGCTCAAGATAAACCTTTTTATGATTCTGATTATCTGTTATATGCTGGTCCTGGATTAACAGGTTCTTCTATGTCAACCATTGAATCTTATGTAGCTGATGCTTTGGCTACAGGTGCATTGTGGTTAGGCAGACATTATGCAACTACTGGACTTTTAAATGCAATTCCTGGTGTTGGAGCAGCAGCTAATCTTGTTGGTTGGGGTACAGCAATTGCAGCTACTGCAATAAGTTTGGCAGGAAATATTTATAGTAGACATAGGGAATCGTTGGCACAGGTATATGGAGCATACCGTTCTAAAATTGAAAAAGATCTTGAAGATAAAGGTGTATCTATTCAAGATTATGTTCAAATGGGGAGGGATCAATTAAAACAACAGAATCCTAATATAGATGTTACAAAAATTTCAGACGATGAAATTATAGACAGAACTTTATCTGGTGAAATCAAAATATCCGATGAAGTTTTGAATTCTTTAAAAGCTTCAGCAAATAATGGTCTAGAAAATGTTTATAATAATAACATGGCTTTGTCCGCAATGGATGTTGCACAATCTGCTTTGATGTTTGCTCCATTGGGTAAAGCTATGGGTAAGATTATAACCAAACCAATAGGTAAAGCATTAGAACCATTAGCCAAATTGTCAGATACTGCTACTAAGAAATATAATAAACTAATTGACGCATACACAGGATTTAATGCCAGATTGGCTTACAACAGCCCTAAAATGAACATGCTAAGTAAAGGGGCGAAAGCTCTTGCTCGTATGGGTTTTGCTGCTACTGGTGAAGCTTTTGAAGAGGGTAATCAAGACATATTTGATTATGATTATATTCATAATAAATATGATAAAGATTCTTCAGGCGTTTTTTCATCGTTACTTGGGTTAGCTGATGCTAATTATCGTACCGCAAAAATTCTATCAGGGATAGATACCGAATCAGAATTGGCAAATGATCCTCAATTCTGGAATGATGTAAAAGGTGGTTTTGCATTAGGTATGTACCTAGGTGGTCCTACTACTGCGTATCATGCTGGTATCGATATGCGTAAAGACTTTGTTGCCAATACTTTTGTTAGAGATATGGTGGCAGATAATATAGCTAAAAAAGATGCTATGAATAAGGCAGTAACATATGCGGATAAAGCATCAAAATCTATGCTCAATTACAAAGATAGTGTACTTGAAGTATTAGAGAATTTTAAATATCATATGCCTGATGGTCTTACTGAGGAAGATATAAATGCTGAAATCAAAACTGCGAATAATGTATTTAACTTAGCTAAGTCTAAGACTACTAAGAACATTGGTAAACAGTTAGGTTATTCTGCAGGTACTACAGAATATAATACATTAATTGGTTTACAGCATGTAGCTCAATTAGATTTACAAGAAGCTGTAAACAATGCAAAAGCAGCTCAGGATGCAGATAATAAATTGTATGCAGATCTTTCTGAAGATGCTTTATTGAGTAATTACACTCCAGAAGAAAAGCTAGCAGCTATTACTTTAACTAAACTAAATGTACAGAAAGAAGCTCTGCAGGAATTAAAAAATGCAATTGAAGCTCCAGCAGAAGATGGTAAATCTAAATTTGGTATTACTAATGGTGATAATTCTGTAGCTAAATCTATTCTAAAGACTATACCAAAGGCCATTAAAAACATTGATAGTCAATTGGCTCAAGTGGCTGCTGATACAAAATTTAGTACAGATTTTGTAGCTGCCCCTCATGTCATGCAGACAGGTGTAGATAGCTATGCAAACTTAATATTAGCTCAGCATGATGCTTTGGTAGCAGAGCATAAAATGAATGAGATATTTGGTAATACTCTGGAAGACGGCAAACTTACTAGTTTTGATAAAGCTACAGACAAATCAAAGAAAAAGGTATTAAATAATATCAAAAAGAGAATTGAGAACTACCTGAATAACTCAGATGAATCTAGTAGAATTGCAGAAGATAATGCCAAGCAGATTGTTGAACAAGACGTTGCTTCTACAGAAAAAGAAGTGGCTAATAATGGTACAGACAACAATGAAACTGTAGCAGCAAGTAAAATTGCTCCAGAAGTACAAAGAGAAGAAGTTGAAAAACCACAATCTCCTGTAATGGATTCTAGAGCAAAATCCAAAGTAAATACAGAAATACCTGCGCCAGAACCTACCATTCCTGAAGCAACACCTGAAACGCGGCCTGAAGAAAAAACAGAACCAGCAATTAAACGTGATGAAGAATTCCCTACAAAGAGTTTGGAAGAACTAGCTGCGGAATTTGAAGCAGAACGTAAAAGGATTGCAGAAGAAAATAAACCAAAAGCCCCAGTAGTAGAAGATGTTGAAGAAGAGGATGAAGAGTTTGCTTTTGCTACAGATAAAGATTTGAGAGCAGCTGCCAATGCTGATGCAGATCCTTTAGCTGCTGCTACGGATGAAGATAAGAAAGTATCACAAACAGTTGATACTATTACTCCAGATATTACAGTAGAACAAAAAGTTGAACAGGCTAAAAAGAAATTAGCTACCGAACAGAAACATGATAGCAAAACAGATATGGATTCTGAGTCTAGAGAATATGAAGATTCTTTAGAAATAGAAGAATTGGCTAAAGATACAGTATCACACACATTGTTCTTTTCACCAGATTCCACAACTCCTATGTTACCTGGTTATAAATCTGGTAAAGAATTAGCAGAAAGAATCAAAGATCCTAACTTCTTTGCAGATAGTTTCTGTGAATTTATTATCAATGAATCTTATACTGAAAAAGGTAGTAAACCATACAAAAAAGGTGATAAGACTACATATGATAATGCTTCTATCATATTAAGTGTAGAACATCCTACTGGTAAATACGCTTTAGCGCTTAAAACTCCTAAAGGAGCTAGAACTAAATTTGATGCAGATATTGCAGGTATTCGTAATAGTGCTACAGCAGAAGAGCTCAATACAATTGAACAAGCTAATGAAGTTTCTATAAATGATTTAAAATCTTTTAGAAATGCAATCATTACGGCTATTGAAAACAAGACCAACAATGAGGTTGTTGTACCGAGCACAATCAGTAGGACTCGTGGTAAATACAATATAAATAGAAACGGTCAGCGAGCGGTATTTAGACCTGTACAAGAAGTAAAAGGATTCAAATTTCCTAGTAATAAATATGATATTACTCCAGAAAATGTAACCTTTGGTATCAGTAATGGTATTATTTCTGATAGCTTAATTCTTGGTGCAGGTGGTGAAATATTAAATGGTACTGGGGGTAGTGGTCAGTTGTTCATTTATCCTCCAAAATCTAGCACACTCAATAATTCAGAGATACCAGTACAAGTTAATTTACAAAGATTTGACAGAAAACAAGCTGAGTTTCTTGCAGATTTGCTTTTGAATTACGGAGCCTCTCCTGAATCTTATTATAAAGACACAGAAATTGTTGCTGGCGAATTAATAAACTTCATGGTTCGCTTTGGAGATAATACTAAAGTTACGTCTGATATTCCTACTTTTAATTGGATGAAAAAGAAGCAACTTTATGTAAATGATAAAGGGGATCTTGTAGTAGGAGAAAAATCTTACCATATCGGGAATATGTCTTCTCAAGATAAAGTGGACCTTGTCAACGATTTAATGGGATTCCATTGGAGAGCCAATAGAGAAAATTTCTTTAGTCCTATAGGTGATACTTTACCCTCTTTAAAAGAAGCATTTGCAAAGAGTAGTTCGTATTTGCAAGAAGACATTATACCAGGAATAACCTTTTATAAGGATGATTTTTTAGGTAACAACGAACATCACCCGTTATATACAATGGGTTTATTTGTTGACAGTAATTTAATCAAAAGTGACTTACAAGATCAATTGTTTAAAGACTCTTTTGCTTATGCTGATGATATACAGACTATATCTAAAAAAGTAGAGAGTCCTAAGGCTGTTGAAAAAACTCAAAACAAAGTTGAAAATATAGCCAATATACCTACTAGTGTTGCGGCAGTAGAACCAACAGAATTATCAGAAGAAGCAAAAAGAATCAACGAAATTACTAAAAATGGAACAATTGATCCTTTTGCTATAGAAGATGACGACATTGATATTCCCATGCGACGTCTTACTGGTAAAGTAACCAAAGAAGTTTCTAATGAAGAAATAGAATGGTTTAAAAAGAAATTGGGTTTCCAAAGCGATTCTCTTACTATAGTAGATGATGCTATATCATTAGGTAACAATGTGTACGCAATGGGACTTGTTAAGCAGGATTCTACTTTACTGTGGAAAGGTGCAGAAACAGGTACTTTATATCATGAAGCGTATCATAGAATATCCTTGTTGACTATTTCACCTAAAGAACGTCATAAAATATATGAAGCTTATAGAAATAGAACTGGTTTAATTGGTACAGATAAAGATGTTGAAGAATCTCTTGCGGAAGATTTTAGACAATACATGTTAAATAAAGTTGAACCTGATCTAAATATCATAAAAAGAGCTTGGAAAGCAATTAAAAACTTCATTAGTAAATGGGTTTGGAGAACAGACACTACTATTAATAATATTTTTGATAGAATTAATACAGGATACTACAACAGGTCTAAACAAAATTCTGCAGCTGTACAGGAGTTTTTAAATGCATACAAAGGTGCAGGAGCCCCATTTAAATTAGGTGGTCACGACTTTAAAAACATTACAAATACACAATTCAAAGAAAGTGTTAATTCATTGGTTGCTTCTTTATTTACTTTGAATAACATAAAGATGCGAGATGATCTGACAGGTTTGAATTACAGTTTGTTAAAAAACGCTCTAGAGCCCTCTTTAACAGACAAGCTTGTAGAGAATGGAAAGATTACCAAAGAACAAGGAGAAGCTAGAAAAGAAATATACGAAACCTTTGATAGTGTATTCTTACCTGCAATTATTAGGAAACTGAATGAATATCAAATTAGAGCAGTAGACAAACAAGACAATATTGATCAAGAAATAGATGAAAAAGCTGAAGGTTCTGCAGTAGGTGATCAAATGGCGACATATATTCGTGAGTCGTTAGAAACTTCAGTAAAAGATAATGCTTTGGCATCTATTAAAATTTTCATTGCTTCCATGCCTAAAAGGGAATTCTATGAGGCGGAAGTTAAGAAAGAAGATGGTACAATTGCAAAGGTACAGAAAACCAGAACCGTATTAAGTCCTGTTACCGGGTTACCACTCATGGTTGATTTTGATTCTTCATGGAATACGATAATCAATGAATTACACTCAGAGAATACCTTTGAAGGTATGATGAACAAATGTGCAAAATGTGCAAAATCATTACCTCTTTTTGATACTTTGTATAGAGAATTATATAAGATTTCAAAACCAGTTCCCGGAGAAACAGAAACCCAAGTAATAGCTAGAGAGAATCTCCAAACGCAATTCAGAAACACCTTTAGAAAAGCCAAACACAAACTTATTGGTATCTTGTCTGAAAAAATTGAAAACAATGGCAATGATCAAACTAATTTGTATGTAAAAGATGAGAATGCAAATAAGATTTCTAAGAACATAATCGAAGGTTGGAATTATGGTTTACTTAGGATGACTGAGTTAATAAACTTTGATGGTAATAATTATTCATTAAAAACCACTGATAATAAAACTAATATAGAGTTATTGCTGGATGATTACCACAAAATTAACAATTTACTCAAAAGCTATAAAAACAAACCGAATGCTAAACTTAAAAATGGTCAAACATACAAAGAATATGTAGAAGCTAATGTTATCAAAATAAAGGATAACATATTGTCACTTTTAAATAGAGCGGGAGTATCTGTAGATATGGATACATTAAATTCATTTTTAATTAAAGAATATTATGATCCAAATCCTGCAGAACAGTTAGCAAATTTGTTTAATGATGGTAGTAATGCTGGTTTATCATTTTTGTTTGGTAATAAATTAAAGGATGTATTAAAAATTGAACCGTCTGGTAACGTACCAGGTACATATAACAAACACATTAGTCGATATTACGATGATTCTAAGTTCTTAGGTAGATTGTCAGAAACTTATGGTATGACACACCCCAATTCTGATGAATTATCAGTATTATCTACGGACGGTAAACTGTTATATCCCATATCTGATCATAATTATTTAACAGATATGGTTCAGAATCTTGATAATGACCCAGCAACAGTAGAAGCCTTTACTAAGGTGTTATATAACACCGGTAATAATGCTAACCCTAATTATTTTAAGGGTTCTTATTTGCTTACAAATCTTTATAATAATCCTACAGTATCTGGAAAAATAGGTGTTGAAACTTTGGTTTATTTTAAAGAACAGGGTAGTGGTGATAAAGGGCGTAAGTATACAGAAATCTCACCATTAGAAGATTATATTGCTAAAATGACACTTACTCAGAAAGGTAGAATTATTTTACCTACTATGGGTGACTCTCAAACATATAATACTTTATATGGCACAGCTATCAACAATTTCAATCAACCTTTGGATACCACTAACAATCAAGTTAAATTTAATGCCAAAGTATTAACCAGATTTATTAATTACTTTGAAACTGAATTAGATACTATTGAATTCAACTATAAGAATGAAAGCAATCTAACTAAAGCACAAAAAGTAAAGAACTATGATACTGGTAACAGAAACGGTTATAGATTTAGATACTTCAATGGTTTCTTCAAACTTAAAGAACAACCGACTTTGGGTGGTATTGCATTCGTAGACGATTTTTCAAATTTCAACGATGCTCTTAAACTTGCTGAAGATGTTGGTGGTAGTGATTTAGCCTTATCTGTAGTAAACCAAATAAAGGCTTCTTGGGCAAAGATGAGTAACTCTGATAAAGCTTTGTTAATGAATAACTATCTAACAGACGCTTTTAAAGATGAATTAGATTATGCAAAGGAAATAGGTATTATTGATTGGAATGGTAAAGATTTTGCTAGTGTAAAGAGTTTAGCACTTCCTCAAAAAGCATTAGATGATGCAGAAAATCATTATAAGAAGCGTCAAGAAGTATCAAAATACAGCAAGGAGTTAGCTGCTACAGAACTGATGGCAAATTATTTTGCTAATACTGTATCTTCAGTAATAGAATTTGAAAAATTATTTGTCAAAGATCCTGCATATTACAAAGATCCCGTAGATAAGATTAAACGTCTTCGTGAGGTATTATCAACAGGCGTTACACCCAGAATAGACTATGGTGAAGGTAATGAGTTATCAAACTTAACTGAAGTTAATGTAGGTACTTTATCAGATAATGTAATACCTAGTAGACAGCTTGATAGAATCAATGAATTTGCTAAAAAGTCAGCTGTAGTAAGACTGTTACAGGAAATGCATAACATGACTCAAGAAGAAGCTCTTGCTATGTATGAAAGTGGTGAAGCATTACCTCAAGACGTTGAAGACGCTGCTAATCTTGTAGTTGATAGTAAATTCGGTGGTTATACCAAAGTAAATCAAACAGATGCTACAGTGCTTATCTCTCCTGAATTCTATAAAGAATTAGTGAGAAGAATTGATGGGTGGACTCCTGAAGTAGCTAAAGCTTTTGATATATTAAATAACCCTGAAACAAACTATGAAGCTGATGCTGATACTTATAATGAAGCATTAGCCGTTACATTAAAACCTTTGAAATTAATGTATTTCGGTGATCATTATGATATAAATGCAAAAAGAGACATACCAGTATTCGACAAAATGGCTATGTTCCCAGTTCATAGAATATTTTCTACAGGGGATATGGGGGAAGTATTAAAAGTAATGCAAGCTCGAAATATTCACATGCTGGCATTTGAATCTGCCGTTAAAGTTGGTCAAAGGGTTGAAGAAGTTAAATCTAAGATCTATACAGATAAATCAAATACTAAGGTAGATATCGAGGGTTTGATGAATATGCCTACTCACAAACAGTCTTTAGTTAATTTTAGACGTCAGCTAGTAACTGATCCACACCATGCAGATAGACAGATGTTTGTATCTCAGGCTCAAAAAGCAGCTATGGGTAACATTAGAACAGCTTGGAAATATACTACTCCTGATGGTGTATCTTACTCTGGACAAGAAGTTATTGATAACTTCAATGGAGCACATAATGCTATTACTGAATTTGGTAGAAAGAGTATAGAAAAAGACTTTGGCATCAATGCCAATAATCCACAAGCTAGTATTGTTAAGTTTGCTAATATTCTTAAGAGAAAAGCAGAAAATTCAAACATGAATGATAATGTTTTGAATGGTCTTACTGTAGAAGATGGCAATACTAATGCTCCTATTTCAGGTTTGTCTGATAACTCTTGGATTGAAAGTGGTCTTATATCAATGTTGAATAAAGCCATAGTAGATACCAATCTACCAGGTGGTATGTTCATTCAGATGTCTTCTATCTTGTATAACAGATTAGCCGTAACATCTGATGCTAACAGTGTAAGAAAGCTTAATTTTGTCAATAATGATGGTAGTATGGATTGTGTTATATCGATTAACTTATTGAAACACATCATACCTAATTATGATAAAATGACTTTCAGTCAAGCTAAAGAATGGTTAATAAAACACGATATAATTGGTCAAGATACAAAGGCAATAGCAATGGGTTATCGTATCCCTGCACAGGGTCAAGCTTCTACAGCAGCTTTAAAAGTGATAGATGTTTATCCTGAACAGATTGGTGATACTATTACTCTTCCTGATGAATTTACAGCCCTTACTGGGTCAGATTTCGATTGACACAATAGTCGAAACAAAACTTCTTTAATTGCTGGAAACCCCTTAGAGCCCAAGGTACTAAGTATAGTAAAAATCCAAGGGATTGGGCAACCAGCAGCCAAGCCGATCGTTATCTATATAACTAATCGGAAGGTTCAACGACTAATACTCAACTGAAGCTTCCTAAATGGATAGCAATATGAAGACAAAAATAACTAAAGAATCTAGAAATTTATTGATAGCTCTTTTACTTGGTGATGGGACAATAAGCAATAACAATGTATTTAAATTAAGTCATTGTGAAGAACAACGTGATTATCTTGAGTGGAAAATAGAACAACTTAAAGATGCTGGTTTACGAAACAATGGTTTAAAAGAATACATCAGTGTTAAAGGTTATAATAAAGGTAAAAAAGTTTATTATACTCAATTAAATATTATACCTTTTGTAAAAGTCTTACGAAGAGTTTTTTACAAACCCAATAAAAAATTGGGAAATAGAAAACTATTAAACAGACTAGATGCTAAAGGAATTGCAATTTGGTATATGGATGATGGACATATAAATTATAGAAAAACGAATGGCAAAGTTCACGGTTTCTATATAAAAATTGCAACCTGTATGCCAAAAGAAGAATTACAA
>ERZ1026878.734-NODE-734-length-23704-cov-8.770730_pt1 | contig 23704 bp, 20 predicted proteins | sample MGYA00380169_ERZ1026878 | MGnify/ENA primary metagenome ERZ1026878 (study PRJEB33269, sample SAMEA4719805) | human gut metagenome | biome: human-associated habitat; feature: organic feature; material: feces | place: Cameroon | collected 2013-10 ...
GCCATTTTACAGGCCCTATAGCTTTGCGTCACAGCCTTTCGACTGCTTTGCCGAGAATATTCAGTTTTGACGTCCTTCTTCCGTAAGAGAAGAATTATAATGAAAAAAGGTGTTGATCTGCTGATACACTCGGCAAATCAACACCTGAAATTCAGATGAAGGTCACTCGACATCCCACATGGTTGTGTTCTGTCTGAGAAGCAACTGGCTGCCATTTTACAGGCCCTATAGCTTTGCGTCACAGTCTTTCGACTGCTTTGCCGAGGATATTCAATTCAGAAAACCTTTCCTGCAGCCCGTAGGCTTTCTGTCGTCCGCCTCCGTCCTGCGGCACCATACTACCACATCCCACCTTCCCTGTCAACACTCTGCGACAGCTTTTTTCAAAATTTTTCCGTTTTCTGTTTTCGGCAGCCGTTTTTTCCGGTTCCTTATACCTATTATAATGGACGAATCCCTTGCCAAGGCCCTTCCGCAGTGGTAGAATGAAAATGAAATATCAAGCGTATGATTTTCGACATTTTTCGAAGGAGATTTACATATGGAGTGTACCACTCTGCAGGAGGATGTCCTCTACTCCCAGAACACCTCCAAGCTGACCCCCGAAAGCATCGCCGCCATCCAGAACACCGTCCAGCGCAGCCAGCCGGTCGGCGTAGTGGCAGGCCTGTATGATGAAGCGCTCACCATCACGGATGTGAGCGGTTTCTTTTTGAAAAACCTCGGTTACGAATACGAAGATTTCTGCCGTGTCACCGGCTGTTCGCTCCGGGCGCTGTTCTACGGCGAGAACCAGAGCTTTCTGGCGCCGGAGCGCTGGCCCCTCATCACCGCAGACGGCGACGGCCAGCTGCTGACGAAGGACGGCGTACCCATTTTTGCACGGCTGTACAAAATGGACTCCACCAACAGCGACGGTGCCCCCATTTGGATCCTTTCCGCCCAGATGGACTGGGTCCGCCAGAACCTCCACCTCGTCAACAGCGTCATGCGGTCCGGCATATGGTACATCGACTGTGACCACGCCGGTTCCCCCACCGGCGTGGTCTACAGCCATGAGTTCCGCCGGATGCTGGGCTACCACGACGTTCTGGATTTTCCCAACACGCTGGACTCTTGGTCTGCCCTCATCCACCCGGACGACCGGGGCCCGGTGCTGGCCGCACTGGATCGCGCCCTCTCTGATCGGACCGGTGCCAGCCCCTACGATGTCGAGTACCGGATGCGTCTGCCCGACGGCCATTATGAGTGGTTCCGGGACAGCGCCGAGGCCAGCCGCCGCCTGAACGGCACCATCCGCCGCTTCGTGGGCGTTTTCGTCAATGTGGACAAGGAGAAAAGGGCGGAACTTCTCGTCAAAAAGAGCGAGGCCTTCCACCGCGCCTACACGGAATCCAACCTCTGCGAATATTACGTCGATCTCCAGACCGATCATTTCGACCCCCTCAAGGAGGCTCCCTCCTTTCTGAGCGCCTTCGAGCAGCCCTCGTGGGATGCGCTGGTCTGCTCCTACCGTGACCGCTTCATTGCGCCCGCAGACCGGGACGCCGTGGCCATGATCTTTGACCGCAGCTACATCACCGAGCGCTTCCGGCAGAAACGCCCGGAGTTGAGCTTTGAGTGCCGCCTCCAGCTGAACGGCGAGGAACGCTGGGTGCGGAACGTGGTCATGCCCGGCGAGACCACCGGAGACCCCCGCTATGCCATCGTCTTCATCCGCGACATCACCGACTCCAAAAAGGAGGCCGCCCAGATCGCCGCGCTGACCCAGCAGAACAAGGCCATGGACATGCTGCTGCAAAGCACGGTCAAGCTCGTGGATCGGTACTTCCTGTGCAACCTTTCCACGGATGAATACACGTTCTACAACATGCTCTCCGCCGCCAGCCGCCCTTCCAGCGGCTGCTACCACGACCTTGTGGCCTACTTCCTCGCGCAGTTCCAGCCCATCGGCGGCGAACGGACGCTGGAAGAGAGCCTCTCCCCCGCTCACCTGCGCCAGCAGCTCCGCACCCCGGACGACATCTACCGCTTCGAGTACAGCACCAAAGATGAGACCCAGTTCAAGACCATGGCCATTCTGCCCGTCTCGTGGAAGGACGGCGTGGTGGAACAGGCCCTTTTCGTCGCACAGGATGTCACGCAGGAAAAGAAGACGGAGATCGCCTCCCGCAAGGCCCTCAAGGATGCTTACGACGCGGCCAACCGCGCCAATCGCGCCAAGACCGAGTTTCTTTCCAACATGAGCCACGACATCCGCACCCCCATGAACGCCATCGTCGGCATGACAGCCATTGCCGGGGCCAACATCAACAACCCGGAGCGGGTGGCCGATTGTCTGGGGAAGATCACCCAGTCCAGCCACCATCTGCTCGGCCTGATCAACGAAGTGCTGGATATGTCCCGCATCGAGAGCGGCAAGGTCGTGCTCAACGAGGAAGCGTTCAATCTGGCCGAACTGGTGGACGACCTCATCGGCATCAACAAGGGCAACATCGCCGCCCACGGCCACAGCCTCGATGTCCACCTGCACAAGCTGGAACATGAGGACGTCTACGGCGACAGTCTGCGCATCCAGCAAGTCATCACCAACATCCTCAGCAACGCCATCAAGTACACCCCGGACGGCGGCCACATCGTCTTTTCCATCGCCGAGCAGCCGACCCACTCCCCCGGCGTAGGCTGCTACCAGTTCACCGTGAAAGACAACGGCATCGGCATGACGCCGGAGTTCCAGAAGATCCTGTTCGAGCCTTTCACCCGCGCGGACGACAAGCGCACCACCAAAATTCAGGGCACCGGTCTCGGCATGGCCATCGCCCAGAACGCCGTGAACATGATGAACGGCACCATCGACGTAGAAAGCGAGCTGGGCAAGGGCAGCAAGTTTACCGTGACCATCTTCCTGAAGCTGCAAAACCGTTCCACCGAGCAGATCGACGAGCTGGCTCATCTGCCGGTCCTCGTGGTGGATGACGATGTGCTGTGCTGCGAGAGCACGGTCGAGATGCTGCAGGAAGTGGGCATCGACGGCGAGTGGACCACCTCCGGCGAGGAAGCCGTCGCCCGCGCCGCGGCCCGCCACGAGGCACACAACGATTACTTCGCCGTCCTCGTGGACTGGAAGATGCCGGGCATGAACGGCGTCGAGTTTACCCGGTGCATCCGGCAGAAACTCGGCAAGGCACTGCCCATCGTCGTGCTGACGGCCTATGACTACACGGATATCGAGGACGAGGCCCGCACCGCCGGGGTCAACGACTTCATTACAAAGCCGCTCTTCCGCTCCCGCCTGACCGCCGCGCTGAAAAATCTCGTGGCGGGCAAACCGAACGCCGCCGACCGGAACGAACTGGACGAGCTGGCCCGCTGCGATTACACCGGCAAGCGCATCCTTCTGGTGGAGGACAACGAGCTGAACCGCGAGATCGCCAAGGAGATCATCGGGATGACCGGCGTCTCCATCGAGTGTGCCGAAAACGGCCGGGAGGCCGTAGAAAAGTTCACAGCAGCCCCCGTCGGCTATTACGATCTGATCTTCATGGACATCCAGATGCCGCTGATGAACGGCTACGAGACCACCGCCGCCATCCGGGCCCAGACGCTCCACGGCGGGCAGACCATCCCCATCGTTGCCATGACGGCCAACGCCTTTGCCGAGGATGTCGTCCTCTCCCGCAATGCGGGCATGAACGATCATATCGCAAAACCCCTCGACCTGAACAAGCTGAACGACGTGTTGCGGCAATGGCTGTGATCGCTTGCGTTTTTCTCGTGTGTGTGCTATACTTTCTAGCGAACTGAATAGAAAACAGTCGGTGCGTTTCGTCATTTTGCTGATAAGCGGAGGGCAGAAACGTTAAAAGGGAAGCGGGTGCACAATCCCGCACGATCTCGTCACTGTGATAAGGGAGTCCCCCGTCCGGGTGCTTTGGGCACCGGTCACTGGAGCATCTGCTCTGGGAAGGCGGCGGAGGGCGGTGATCTTTCAGTCAGGAAACCTGCCGGTTGTTGGTACGGGAGCGTATGCTCCAAATCACGAGGAATTGGTTGTACCCAAAAAGCCTGAATCACTGGAAAAGGTCCTTTTTGTTTTGCCATCCCGCAAACAAAAGGGGCCTTTTTGTTTGGTCAGGTTCTCTTTCCTGTACCCTTCTGTCCGGTTCGAACGAATGTATCCAAAACAGGAAAGGAACACAGAACATGAGAAAACGCACGATCCACAAGGCGGCGGCCGCTCTGACCGCCCTCACCCTCTGCGCCGGTGTGCTCACCGGCTGCGGCGGGTCTGCATCCAGCACCGCTGCTTCCAGCGTGGCAAGCTCTGCCGCCGCATCCAGCGAAGTTTCCAGTGAGGAGGCCGATGAATTGGCTGCAAAGAACGTTGCCGATCTGATCGACGCCATCTATGTGCAGGAGCGCAACGACAACACCGACGAGCAGTGCGCTGCCGCCAAGGCCGCTTGGGACGCTCTGACCGACGCACAGAAGGAGCTGGTCGAGGGCGAAGAGGCCGACCCCGATTACTTTGGTCGCGACACCGGCGATGCCTCCAAGGACGACAGCCGCAACGAGGACAACATCGGCGACAATGAGCTGCTGGTGGTCTCCTTCGGCACCTCCTTCAACGACAGCCGCGTGGCCGACATCAAGGGCATCGAGGATGCTCTGCAGGAAGCTTACCCGGATTGGTCGGTCCGCCGTGCCTTCACCGCTCAGATCATCATCAACCATGTGCAGGCCCGTGACGGCGAGAAGATTGACAACATGCAGCAGGCCATGGACCGCGCTGTGGCCAACGGCGTGAAGAACCTCGTGGTCCAGCCCACCCACCTGATGCACGGCGCCGAGTACGACGAGATGATGGAGATGATCGACTCCTACCGCGACAAGTTCGAATCCGTCGCCGTGGCAGAGCCCCTGCTGGGCGAGGTCGGTTCCGACGCTGCCGTCATCAACGCCGACAAGGAAGCCGTTGCCAAGGCTGTGACCGCTGCTGCCGTGAAGGAAGCCGGTTACGACAGCCTCGACGCCGCTGCTGCCGACGGTGTGGCCTTCGTCTTCATGGGCCACGGCACCTCTCACACCGCAAAGGTCAGCTACAGCCAGATGCAGACCACCATGGGCACCCTTGGTTACAATAACGTCTTCATCGGCACCGTCGAAGGCGAGCCGGAGGAGACCGCTTGTGAGAACGTGATCGAAGCCGTCAAGGCTGCCGGTTACACCAAGGTCGTTCTGCGCCCGCTGATGGTCGTTGCCGGTGACCACGCCAACAACGATATGGCCGGTGAGGACGCCGATTCTTGGCTGAGCCAGTTCAAGGCCGCCGGTGCCTTCGACTCCATCGACTGCCAGATCAATGGTCTGGGTGAGATCGACGACATCCAGCAGCTCTACGTTGCCCACACCAAAGCCGCCATTGATTCCCTGAACGGCTAATATCCCGCATTTCATTGCCCGAAGGGAGAGATCTTTTCGGGCAATTTTTATGGGAGCCGCCCCCGCATGAGGAGGAGGCTCCCGCCCATCTGAAATTTTGATTTTTGAGGTATTTGATCGATGCGCTGCAAACAGTTTCTTACGCTTTCCGCCGCAACCTTGATTTTGGCCGCCGCCCTCACCGGCTGCGGTGCTTCTTCCTCCACCGCAAGCTCCGCCGCGACCTCGGAGGCTGCGTCTTCCGCTGCTTCTTCCGTGGCCGCGACCTCGGAGGCTGCTTCGGAGGCCGCTGCCACCCTGCCGGACGGCGTCTACACTGCCGACTTCGAGACCGACAGCAGCATGGTCCACGCCAACGAAGCCTGTAACGGCAAGGGCACTCTGACCGTGAAAGACGGCCAGATGACCTTCCACGTCAGCCTTGCTTCCAAGAAGATCGTCAACCTGTATCTGGGCAGCGCGGCCGATGCCGACGCCAACAAGGCCGACTGGCTGCTCCCCACCACCGACACCGTGACCTACTCCGACGGCACCACCGAAGAGGTGTACGGCTACGATATCCCCCTGACCGCCGTAGACGAGGACTTTGCCCTCGCCATCCTCGGCACCAAGGGCAAGTGGTACGACCACACCGTCAGTGTCCGCAACGCAGAGCCCAAGGCCGAAGAGGCCGCGGAGACCCCTGCGGACGGCGAGTACAGCGTCAATGTCGTGCTGGAGGGCGGTTCCGGCCGCGCCAGCGTGGACAGCCCCGCTGCCCTGACCGTCGCGGACGGCAGGATGACCGCTGTGATCGTCTGGAGCAGCCCCAACTACGATTATATGATCGTGGACGGCGAGAAGTATCTGCCCACCAACACCGAGGGCAACTCCACCTTTGAGATCCCCGTGGCTGCGCTGGGCACTCCCCTCTCCGTCGTGGCGGATACCGTTGCCATGAGCACCCCCCACGAGATCGAGTACACTCTGACTTTTACCCTGAACTGATATGATCTCACGTCGCAATTTTCTGAAAGCCCTTCCCGCCTCTGCCCTTCTGCTCAGCAGCTGCGCAGCGCAGTCCGCCCCCGCCAATACGGACAAGCTGGTGTTCAGCCACAGCTACCCGCTGGACTACGCAACCCAGTTCACAGCCGACTGCTACGAGGGGGGCTATACCCTGCTCTCCCTCCCTGATTCGGACCAGAAGTTCCTTGTCGTTCCGGAGGATGCCGCCGAAGTGGACGCCCTCCCCGACGGCGTGACCGTCCTGCGCCAGCCGGTGCAGAACATTTACCTCGTCTCTACATCGGTCATGGATCTGTTTATCCACCTCGACGCGCTGGACACGATCACTCTTTCCGGCACCAAAGCCGAGGGCTGGTACCTCGACGAGGCCAAAACCGCCATGGAAGCCGGGCGCATCGCCTACGCGGGCAAGTACAGCGCCCCGGACTACGAGCAGATTTTAGCCGCCAATTGCAGCCTCGCCATTGAGAACACCATGATCTTCCACACCCCGGAGGTCAAGGAGCAGTTGGAACGGTTCGGCATCCCGGCGCTGGTGGAACGCTCCAGCTACGAGAGCGGCCCCCTCGCCCGGATGGAGTGGATCAAATTCTGGGGCATCCTGCTGGGCAAAGAGGAGCTGGCCGAGCAGTTGTTCGCCGCACAGACCGAACGCATCGCCGGGCTGGCCGACCAAGCGCCCACCGGCAAGACCTGCGCCTTTTTCTCCATCACGGCCAACAACCTCGCCAATGTCCGCAAAGGCGGCGACTATGTGGCCCAGATGATCGAACTGGCGGGCGGCGATTACGTCTTTTCCGACCTAACCGACAGCGGCAACAGCCTTTCCACCATGAACCTCCCGCTGGAAGATTTCTACGCCGGGGCCAAGGATGCCGACGTGCTGCTCTACAACAGCACCATTGAGGGCGTCGTCTCCACCATCGACGAGCTGGTGGCCAAGTGCCCTCTGCTGGCCGAGTTCAAGGCCGTGCAGAACGGCGATGTCTGGTGCACCACCCAGAGCTTTTTCCAGCAGAGCATGGAGCTGGCCGATTTCGTAGTGGACCTCCACCGCATCCTGACCGAAGATGCCCCCGCCGACCTGCAATTCCTCACCCATGTGACCTGACGAAAGGAGCCGCTCATGACAAGCCAAAAACGCCTTGCCGCAGCCTATCTGCTTCTGGCGCTCCTGTTGGTGATCCTCTTCGCCGCGAACATCTTCTGGGGCAGCGTGGCGCTGACGCCGGGGGCCGTGGTCTCGGCACTGCTGGGCCGCGGGCAGGACGCCCTGTCCGTCGGCATCATCACCCAGCTCCGCCTTCCCCGCGCGGTCATGGTCGTGCTGCTGGGGGCGGCGCTTTCGGCGGCGGGCTACCTGCTCCAGACCTTTTTCGCCAACCCCATCGCGGGCCCCTTCGTCATGGGCATCTCCAGCGGGGCCAAGCTGGCCGTGGCGCTGGTCATGGTGGTCTTCCTGAACCGGGGGCTGCTGACCAATTCCGTCACCCTCATACTTGCCGCCTTTGCGGGGGCCATGGCCGCCATGGCCTTTGTGCTGGCCGTGGCACGCCGGGTGCAGCGGATGAGCATCCTTGTCATCTGCGGCATCATGATCGGTTACATCTGTTCCGCCATCACCGAATTCGTGGTGGCCTTTGCGCAGGATTCGAACATCGTCAACCTCCACAACTGGTCGCAGGGCAGCTTTTCCGGTATGACGTGGGGCAACGTCCGGGCCGCCGCCTTGGTGGTGCTGCCCGTGCTGGCGGCGGCGTTCTGCCTTTCGAAGCCCATGTCCGCCTACCAGATGGGGGAAGCCTATGCCCAGAGCGTCGGGGTCAACGTCAAGCAGTTTTCCCGCGCGCTGGTCCTGCTTTCCAGCTTGCTGGCCGCCTGTGTCACCGCCTTTGCCGGGCCCATCTCCTTTGTGGGCATTGCGGTACCCCACCTCGTCAAGCAGCTGCTGGGCAGCGCAAAGCCCCTCTATGTCCTGCCGGGGTGCTGCCTCGGCGGCGCGGCGTTCTGTCTGCTCTGTGACCTCATCGCCCGCAGCCTGTTCGCCCCCACCGAGCTTTCCATCAGCGCGGTGACAGCGGTGTTCGGCGCGCCGGTGGTCATCGGGCTGCTCGTCCGCCGGAATCAGGAGGGCGCACGATGAACGATTTTTTCTGCGAAACGCAAAATTTAGCCATCGGCTACGGCAAAGCACCGCTGGCCGAGGCCATCGCCCTCGGCGTCCGGAGCGGGCAGATCCTGACCCTCATCGGCCCGAACGGCGCGGGCAAATCCACGCTGCTCAAAACGTTGGCCGGGCAGTTGGCCCCCCTCGGCGGCACCGTGCTGCTGGGCGGCCAAGACCTTGCCGCCTACACCGGCACTGCCCGCGCACAGCGGCTGGCCCTGATGCTCCCCCACACCCGCCGCACCGAGCTGACCACCTGTTTCGAGTTTGCGGCGGCGGGGCGCATCCCCTACACCGGGCGGCTGGGCATCCTTTCCGAAGCGGACAAACAGGCCGTGCGGGACGCCCTTGCGCTGGTGGGGGCTTCCCACCTTGCCGACCGGGACTTCAACTGCATCAGCGACGGCCAGCGCCAGCGCATCCTGCTGGCCCGCGCCATCTGCCAGCAGCCGGAGATCCTCCTGCTGGACGAGCCCACCTCGTTTCTGGACATCAAGGGCAAGATCGAGCTGCTGACCATCCTGCAAAAGCTGGCCCACCAGCAGTACCTTGCCGTCATCGTCAGTCTGCACGAGCTGGACATGGCCCAGAAGATCGCGGATGCAGTGGTCTGCGTCTCACCGCAGGGCGTTTCCGGCGTGCTGACGGCCAAAGAAGCCTTTGCGCCGGAGAACATCCAAGCCCTTTACGACCTGAGCCGGGAGCAGTACGAAGCCCTGTTCGGCCCCCCAAAGCCTCCGAAACCCAAATTTGAGCACTACGTCCGCAGCGGGCAGAAGCTGCTGCGCTGCGGCTACACCACCGGCACCTGCGCGGCGCTGGGGGCGGCGGGGGCAGCCCGGCTGCTGCTGACCGGGAACCCCCCGGAGACCGTCGCCCTCCGCACCCCGAAGGGCATCATGGTGGAAGTGGTCCCCCTGTTCTGCCGCAAAACGGACGCCGGGGCCGAATGCGCCATCGAAAAGGACGGCGGCGACGATGTGGACGTGACCACCGGGCTGCCGGTGATCGCCTCTGTCGCCCTGCTGCCCGACACCACGGACATCCGCATTTCCGGCGGTAAAGGAGTAGGCCGGGTGACAAAACCCGGCCTCGACCAGCCGGTCGGAGAAGCCGCCATCAACCATGTCCCCCGTCAGATGATCGCCGAGGCGCTGAAACGAGAGGCCGAAAATGCCTGTTACACCGGCGGCTTTGCTGTGACCCTCTCCATTAAGGGCGGCGAAGAGGTGGCCAAGCGCACCTTCAACCCCCACATCGGGGTCGAGGGCGGGCTGTCTGTGCTGGGCACCAGCGGCATCGTGGAGCCCATGAGCCAACAGGCCATTCTGGACACCATCCAGCTGGAAATGAACCAAGCCGCCCTGCGGGCCAAAGCAGCCCCCGGCCCCCGGCGGCTCATCCTTGCGCCCGGCAACTACGGGCTGGACTACCTCCACGGGACATACCCGGAATTTGCCGTTCTCCCGGTGGTGAAGACCTCAAACTTCATCGGTGACACGCTGGATATGGCCGCTGCCGCCGGATTCGAGGAGGTGCTTTTGGTGGGCCATGTGGGCAAGCTCGTCAAGCTGGCGGGCGGCATCATGAACACCCACTCCCACACCGCCGACTGCCGTACGGAGCTGTTCTGCACCCATGCGGCCCTCTGCGGCGCGCCCCGTGAAGTCTGCGCCGCTTTGATGGACGCCGCCACCACCGACGCCTGTCTGGAGATATTAGACGCTGCCGGGCTGCGGGAACCGGTGCTGAAAAGCTTGCTTTCCGCCATCCAGCTCCACCTTGACCGCCGCGCGGCAGGGGCGTTCCGGGTGGGGGCGATCCTGTTTTCAAACCAGAATGGCCCGCTGGGCCAGACCGAAGCCGCCGCACAGTTATTGCAGCACTGGAAGGAGTAACGCATTATGGTACATTTTGTCGGAGCCGGACCCGGTGCGCCGGACCTTATCACCCAGCGCGGAGCCGCCCTTCTGCAAGGGGCAGACTGCATCATTTATGCAGGGAGCCTTGTCAACCCCGCCCTGCTGGGGCTGGCAAAGCCCGGCTGCGCCCTTTACAACAGCGCCGAGATGACGCTGGAACAGGTGCTCGGCGTCATGCGGCAGACGGAAGCGGCGGGCAAGACCACCGTGCGGCTCCACACCGGCGACCCCTGTCTCTACGGTGCCATCCGGGAGCAGATGGACGCCCTTGACGCTGCCGGAATTTCCTACGATGATACCCCCGGCGTTTCCAGCTTCTGCGGGGCGGCGGCGGCCCTGAACGCCGAGTACACCCTGCCCACCGTCAGCCAGACCGTCATCATCACCCGGATGGAGGGCCGCACCCCCGTACCGGAAAGGGAAAAGCTGGCAAGCCTTGCTTCCCACGGGGCGACCATGGTGATCTTCCTCTCCATCGGCCTCATTGATAAGGTGCAGGAAGCGCTGCTGCAGGGCGCTTACACCTCCGCCACCCCTGCCGCCGTGGTCTATAAGGCAAGCTGGCCGGAGCAGAAAATCGTGCGCTGCACCGTCGGATCGCTGGCCGAGAGCACCCGCCGGAACGGCATCACCAAAACCGCCCTCATCGTGGTGGGGGATTTTCTCGGCACCCGGTACGAGCGCAGCAAGCTCTACGACCCCGCCTTTACCACCGCGTTTCGCAAAGGAGCCGACCGGTGACCCCCGCCTACGCCGCCTTCACCGAAAGGGGACTGCGGCTGGCTGAAAAACTGGCCGCTTCCCTGCCCGGCAGCGTGACCCGCTGCGGCCATGGCGGGCCGGCCTTAGCCCAGTGGACAGCGGCGGAGTTTGTCCGCTCGGATGCCTTGGTATTTGTGGGGGCCGTCGGCATTGCGGTGCGGGCCATTGCGCCCCATTGCCAAAGCAAAGCCAGCGACCCCGCCGTGGTCGTGCTGGACGAATGCGGACGCTTCGCGGTGCCGATCTTGTCCGGCCATTTGGGCGGGGCCAACGATCTGGCACGCCAGCTTTCTGCGCTCTGCGGGGCGGTGCCGGTCATCACCACGGCGACGGATGCCAACGGGATTTTCGCTGTGGACGAGTGGGCGAAGCATCAAAATTGTCAGGTGTTGGAACCGGCGCGGATCAAGGCCGTCAGTGGGAAACTGCTGGCCGGACAGACCGCTTCCGTCTGGTCGGAATTTCCCCTTCCCGGCGCGGCTCCTGCGGGGGTAATTCCGACCCAAACACAGGACGCAGCAGACTTCGCCCTGACCCTTTTCCCTGCCGGAAATGCGCTGCACCTTGTGCCCCGCATCGGCGTGCTGGGCGTCGGCTGCAAGCGCGGCACCACAACCGAACAGTTGGAAGCAGCTTTTGCCGCGTTCTGCGAAACCCACAGCCTTGCCCCTGCCTGCATCTGCGCCGCCGCCAGCATCGACCTGAAACAAAACGAAGCGGGGCTGCTGACGTTCTGCCAAACGCACCGGTGGAAGGTTTCCTTTTATTCCGCCGCGCAGCTCCAAGCCGCGCCCGGCACCTTTACGCCCTCGCACTTTGTTCAAAGCGTTACAGGCGTGGACAATGTGTGCGAGCGGGCGGCTGTGCTGGCGGCGGGCGGACCCATCCGCATCCCGAAACAGGCGGGCAGCGGCGTGACCTTTGCGCTGGCGCTCCGCCCCTATGCCCCAGATTGGAGGTGGCAGCATGAATAACACCGTGTTCGTGGTCGGCCTTGGCCCCGGCGACCCGCAGTTTCTGACCGCACAGGCGCAGAGCGCCTTGCAAAAAGCCGAGGTGCTGTGCGGCTATACGGTCTATCTGGATCTCGTGCGCCCCTATTACCCGGAAAAGGAATATTACGCCACCGGCATGACCAAGGAGCTGGACCGCTGCCGCTGGGCGCTGGAAACGGCGCAAAGCGGCAAGACCGTCGCCCTCATCTGCTCCGGCGATGCGGGCGTTTACGGGATGGCCAGCCCCCTGCTGGAATTGGCCGAGCGGTTTCCCGATGTCGTCGTGGAAGTGGTGCCGGGCCTGACCGCCGCCCTCAGCGGCGGGGCCGTTCTGGGAGCACCGCTGGCCCATGATTTCTGCGTGCTTTCCCTCTCCGACCGGCTCACCCCGTGGGCGGTCATCCAGCGGCGGCTGGCAGCGGCAGCCATGGGCGATTTCTGCATCGCGCTGTACAACCCCTCCTCCAAGGGGCGGCCGGACTACCTTGAAAAAGCGGTCCGCATCCTGCTGGAACACGGCAAACCGCCCCAGACCGTCTGCGGCTTGGTGCGGAACATCGGGCGGGAGGGCCAGACCCACCGCGTCCTGACGCTGGCCGAGCTGGAACATACCCCGGTGGATATGTTCACCACCGTCTTCATCGGCAACGCGGAGACAAAACAGCTCAGCGGCCGGATGGTCACACCGAGGGGGTATCGCGGATGAAAACAGTCGTCTTCAGCGGCACCACCGAGGGCCGCATTTTTTCCAAAGAGCTGGCCGCGCTGGGGGCTGACGTCCTCGTCAGCGTGGCGACCCCGCTGGGGGCCGAGGAGCAGGGCAGTTTGTCCGGCATCACAGTGCACTGCGGGCGGCTGACACCGGAGGAAATGGCCGACCTTTTGAAAGGGGCCGACCTCTGCGTGGACGCCACCCATCCCTACGCAGTGGATGCCACCAAAAACATTGCGGCGGCGTGCAAAACGGCGCAGATCGAATACCACCGGCTGCTGCGGGCCGAAAGCCCCCTCCCGGCAGGAAGCATGGTGTTCCAATCGGCCATGCACGCGGCGGAGTTTCTCGCCGAAACACAGGGCAATGTCCTGCTGGCCACCGGGGCCAAGGAGCTTGCTGCCTTTTCCCGCATCGACCCGGCGCGGCTGTTCCCCCGCGTTCTGCCCACGCTGGACGGCATCGCCGCCTGTGAAGCCGCTCACATTCCCCACAAAAACATCCTTGCGATGCAGGGGCCCTTCTCCTACGCGCTGAACCGGGCGCTGATGGAGCAGTTCCACATCCGTTTTCTCGTCACAAAGGACGGCGGCGCAGCGGGCGGCTTTGCCGAAAAGGCACAGGCCGCGCAGGACATGGGCGCACAACTCGTGGTGCTCCGCCGCCCGGCCGAAAAGGGAGAAACTGCCGCACAAATTCTGGCACGCTGCAAGGAGGCTTTGGGATGGTCACACTGATCGGGATGGGTTCCGGCACACCGGAACTGCTCACGGCGCAGGGGCTTGCCGCCCTGCAGAGCGCCGACCTCATCATCGGGGCAAAACGGCTGCTGGAACATCTGCCCACCGGCTGCACCGAGAATCGGAAAGCCCTCTATAAACCGGAGAATATTTTGTCCTGCCTTTCCGAGTTTCCGGCAGCAAATGCAGCCCTTCTTTACAGCGGCGACACCGGGTTTTATTCCGGTGCTTCCAAGCTGCTGCCCATGCTGCGGGCCTTCGGCATTTCGGCGCGGGTGCTGCCCGGTATTTCCAGCGTGCAGCTTCTCTCTGCTGCCATTGGCCGCCCGTGGCAGGATTGGAAGCTCGTCTCGGCCCACGGCTGTGCCTGTGACCCGGCAGCCGAGTGCCTGACCGCCGAAGGCCGCCCGGTGTTCTTCTTGACCGGTGGCACCGAAACGCCCGCCACCCTCTGCGCCAAACTGGCCGATGTAGGCCTTGGGGACGCCCATGGGATCATAGGTGAAAACCTCGGTACACCGCAGGAACATCTGGCATTCGGCACGGCGCAGACCCTTGCCGCAAGCGCCTGTGCCCCCCTGAGCATTCTGCTCATCGAGCACACCGTCCTCCCTGCCCGGCGGACCCCCGGCTTCCCGGATGATGCCTTCATCCGGGGAGAGGTCCCCATGACGAAGCAGGAAGTCCGCGCCGCCGCACTGGCGAAGCTGGCTGTCCGGCCTACGGATACCCTTTGGGATGTCGGGGCCGGGACCGGAAGCGTCAGCGTCGAACTGGCGCTGGCCGCACCGCGCGGGCATGTCTACGCGGTGGAATGCGCCCCCGACGCCTGTGCCCTCATCCGCCAGAACCGGGAGAAATTCCACGCCTATAATTTGTCCCTGATCGAGGGGACCGCCCTGCAGGTTCTGGCCGACCTGCCCGCACCGGACGCCGTCTTCATCGGCGGCACCAAAGGCAGCATGGCCGAGGTGGTAGACGCCGCCCTTGCCAAGAACCCGAACGCCCGCCTGTGCATCTCCGCCATTGCGCTGGAGACCCTGAGTGCGGCCATTGCGGCGCTGGCGGCTCATGGACAAACCGCCGAAGTAACCCAGCTTTCCGTCAGCCGCACCAGACCGGCGGGCAAGCTCCATCTCCTGATGGCCAACAACCCTATTTTTCTGATCACGGGGGAACGAAAATGATCCAGTTCGTCCTTGCGGCCCCCGCTTCCGGCAGCGGAAAGACCACCCTGACCTGTGCCCTGCTGGCGGCGCTGAAGAAGCGTGGGTTTTGGCCCTGCGCCTTCAAATCCGGGCCCGACTACATCGACCCGATGTTCCACCGCTCCGCTCTCCGGGTGGACAGCCACAACCTCGACCTGTTCTTCTCTGCGCCGGACACGGTGCGGGCCCTGTACGCCCACTATGCCGCCGGGCATGGGGCCGCCCTCTGCGAGGGCGCCATGGGCTTTTATGACGGGCTCAACTGTACCACCGCCGCAAGCGCGTGGGCGCTGGCGGATACCCTCGGCCTCCCCGTTCTGCTGGTGGTTCAGCCCAAAGGGGCCAGTGTGACGCTGGCGGCTCAGATCAACGGGCTGAAAAATTTCCGGACGCCGAGTCATCTGGCGGGCATCCTCCTCAACGACTGCTCCCCCCATCTGCACCAACTGCTTGCCCCCCTGCTGGAGCGGGAGACCGGGCTGCCCGTGCTGGGCTATCTGCCCCATTTGCCCGACGCCGTTGTGGAGAGCCGCCATCTGGGGCTGAAAACGGCGGAGGAAGTTTCCGGTCTGCAGGAGAAGATCGAGCGTCTCGCCGAAGCAGTTTCCGCCACGCTGGACTGGGAGCGGCTCCTCGCTTTGACGAGCCTTCCCGCCCCCGTTTCGCCCCTGCCCGATTTTCTGACCCCTGCCTTGCCGACGGTGCGCATCGCGGTGGCAAAGGACGAAGCGTTCTGCTTCACCTATGCCGAGACACTGGACGCACTGCGGGCGGCGGGCGCTGAGCTTGTCTTTTTCAGCCCCCTGCACGATACCGCCCCGCCGGAGGGCATCGGCGGGGTCTACCTGCCGGGCGGCTATCCGGAACTGCACGCCAAGGCGCTGCGTGAAAACGAACCGCTGCGCTGCGCCCTCTGCGCCGCCATCCAGCGCGGTCTGCCCACCGTGGCCGAATGCGGCGGCTTCCTCTATCTGGGGCAGTCGCTGGAAGATGCCGACGGCACCGCCTATCCCATGGCGGGCGTGCTGCCGGGGCAGGGCTTCCGGGTCGGCAAACTCGTGCGGTTCGGCTACGCCGCCCTGACCCCACAGGCGGACAGTATGCTGTTCCGCCGCGGCGAAGCGCTCCCCGTCCACGAGTTCCACCACTGGGACACCACCGCGAACGGCGACGCCTTCACCGCTCGGAAAGCCGATGGCCGGAGCTGGCCCTGCGGCTTTGCAAATGAGCATTTCTATGCGGGCTTCCCGCATTTGTATTGGGCGGGCACTTCCCTGCCCCGGCGGTTCGTGACCGCCGCCCGATCTTATCTTCAAAAGGAGCCGAACCCATGACAGAACCGGAACTGAACCAGCTTCTTTCCACCATCACCCCGCCCGACGAAGCGGCCCGTGCCGCCGCCCACGCCCACTGGGCCAGCCTCGCAAAACCCTTGGGCGGCCTCGGTGCGCTGGAAACGCTGCTGGAAGAAGCCGCCGCTCTGACCGGCACGGCCCAGCTTGATTTTTCCCGCCGGGCCGTGCTGGTGCTCTGCGCCGACAACGGCGTGGTGGCGCAGGGCGTGAGCCAGACCGACCAGAGCGTGACCCGCGCCGTGGCCGAAAACCTTGCTGCCCGGCGGACCAGTGTCTGCCAGATGGCCAAAACGGCCCGGTGCGAGGTCGTGCCCGTGGACATGGGCATGGCCGGGGACTCGGTGCCCGGTGTGGTCAACTGCCGCATCGCCGCCGGGACGCAGGACTTCACCCAAGGCCCTGCCATGACCCGCGCCGAAGCGATCGACGCCATCGCGGCGGGCATCGCCCTCGTCCGTGCCCAGAAGGCGCAGGGCGTGCAGCTGCTGGCCACCGGCGAGATGGGCATCGGCAACACCACCACCTCCAGCGCGGTGGCGGCGGTGCTGCTGGGCCAGCCCATCGAAACCATGACCGGCCGGGGCGCGGGCCTCTCCGATGAAGGGCTTGCCCGCAAAATGGACGCCATCCGCCGAGGCATCGCGGTCAACACGCCCGACGCCGCTGACCCCCTCGACGTCCTCGCGAAGCTTGGCGGGTTCGACCTTGCGGGCCTGTGCGGCATTTTCCTCGGCGGGGCACTGGAAGGGATCCCCGTCCTGATGGACGGCTTCATCAGCGGGGTCGCGGCGCTCTGTGCCGTGCGGCTCTGCCCCGCCGCTGCCAAGGCCGTTTTCGCCAGCCACTGTTCCTCCGAACCGGCGGCGCGGCTGGTGCTGGAGACACTGGGCAAGGCCCCGCTCCTGACCGCCGGGCTCCACCTCGGCGAGGGCACCGGCGCAGTGGCGTCCATCCCGCTGTGGGATATGGCGCTTGCCGTTTATGACCACTGTTATTCCTTCGCGGAGGGCGGCATCACGCCGTATACTCCCCAATGCTGACGCTGGTGCTGGGCGGCGCGGCCAGCGGAAAAAGCGAATACGCCGAATCGCTGGTACTGAAAACAGCTCTTCCCCGCTATTACCTCGCCACCATGCAGGTGTGGGACGCCGAGTGTGCCGCGCGGGTGGAAAAGCACCGCCAAATGCGGGCCAAAAAGCAGTTTGAGACCGTGGAGTGCCCGCTGCATCTTGACGCCGTCCGGCTCCCCGCGCGGGGCACCGCCCTGCTGGAAGACCTCGGCAACCTGACCGCCAACGAACTGTATGACCCCGCCGGTGCGGGCGAAGCCGCCGCTTCGGCCATTCTGGATGGGCTTTCCCAATTGGCCGCACAATGCGAACACCTCATCGTCGTCTCGAACGAGGTGTTCAGCGGCGGGGCCGACTATGCGGGCGACACTGACCGCTACCTGAAAGCGCTGGCGCAGGTCAACAATGGGCTGGCGGCCCGCGCCGACGCTGTGGTGCGGGTGGTGTGCGGCCTCCCGGTCTCTTATAAAGGAGCGAAATCATGATCTTTTTCCAGACCATTGCGGTGGCCTTTGCGATGTTTTCCGCTGTACCGGTGCCGCAGTTCCAGTGGAACGAAAAGAATATGCGGTACGCGATGTGCGCCTTCCCCCTCATCGGGCTGGTCATCGGCGGGCTGTGGTCCCTGTGCGGGGCCTTGCCGCTCCCGGCGCTGGTGAAAGCGGGCGGGTTCTGTCTGCTCCCGGTCTGGGTCACGGGCGGCATCCATCTGGACGGCTACGCCGACACCTGCGACGCCCTTTCCAGCTACGGCGACCGGGAAAAGAAGCTGGAGATCCTGAAGGACCCCCACTGCGGGGCCTTTGCCGTGATCCGACTGTGCAGTTATTTCCTCGCTTATTTTGCGCTGTGCACCGCCGTGCAGTTTACCCCGCGCACAGGGTTCCTCTGGACGCTGGCGCTGGTGCTGGAGCGGGCACTTTCCGGCCTTGCCGTGGCCGCTTTCCCGATGGCGAAGAACACCGGCCTCGCCCACACCTTTGCTTCAGCGGCGGACCGCAAGACTGTCCGCCGCGTTCTGTTCGGGCTGGCCTTCGCCCTCTGCGCCGCGCTGACGACGCTGGGCGGCTGGGGGCTTGTGCTGGCGGCGGTTCTCGTCTTTGTTCGTTATTACGTTGTTTCCAAAAAGCAGTTTGGCGGCATCACCGGCGATCTGGCCGGGTGGTTTTTACAGAAAGCCGAGCTGTGGATGCTGGCGGCGCTGTGTGCGTGCCAATGGGGAGGGCTGTTATGATCTTCATCACCGGGCCGCTGTACAGCGGCAAGCGCACCTTTGCAAACGCCCTGCCGGGTACCCGCATCGCCGAGGTGCAGAACCTTGCAAAGGATGCGGACGATCTGGAGAAACTCGCGGACAAACTCGCCGCCTATGATATCGTGATCGCCACCGAGGTGGGCGGCGGCGTGGTTCCCGTGGACGCCGGGGAGCGGGCCGCGCGGGAAGCTGCCGGGCGGCTGGCCTGTCTGCTGGCCAGCCGGGCCCAATGCGTCGTACAGATGTTCTGCGGCATCCCCACCATTCTGAAAGGAGAACTGCCCCCATGCTGATCTATCTGCTGCGCCACGGGCTGACCGCCTACAACGCCGAAAAGCGCTATCAGGGCCAGCGGGACATCCCGCTCTCGCCCGAAGGCCGGGCCCAGCTCTGCCGGGCCGACATCCAGCCGAAAACCGTCTACATCACGCCCCTCTGCCGCACCCGGCAGACCGCCGAAGTGCTCTTCCCGGAGGCCGACCTCGTGGAGGTGCGCGACTTGCAGGAGATGTGCTTTGGCAGCTTCGAGGGCCGCAATTTCATCGAGATGGAGCACGACCCCGACTATCTGGCATGGGTGGACGCCAACTGCGAAAGTCCCTGCCCCGACGGCGAGACGAAGGCACTCTTCTCCGCGCGGGTCTGCCGGGCATTTTCCGCGCTGGTGGACAAGGCGCTGGCCGACGGCGAAGAGACGCTGGTCATCCTCGCCCACGGCGGCACCCAAATGGCGGCGATGGAGCGCTACGCCCTGCCCCACGAGGACTATTACCACTGGTGCGCCCCCAACGCGGGCGGCTATCTGCTGGACGCCCGCGACTGGGCCGCGCACCGCATCCTGCACCTTGTGAAAACGGTGCAGTACACAAAGGAGGCGGCCCGATGATCGGCGAAGCAGTTCTGGGGGGCTTTGTGCTGGACACCCTTTTCGGCGACCCCCCATGGCTCCCCCACCCCGTCGTACTGATGGGCAAAGCCATCTCGGCGCTGGAAAAGCGGCTGCGGGCCCGCTTGCCCCAAACGCCGCAGGGCGAGCTGCTGGGCGGGGCGGTGGTGGCTTTCACCCTGCCCGTGGGCACCTTTCTGCTCACCAGCCTCGTCTGCCTCGGCGCAGCAAAGCTCAGCCCATGGCTGGGGCTGGCGGTGCAGATGTTCTGGTGCGGACAGGCGCTGGCCGCGAAGGGTCTGGCGCAGGAGAGCACCAACGTCTACCGCGCGCTCATCAAGCCCGACCTGCCCGCCGCCCGCAAGGCGGTCAGCCGCATCGTGGGGCGGGACACCCAGAACCTGACGCTGGAAGGGGTGACCAAAGCCGCCGTGGAGACTGTGGCCGAGAACGCCAGCGACGGCGTCATTGCGCCGCTGCTGTATATGCTCCTTGGCGGTGCCCCGCTGGCACTGACCTACAAGGCCATCAACACGATGGACAGTATGCTGGGCTACAAAAACGAGAAGTACCTTTACTTTGGCCGCGCCGCCGCAAAACTCGACGATGTGGCGAACTATCTGCCCAGCCGGTTGGCCGGGCTGCTCTGGTGCGCCGCTGCGGCCCTGACCGGGAACAGCCCGAAGGGCGCATGGCGCATCTGGCGGCGGGACCGGCGTAACCACGCCAGCCCCAACAGCGCCCAGACCGAGAGCGCCTGTGCCGGGGCGCTGGGCGTCCAGTTGGCCGGGCCCGCTTACTATTTCGGCGAGTATTACGCAAAACCTACCATCGGCGACCCGCTCCGGCCCATTGAGCCGGAGGACATCCGCCGCGCCAACCGGATGATGTACGCCGAAAGTGTGCTGGCGCTGGCAGTTGGGCTGGCGGTGCGGGCGATTTTGTGACAGGCCCGCCCTCTCAATCATGCTTTGCGGAAGGAGATGTTTCCATGCAATTCGTACATGGCGGCGACTGGGCGGGCTACCGCGCCGAGTTTGGCCGCGACCCGCTGGATTTTTCGGCCAACGTCAGCCCGCTGGGCTTGCCGGAGGGGGTGGCCAAGGCCATCACCGCAGCCCTTGCCACGGCGGACCGCTACCCCGACCCTTTTTGCCGCGCCCTGCGGGAAAAGCTGGCCGCACACGAGGGCGTTCCGGCGGAACAGCTCCTCTGCGGCAACGGCGCGGCAGACCTGATCTTCCGGCTGGTGTGGGCCAAGCACCCCCGCAAGGCGCTGGTCACGGCCCCCACTTTTGCGGAATATGCCGCCGCACTGGAAACGGTCGGTTGCACGGTGGAGCGCTGTTTTCTGCGGGAGGCCGACGACTTCGCGGTGACGGAGGCCTTCTGCGGCGCCATCGATGACAGCGTGGACATGGTGTTCCTCTGCCAGCCCAACAACCCCACCGGCCAGTTGACGCCCCCCGCCCTTGTGGCCCGCATCTTGGAGAAGTGCACCGCCTGCGGGGCGCTTCTTTTGCTGGACGAATGTTTCCTCGATTTTTTGCCCGACCACGCTTTGCTCACCGCAAAGCCCCTGCTGGGCAGCGGGAATCTGCTGATCTTGAAGGCCTTCACCAAGCTCTACGGCATGGCGGGCGTCCGGCTGGGGTACGCTTTGAGCGCAGACCCCGCCCTGCTGGACGCCATGGGTGCCGCCGGGCAGCCGTGGGGCGTTTCCAGCCTTGCCCAAGCGGCGGGGCTGGCCGCGCTGGACGAGACCGCCTATGTGGACCGGGTCCGCGCCCTCCTCGCCCAGCAGCGCCCCCGGCTGACCGCCGGGCTGCGGGCGCTGGGGCTGCGGGTGCTGGAGGGCCGGGCAAACTATCTGCTTTTCCAAGGGCCGGAGACGCTGGGCGAGGCGCTGCGGCAAAAGGGCGTGGTCCTGCGCAGCTGCGCGAATTACCCCGGCCTTGACGCCAGCTGGTACCGCACCGCCGTGCGCACCGGGCCTGAAAACGAACAACTGCTGAAGACCCTTGCGGAGGTGATCCCATGAGCAAAGCAAGCTGCATCATGGTGCAGGGGACCATGAGCGGCGCGGGCAAAAGTCTGCTCTGCGCGGCGCTCTGCCGCATTTTTGCGCAGGACGGCTACCGCACCGCCCCCTTCAAAAGTCAGAACATGGCGCTGAACAGCTTTGTCACCCGCGACGGGCTGGAAATGGGCCGGGCGCAGGTGGTACAGGCCCAAGCGGCGGGCATCGAGCCCGACGTGCGGATGAACCCCATCCTGCTCAAGCCCAGCAGCGACGTGGGCAGTCAGGTCATCGTAAACGGCGAAGTGCGGGGCCAGATGCCCGCCGCCGCCTACTTCAAAATGAAGAGATCCCTCATCCCGGACATCCTCGCGGCCTACAACAGCCTTGCCGAAGCCGTGGACATCATCGTGATCGAAGGGGCCGGGAGCCCGGCGGAGATCAACCTGAAGGCCGACGACATCGTGAACATGGGGCTGGCGAAGCTGGTGGACGCGCCGGTGCTGCTGGCGGGCGACATCGACCGCGGCGGCGTCTTCGCCCAGCTCTACGGCACCGTGGAGCTGCTGGAGCCCGACGAGCGTGCCCGCATCAAGGGCCTTATCATCAATAAATTTCGTGGGGACGTGGAGATCCTCCGCCCCGGCCTTGCCATGCTGGAGGAAAAGACCCATCTGCCCGTGCTGGGCGTGGTGCCCTACCTGAAGGTGGACATCGAGGACGAAGACTCCCTCTCCGAGCGGCTGGAGACCGGCAAGACCGTCAAGCCCTTGGATATCGCCATCCTCCGCCTGCCCCATATCTCGAACTTCACCGACTTCATGCCGCTGGAACAGCACCCGCTGCTGGGCGTGCGGTATGTACAAAACGCCCACACCCTCGGCACGCCGGACCTTGTGATCCTGCCCGGCACCAAGAACACCGTGGACGACCTGCTCTGGCTGCGGCAGTCCGGGCTGGAACCGGCGCTGCTCAAGCTGGCCGCGCGGGGCACCCCCGTGCTGGGCGTCTGCGGCGGCTATCAGATGCTGGGGCAGACCCTCGCCGACCCCGACGGCACCGAGAGCGGCCGCGCCCAGACCCTGCGCGGGCTGGGGCTGCTGCCCACCCGCACCACCTTCACCGACCGGAAGCGGCGGGCGCAGGTCACGGCAGAAGCCACCGCCGCCCCCTTTGCCGGGGCCGCGCTGACGGGCTACGAGATCCACACCGGCCGCACCGAGGTGGAGGGCCTCCCCTTCTGCACACAGGCGGACGGCACCCCCGAAGGCTGTGTGCAGGGTACGGTCTTTGGCACCTATCTGCACGGCCTGTTCGACACCGGCGAGCTGACCGAAAAGCTGGTGGCCGCTTTGTGCGCGCGGAAGGGCATTGCCCCCGACACCGCCGCCCTGATGCCCATGGAGCAGTACCGCCAGCAGCAATTCGACCTTCTGGCCGAGGGGGTGCGCAAGGCGTTGGACATGGACGCCCTGTATGCCGCCATGGGCCTTGCCCGAAAGGAGCAGCTATGACCCCACAACATCATCTGCCCGCCGACATTGAGCGGACGAGCCTTTCCATCATCACCGCCGAGCTGGCCGAACTGGGCCTGACCCCGCCGCCGGAGACAGCCCCGGTGGTCAAGCGGGTCATCCACACCACGGCGGATTTTGATTACGCCCAGAACCTCCGCTTCACGCCGGGGGCTGTGGCGGCGGGGGTGGCCGCGCTCCGCGCCGGGACCCCCATCGTCACCGACACCAACATGGCGCTGGCGGGCATCACGAAGCCGGGCCTGAAAAAGCTGGGCGGCAGTGCGCTCTGTTACATGGCGGACCCAGAGGTCGCCGCCGCGGCCAAAGCGGCGGGCACCACCCGCGCCGTGGCTTCCATGCACCGGGCGGCGGCGGAGCACCCCGGCGCCATCCTCGCCGTTGGCAACGCGCCCACGGCCCTTTTGACCATTGCCGAGCTGATCGAGGCCGGGCTGCGGCCCGCGCTGGTCATCGGGGTGCCGGTGGGCTTTGTGAACGTGGTGGAGAGTAAGGAGCGGCTCTTCGCCGTCTGCGAGACCTACGGCGTGCCCGCCATCGCGGCCATGGGCCGCAAGGGCGGCAGCAACGTGGCCGCCGCCATCTGCAACGCGCTGGTCTACTCCGCCGCCGAAATGCTGGACCCCA